>Ga0265314_10003267_pt1 | contig 15857 bp, 12 predicted proteins | sample 4126metaG_FD_203106 | JGI IMG/M metagenome (GOLD analysis project Ga0265314, IMG submission 203106) | Rhizosphere microbial communities from Carex aquatilis grown in University of Washington, Seatle, WA, United States - 4-1-26 metaG | ecosystem: Host-associated > Plants > Roots > Rhizosphere >... | reverse complement strand
AAATCAGCGCCTTCAGTGCGAGGCGGCCGGCACGTCGCATGTCGTTCATACCGCCGATGCCATGGACGACGGTGCAGAAGATCACGGGCCCGATGATCATGCGGATCAGCGCAATGAAATCGTCACTCAACGGTTTCAGCGCGACGCCGAGCTTCGGATCGGCCCAGCCGAGCACGATCCCGAGCAGCGTGGCGAGCAGGACTTGAATCCAGAGTTGGCGAAGCAGTCGCATGGGAGCCGGGCGCGTTGACAGGATCGTGTGCGAGACATACCAATCCTTATGGCCCACGGCCATCGGGACGACAGGACTTCAAGGCGTTTGGGAGCGTAGATGCCGAATTCCAGCGTGTTCGCGGCGTCGGTCCACGGCGACATCGATTTCATCGCCTATCATGCGCGCGGCAACGGCGCGCGCATCGCCTGTGTTGACCTGTCAGAGAATCGAAGCCTGACTTTTCGCGAACTGGATGGCCTGGTCGCGCAGTGCACGGGCTGGCTCACGGGTCTGCTGGCTCCTGGTGCGCGGGTCGGCTTCCTGGCACGCAATTGCGCGGACTCGCTGGTGCTGCATTTCGCCTGCGTGCGGGCCGGCATGATCTTCCAGCCGCTGAACTGGCGCCTATCGGGCCGCGAACTCGGCGTCCTGCTGGCCGATGCCGAGCCCGAGCTGCTCATCTATTACAGCGAGTTCGAGGAGCCGGCGCTGGAGGCGCTCGCGATGCAGAGCGTACGGCATGTCATCCGCTGTACGCCCGGCGACAACCGCTTTGCCGCGGCAGTCGATGCCAGCGCGCCGCATCAAGGTGGAGATTTCGGGCCCGAGGCGCCAATCACGCTGCTCTACACCTCGGGCACGACCGGCAAGCCCAAGGGCGTCATCGTCACCCGGCGCAATGCGTGGGCGACCGCGTTCAACTTCGCGATGGCCAACGAAGTCGCGCCCCGCGACGTGCTTCTATGCGACATGCCGCTGTTCCATGTCGCGGGCCTGTTCGGCGTGGCGCGCGCGGCGCTGTTCATGGGCGCGACGGTCCTGATCTCCGACCGCTTCGTGCCCTCCGTTGCGTTGGCGCGGATGTCCGATCCGCAGCTGCGCGTGACGCACTATTTCGCGGTGCCGCAGATGGCAGCGTCGATGCTGCAGGATTCGTCCTTTGCGTCCTCAGATCTCTCGCGGCTGAAGGCGCTGGTGATCGGTGGCGCACCGCTGCCGAAATCCGTCGTCGAGCGGCTTCTGGCCGGCGGCGTAATGCCGATCGAAGGCTACGGGTTGAGCGAAGGCGGCACTGTGCTCGCCGTTCCGCTCGACCGCGACACGGTTGTTGCGAAAGCCGGCACGTCGGGCGTCGCGGCACCGCTGATCGACCTACGGCTGGTCACGTCGGAGGGCAACGAGGCCGCAGATGGCGAGGTCGGCGAGATCTGGCTGAAGGGTCTGAGCGTGACACCCGGTTATTGGAACCAGCCGGACGTGACGGCGAAGGCCTTTTCGGACGGCTGGTTCAAGACCGGCGACGCGGCACGGCGCGATGGCGACGGCTTCTATCAGATCGTTGATCGCTGGAAGGACATGTACATCAGCGGCGGCGAGAACGTGTATCCGGCGGAGATCGAAGCGTTGCTCGCCGAGCATCCGGCTATCGTGGAAGCCGCCGTGATCGGCGTGCCCGATCCGCAATGGGGCGAGAGCGGCTGCGTCTATGTCGTGGCAGCGGCGAAGATCGAGGCGGCCGATATCCTCGGCCATCTGACGGGGCGGATCGCGCGCTACAAGATGCCCAAGCACGTTGCCTTTGTGAAGACACTGCCGCGCACCGGCTCCGGAAAGGTCAAGAAGGATGAGCTGCGCAGTGCGTTTCGCAACGATCTACGCTGACGCCCGTGCTATCCACACATTGCGTGTCTTGCTAACCTGGAATGCCAAGGTGCAAAGATCGCCGAAGTCGGGAGGACAGCCATGAAGTCGAGAATTCTGTTGTCGGCGCTGTGCGGCGCCTTGCTGAGTTTCGTGTCCGCGGCGCAGGCGTCGCCGGATAGCGACGCGAACAAGAAGCTGGTGATGGATGCCGTCACGATGCTCTTCATCCAGCACAAGGTGGACCAGGCGGTCGATACCTATTTCGATCCGAATTACATTCAGCACAATCCGCTGGTGCCCACCGGCTCGGCACCGATGCGCGGCTTCTTCAAGCAGTTCTATGTCGATCACCCCGATTCCACGATCGAGATCAGCCACGTTTTGGCGGACGGTGACCTGGTCGCAGTGCACTACCGCTTCAAGATGGGCGCGCAGGATCGCGGGATGGCGGTGGTCGATATCTTCCGCGTGAGCAACGGGCACATCCAGGAGCACTGGGATGTCGGGCAGCCCGTGCCGGAGAAATCGGCCAACGCCAACGGAATGTTTTGAGCGCAGGTGATCTTATGTCGAAGTCAGGCCTGAAGCAGAAGCTAGAAGCCCGGACCTTCGTCCTGACGGCGGAGATCACGCCGCCTCTGTCGGCCAACCCGCACGATCTGATCGAGCGCGGCCTGCCGCTGAAGGGGCTGGCCGATGCGGTGAATGTGACCGATGGCGCGAGCGCGCGGGCGCATCTGGAATCCACCATCGCGGCGCATCTGCTGCTGCAGAACGGCATAGAACCGATCCTTCAACTCACCTGCCGCGACCGCAACCGCATCGCACTGCAAAGCCAGCTTGTCGGCGCCGCAGCGCTCGGCATCGTCAACGTGCTTGCGCTGACGGGAGACAATCCCAAGGCCGGCGACCAGCCGGATGCCAAGCCGGTCTTCGACCTGGATTCGAGCGGACTGATCGCGACCGCGGCCTCGATCCGCGACAAGCATCAGCTGCCACATGGCCGTCCGGTGGCCGGCGCGCCGACCTTTTTCATCGGCGCGGCGGATGCGCCAATCGATCCGCCCGAAAATTGGGTGCCCGCAAGCCTGGAGAAGAAGCTAAGGGCCGGTGCGCAATTCACGCAGACCCAGTTCTGCATGGATACCGGCGTGCTCAAGCGCTATGTGGCGCGACTGGCGCAACACGGCTTGCTGGATAAAGTATACATGATCGTCGGCGTGGCCCCACTGGCCTCGGCGAAGTCGGCGCTGTGGATCCGCAACAATTTGCCCGGTTCGATCGTGCCGGACTGGATCGTCGAGCGGCTGGAGAAGGCCGCTGACCCAAAGGCGGAAGGTGAGGCGATCTGCGTTGCGCTGCTTCAGGAGATGAAGGAGATCGCCGGCGTCGCGGGTGCGCATATCATGGCGCCGCTCAACGAGCCCGCCATCCCGCGCGTGATCGCGAAAATGCGTTAATCCGCATTGTGCCTTGCTGACTGGGGCCTTTAGCGCTCTGACTGCAAGGAACGGATCATCGACTCTGCGCGAAGCCGGGCGTCTTGCGCTTTGCAACGCCGCGCGTCTGTTCTATGCGTTGGCTATGAAGAGGCCGAAGACGTGAGCGGTAACCAGCCTTGGAATGAGGATCGCGCCCGCGCGACCATCGCGCCCTACGCGGCCGAGCCCGGCGGATTGCTGCCCGCACTGCACGCCCTGCAGGCGGAATTCGGTTTCGTGCCCAAGCCGGTCATCCTGCTGCTCGCGCAGGCCTTCAATCTCAGCCGCGCCGAAGTATTTGGTGTCGCGAGTTTCTATCACGATTTCCGGCTCGACCGGCCGACCGGCGCGCATGTGCTCAAGCTGTGCCGCGCCGAGGCTTGCCAAGCCGTGGGCGCCGAGCGGATCGCCGATGCGGCGCAGGCGCGGCTCAAGCTCGGCTGGGGCGAGACCGGCGCCGACGGCACATGGACGCTGCAGCCTGTCTATTGTCTCGGTCTTTGCGCGAGCGGTCCTTCGGGGATGTTGGATGGCGAACCGTTGGGTCGTCTCGACGAGGCGAAACTCGCGGAACTGATAGAGCGGGTGGTGCCATGACGGTGCGGGTGCGCCTGTCGCTGGACACCGCGTCGATCGCGCTCGGCGGCAAGGGGGTCGCGCGCGCGCTTGCCGATGCGGGCGTCGAAATTGTGCCGGTTGGCTCGCGCGGATTGTTCTGGCTGGAGCCCTTGCTCGAGGTCGAGACCGCATCAGGCTGGCGTGCGTTCGGGCCGGTCGCCGCGTGCGACGTGGCCGGCATTCTGGATGCCACGCGAGCCGCCGCCGCACATCCGCTGTCGCTCGGTCGGATCGAGGAGCATCCATTTCTGAAAGCGCAGACGCGTCTGACCTTTGCACATTGCGGTGCCGTGATTCCCGCGTCGCTTCAAAATTACATCGAGGCGGGCGGATTGGCCGGCCTGAGGCGCACCATCGAGATCGGGCCGAAGGCCGTTCGCGACGAGGTGTTGAACTCCGGCCTGCGCGGCCGTGGCGGCGCGGGCTTTCCGGCCGGGATCAAATGGAATGGCGCTGCCGACGCGCCGGGCGACGTCAAATATGTCGTGTGCAACGCCGATGAGGGCGACTCCGGAACCTATGCTGACCGCATGCTGATGGAAGGCGATCCGTTCCTTCTCATCGAAGGCATGGTCATCGCAGCCATCGCGACCGGCGCGACCAAGGGTTACATCTATATCCGCTCGGAATATCCGCTGGCGGTCGCCGCAATGCGCCGTGCCATCGTGGCGGCGGTCGAAGGTGGTTTGCTCGGCGCAAGCGTTCTCGGCAGCGGGCATGCCTTCGATCTCGAGGTCCGCGTCGGCGCGGGATCTTACGTCTGCGGCGAGGAGACGGCGCTGCTCGAAAGCATCGAGGGCCGTCGCGGCCAGGTGCGCGCCAAGCCGCCTTTGCCAGTGCATAGCGGGTTGTTCGGCAAGCCGACCGTCATCAACAATGTGCTGACTTTCGCAGCCGCGGTGACGGTTCTCACGAAGGGCGCGGATTTCTACCGCGATCTGGGCTTTGGCAAGTCGCGCGGTACTATGCCGATCCAGCTTGCCGGCGACATCAAATATGGTGGGCTGTTCGAAACGCCGTTCGGCGTGACGCTTGGCGAATTGGTGAACGCGATCGGTGGCGGCACGCGCAGCGGCCGTCCCATCCGCGCGGTGCAGGTCGGTGGGCCGCTCGGCGCCTATTTCCCGCCCGCACTGTTCGACACGCCGTTCGACTATGAGGCGTTCACCGCCAAGGGCGGCCTGATCGGCCATGGCGGCGTCGTAGTTTTCAACGACACGGTCGATATGGCGAATCAGGCCCGCTTCGCGATGGAGTTCTGCGCCGTCGAGAGCTGCGGGAAATGCACCCCCTGCCGCATCGGTTCCGTGCGCGGGATGGAGACCATCGACCGCATCCTGAAGGAACCCGATGGAACGGCGCAAATAGCGCTGCTGCGCGATTTGTGCGATACCATGAAATCCGGATCGCTCTGCGCGCTGGGCGGTTTCGTGCCCTATCCGGTCCTCAGCGCCATCGATCACTTTCCGGAGGATTTTGTCGCGCGATGAGTCTGATCGAAGACATCGATTACGGCACCCCCGCTTCCAAGGTGGGCAAGCGCGTGCGCGCCGTCATCGACGGCAAGACGGTGGATGTGCCCGAAGGCTCCTCGATCATGCGCGCGGCGATGGAGGCCGGCATCGCGGTCCCCAAGCTCTGCGCGACCGACAACGTCAAGGCCTTCGGCTCCTGCCGGCTGTGCCTGGTGGAGATCGACGGACGCCCCGGCACGCCTGCGTCCTGCACGACGCCTGTCACCGAGGGCATGAAGGTTCGCACGCAGTCGGAGCGGCTGAAGAAGCTGCGCCGCGGCGTGATGGAGCTTTACATCTCCGACCATCCGCTCGATTGCCTCACCTGCGCCGCGAACGGCGATTGCGAGTTGCAGGACATGGCCGGCGCGGTCGGCCTGCGCGAGGTCCGCTACGGCTATGCCGGCGACAATCACCTGGACGACAAGAAGGACGAGTCCAATCCATACTTCACCTACGATCCGTCGAAGTGCATCGTGTGCTCGCGCTGCGTGCGGGCCTGCGAGGAAGTGCAGGGCACCTTCGCGCTGACCATTGGCGCACGCGGTTTCGAGTCGCGCGTCACAGCCGGCGCGGCGGAGGACTTCTTCGACTCCGAATGTGTGTCCTGCGGCGCCTGCGTGCAGGCCTGCCCGACAGCGACGCTAATCGAGAAATCGGTGATCGACATCGGCCAGCCGGAGCACTCTGCAGTCACGACCTGCGCCTATTGCGGCGTCGGCTGCACTTTCAAGGCGGAGATGCGCGGCGAGGAAGTCGTGCGCATGGTGCCGCACAAGGATGGCAAGGCGAACCACGGCCATTCCTGCGTCAAGGGCCGTTTCGCCTGGGGCTATGCCCAACACAAAGACCGCATCCTCAAACCCATGATCCGCGCCAACATCGCCGATCCTTGGCGCGAGGTGAGTTGGGACGAGGCATTCGCCCACACCGCTGCGGAGTTCAAGCGCATCCAGGCGAAATACGGCCGAAATGCCATCGGGGGCATCACGTCGTCGCGTTGCACGAATGAAGAGACTTATCTCGTCCAGAAGCTGGTGCGGCACGTCTTCGGCAACAACAATGTCGATACCTGCGCGCGCGTCTGCCATTCGCCGACCGGCTACGGCCTGAAGACGGCCTTCGGCACCTCGGCGGGCACACAGGACTTCGACTCGGTCGAGCAGGCCGACGTCATCGTCGTGATCGGCGCCAATCCGACCGACGGTCACCCGGTCTTCGCCTCGCGAATGAAGAAGCGGCTGCGCGAGGGCGCCCGCCTCATCGTGATCGATCCGCGCCGCATCGATCTGGTCCACACGCCGCATGTTTCGGCAGATTGTCATCTACCGCTAAAGCCCGGCACCAATGTCGCGATCCTGACGGCGCTGGCCCATGTCATCGTCACCGAAGGCCTGATCGCCAAGGATTTCGTGCGCGACCGCTGCGACGCCGACACCTTCGCCGAGTGGTCGAGCTTCGTGGCCGATTCGTCGCGCAGCCCGGAGGCGACCGAAGTATTCACCGGCGTGCCGGCCGAACAGGTGCGCGGCGCCGCACGGCTCTACGCGAGGGGACCGAACGCCGCGATCTATTATGGCCTTGGCGTGACCGAGCATAGCCAGGGCTCGACCACGGTCATGGCCATCGCCAATCTCGCCATGGCGACTGGCAATATCGGACGCGAAGGCGTCGGCGTGAATCCGCTGCGCGGCCAGAACAATGTCCAGGGCTCCTGCGACATGGGCTCGTTCCCGCATGAACTGCCGGGCTATCGCCACATCTCCGACGAAGCGACGCGCGCGTTGTTCGAATCCGCCTGGGGCGGGACGCTGGACAACGAGCCCGGCCTGCGCATTCCTAATATGCTCGATGCCGCGGTCGAGGGCCGGTTCAAGGGCATCTATATCCAGGGCGAGGATATCCTTCAGTCCGACCCGAACACCAAGCATGTTATGGCCGGCCTCGCGGCGATGGAATGCGTCGTGGTGCACGACCTCTTTCTCAATGAGACCGCTGACTACGCGCATGTCTTCCTGCCGGGTTCGACCTTCCTGGAGAAGGACGGGACCTTCACCAACGCGGAGCGGCGTATCCAACGTGTGCGCAAGGTGATGGCGCCGAAGGCCGGCCTCGCCGATTGGGAGGTCACGCTCCGGCTCGCGGAAGCGATGGGCGTGCCGATGCCTTACGATCATCCCTCGCAGGTCATGGACGAGATCGCGCGGCTGACGCCGACCTTCGCCGGCGTGAGCTTCGCGAAGCTCGACGAACTGGGCTCGATCCAGTGGCCGTGCAACGACAAGGCGCCGGAAGGCACCCCGGTCATGCACATCGGAAATTTCGTGCGCGGCAAGGGCAATTTCGTGCTGACGGAATATGTGCCGACCGACGAGAAGATCGGCCCGCGCTTCCCGCTGCTGCTGACCACGGGGCGAATTCTCAGCCAGTACAATGTCGGCGCCCAGACGCGGCGGACCGCCAATGTCGCCTGGCACCAGGAAGACCGGCTGGAGATCCATCCGCACGATGCGGAGGAGCGCGGCATCCGTGACGGCGACTGGGTAAAGCTGCAAAGTCGCGCGGGGGCGACGAGCTTGCGGGCGCTGATCACCGACCGCGTGGCGCCGGGCGTCGTCTATACGACGTTCCACCACCCCGACACCCAGGCCAATGTCGTCACGACCGAGTATTCGGACTGGGCGACGAACTGTCCGGAATACAAGGTCACCGCGGTCCAGGTGGCGCCTTCCAACGGCCCTACCGAATGGCAGGACGCCTATCGCAAGCACAGCGCGATAAGCCGCCACATCGCCGCACCGGCCGCAGAATAGCCTTTCCCAGCGGCCTTCGGCCCGAAAGCCCTTGTTTGCAAGGCGCACGCCCCTTGCGCTAATATCGTGTGTGTTGCTTACAAATAGACAAGACGGGGAGGGAACCGCGCATGGCGCACCTGAATTTCGGCCAGCCCGACAAGGGCATCATGCAGATGGCCTATGTCGTGAAGGACCTCCGCGCCTCCATCGACGAATGGGTCAAGCGGCTGAATGTGGGGCCATGGTTCGTGCTCGATCATTTTACCGGCGTCGATCCCGTTTATCGCGGCCAGCCGTCCAAGGCGGATATCACGCTTGCCATGTCCTTCGCCGGCCATATGAATATCGAGCTCATCCAGCCCAATGACGATCATCCCTCGGTCTACAGGGAACTGATCGACAGAAGCGGGTATGGCTTCCACCATTGGGGCATCGCAGCTGCTGATTTCGCCGGCGACCTCAAACAACACGAAGCAATGGGTATGGAAGTTGCATTCCGCCTCGGCGTGCCGACCGGCGGCGAAGTCGCCTATCTCGACACCAAAGGAAAACTGCCCGGCTTCGTGGAGCTGATCGAGACCAGCCCCGGCATGGAGCGTGCCTTCGGCGGCTTCTATGGCGCCGCCTTGACCTGGGATGGCTCCAATCCTGTCCGCTCCTTCGCCTGAGAGAGAGAACTGCCGTGTCCGAACCGAAACTCACCACCGTCTCCTATTCCATCGACAGCGGCATCGGCTGGTTGCGCTTCGCACGCCCGACCAAGCGCAACGCGATGAGCCCCACTCTCAATCGTGAAATGGCCGTGGCGCTCGACCATCTCGAATTCCGCGACGATGTCGGTGTGCTGGTGCTGACCGGCGAGGGCGAGGCGTGGTCCGCCGGCATGGACCTGAAGGAATATTTCCGCGAGACCGAAGCGCAGGGCCTCTCCGGCACGCGCCGCGCCCAGCGCGCGGCCTATACGTGGTGGCGCCAGCTTCGGACCTATCAGAAGCCGACCATCGCGATGGTCAATGGCTGGTGCTTCGGCGGCGGCTATGGCCCGCTGTTCGCGTGCGATCTCGCCTTCGCGGCCGAAGAGGCGAAGTTCGGCCTCTCCGAGATCAACTGGGGCATCCTGCCCGGCGGCGGCGCGACCAAGGTCGCGACCGAACTGCTGTCGATGCGCCGCGCGATGTATCATGCGCTGACCGGCGAGATGCTGGACGGGAAGACGGCGGCGGAATGGGGCCTGGTCAACGAAGCGGTGCCGCTTGCAAAGCTCGAGGCACGGGTGCGCGAAGTCGCGACCGTTCTGTTGCAGAAGAATCCGGTGACGCTGAAGGCGGCCAAGGACGCGGTGCGGCGCGTGCGCGAAATGACCTATGAGAACGCCGAGGATTACCTGATCCGCGCCCAGGAAGCGGCGAACAGCTTCGATGATCACGGCCGCAAGGAAGGCATCCGCCAGTTCATCGACGACAAGACCTACAAGCCGGGCCTCGCGCCCTACGACCGGTCGAAACGTCGCTGATTGCCGCGAAGGTCCCGGTGAGCAAATTCCGACAAGGATGCGCTGTAAATCGATCCTGGAGGCGCGACTTTTGCGCTAAGGTTCCGGCGGAGGGGGCTGTTCATGGAGATTCTCATGAAGCTACCGACTTCGATTTCATCTTCCATTTTTGCAGCGATGCTCGTCGTGCCGCTGGCTGCGGCCCATGCGGACGAGGCACCGGTGCACAAGACTCCGGCCTGCTTCATGATCCAGCAATTCGAGAACTGGAAGGCGCTTGACGCCAAGACGATCAACATCCGGGCGAACATGCACGATTATTATCGCCTGGATTTGTCGGCGTCGTGTCCGGCCCTGTTATGGCCGACTGCCTACCTCGTCACCAAGTGGCAGGGTGTCTCGACCGTGTGCTCCGCGATCGACTGGGACATCAAGGTCGCACAGAGCCCCGGCGGGATCATGTCGGCATGCATCGTCAAGTCGATGACGCCGTTGACGGCGGAAGAGGCCGCGGCGATTCCGAAGAAGTTCAAGCCGTAGGCGGTTCGTTCAAGTTGTCTTCTTCGCCGCGATATAGCGGTCGATGACGCCGTCGAGGACATCCAGGGGCACGCGGCCGCAATCCAGGCCCGCCTCGTGGAAGTCCTTGATGTCGTATTTCGGGCCGAGCGCGGCCTTGGCGCGGTCGCGTCCCTTGGTCCAGACCGTGTGGCCGAGCTTGTAGCTGCAGGCCTGGCCGGGCGTCGCGCAATAACGTTCGACCTCGCGCGCCGCAAAGCCAGGCGCATCGCCGCCATGCTCGACGAAATACTGGATCGCCTGCTCGCGACTCCATTTCAGGTGATGGATGCCGGTGTCGACGACGCAGCGGTTGGCGCGGAAGAGCTGGAACTTCAGATAGCCGATACGGCCCAAGGGATCCTCGTCATACATGCCGATCTCATCGGCAAGCTGCTCGGCATAGAGCGCCCAGCCTTCGGCATAGCCAGAGAAGCCGGTGATCTTGCGGAGCAGGGGCAGGTTCGTGTTGCCGAGCGCGAGACCGCCTTCGAGTTGATGCCCCGGCAGGCCTTCGTGAAAAACGGTGGTCGAGAGGCACCATTTCGGCCATTCGGCGCTGTCGTGCAGGTTGAAATAGACGATGCCGGGGCGCGTGCCGTCGAGCGTCGGCGGCTGCGAGAAGGCGGAGGCCGCGCCGGGCTCGGTCTGTACCGGCACGCGGCGGACCTCGAATTTGTAGTCCGGCAGGCGCCGGAAGACGCTGGGCAGATGCGGCCGGATCTCGGCCAGCCGCTGATTGCAATAGGCGATGCACTGCGCCTTGCCGTCATCGGTATTCGGATAAACCTCCTGGGCATAGAGCGCGAGGATGCGCTCGCCGACCGTGCCTTTGGTCATGCCCTGTTTCTGCAGGAGCAGGTCGATCCGCGCGGCGATCTCCTTGCCCTGGTCGAGGCCGAGCTGATGGATCGCGTCGGGGCTGAGGCTCGTCGTCGTGGTGGAGCGCAGCGCTGCGGCGTAGAACGCATCGCCCTGCGGCAGACGCGCCATGCTCGCGTCATGCGTCGCGGTGGCGCGCAGCGTCTTGGTTTCGGCGATGAGTCCGTCCAGCGCGGGGCCGATCTTCGCGTCGTAGATCGCGGCCGCCTTTTTGGCGTAGTCGTCGCTCAGGCCTTTCTCCTTCGCGCGCCGCGCGATCGACGTCACAAGAAGCGACTTGTCGGCGGTGGTGCGCGTCGCGGTCATCTGCTCCAGCGTGCGGTCGAGCAGGAAGTCCGGCGGCGCCACGCCCAACGCCGAGTCGTGACGCATGCGTTCGGTATTGGAGGCGACTTGGCCGGCGAAGGCGTCGAGCCGCGCCAGATAGGCGTCAGCATCGGCGGCGGTTTCGATGCGGTGCTTGGTATCCAGGAAATCGGGAACGGACTGATAGGCGCCGGTTAGTTGGCTCACGACATAGGGCGATGGGCCGTAGGAGGTGCCCCCGAAATCGAAGGCGTTGACCGCGACCGCAGACTCCCGCGTGTAGAGGATCGTGTCGTAGTTCACGCGGTCCATGCCGGTCAGCGCGCTCGCGTCGATCGCCTGGATGCGGCGGAGCTGATCGGCAGCTAGCGCCTTGGCCGCGGCGATGCCGGACGCGGATTCGTCGCGCAGCTTGCTCTTGAGATCGGCATTGGCGCCCTTGTCGAAGCCGAGTTGCGTCGCACCCTCGGGGTTCTGATGCAGCGTTTCCTGGAAGATGGCATCGAGCAGGGCGTTGAGCTTGGCCGCCTCACCCTTGGCCGGTTCGGCGTGCAACGGCAGCGGCTGCGCGGCTATGGCACCCGCGACGGCGGCGGTCGAGGCGAGGAATCTGCGGCGGCTGAGCATGGAAACCCCGATGGAACAGGCGCCAGAGGCTAGGGCCGCGCGGCTGCCGCCCGCAAGGTTTCCCGTCCGGCCATTCGGTCGCGCCCGGCGATCCTGATATACTCGCCCGATGGATAAGCCGTCCGACACAGATGTTAGCCGCGAGAACATCGCACCGCCGCTCATTGCGTTCGACAATACCTATGTGCGGCTGCCGGAACGGTTCTATGCCCCGCTGGCGCCGACGCCGGTGGCGGCGCCGCGGCTGATCCGCGTCAACGACGGTCTTGCGTGGCAGCTCGACATCGATCCGGTGCGGTTGGCCTCGGCGGAGGGCGTTGCGGCGCTGGCCGGAAATCGCGAGCCGGCCGGCGCGGAGCCGTTGGCGATGGTCTATGCCGGACATCAGTTCGGCAATTGGGTGCCGCGGCTAGGCGACGGCCGCGCGATCCTGTTGGGCGAGGTCGTGGGGCGGGACGGTGTGCGCTACGACATCCAGCTCAAGGGCTCCGGCCCGACGCCGTTCTCGCGCAATGGCGACGGACGCGCCGCGCTGGGGCCGGTGCTGCGCGAATATATCGTCAGCGAGGCGATGGCGGCGCTCGGCATCCCGACCACGCGCACGCTGGCCGCGGTGACGACGGGCGAGCAGATCCTGCGCCAGGAAAGCATGCTGCCCGGTGCGGTGCTGACGCGTGTTTCGCGGAGCCATGTGCGCGTCGGCACATTCGAATATTTCGGCAATCGCGGCGACACCGAAGGCGTGCGGGCCTTGGCCGATTATGTGATAGCGCGGCTCTATCCAGACATCGCGGCCGGCGACTATCGCGCGCTGCTGGATGCGGTCATTGCGCGCACCGCGGCGCTGGTGGCGCGCTGGCAGCTCATCGGCTTCATCCATGGCGTGATGAACACGGACAATACCTCCATCGCCGGCGAGACGATCGACTACGGCCCCTGCGCCTTCATGGACACCTATGATCCGGGCAAGGTGTTCAGCTCGATCGATCAAGGCGGTCGCTATGCCTTCGGCAACCAGCCGCGTATCGCGCATTGGAACTTGGTTCGCTTTGCGCAGGCGCTGCTGCCGCTGCTCGGCGAAGATGAGGACGGCGCGATCAAGATTGCGCAGGCATCCATCGAGGCCTATCCGGCGCGTTTCGAAGCGGCCTATTTCGCGGGCCTGCGCACCAAATTCGGTTTCACCCAAGCATTCGATGACGACCTGCCGCTGATCGGCGAATTCTTCCGGCACATGGCGGACGGAAGAGCCGATTTCACGTTGACCTTCCGCCGCTTGAGTGACAGCGCGGGCGATGCGGCAGCAGTGTCAAGCCTGCGCAATCTGTTCGACAATGCGGCGGCGCTCGATGTGTGGCTCGACAAATGGCGGGCGCGGCTGGCGCTGGAGAAGATGGTGCCTGCGGATCGCGCCGCGGCGATGCGCCGGGTCAATCCGGCGTTCATTCCGCGCAACCATCGCATCGAGGCCGCCATCGTGGCGGCGCAGGATCGGGACGATTTTACGCCGTTCGAGGCGCTCTTGACCGTTCTGTCGCGGCCGTTCGACGAGCAGCCGGACTTCGCGGCTTACGCGGCTGCGCCTAACCCGGACGAGCAGGTACTCCAGACCTTCTGTGGCACTTGACTACGCCACGGCGACGGCGTGCGGGCGCGTGCCGAACGCCACCGCGAAGAAGAACATGACGGCGACCACGCCGGACAAGGCATCGGCGAAGAGCAGGCCGTTGGCGTGCCAGCGGCCATAGGCGAAACCTTCGACCGTGGTCATATACATGATCGGAGCGTTGGAGAGGGCGGCGTAGACGTTGTATTTCGTCGCCGCCGCGCCGCGCCCGATGGTCTCCAGCACGACAGCGCTGAACGAGGCGTAGTTGAAGCCCTGGACGAAGGCGTAGAGCAGGGTGAAGGTGACGAACATCTGTGGCGTCCGCGCCGCCGCCGCCATTGCGATCGCGCCGGCAGCCAGGAAGATGCCGAACAGGGCATAGGCGAATTTGCGGTCCATGCGATCGCAAAGATAACCGCCGATCACGCAGCCAATGGCCGATACGACTCCGCCCATCACGCCGTTCACGAGCGCGACGGTGTCTGCGCTCGCATGCCAGTCACCCGCGACGGCGGACCACAGATTGGAGGCGGCGCCCGAGCCGATCGGCAGGAAACAGATCAGGAGCGCAAGATAGCCGGCGCGGGACTTCAGTGTGGCCCAGACGTCGATCCCGACATTTGCGAGGCTACGCCAATATGAGTCGTGGCGGTGATCGACGGGCGGCTCGGCCACGAAGATCAGCGCGATGCAGCAGGCCATGAAGAGAACCGCCATCGCGGCGCCTGGCAGCCAGATATAATGAAAATGCTGCGCGAGCCACAGTGCGGCGCCGCCGCCGAGGCCGGAGCCGCCGAGATTGCCCGCCTGATACCAGCCGGCCGCCCGGCCCTTCTCCGCATCCGGCGTGGCGTGTGCCATCAGATTCTCGGCGGCCATGGCGAGGAAGGTGGTCGCGGTGCTGTTCGCGACGATCAGAACGGTGATCGCGAACAGGCCTGCTTGCGAGATCGGGAAGAAGCCGATGGTGCCCAGCGTGACCGCGCTGACCACGGTGGCCATGAAGTACCAGGTCTTGCTGTTCAGTGTGGTGTCGACGATGGGCGCCCAGAGGAACTTCCAAGTCTGGGGCGCAAGGCTCAGCGCGATCAGCCCGGCGATTGCCGTGACGCTGACGCCAGCGTGCGACAGCAGGAAACCCAGGGTGACGACGAGATAACCGTTCGACGCGCCGAAGGGGGTGCAGAGCAGGAGATAGACGATAGGGTGGGTGCTTTTCGCCGCGCTCACGTCGATATCCATGGCCTGCGACGATCGACCTTAACGGTCTTGTGACGGGGCGCAACGGGCCGCAACCGGGCGAAACACGATGTTTTCAGTTGCGTCGGGCGTCAAAAGGTCTCTGACTGACGTGCGAGCGCCCGCCAGAGGCGCCGACCGGGAGCAGACATGGACGCCAGGGCGTCGGCCGCAGGGACGGGCCATATTCCGCCGCTTCGCATCGCGACCTTCGCCGCTGCCGCCATGCCAGTGGGCGCGCTGGTGACGACGCTGGGGGTCTATCTTACCAATTTCTACGCCGCGCATGTCGGGCTTCCGTTGGCGGTCGTCGGGCTCGCCTTCATGGCGGTCCGCCTGCTCGACATCCTGTCCGATCCCTTGTTCGGCATCGCGATGGATCACACGCGGACGCGGCTGGGGAAGTTTCGCCCCTGGCTCGCTGCGGCGGCACCGGTGCTGATCGTCTCGACGGTCGCGGTCTATTTTCCGCCGCAGGGCGCGGGCGCCCTCTATCTCACCGGCTGGCTCGTCGTTTTGTACGCCGGCTATTCCATGCTGACCCTGTCGCAGGCGGGATGGGGCGCGGCGATGGTCGCCGAGTATCACCAGCGCAGCCGGGTCTATGGCTGGATCCAGGCAGTAGCGGTGGTGGGCGCGCTGGGCGTGCTCGCGGCTCCCCTCGTCGTGCCCGCGATCTGGCATGGCGTGCCGTTCAAGGGCGTGCCGCTGATGGGATGCTTCGTGCTGTTCTCCATACTGCTCGGGACGGGGGCGACGGTCTTCTTCGCGCAGGAGCCGGAGATCGAGGCGCGACAAGCAGGTCCGCGCTTCGGCCTGAAGGACTACCTGCCGCTGATCCGGCGGCCCGAGATGCTGCGCCTGATGTGCTCGGATCT
>Ga0265314_10003265_pt1 | contig 15867 bp, 7 predicted proteins | sample 4126metaG_FD_203106 | JGI IMG/M metagenome (GOLD analysis project Ga0265314, IMG submission 203106) | Rhizosphere microbial communities from Carex aquatilis grown in University of Washington, Seatle, WA, United States - 4-1-26 metaG | ecosystem: Host-associated > Plants > Roots > Rhizosphere >... | reverse complement strand
GACCCGCTTGCGAAGGCGCAGGTTCTTGGGGGTCACCTCGACGAACTCGTCGGCCGCGATGTATTCAATCGCGCGCTCGAGCGAGAGCTTGGAGGCCGGCGTTAGGCCGGTCGCGACGCCCGAGCCTTGGGACCTGAAATTGGTCAAGGCCTTGGCGCGGACGGCGTTGCACGAGATGTCCTCGTTGCGGGGGTTCTCGCCGACGATCATCCCCTCGTAGACCTCCTCGCCCGGGCCGACGAAGAGCTTCCCGCGCTCCTGGACCATCTCAAGGGCGTAGGAGGTCGTGGTGCCGGCCTCGGTCGCGATGATCGTGCCGGTCAGGCGGGTGAGCACCTCGCCCGCGTAGGGGCCGTACTCCTTGAAGAGGTGGCTCATGACGCCGCGCCCGCTGGTGGCGTTGACGACGTCGATCTCGAAGCCGATCAGCCCGCGGGTCGTGATCGTCGCCTCGATCATGGTCGAGTGCGAGAGCTTCTGCATGTTGGTCATGATGCCCTTGCGGTTGGCGAGGTTCTGCACGATCGAGCCGACGCACTCGTCGGGGATCTCGATCCAGACCGTCTCGAAAGGCTCCAGGCGCTGGCCGTTCTCAAGCCTCTCGATCACGGTCGGCCGGGATACGAGCAGCTCGAAGCCCTCGCGGCGCATCGTCTCGACGAGGACCGCGATCTGCATCGCCCCGCGGGCCTTCACGTTGTAGATGCCGGCGGTCCCGGTGTCCTCGACCTTGATGGAGACGTTGGTCTTGAGCTCGCGGTACAGCCGGTCCTTGAGCTGGCGGGAGGTGACGAGCTTGCCCTCGCGTCCCACCAGGGGGCCGTCGTTGACGCAGAACTGCATCTCGAGGGTCGGGGGGTCGATCTGGGTGAAGGGCAGGGCGTGCTGCTCCTCGCTGGCCGCGATCGTGTCGCCGATGTCGATGTCCTCGAAGCCGGAGAGGCCGACGATGTTGCCGGCCCTGCCGACCTCGGCCTCGACGGTGCCCAGGCCCGTGAACTCGCTCACCTTGGTGATCTTCGCCCGGACCTTCTTGCCGGTGGCGTTGCTGATGACAAAGACGTTGTCGCCGAGCCTGGCCTCGCCGCCGAGGATCTTGCCGACCGCGATCCTTCCCACGTAGTCGCTCCAGTCGATGTTGGAGACGAGCATGTGGAAGGGCTCGTTCGGCTTGGCGAACGGGGGCGGGACGTGGTCGAGGATGGTCTGGAAGAGGGGGGACATGTCCTTCCGCTCGTCGCCGAGCTTGTACATCATGTACCCGTCGCGGCCGGAGCCGAAGACGACCGGCGCGTCGAACTGCTCCTCGGTCGCGTTGAGCTCCAGGAGTAGCTCCTGGACCTTGTCGTACATCTGCTTCGGCTCGGCGTTCTCGCGGTCGATCTTGTTGATCACGATCACGACCTTCAGGCCGTGGGCGAGCGCCTTGCGCAGCACGAAGCGGGTCTGCGCCTGGGGGCCGTCGTAGGCGTCCACGAGGAGAAGCACCCCGTCGACCATCCTGAGCGCCCGCTCGACCTCGCCGCCGAAGTCCGCGTGTCCGGGCGTGTCGACGATGTTGATCGTCTTGTCGTGCCAATGGACCGAGGTGTTCTTCGCCTTGATCGTGATGCCCTTCTCCTTCTCGAGGTCCATGGAGTCCATGGCGCGCTCCTCGACCTGCTGGTTGGCGCGGTAGACCCCGCCTTCCTTGAGAAGCTTGTCGACCAGCGTGGTCTTGCCGTGGTCAACGTGGGCTATGATGGCGATATTACGGATGTTCTGGTTCATGTCGCTCGGAGGGCTCAAAATTTGAAAAAGAGCGCAATCCTGCCATCCGGGCGAACCGAACGCAAGGGCTAACGGGCCGGGGGGGTCGTTTGGGTCCATGGAGCAGCGAAATCCGTAAAAAAATAAGGCCCCGGAACCTTTCGGTTCCGGGGCCAAATTTGGGGGTGGGCGCTCGCCACGCGCTCTTTCCCATCACATACGTTGGGCGCACTCGCTTTCGCGGGCCGTATGCTCCCCGACGCCACTCTCCGCGGCATGCGAAGATTTCGATCTCATGGCGGGATCGCTCCTACCGTTACCGGTTGGAGTCTATCGAGTGAGGCCTCTTCGCCCAGTTCGGCCATCCCCTGCCAGGGACGGCACGCCGGACGTGGTGCTGACACGCCTACTAGCGGATCTCTTTCGCGTCGGCACCGTTACCACGGGGACGGCACCGGCTTTTGGCCGATCGTTTGCCCCGCGTTACGGGTCTGACCTCTTAACTCTCAGGCTGCTTTCGCTTTGCAGTTGGGTGACGCGGATTTACACGCCGCCCAATTGAGGAGTTTTCGCGGGCTTTGCCTGGCCCGCTCGCTCCCCGCCGTCTCGTCTCCCTTACGCGCCCGGGGCGTTTTTACCGATCCGGGCCTTTTGGCGGGGTCGTCCCGCCGGGAAACGCGACTGCGTTCTGGTCTGCGCAGTAGCAGCCATACCCTCTGGGTAACTGCGTCGGCACCCGGTTCGAAACCTCCCGTGTGCCTGACTCGGCTCGGACGCGGTTTCTAATCACGCCTTGCCGCTCAGCTCCTTTGTTCATGTTACTGACCGATCATGACATCGGCCAGAGGAACTGGTGATATTGCCTGCCTCCGCATTGCTGCGGTGAGGGGATGGCGGCACCAGCTGCCACCGTCCTTTCCCCGGTCGCCCGGGATTATCTCAGCCGTGCTTTCGAAGGGTTTTTCAGGCCTTCGCGCTGCGACTGTTCTATCAAGGAACGTGCAGAGGTTGCGCCGCCGTTACGTTTTCGTGAAGCTTTTCTTATCCACAAACCCCTCACACTGCGCTGCTGTGAATAACCTGAGAGCAACTTAGTTCACCGGTTATTCACATCGCACCATGTCCCCCCGAGAGCTACCGATCTACGAGCTGGAGGCCTCGCTCCTCGCGTCCCTAAGGGGCAGCGGGCGGGCCATCGTGCAGGCCCCGACGGGCTCGGGAAAATCGACCCAGGTCCCGCAGATGCTGCTGCGCCACGGGTTCCTGCAAGGGGGCGAGGTCGTCGTCCTGCAGCCGCGCAGGCTCGCGGCGAGGATGCTCGCTCGGCGCGTGGCCGAGGAGGTGGGGTGCCGCCTGGGCGAAGCCGTGGGCTACCAGATCCGCCTGGAATCCAGGGTGAGCCGGGAGACGAGGATACGCTTCGTCACCGAGGGAATCCTCCTTCGCCAGATGACCTTTGACCCGGAGCTGCGCGGGGTGAGCGCCGTCGTCTTTGACGAATTCCACGAGAGGCACCTCTACGGGGACATCTCGCTTGCCAAGGCGATGAGGATCCAGGCCACGGCGCGCCCGGACCTGAAGATCCTGGTCATGTCGGCGACGCTCGACGCCGGGGCGCTCAAGGCCTACCTGGCCCCCTGCGAGGTCCTGGTCTCGCGCGGGCGAACGTACCCGGTCCGGATCGAATACCTCGCCAAGCCGGTGAACTTCGACGCCGATCCCGTGTGGGACGTGGCCGCCAGGGAGTGCGAGCGGATCGCGGCGTCGACCGAGGGCGACCTGCTTGTGTTCATGCCCGGCGCTTACGAGATCGCGCGCACGATCCAGGCCCTACAGGGGAGCCGGGTCCTGCGGGGCTTCGCGGCCCTTCCCTTGCATGGGGAGCTGCCGCCCGAGGCGCAGGACCTCGCCGTGGCGCGCGCCACGACCCGCAAGATCATCGTCTCCACCAATGTCGCCGAGACCTCGCTCACGATCGACGGGGTGACGGCGGTCGTGGACGGGGGCCTGGCGCGAAGCGCGCGCTTCGACCCCGACCGCGGCATCAACACGCTCCTGATCGAGAAGATCTCGGCGGCGAGCGCCGACCAGCGCGCAGGCAGGGCGGGAAGGACGGCGCCCGGGGTGTGCGTGCGCCTGTGGACGGAGCGCGAGCACGGCCAGCGCCCCGTCCACGAGCTGCCGGAGGTCAAGCGCCTCGACCTCTCGGAGGTCGTCCTGACCCTGAAGGCGTCGGGCATCGACGACCTGTCGGCGTTCAACTGGTTCGAGAAGCCCGATCCGCGCGGACTGGAGCGCGCCGAGTCGCTGCTTGCCGACCTGGGGGCCCTCGCCGGCCCCCGGGGGGCCATCACCGAGGTCGGCCGGCGCATGCTGCGCTTCCCGGTCCACCCCCGGTACGCGCGGATGTTCCTCGCGGCGCAGGAGCGGGGATGCGTGCGGCCGGTCGCCATGATGGCCGCGCTGACCCAGGGCCGCAACTTCCTGCTGCGCGGCGTCCCCCGCCAGGTCGAGGAGGCCCGCGAGGAGCTCCTCGGGGAGGAGCACGAGAGCGACTTCTTCCTGTTGATGCGCGCGTGGCGCTACGCGGACCGAAGCGGGTATTCCCTGGACGCCTGCCGCAGGATAGGCGTCCACGCTCAGGCGGCCCGGCAGGTCGGACCCCTCTTCGAGCAGTTCCTGGAGATCGCAGCGGGCGAGGGGCTGGACGCCTCGGAACGCCGGGTCGACGGTACCGAGGTGCGCAAGTGCGTCCTCGTGGGTTTCCCCGACCACCTGGGGCACAGGCTCGACGCGAGCACGCTGCGCTGCGACTTGGTCCACGGGCGCCGCGGTCTCTTGGCGCGGGAGAGCGCGGTCGGGAAGGCCTCGCTCCTGGTGGCCGCGGAGATCACGGAGGTGGGCGGGCGCGGCGGGGAGGTGAGCGTGCTGCTCAACATCGCGACGGCCGTCGAGGAGTCGTGGCTGCGCGAGATGTTTCCCGGCGAGTTGAGGGACGTTCGGGAGGTGACCTATGACGCCTCGGCCAAGCGCGTCGTCGCCCGCCGGGAGAAGCGCTTCAGGGACCTCGTCCTCGAGTCGAAGTCGGGCTCCGACGACGTGCCCTCGAACGAGGCCGCCGCGCTCCTCGCCCGGGAGGTGGCCGCGGGGCGCATCGCAATCGACGCCTGGGACGAGTCGGTCGAGCAGTGGATCACGCGGGTCAACCGCCTTGCGGAATGGTTTCCCGAGTACGAGGTCAACGCGGTCAGCGCGGCGGACCGGCTGACGCTCATCGAGCAGGTCTGCTACGGCGAGACCTCGGCCCGCGGGGTCAAGGGAAAGGACGTCATGCCGGTCCTTAGGGACTGGCTTACTTCAGAGCAACTTGCTGCGATGGAAAAGGTTGTGCCTGAAAGGCTCACGATGGCAAACGGCCGGAAGTCGCGCCTGACCTATGCGAAGGAGGGCCCCCCGGTGCTGAGCGCGCGCATCCAGGAGCTCTACGGGATCGAGGGCCGGTTCTCGCTCGGCCAGGGACGGGTGCCGGTGAAGATCGAGGTCCTGGCGCCCAACCAGCGGCCCCTGCAGGTCACGGACGACCTGACGACGTTCTGGAGGGAGATCTACCCGAAGATAAAGCCGGAGCTTTCGAGGCGCTACCCCCGGCACGAGTGGCGCTAGGGGCGGGGCTCAGTCGACCTCGACCGGCCCGGCCAGCAGGATCTTCCTCGACGACTGGCCCACCTCGACCGTGTAGGAGCCGGGCTCGACCTCCCAGTCGCCCTTGGCCTCGTCGAAATACGAGAAGGCCCTGCGGTCGAGGATGATCGTCACGGTGATCGTCTGGTCGGTCGCGAGGGTCTCGCGGCTGTAGGCCCTAAGCTCCCGGACGGGCCGGTGGGCCTTCGAGGTGACGGGGGGGCTGACGTAAACCTCCGAGACCTCGTCGCCCTTCGCCGTCCCGTTGTTGGAGACGTCGAAGGTCACCGACCAGTGCCCGTCCTGGGTGGGCTCCACATGGAGCTTGTCGTAGCTGAAGGTGGTGTAGCTTAGCCCGTGACCGAAGGGGAAGAGGGGGGCTATCCCCTTTGTGTCGAGCCAGCGGTAGCCGACCAGGATGCCCTCGGCGTAGTCGACCTTGCCGCCGGAGCCGGGATAGTTCCCGAAGGCCGCCGTGTCCTCGAAGCGTTTCGCGTAGCTGATCGGGAGCTTCCCGCTCGGGTTCACCTTGCCGGTCAGGATCTCGCCCAGGGCGCGGCCGCCCTCCTGGCCCGGGAACCACGCCTGGAGGACCGCCGGGACGCTCCCGATCCAGTCGGAGGTGCCGACGACGCCTCCCGAATTGATCACGACTATGGTCCGCGGGTTCAGGGAGGCCGCCTGCCGGATGAGCTCGGCCTGGTTGTCCGGCAGACCGAAGCTGCGGTCCGAGCCCTCTCCCTCGGTCGCGGCGCTGAATCCGACCGAGACCACGACGGCGTCGGCCGAGCGCACCCGGGCCACGTCGGCCGCGGGAATGAGCTCGGGCGCCGGGCACCAGCCGAAGCGCACGGCGGGCGACCCCACGTTGTCGTACACGGAGGTCACCTCGAGGGCGTACGAGCGGCCGGCCTCGAGCGCCGCGTAGGCGTAGAGCATGTCGCCCGTGTTGAACCAGTTGACGATGATGTCCCGGCCGTCCAGGTGCACGACCGCGTTGCCGTGGTTCTGGATCATGAAGAGGTACCTTCCGGAGGCCTTGGGACGTATTGATCCCGTCCAGCGCGCCGCCAGGTTCTCCATCGCGACCCCCGGGGCAGGGGGCCCCGAGCCGAAGTCGTGGCTGATCTGGCCGTCCTGAACCGTGGCGACCACCTTCCATTCACCCGCGTCCCTCCTGCTAAAATCGAGCTTGAGCGGCCCCTCGTAGGACGAGGCCTTGGAGACCCGCTCCAGGAGTCCGGGACCCGGGCCCGGGATGAGGTCGACGTGGACCTTGGGTCCCGCCTCCTTGCGGAGCCCCTCCAGGAGGCTCACGAAATGGAAGGGCCCCACATGGCCCGAGCCGCCGCCGGCGGGGTTGGCCTCGGCGTTGGGCCCGAGGACCACGATGTGCTTGATCTTCTTGCCCGTGAGCGGAAGGACGCCGCGGTCGTTCTTGAGGAGCACGACCGCCTCGCGGGCGATCTTCAGGGCCACCGCGTCGCTCCGGGGGTCGTCCTTGGGGGTCGGGAGGGCCTGGGGCCTGTCGAGGAAACCGTTCGCGACCTCAAGCCTGAGGATACGCCGCACCTTGTCGTCTATCGTCGCCTGGGGGACCTTGCCCGAGGCGATGAGGGGAGCCAGCGAGGCGGGGTTCATGTAGGCGCCCGAGGGCATCTCGAGGTCGAGGCCCCCGTTTGCGACCCCCAGGGTGTCATGGGCCGCGCCCCAGTCCGACATGAGGACGCCCTTGAACCCCCAGTCGCCCTTGAGGACCCGGTTGTTGAGCCAGTCATTGGCGCTGCAGTAGGTGCCGTTCAGCTTGTTGTAGGCGCACATGACGGCCCAGGCATGGCCCTGCTTCACCGCGGCCTCGAACGCCGGCAGGTAGATCTCGCGCATCGCCCGCTCGCTCACCCGGGCGTCGATCGTTCCGCGCTCGGTCTCCTGGTTGTTGGCCGCAAAGTGCTTCACCGTGGCGACGACGCCCTGGGACTGCATCCCGTCGACGATCGGCGCGGCGATCGAGGCCGCGAGGTAGGGGTCCTCGGAGAGGTACTCGAAATTGCGGCCGTTCTGGGGCACCCGGTTGATGTTCACGGCGGGCCCGAGCATGATGGAGACCCCGCGGGCGCGGGCGTCACTGGCCATCGAGGCCCCGAATTCGTGGGCGAGCAGGGGGTCCCACGAGGCGCCGAGGCTGATCGTCGCCGGGTAGGCGGTCGACGGGCCGTAGTTGCGCACCCCCTGCGGGCCGTCGGCCATCTTGACCTCGGGCAGGTCGAGCCGGGGGATGGCCCGGATGAAGAACTCGCGGTCGCCCCCAAGGAGCGAGAGCTTTTCCTCGGGCGTCAGGCGCGAGAGCAGGTCCTCGACCCGGGCCTCAACGGGGGCGGTCTTGTCCCGGTACGTGGCGACCTCGGCGTGGGCGGCCGCGGCGCCTAGGCCGAGCGCCGCGAGGAGGACGCGCGCGGGGGAGGATGTCATACTTTTGGCTTCTTCTTGCTGCCGGACCTCTCGATGTTGAGGTAGGTCTTATTGAGCATCTGGCTCTCGTAAAGTTCCAGCAATCTGACGCCCTCGCGCGGCTTCACCATGTCCTTGCGGGTCGCGGCATCGATCTGGGCCTTCATCTTGCGGCAGAGGTCCTCCTGCTGGTACTGGACGCCCTCGATCACGTCGGCGATCCGGCTGCCGCTTAGCGCCTCCTCGATGTAGAACCCGTTGGGCTCGTCGTCCTCGAGGAACACGTGGACCTCGTTGACCCTGCCGAAGAGGTTGTGCAGGTCCCCCATGATGTCCTGGTAGGCCCCCGTGAGGAAGATGCCCAGGTAGTAGGGCTTGCTGTTCAAGGGGTGCAGGGCGACGTAGTCCTTCACGTCCTGCAGGTCGATGAAGCTGCCGATCTTCCCGTCCGAGTCACAGGTGATGTCGACCAGGATGGCGTTGACGGTCGGCTTCTCGTTGAGGCGGTGCAGGGGGGCGATGGGGAAGAGCTGCTTCAGGGCCCAGTGGTCGAGCAGCGACTGGAAGACCGAGAAATTGCAGACGTACTGGTCGGCGAGCAATTTCGAGAGGTCGTGGAGCTCCTCGGGCTGGTAGCCGGCCTTCTCGCCCTCCTTCGCGATCTGCTCGCAGATCTGCCAGAATATCTGCTCGGCCGCGGCCCGGTTCTCCAGGTCCAAGTAGCCGAGGTTGAACAGCGAGAAGGCCTCGTCCTTCTTCTGCAGGGCGTCGTGGAAGCGCTCCAGGCGCCCGAGCTTGGGACGGTTCTTTAAGAGGACCTCGAGGTCCGTCACGATCTTCTCCTTCTCCTTGGGCTGATGCTGCTTACCGAGGGACTCGCGCTTGTTGATCCGCTCGAACACCTCGACGACGAGCATTGAGTGGGGGGCCACGACCGCCCGGCCGGACTCGCTCACGATGTCGGGCTCGGCGACCCCCGCCGATCGGCAGATCTCGCGCACGTTGAACACGACGTCCCGGGCGTACTCCTCCATCGAGTAGTTCATCGAGCTCTCGAAGTTCGAGCGGGAGCCGTCGTAGTCGATCCCGAGGCCCCCGCCCACGTCGATGTAGCCCATCGGGAACCCCATCTTCGCAAGCTGGCAGTAGAAGCGGGTCGCCTCAATGACCGCGTTCTTGATCGTGATGATGTTCGGCACCTGCGAGCCGATGTGGAAATGGAAAAGGCGCAGCGACGCCTTCAGGTGCGCCGCCTTCAGCTTCTCGCAGGCGAAGAGGATCTCTGCCGTGTTGAGGCCGAACTTCGCGTTGTCGCCCGTGGACAGGGCCCAGCGGCCCTCGCCGCGGGTCTGGAGCTTCGCCCGGAAGCCGATCATCGGCTTCACCCCGGTCTCCTCTGAAATCCGGATGATATCGTCGATCTCGGAGAGCTGCTCGACGACGATGATGACGCGCTTTCCGAGCTTCCTACCGAGGAGGGCGAGCCGGATGTAGTCGTGGTCCTTGTAGCCGTTGCAGATGATGAGGCGGTTCGGGCCCTCGTGCATCGCCAGGGCGATCATGAGCTCGGGCTTCGAGCCCGCCTCCAGGCCGTAGTTGTAGTCGCGGCCCGCCGCCACGATCTCGTCGACCACCTCCCGAAGCTGGTTCACCTTGATCGGGAACACCCCCTTGTAGTCGCCCTTGTAGCCCTCCTCCTTGATGGCCTTGCGGAAGACCTCGTTGAGCTGGACGACCCGGTGGCGCAGCAGGTCCTGGAAGCGGATCACCATCGGCGCCTTCAGGCCCATCCCCAGGGCCTCGGAGACCACGTCCAGGACCCGGATCGCCCGCCCGTCCTTGAGCGGCTGCACGTTGACGAAGCCCTCGGTGTCGACCGAGAGGTGGCCCGAACCCCAGCGTTTGAACCCGTAGAGCTCCTCGGATTTTGCTGCCGACCAGGCGGATGCGGATTTGCTTTTCAAGTTTTTGGCGAGGGCCGGCCAATGAGGGCTTGCCTTCACAAGTGTGGATTCAGTTAGATGCGTGTTTTCTCTTTATAAGAACGCAATACGAAATGACTAAAATGATTGCCCAAACAGCCGCCCCGGCCGCCGGCGCCGGTTTCCCGCCCTCGATGATCATAGTCTGGCTGCTGTTCATTGCAGGCTTCTACTTTCTCTTCATCGCCCCCCAGCGCAAGAAGCAGAAGGAGCATGACAAGATGCTCTCCACGTTACAATCCGGAGACGAGGTCGTCACGACGGGCGGGATCTACGGCGTGATCACCAACGTGAAGGACGACCGCTTCGTCGTGCGGGTGGGAGAGAACACGAAGGTCGAGGTCGGCAAGGGATTCATCCTCTCGGTGGTGAAGAAGCCCTCCGCGGAGGAGAAGAAGTCCTCCTAGGCCCCGAACCCGCCCCCGGGCGGGCGAATGCGCCCCCCTGGCGCAGCGACCGCGGTGGGACGCGGCCAACCCCTTTAACAAACCCAAATCTGACATGCTCAAACGCAACCTTTGGAAGATCGGCCTAAGCCTGCTGATACTCGGCTGGGCGATCTTCGCGCTCATGCCCATCAGGAACATCGAGTTCGCTGATTACGTAAAGGCGCACGCCACCGCCAGGAACGACGAGTTCAACGCCCTCATGGCCAAGGCCACCCAGCGATGGAAGGCCGGGTCCGCGCCGAGCGAGTTCGTCGCCTTGAAGCAGATCGGCCGGGAGCAGAAGATCGACCTGAGCGAGTTCTTCCCGAACGTACGCCTCGAGGAGTCGCTTAAGAACATCGGCAAGCGCAACGACATCCTGCTCAAGTACCTGCTGGACAGCTCAAGGGCCCGCCTGCAGATGGGGCTGGACCTGCGCGGCGGCGTCGGGTTCACCCTCGAGGCCGACCTTGGAACGAAGACCGCGGGGTACGACGAGGAGTCGGCGCGCCGCGAAAAGCTCACCAAGGCGATCGACATCATCAGCGCCCGCATCAACTCGATCGGCGTCGCCGAGCCCCTGATCCGCGCGGTGGGCACGAACCGCATCGAGGTGCAGCTGCCCGGCGTCAACACCAAGGACAATCCGGACGTCCTGGACGAGGTGAAGAAGCCCGCCCGCCTCGATTTCCGGGTGGTCTACCCGTACGCCACCCCCGAGACCGCGCGCCCCGGGGAGATCCCCCCCGGCTACGAGGTCAAGAGCTACGACCACGAGCGCCCCGACGGGACGGACACCGCCGAGGAGTACTTTGTTAAGAGGATCCCCGAGATGACGGGCGAGGCGATCGCCTACTCGACCGTGCAGCACGACACGTACGGCAAGCCGCTGATCGCGATGCGTTTCACGAGCGAGGGCCGCAAGCAGTTCGCCCGCATCACCCGCGAGATCGCCGCCACCGGGGACCGCGCGAACGGGCGCCTGGGGCAGCTGGCGATCGTCCTGGACGGCACCCTCTGCTCGGTCCCGACCGTCAAGGAGGAGATCGACAGCGACAACGCCGAGATCACGGGCTACTTCACCGAGCGCGAGGCGTTCACGCTCGCCAACGACCTGAACAACCCGCTCGACGTGCCCCTGAAGGTCATGACCCAGTACGAGGTCGGGCCCTCCCTCGCCGAGGACGCCATCGCAAGCGGCGTCAGGGCCTCGGTCATCGGGCTGGCGCTCGTGGCGGGGTTCATGGTGACGTTCTACTCGACGGGCGGGCTTGTCGCCGTCGCGACCCTCGCGGTCAACCTTGTCATCATCCTGGGCGTCATGGCGAACATCGGCGCCACGATGACCCTTCCCGGCCTGGCGGGCATCGTGCTGACGATCGGCATGGCGGTCGACGCCAACATCCTGATCTTCGAGCGCATGCGCGAGGAGCTCGCCGCGGGCAAGTCCCTCTCCACCGCGAACCAGATGGGCTACACCAAGGCGCTGATGACGATCATCGACGCCCACATCGTGCAGCTGATCATCTGCGCGATCATGATCTGGCTCGGAACCGGGCCGATCCGCGGGTTCGGCGTCACGCTCGCCATAGGCGTCCTCTCGACGATGTTCTCCGTCCTCATCACGGCGCACCTGATCATGGAGATGCTGATCGACTCCGGGACGGTGAAGAAGATCACGATGCGCCACCTGCTCAAGTCCATCCACGTGGACTTCATCAAGTACGGCGTGCCCGCCTTTGCCGGGTCGTGGTTCATCGTGCTCCTCGGCTTGGGGATGGTGTTCTACCAGGGCAACCGCATCTTCGGGATCGACTTCTCGGGCGGTGACGTGGTCACGGTCCGCTACCACGAGCGCGTGGACGAGGCCAAGATCCGCCAGGTGGCCGAGGCGGCCAAGATCGGCGAGATCAACATGGCCTACGAGAGCGCGCTGGGCGGCGGCGGCGACCAATTGAAGGTCGAGACCGCCGAGGGCAAGTCGCAGGTGCTCCTTGACGCCCTCCAGAAGCGGTATCCCGAGGCGGGTTTCACCAAGGCGGGCGAGGAGCACGTCGGGGCCTCGATCGGCCGCGAGATCATGCTCAACGCTGCGCTCGCGGTCGGCGTCTCCATGCTGACCATCCTCCTGTACATCGCATTCCGGTTTGAGTTCGGGTTCGGCGTCGGCGCGATGGTCTCCACGCTCCACGACATCCTGATGACGATCGGCATCTTCGTGCTGACCGGGCACAAGTTCTCGGCGCCCATGGTGGCCGCCATCCTCTGTATCGCCGGCTACTCGATCAACGAGACGGTGGTCGTGTTCGACCGGATCAGGGAGGAGTTGAAGCTCAACCCGACCGGCTCCCTGCGCGACATCATCAACTCCGCCATCAACAAGGTCTTCGCCCGCACCATCATGACGTCGTCGACCACGTTCCTCGCGGCGCTCTCCCTCTACATGTTCGGAAGCGGCGTCCTCCAGGACATCTCCTTCACGTTCCTCGTCGGCATCGTGACGAGCACCTTCTCGGCCATCTTCGTCGCCTCTCAGGTCTTCTACTGGTGGCACAAGGGCGACCGCAAGCACGTCGAGGCGCACTCCGACGTGGCGCCGAAGTACGAGTGGACGGGTTCGAGCAAGGCTTCACGTTAACCGGGCCAAAGGCCAGATGCTTTGGGTCCACACGCCGATCCCGGCCGGTGAGGCTGAGCTGCTGAGCAAGGGCGCGGGCGTGAGCCCTGTCATCGCGGAACTGCTCCTGCGCTCGGGGCACAGCGACCCGGCGCTCGCGACCGAGTTCCTGCGGCCGGAGCTCTCGGGCCTGGGCGACCCCTTTCTCGTCGGCAACGTGGTGCCGGCCGTGGAGCGGCTGAAGGCCGCGATACTCGGCCAGGAGAAGGTGGTGGTCCTCGGGGACTACGACGTGGACGGTGTCAGCAGCACGGCGCTCCTGGTCATCGTGCTCCGCCGGTTCGGCCTGGACCCCAGCTTTGTGGTCCCGCGCCGCTCGGAGGACGGCTACGGCCTGTCGCGAAGCGCGATCGACCGCGCGCTCGAGGTCGGACGCCCGGGGCTTTTCATCGCGCTCGACTGCGGCACGAATTCCCACGACGAGGTGGCCTACCTGGTGGGGCAGGGGATAGACGTCCTGGTCGTCGACCACCACAGGTCGAAGGAGCGCACGCTCCAGCAGGGACTCCTGATCAACCCGCACGTCGAGGGCCCTGGGGGCGAGGCGGCGCAGCCCGCCTGGCAGCACCTCTGCACAGTCGGGCTCGTCTTCAAGCTGATGCACGGGCTCCTGAAGCAGCTGCGATCCGAGAACCATCCCGTCGCCGCGCGCATCAAGCTGCGGGACCACCTGGACCTGGTGGCGATGGGGACGATCGCCGACCTGGTGCCCCTCCTCGGTGAGAACCGGATCCTCGCGAAGAACGGCCTGAGGATCCTGCAGGACACCGCGCGCCCAGGGCTTCGCGCGCTCATGGACGTCTCGGGCATCTCGAGCAACCAGCCGATCCAGCCGGTCGACATCTCCTTCAGGCTCGGGCCCAGGATAAACGCCTCGGGAAGGCTTGCGGACGCGGCCCTCTCGGTGGAGCTCCTCCTGAGCGACGACGCCGGCTTCTCGCGCGACACGGCCGTCCAGCTCGACCTGTTCAACCGCGAGCGCCAGGACATCGAGCGCAAGATCACCGAGGAGGCCGAGAGGATGATCGAGGAGAACTACGTCGGCGACGCGGGGATCGTGCTCTTTAGCGAGGCATGGCATCCCGGGGTCGTGGGCATCGTCGCGGGGCGGGTGACCCGCCACTACAACCGCCCCTGCATCGTGCTCGGCAACGAGGGAGACATGGCGAAGGGATCCGGGCGCAGCGTGGACGGCGTCAGCCTGGTGGACATCCTGGCCAAGTGCCCGGAGGGCCTCACCAGCTGGGGGGGGCACCCGATGGCCGTCGGGGTCTCGCTCCCGAAGGTTGAGCTCGCGGGATTCAGGCAGCGGTTTGCGGCGGCCGTGCGGGAGCAGGTCGGGGCGGAACTTGCCGAGGCGAGGCTCAACATCTCCGCATGGCTGTCGACCGACCAGGTCAACGAGGCGCTCATGGAGGAGCTCGAAGCGCTCCACCCCTACGGCCAGGGGAATTCCGAGCCCATATTCGGCCTGCGGGGGGTCGCCTTCAGAAGGCGCCCGGAGACCTTCAAGGTCCGGCATTTCCGGTTCTGGATCGAGGATTCCCGCGGCCGCGCCCTGAGCGGCGTGGCGTGGAAGATGGCCGACCGGATCCCCCCGACGGGCGTCCCCGTGGACCTCGCCGTGAAGCTCAATTGGAATTTCTTCAACGACCGGAAGATGCTGCAGCTCGAGCTCGTTGACTGGCGGAATGCCCCCTAGGGCCGCACTTCGCGCTTGCCCTTAGGGGGGCTTGCCTGCTCTTTTGTCGGGCTCCACACGCACCCGTAGCTCAATTGGATAGAGCATCTGACTACGGATCAGAAGGTTTGGGGTTCGACTCCCTACGGGTGCGCCACTTTCCTCCGGCTACCCTGACCCCCGTCACGGGAGGTCCGCATTGAAGGGTTCGTCCGTCACGACAGACCGCCAGGCGCGGGACACGCGCTCCGTTGGGAGCCACGCGGTATCGGCCTCGGTAACCGTCGCGCTTCTGACGGGAAGGAGCCCCCTTTTCCTTATGTCGCCCAGGTAGCCCGACCCTGCCTGAACGGCCCTAAGCGGCGATCCCGGCTCCGCAACCCGGAGCGCCAGCACGTCCTCGAAGTAAAGCAGCGCCAATTCCCGCGACCGGCCGACGACGTGGCCGGCCTTCGGTTCCTCGGTCAGCGCCCAAAGGGCGCCCGCGCGGCGGTTCAAGGCAAACAAGCCCTTGATCGTGTCGGTCCGCGAGCCGAGGTCCAGGCCGCCGGTGAAGAGAAGGCCGGGCACCGCCCGCGCCGCCTTGCTCGTGAGCGCCGTGTAGTAGATTCCCCCCTTGTTGACGACGAATGCGATCACCCGCTCGGGCTTCCACGCCGTGAACTCGTAGTTGAATTCCCCGCCTGCCGACATGCCCCAGAGGAGGAGGGGAGCATCGGCCAATTCCGGGTGCTGCGCCCGGCGGGAGAGCCGGGTCAGGGCGTCCAAGAGGGCCTGCCCGCTTCCGTGCGCCGCGTAGACATAGTCCTCGATGAAATCCTGGTCGTGGTGGCGGTCCGCAAAATGGCAGGCGACGACTGCGAGCCTCTGCCTTACGGCGAACGCCCGCCACACGGGATCGTCGACCATGGCCCGGCCGTCGTCGTTTGAGCCGGGCACCAGGACCAGCACCCCTCGCACCAAGCCGGCCTCGGCCGGAAGCCACAGCCTGAACTCCGCCCTCTCAAAATTGGTTCCTGGAGGGCTCGCCTCGTCGAGAATATCCTCGGCGGTCGCCGGCGCGGCTGCGATGGCGGATCGAAACACGAGGAACGCAATGCCAACAATGACGCGATGGAATCTCATCGAAGGGCCCTTTCCCCGTACTTTTCCGAGCGGTGGGCGGAACGCAAACAGCATCGGGTCAGCCTCTGGCTGGGATTAACTGCGCAGTCGTCCTCC
>Ga0265314_10003263_pt1 | contig 15870 bp, 17 predicted proteins | sample 4126metaG_FD_203106 | JGI IMG/M metagenome (GOLD analysis project Ga0265314, IMG submission 203106) | Rhizosphere microbial communities from Carex aquatilis grown in University of Washington, Seatle, WA, United States - 4-1-26 metaG | ecosystem: Host-associated > Plants > Roots > Rhizosphere >... | reverse complement strand
CGCACCTGGCCGCTCGTCGTCGTGGCGACGGCGGGCACGGGGTTCTACCTCGCGGTGTACGTCGAACTCCGGCACGTGGTGCCGTTCTTCGTGATCGCCGGGCTCGCGGTGCTGGCGGCGCTGCTCTCGCGGGCCACGCCCTGGCGGCGGGTCGCGCTCGCGGTGCTCACCGCGGGCGGCGCGGTGGACGTGGCGGCGCACGCAAGCGAACCGCTCCTCATCGAGGCGTCGATCCTGCGGCACGAAGTGCGCGGCGACGAGCGCCCCGAGCAGGTGAGCACGCGCGTCGCGCGGCTCCTCGCCAAGCGGGGGCTCGCCGAGGGCGACCATTTCGCCGCGGTGAACACGCTCTGGAACGTCGAGTGGGCGCAGCGCGGCGGCTACGTGGTGCGGGCCTACACGGACGAGTACATCGTCAGCTTCACGCAGACGTTCCGCGAACTCCGCGACCCGTGCGCGCGCGCGGCGTGGGAGCGCCGCCTCGCCGCGCACAGCATCGACGCGGCCCTCCTGCGCGTGCCGCCGGGTTTCCGCGCGCCGCCGGGCTTCGAGCCCCTCGAGGACACGGGATTCCACCTGCTGCGCGTGACGCATCGCGCGCCGCCGGACGGCTGCCCGGCCGCCTGACCGCGGGGCGCACGCCTCGACGCACGCCCTCCAGCCCGTCAGATTGAGGGACGCGGCATTTCCCCCACTCTTCGGAGCGCACGCATGGCCACGCCCAGCCAGAATTTCGCGAGTCACCGCCGGTACCACCCGATGTGGCACTTCTTCGCCTTGCCGGTGCTCATGCTGAACGTGATCGCGACGTCGATCTACGCCGTGCGCCACCGCACCTGGTGGAACCACTGGGAGATCGTCGTGTCGGTGGCGCTCTTCCTCGCCGTGTTCGCGGCGCGCGTGCAGACGCTCAACGTGCAGAACCGCATCATCCGGCTCGAGATGCGCACGCGCCTCCGCGACCTGCTCCCGGCCGCGATGCAGGGCCGCATCAACGACCTGACGGTGCGCCAGCTCGTCGGCCTCCGCTTCGCGGGCGACGGCGAGATGGCCGGCCTGGTCGAACGCTGCCTGAAGGGCGAGCTCACCGGTCCCGACGACATCAAGAAGCAGATCACCGACTGGCAGCCGGACTGGCTGCGCGCATGAGCAATCCCGTCGTCATCACCGTCCGCAAGAACGGCTCCCTCCTCGTGACGGGCGACTTCACGTTGCTCGATCACGAGGGGAAGGAGATCCCGCGCAATCCGGACAAGCCGAACGTCGCGCTCTGCCGCTGCGGCCTCTCGCAGCGCAAGCCGTTCTGCGACTCGTCGCACAAGCACCACGGGTTCGTCGATCCTCCCGACGCGCCGGTGACCCCCACGCCGTGAGCTGGATCGTCAACGCGTGGGTCTGGGTGTCGACCGTGCTGATCGTGATCCTCGGCACGCCGGTCGTCGCCCTCGTCTGGCTCTGCACCGCCCCGTTCGACCGCGGCCGTTATGCGGCGGGGCGCACCTTCCGCCTCCTCGGCGTGACGCAGGTGAAGCTCAATCCGCTCTGGCATTTCGAGGTCGGCGGCCTCATGGTGCGCGACCCGCGGCGGCCGTACGTCGCCGTCGCGAACCACGAGTCGTGGGCCGACATCTTCCTCATCTGCCTCCTCCCGTGGGAGATGAAGTGGCTGTCGAAGGACGCGATGTTCAAGATCCCCTGCTTCGGCTGGATGATGCGCATGGCCGGCGACATCTCGCTCAGGCGCGGCGAGCGGTCGAGCGGCGTGCAGGCGCTCGCCTCGGCGCGCGACCGCCTCGCGAAGCGCGTCTCGGTGATGATCTTTCCCGAGGGGACGCGGTCGCGTGACGGCACGATGCTCCCGTTCAAGGACGGCGCGTTCCGCATCGCCATCGAGGCCGGCGCGCCGATCCTCCCGATGGTGATCGCCGGCACCCGGCAGGCGATGCTCAAGGGGAGCATGCGTTTCACCAAGGCGCACGCGCGCCTCGAGGTGCTCGCGCCCATCGAGACCGCGGGCCTCTCGCTCGGCGACGTCGCCGCGTTGCGCGACCGCGTGCGCGCGGTGATCGCCGACCGGCGCGACGCCCTGCTGAAGGAACTCGCCGCGGGCGCCTAGCGCGCCTAGCGCGCCTAGCGCGCCTAGCGCGCCTAGCGCGCCGCGCGCCGCGCGCCGCGTCAGCGCGCGGCGCCGAACTGCGGCGCGATCTGCCGGGCCATGCCGGCGAGCGACTCCGGCACCGTCACCGCCACGAAATACTCCCGCTCGCGCTCGAGGAACGCGCCGAGCGCGTCGTCGGGCATCGCGGCGACGTCGAAGTACTTGAACGGACTCGAGAGCTGATAGAACAGCAGCTGCTCGAACTCCCACATCGGCTCCACGGGAAAGCAGCCCATGAGATAGCCGACGTTGTCGTAGACGACGACGTGCCGGTAGCCGCAGGCGCGCAGCCGCGCGAAGGCCGCGCGGCAGCGGGCGGCGTAGTCCGGCGCGCCGAAGTCGGCGCACTCGAACAGGAGCACGGGCCGGCGCGCCGCGAGCAACCCGCTCGCCCCTTCGATGACGTCGAAGTCGGAGCCGTCGGTGTCGATCTTCAGCACGTTGGCGGCCGCGAACTCCGCGTGCGCCCGCAGGAGCGCGTCGACGGTGGTGACGTGCATCGGCACGCCGTCGGCGCGGGCTTCGATGGATGCGGTCCCGCCGTGGCTCTCGACGTGCATCGGCGTCGTCTGCTCCGCCGCGCCGCAGGCGACGTCGAGGATCGTGACCTGCGCGTTGCTCCCCCAGTTGGCGCGAAGGTAGGGAAGGAACTCCGCCGCGGGCTCGATCGCGAGAAAGCGGTCGTCCGGGCGCGCGAGCATCGCGGCGACGGTGTCGCCCACGTTCGCGCCGACGTCGATCGCCACGAGCCGCCCGTCCCGCTCGCGCGTGAACGACGCGAGCCGCGCCGGGAGCTGGTCGTATTGCGGCAGGTCGCGCAACAGGAACGGGAGCTCGTGCGAGAGCGGGAGCGACATCAGACGGCCGTGCACGTCCATGTCGACCGCGGGATCGCCCCCCTTGGCGATGAGCCAGTCGCGCGCCTTGCCCAGCCATCGACGGCGCCGGCCCCGGGCCGTGAGGAGCGCCCGATTCAGGCTCGTCGCGACGCTCATCCCCGCCGGACCAGTCGCGTCGTGAAATGGAGCCGGCGGCCGAAGAGCCAGTCGGCCGGCGCCGCGTAGAGCGCGAGGTCCTCGGTCCACCCCTCGGGCACGAGCCGGTTCGCGGCGAAGAGCGCCTGCCACTCCGCCATCGACAGATAGTTGTAGGGCAGACGCACGCCGTGGCGCGCGTTCCCCACCCAGTCCATGAACCGCAGCGTCGGCCCCGCGAGGAAGCCTTCGCGCAGGTGGTCCTTCACCACCACGCCGTGGCGCGCCACGCGCGCCGCCTCGGCGAGCACCACGCCGGGGTCGTCGGTGTGATGCAGCACGTCGACGATGAGCGCGATGTCGACCGCGCCGTCGGCGAGGGGGATGTGCGCGCCGTCGAACGGTTCGACGGGAACGAACGTCTCGCCGCGCACGAGCACGTCGAAGCCGCGGATGGTGATGTCGGGCCGGGCCTTGAGGAGCGTCGCCGCGAGCATCCCGTCGCCGCTCCCGACGTCCACGACGCTCGCGCCGTGCGGCACGAGCGCGCTCAGGTGCCGCACCAGCTGCCGGATGCGCCGCGAGTAGATGATGCGCCGGTGCAGCCGGTCGCCGAGCGTGCTCACCGGCGGCGCATGCCGAGGATGCTCATGAAGAAGCTCGAGAGCACCGTCTGGAAACCGAGCGTCGTGAGCGTGACGCCGGGGATCACCTCGCGCATCGTGTGCGTGTAGTCGAGCCCCCCGAAGTGCACGGCGCGCCAGTGGTTCACCGCCTCGAGGAGGAGCGCCACGCCGATGACGACCGCCGCCGTGCCCGCGACGAGCCCGTGCTCGAGTTTCAGCGCCTTGAACGCGCGGTCCATGCGCGCGTCCATCGGCAGGAGCCCTTCGGAGATCGCGAAGATCTTCGTGAGGAGCGCGAAGATCACCGCCTGGTAGCCGCACACCATGAACAACGACGCGAAGAGCATCGTGTGCACGTCGAACGTCACGCCGTCGATGGTCAGTCCGGGGAGCGCGATGGCAAAGCTCACGACGCCGAGCGCCATCAGCAGGAGGCCGGGCATGAGGAAGAGCCAGCGCGGGCTGTACACGAGGTAGAAGCGGAGCGTGCGCCAGCCGTCGCGGAAGGTGCGCAGGTGCGGCGCATGCGCCTTGCGGCCGTCGGGGCTGAGCGTGATGGGCACTTCGGCGATGCGGCTCCCGAAGAGGCTCGCCTTCACGATCATCTCGTTCGCGAACTCCATGCCGGTGCAGCGCTGCTGGATGCCCTGCTGCCAGTCGCGGCGAAAGCCGCGGAGCCCGCAGTTCACGTCGTGGATGGGCGCGCCGAACCAGAGCCGCCCCATCGCCGAGAACATGGGATTCCCCCACCAGCGGTGGAGGAACGGCATCGCCCCCGGCATCACGGTGCCGCCGCCCGAGGGGAGCCGGCAGCCCTGCACGAGGTCGTACCCCTCGCGCAGCTTCGCGAGGAAGCGCGGGATCTCGCCGAAGTCGTAGCTGTCGTCGGCGTCGCCCATCACGACGTAGGTGCCGGTCGCCGCCGCGAAACCGGCGGCGAGGGCCGCGCCGTAGCCGCGCTCGGGGACGTCCACGACGCGCGCGCCGTTCGCCCGCGCGATCTCCTGCGAGCCGTCGGTGCTCCCGTTGTCGGCGACGACGATCTCGCCGCCGATCCCGTGCGCGTCGAGCGCGCGCCGCGCCTTGCCGATGCAGGACGCGAGCGTATCGGCCTCGTTGAGGCAGGGCATGACCACCGAGAGTTCCACCATCCACTGCAAGATGTCCCGGCGACGCGACGCGTCGCCAGTGAGCGCGGCCACGTCGCCTTGCCAGCGACGCCGACGGCAAGGCACATTGCGCGTCGTGACCCGCGACCCGAGCCCATTCGACGCGCGCCGGCGCGCCCGGTGGTGCGCGGCGTTCCTCGCGGTGGCCGCGGCCGTCGCGCTCCTCGAGTTGTTCATCGATCCGCGCTCCGTCGCCTCCGACGGCGTCGCCTACCTCGACCTCGGCGACGCGATCCTCGGGGGCAAGCCGTGGGCGCTCAACGGCTACTTCAGCCCGCTCTACGGCACCTGGATCGCGCTCGTGGTACGGCTCGCGCACCCGTCGATCGCGAACGAATATCTCGTCGTTCGCGGCGCGAGCGCGGTGATCCTCCTCGTGGCCGGCCTCGCGTTCGAGGCGCTGCTCACCCAGGTCATCGCGCACGCGCGTGCCCTCACCACCGGCGCCGCGCTCGACGAGCGCCGCTGGCGCCTCTTCGGTTACGGGCTCTTCCTCTGGAGCGCCGTGCGCAATCTCGGGCCCGCCGAGACGACGCCCGACATCACGGTGATGGCGGTGATCTTCGCCGCCGCCGCGCTCGTGCTCCGCATGACCAACCCCGGCGCGCCGACGCCGCGCACGCGCGACGCCGTCGCCCTCGGCCTCGTGCTCGGCGTCGGCTACTACGCCAAGGGCGTGATCTTCGTCACGGGCTTCATGTTCCTCGGCATCTTCGCGTGGCTCGCGCGCCGGGCGCCGCGCGCCGTCATCACGGCGGGGGGCGTCTTCGTGCTCGTCGCGTCACCGTGGATCGCGGCGCTGTCGCTCAGCAAGGGCCGGCCGACCACGGGCGACGTCGGCAAGCTCAACGTCGCCTGGTACTACACGCCGGTCGATCTCCTGCACTGGCGCGGCGAGCCGGCGAAGTTCGGCACGCCCGCGCACGCCGTGCGGCAACCGCTGCAGCGGCCCGACGTCTTCGAGTTCGCCACGCCGTTCCCCGTGTCGTATCCGCCGTGGTACGACGCCAGCTACTGGCACGAAGGCCTCACGAACGTCCGCTTCGACCTGCCGACGATGAAGACGCTCGTCAAGGAATCGTTCCTCGGCACGAAGCCGCACCTGTGGGTCTGGGTGGTGCTGGTCGTCGCGCTCGTCGTCGGGACGCGGACGGCCGCGCCCGTGACGGCCGCGCTCGGCCCGCTCGGCGTGCTCGCCCTGCCGGCGCTCGCGTCGTACGCGATGTACGGCATCATGGTGATCAACCCGCGCTACGTCGCGGGGTGGGTCGTGGCGCTCTACCTCTTCGTGCTCGCCGCGTGGGCGACCTGGCGCGACGGGAAGCACCTGCGCCTCGTCGAGGCCGTGATGCCCGTGCTGCTTTTCACCTTCGCCGTGCAGGTGGGGCGCGTCTGGCTGCGCGAGGCGGGCGAGAGCGTCGACTGGGCGGCGCGCGCCGTGCGCCACTACGACGACGGCGACGTGCGCGCCGCCGAGGCGCTCGCCGCCGCGGGGCTCGCGCGCGAGAGCCGCGTGGCGATCATCGGCTCGACGGGCGATCTCATGTACTGGCACCGGCTGGCGCGCGCGCACGTCGTGGCCGAGGCGACCGACGGCGATTCGTCGGCGTACTGGAGCAGCGACGCGGCCGCTCGGTCGCGGGTGATCGGTTATTTCCGTTCACTCGGCGCGCGCGCCGTCGTCTCCGACAAGTTGCCCAAGGGCCCGCTCGATCCCGGCTGGCGGCGCGTCGACGGCACGCGCTACGCCTACTGTCTGTTCGCCGCGGAGGCTCAGCCCGCGAGCAGCGCCTTGTGCCAGCCGGCGCCGGCCGTCGACTCGAACCGCGCGCGGTAGTCGGCCATCGTCGTGACGGTGGTGTCGTAGACCGGCGTGTCGGGCCCGACGCCCCCCTGCCGCGCGAGCACTTCGAAATCGCCGCGCGAGAGCGTGTGCAGCAACCCGAGCGTGTCGCGGAAGAAGACGCGTCCGCCGCCGACGAGCGACGCGCCGATCCCCTGCTCGATCGCCTGCAGTGTGCGGAACAGCCCGTCGATGGAGCAGCCGCTCGCGCCCTCCGTGCGCTGGTCGACGCCGATCACGAGGAAGTGCTCGTCGCGCCACTCCCGCGCGCAGGTGAGCGGATGCCCATGCGCGTTCCAGGCGATGAGGAAGCCGTCGACGGCGGCGAGGAGGCGCGGCGCGTCGATGTCGTCGATGGGCGCGTCGGCGCCGAACACCCACAGGCGGGCGTCGTCGGGGAGCTGGGAGAACGGTACGAGAGGCATCGCTGGCTGGCTCGGGCGCCCGTGGGCGCCGTTCGTGTGAGCCGGAAATCTAAACGGCCGGCGCCTGCCCGTAGCCTTCGTGATACCGCCGCCACCACTTCTCGATCTCGGCGTCGGCGAAGCGCTGCGGCGCGCCGAGCCCCATGGCGAGCATCACCGTTTTCGCCGCGACTTCGCAGAGGAGCGCGGCCTTGAGCGCGAGCGCGGGCGACTTGTCGAACGCGAACACGCCGTGCCGCCCGAGAAGGATGGCCGGCGCGCGCGTGCGGTGCGCTATGATCGCCTTGGCGATGTGGTCGTCGGCGTTGTCGGTGTAGGGCGCGCAGGGGATGTCGCCGCCGAACTCGTCGGCCATCGACGTCATGGCGCAGGGGATCGGGCGCTCGACGATGGCCCACGCGGTCGCATAGATCGAATGCGTGTGCACGATGCCGCCGAGCGAGGCGTCGGCCGCGTAGAGCTCGCGATGGTGCACGAGGTCGACGCTCGGCTTGAGCCCGCTCACGATGCCGTCGGGCACGTGGCGCGCCTCGAGGCGGCGCCCGCCGATATCTGTTGCAACGAGCATTTCCGGCTCGAGCGTCTCGATGTCGACCCCGCTCGGCTTGATGAGCACCACGCCGGAGTCGCGGTGGATGCCGGACACGTTGCCGCTGTGCGCATGCACGAGACCGTGCCGGTGCAGGTCGCGGTTGGCGGCGCACACCTGGCGCCGCAGGTCGCTGAACGAGGTCACGTGGTCTCCGGGAGGGCGCGCTCCCAGTCGGGGGCGTGCGCGAGCGCCGTCATCACCGCCGTCGGCTCGAACGCGAGCGCGCGCAGGCGGCGGCGGTACGGCAGGATGTCCTGCGGGCGGCCCCAGCGTTCGGGGCAGACGAGACAACTCTTCATGGCCGCGAGCGTGCGCACCGCGACGGCGTCGAGCGGCAGCGTGGTGAACGTGTCGATCCAGACCCAATCCACGGCGCCGCGATACCGCTCCACCAGCGCCAGCGGTTCCTCCTCCGAATAGCGCACGGCGATCGCGCGCTCCCCGGCGCGGCTCGCGCGGTACAGATACGGGAACTCCACGTCGAGCAGGAAGTACGACGCGACGCCGGCCGCCCGCACCCGCGCGAGCACGTCGGCCTCGATGCCGGCCTCCTTCACGTTCAGCACGAGCGTGCCGTGATGGTACGCCGCGAGGAAGTCGTCGAGCCGCTCGCCCCCGGCGCCGGGCTCGTGATGGAGCACGAGCGCGCCGCCGTCGGCGCGGATGTCGATCTCGGCGCCGTATCGCGACGGCACCTGATCGAGTTGCGCCCTCGTGTTCACGCGATGCACGACGATGTCCATGAATGCTACGCCCGTTCCGCGCGGAGGTGTGCGCGCAATTTGACGATGTACGCCGCCGTCCGCTTGATGAGGCGCCATTTGCCGCGCAGCGTTCCGCCCCCCTTCGCCTCGCCGGCCATGCGCCGGCCGAAGTGCACGGGATGCTCGAGCACGGTCCAGCCGGCGCGGCGGGCCATGTACAGCGCGTACAGGTCGAGCGAGAAGTCGGCCGGCGGATGCGTCATCACGGCGAGGAACGCGCGCGGGAAGAGCTTCGGCTGCGCGTTGATGTCGTGCAAAGGCACGCCGAGCGCCGCCGACGCCAACACCGACATGCCGCCGGTGAAGAGCGCGTCGAGCGCCGCGCGCCCCGTGCGGCGGCCGCGCACGAGCGTGCGCTGCGGCTCGGCGGCCGCGCGCCACCGCGCGTACGCGGCGACGACGTCGCCGACGTCGGTCTGCAGGTCGGCGTGCGTCCAGGCGAGCACCGCGCCGCGCGCCGCGGCGAGCCCGGTGAGGATGCCGTGCCCGTAGCCGATGTTCTCGCGCACCGTCGCCACGACGAATCGCGCGTCGCCGGCGGCGAGCGCCGCGAGGCGCGCGGCGGAGTCGTCGCGCGAGCCGTTGTCGACGAGCACGAACTCCACCCGCTCCGCCGCGCCCATCGTCGCGGCCGCGGCGCGGCAGCGCGCCGCGAGCGCGTCGAGGTTGCCCCCTTCGTTGTAGCAGGGGATCACCACCGAGAGCGCGATGCCCTCAGCCGGCGTAACCACGATTCCGCTCGTAGTCGTCGGGCGTCCCCCACCCGATGTACGACGCCACCTCGAGCACGCCCACGCGGAGCCCGGCGCCGATCACCTGGTTCATCACTTCATCGACGTAGAACTCGCCGCGGGTCCGCTTGTTCAGCGTGATGGTGAGCGACGCCGCGCGCAGGAAGTCGCGCGCCCGGCGAAAACTGAACGCCCCCACCACGGCATGATCGTTGAGCGGGGTCTCGCTCAGCGGCACCTTCACCGAGACGCGGCGCGCATGATAGTCGTGCGCGACGTCCACCCAGCCGTACATGCGAGGGTCCTGCTCCACCGCCGGGTCGCCGCGGAAGGTGAAGATCGTCGCGTCGTCGCGCAGGTCGGCGAGCGGCGCGCTCCCCGCGCGGAGGCGGATCGCGCTGTCGCACGGGCCGATCGTGAGCACGTCGTCGTCGCGCAGGAAGGGCGCGGCGAGGAGGCAGGTCGACGCCTGCCCCTCGGTGAGCCGGTCGACGCGCACGATCTCCACCGACGCGAACGCCGCGCGCAGCTCCGCCTCGAGCGGCGACGCGTCGAGATGCTCGGCGCGGCAGGCGAAGATCCAGTGATCCGCTTCGGGGAGCGACTGCGCCGCGCGCACCACCATCGGCACGCCACCCACGGGGAGGAGCGGCTTGGGCGTCGTGTAGCCGCCGTCGACGAAGCGCTGCCCTGCGCCGGCCGCGGGGATGAGATTCACGCGCCGGCTCATCGCCCGCTCCCGCGCGCCGCGCCGAGCGGCAACTCGGCCACGCGCTCGTGCGCGTCGCCGGCGATGCGCCAGACCGTCACGGCGCGCACCGTGACGGTCATCGCCGCAACGGGCGCGAGGAGCGTCTCGGGGAGGTCGGCCACGGGCACCGGAAGCGACGCGACGGTGAAATGCGGCCGCCAGTGCGCGCCGACCCACGCCGCGCCGAACGCGCGCGCGCTCGCCGCGGCGCGCGCATCGGCGAGCGACGCCGCGAGCCGCTCCGCCGCCGCGACGTCGCGCCATGGCGCCAGCGCCTGCGCCACGCACGTCTGCAACGCGCCGAGCGCCGGCGACGCCCGCACGCCGATGGCGACGGTGGTGCCGCCCGTGAGGGGATCGTTCGCGAAACACTCGGTGCCCGCGGCGGTCAGCTCGAACGGCGCGAACCCGCCGAGCGCCGCGCCGAGCGACGCGAGCCACCGCTCGACGGGCGCGAACGCGCCGGCGATGAGCGTGCAGTGCGGCGGATGTTCGAGATACGCGGCCGCGGGCCACGACGCCCGCACGATCGCCTTGCGCTCGCGCAGGAGCGCATCGAGCGCCGCGCCCGCCTCGAGAAAGACGCCGGCGCTCACGGCGCGCTCCGGCGATCGAGCACCGCGCCGAGCCATTCGCGCTCGAGTTCGACGACGGCGCGGCCGTCGAGGAACCAGACTTCGAGGCCGCCGAGGTACGGCACCACGATCTCGTGCCAGCGGTGCGGCGGCACGCCGAGCCGCGAGCCGATGAGGCAGCGCATCACCACGTTGTGCGTCACGACGAGCGCCTCGCCGCGCCCGCGCGCGAGTTCCTCGAGCACGTCTTCCAGACGGGCGAGCACGTCGGCCGGGCTCTCGCCGCCGGGGAAGTTCGGTCCTTCGCCGCGCGCCCAGGCGGCGACGATCTCCGGGTACCGCACGCGGAACGCGGCGATGTCGAGCCCCTCGGCGTCGCCGTAGTCGATCTCGCGCAGGCGGTCGTCGGCGCGCGCGGGGACGCCCGGCGCGAGCCGCGCGGCGGTCTCGCGGGCGCGCGACGCCGAGCTCGTCCAGACGTCGGCGAACGCGCGGTCGAGCGGCGCCACCGACGCCGCGTCGGCGAGCGACGGGTCGCGACGTTGCCCGAGGAACGAGAGATCGCGCACCGTCGACTGCGCGTGGCGCACGACGCGCGCGCGGCGCACCGCGCCGAACTTCGCGTCCACCGCCGCGCCGAACGACTCGGCGAAGGCGCGCGCCGCGGCCACCGCGCGCACGGCGAATTCCACGGCGCCGGCGCGTTTCTGCTCGAGCGCCGCGAAGTACTCGTCCTGCAGCGCGCGCTGCGCCGGGAGGAGCGCATCCCACGTCGCGCGCAACGCCGGCTCGGCCAGCGTCTCGTTGCGCCCCGTGACGACCTTCGAGTAGTTCGTGAGCAGGTGCCGCACCACGTGCAACGCGAACTCGCCGCGGTTGCGCGTATCGAGCGCCACGCGGTCGACGACGGTGCGGACCGCGCCGTCGCTGTCCCATTGGTAGCGGCGCACGCTCACCACGCCGGCGGCGAGATCGTTCACGTAATCGGCCACGCCGCGACGCGCCGCGAGGAGCGCGGTCGGCGCGATGGGGGGCACGGCGTACGTCTCGCGCAGCGACGGGCCGTGCCCGCGATCCTCGCGCTCCCAGTCGAGACAGGTGAACGGACTGTCGAGCACGTGCGCGCGATGGCCGGCCACGTCGTACACCATGAGGTGCACCACCACGTCGTCGCGCGCGCCGATCTTCATCGGCCCGAACGTGTCGTTCACGCGCACCGGCGCGCCGGGAACGCCGAAGTCCGCGCCCGTGAGGCGCTGCGCCGCCTGCACGCAGCGCTCGAATCGGTCGCGCGTCAGATGGTCGAGGATCACCACCACGTCGACGTCGGCCGGCGCCTGCGGCACCTCCGACGACCAGTACGACCCCACCAGCCGCACGCTCCGTACGCCGTCGAGGGGAGCCAGCGCGGCCGTCACGCACTCCGCCGCGTGCGCGCGTCCGGCGGGTTCCTCAGGTGGCGTCATAGGCGCTGCCCGTCTGCAGGCGCAGGATCTGCCGCTTGGGATCGGGGTTGTTGAGCACCGAACTCGCCGACACCGCGTGCTCGACGTCGAGCTGCGTGATCGTGCGTTCGTTCACGCCGCCGTCCACGCAGAGCGTGAGGAGTTCGCGCTCGCGCCAGCCGTTGATCGTCTGCACGTGCGCCCGCACGCGCGGATCCTGCTCCTGCCCCGAGCGGCCGGGCTCGGCGATCGCCAGCAACAGCACGTACTGGATGTAGCCGAGCCACGGCCGCAGCGCCTCGGGCGAGTCGGTGGTGCGCAGGCAGAGGCCGGCCTCCCGCCGCGCCGCGCGGATGGCATCGAGCACCGGACCGAGCGGCTCGTCGAGGTCGAGATGCACGATCACCACGTCGCAGTACGGGAGCACGTCGGGAAGCCACCGCGACGGCGTCTTGCTCATGATGTGCACGTGCAGCGGCTTGTCGGGCCAGAAGGCGCGCGCCACCTCGGCGCGGTTGGCCGCGACGGGCTGCACGCCGGGCTTCACCGATTCGTCGACGAGGTCGAGATGGATGAAGTTCGGGAAGACGCCGACCTTCTCCCAGATGCCGCGGATGTCCTCGGCGCGATCGACGTACACCGCGATGCCGAGCTGCTTGCGGTCGTGGAACGAGAACCGGCGGTGCAGCGCGTACGCGACGAGAAAGAGCACGGCGCTCGACGTGAACCGCGAGCGTTCGTAGCTCCACCCGAGCGCGGCGAGCCGCGCCTTGAGCGTCCAGTTCAGCGCGAGGGAGAACGCCGAGATGATGACGAAGTAGCGGAAGGCGCGCGTGCGCTTGGCCGCCGGGATTTGGAAGTTGAAGCGCGCGTTCAGGTAGTACGCGACGAGCACGCCCACGACGATCCCGGCCACGGCGGCGTAGGGCCGCGGCGCGCCGAAGCCCTCCACCGTGCGCAGCACCCCCACCTCGAGCACGAGCGAGAGGGCGCCGATCGCGATGTACGAGGCCAGGAACCGGTACCGGTACCAGCGGAGCGAGAGGTCCGCGGCGACCTGGGGATGCAGGAGCTTCACGGCGCTCGGTGTCTTGTCATGGAGTGCACGGGTCCCCTAATCTACGTCCCACATGCCCGACTCGCACCGACGCGACGGCGCCGACCGGCGCGCGACCGCCCTCGTTCTCGTCCTGGTGCTCGCGTTCGGCGCGTGGACCCGCTGGGACGCGCTCCCGCGGCTCTTCACCAACGTCGACGACATCGGCGTCGCCAGCACGATCCTCGACGCGCGGCGCGAGAACACCACCGCGGCCATGCGCGCCGCCCTGCAGGGCGCGCCCGGCGTGCGCGCCAAGGCACTGCGCCTCGCCGATCGCGTCGGACTCCTCCCCGTCGCCGCGGCGCTCGCTCCCGTCGCCGAGGTGCCGCGCGTCTTCACCTACGCGCCCGCGCAGTTCCTGCTCACCGCACCGCTGGTGTCGGAGCAGATGCCGTACGAGACCCTCGTGCGCCGCGGGCGGCTCCCGTCGTTCGTCTTCGGCGTGCTCGGCGTGCTGCTCATCGCGCTCCTCGCGCGCGCGCTCGGCGGCGCCGACGCCGGCGCCCGCATGCTCGTCGCCGGCGCGCTCGCCGCCTGCTCGTGGGAGTTCTGGATCTACTCCGCGCAGATGGAGACCTACGCCATCGGCGTGGCCGGGAGCGCGGCGATGCTGTGGATGGTGGCCGGGCGCGCGAACGCCGGCGCGCGCGACGTCACCGCGCTCGAGGCGCTCGCCCTCGCGGCGATGCCGTGGCTCCAGTACCAGTTCCTGTTCTTTCTCCCCGGCTATGCGATGGCGCGCGCCTGGCAGGCGTACGGCGCCGAACGCGACGCGCGACGCGCGGTGGTGTCGCTCGCGACGCTCACGCTGCCGGCCACGTTCTCGACAGCGCTTCTCTACCATTTCTTCCTCGGCTTCCACGCCAGCGCCGACGCGGGCATCAACTGGAACGCCGGCCCGCAGGGTGAATTCCTCTTTCGGCTCCCGGGCGGCGGCGCCGTCGCCGCACTGACGTACGCCGCGCATTTCTTCGTGACGAACACGCTCCGCTCGGCGCACGCGATGGTGTCGTTCCTCCCCGAGCAGCACCCGGCGCAGGGCGCGCTCACCGTCGCGCTCGGCGCGTTCGGGGTGCTGGGGCTCTGGACCATCGCGCGCGAGCGGACGCCGGCGGCGCGCGCCGTCTCGAGCTTCGTGGCGGTGACGGCGCTCGTCTGGCTGGCGCTCATCGTGCGCGACAAGATCACGCTCAGCCCCACGCGGCACTCGCTCGTGCTCCTGCCGGTGATCGCGCTCGCGGTGGCGGCGGGGGTGGCACGCCTCGGCGCGCTCGCGGGACGCCGCCTCGTGGTGGCGTCGCTCGCGACGGCGCTCTGCATCGCGGGGTTCGCCGCGTCGTACGCCGGCGAGCGCGACGCGCGACGCGACCCCTGGAGCGAAGCGTCGTTCGCGGCGCTCCTCGCCGAGACGCATCCCGATCTGGTGGTGGCGCACGACTGCCTGTGGAACCTGCGGCTCATGCAGCACGTGGGCGCGCCCGCGTTCGACGCCGGCTGCATCACGGGGCCGCACGCCCGCTGGGTGGGCGAGGCGCCGAGCGCCACGCCGGCACGGGTGCTGTTCATCAACGGGAGCCTGCCGCTGAGCGAGGAGCGGTTCGATTCCCTCCGTGCCCTCCTCGACCGGACCCCCAAGGGCATAGGCAGCCTAGGGCCTTGGGGGAGCTACACGAAGCGGCAGGTGGTCGCCGACACGGGGCGGCGGGAGGTCGAGTTCAGTGCCAGGACGCACCCCGGGCGCAACGCCCTCTATGCAACCTTGCTGACCCTCGACCCGCGGTGACCACCCCCCGGCGTGCCCCAGACCCCCAGTGGCGCGTCAGTTGACTAGATTTCGTGCGGCGCGTCAATTTGATTCACTCGTCAATGGTGCCTAGATGCGGCTGACCTTCCATACGGTACTGAAGCTCGCCACCGGCGCGGCCGTTCTCGCGGCCGGTGTGGCGCTGTCCGGCGTGCGCCCGTTGCGCGCGCAGGACGCGACACCCAAGGCGCCGAGCGACTACATCGTGCCGTTCTCGATGTTGTACGTGACGGCCGGCAAGGTCAACGCCGACCCGTCGAGCCTCAACGCGCACTTCAACCGCACCGACGTCGCCACGGGCTTCTCCGCGCTCTCCAACGACGCGTACTCGGTGGGCTTCGGCGGTTACGTGCCGATCTCGCGCGTGCTCGCGGGCTTCGAATGGAACTACGCCGATTTCGGCTACGAGACAAGCCCGCAGGGCAAGACGAACCGCGGCGAGACCTCGTACTTCATGGCGACGGTGGGCGTGCCGCTGTACACGACGTGGCACTTCACGGTGCAGCCCTTCCTCGGCGTCGGCGGCGGCTCGATGCGCGTCACGCTCAAGAACCGTGACGGTGGCAACACCGTCTCGCTCCTGCGCGACCCGACGTTCGACGAGATCGTGCTCAGCCCGGGCAGCGAGAGCCAGGTGATCGGCAAGTACGTGATCCTGCAGCCGGGCATCGGCATCGACTACATCGTGCTGCAGGACGACGTGAAGAGCCGCCTCGGCGTGACCTTCGGCGTTCGCTTCGGCACGATCATCACGCCCAATCGCACGACGTGGAAGTACCGCGGGCACGAGGTGTTCGGCGGCCCCACGTTCCAGCCGTCGGGCGGCTCGCTGCGCATCATCATCGGGATCGGCGGCTTCAAGATGGCGAAGCAGTAGCGCCAGTCGGCCGCACCGCTCTTCCGAGGCGCTGGCG
>Ga0265314_10003262_pt1 | contig 15871 bp, 9 predicted proteins | sample 4126metaG_FD_203106 | JGI IMG/M metagenome (GOLD analysis project Ga0265314, IMG submission 203106) | Rhizosphere microbial communities from Carex aquatilis grown in University of Washington, Seatle, WA, United States - 4-1-26 metaG | ecosystem: Host-associated > Plants > Roots > Rhizosphere >... | reverse complement strand
GCCCTCGGTCAATACGATGACATCCGGTGAACGCGACACGACGTCTCCGATGCGCGCCTGCCGCTCGTCCATGCCCGCCTGCGGATTGCGGCCGGCGACCGGCTCGGGACCGACGCGCGTGATGCGGACGCCGTGCGACGCCGCCGCCGCGAACCGCGGTTGATACACCAGCGGCCCATACGTCTCGACGGTGGTGCCAGGTGCGCGCGCTTCGAGCCATCGCTCGACGCGCCGGCGTCCGTCGGCCCATTGCGTGGCGCACAGCTCGAGCGGCGCGATCAGGCTCAGCGCCAGGAGCAGCGCGCCGGCTCCGCCGACCGCGCCGCGAAACCGCTCGGCGTGCTCCGCCACCTGCGCGCGCGCCGCCTCCAGCGCCAGCCCGACGTAGAACGAAAGCCAGAACCCCAGCGGCAGGACGAAGCGGTGCTCGGCGCGGCCGACGACCAGCGTGAACGCCACCAGACAGCCGGCGCCTGCGAAGAACGGACCGAGCCGCTCGATCGACGCGCGGGATCGCGCGCGCCCTTCGCGCCCGACGACCACGCGCGCGATCGCGAGCGCCACGCCCGCCCACGCGAGCGCGACGACCGGCCATGGCCACCAGAATCGCTCCGGCGCCGACGCCAGATCGCGCAGATTCGCCATCAGGCCGGCGAGATCGCGCGTGTAGGACCGGTAGTCGCCGCTCGCCGGACCGCCGAGCGCGTGCAGGCGCGCGACGAAGCCGGTGGGGTTCAGCAGCGCGCCACTCGCAGCGCCGTAGACCAGCGCCGCGATCCCCGCGGCGCGCGCGAGCGCCGCCAGCGACGCCGCGCCCGACCGCCCGGCTCGCCCCCGCGCGAACCCAAACACCACCAGCGGGAGAAAGAGCACGAACGTCGCGTAGGACTGATCCTTGGTCGCGACCGCCAGCGCCGCGAACACCGCACCCACCGTCAACTCCCGCGTGTCGCCACTCTCGCCGGCGCGCAACAACCGTTCAACGGACAGCGCCGTCCACATCAGCGCCGGCCCGTCGAGGTTGGTGGCCCGACCGTAGTACGCGAAGCTGAAGTTGGCGGCGGCGAACGCCTCGGCCCACAACGCCGCGCGCCGGCCCCCGAGCCGCGTCGCGATCCGCGCCAGCGCGGCCAGCGCCACCAGCGCCGCCGCGATCGCGACCGCGCGGCCGATGAGCGCGCACGCGGTCATCACCGGCGTGGCGATGATGGCCGGCTGCAGATCGGCCAACCGCAATGATGGCGCGCGCAGCGCCGCCGGCAACAGGATCGGCAAGCACAGCGCCCCGAGCAACAGCGGATGCAGCAACGGATAGCGAAACGCCGTTCCCGGGTGCAAGTTCTGAGCGACGCCCGCGAAGATGTCGCGCGGCGCGACGCCGTCGTTCTCCCAGCTGAACGACGACGGCAGATCCCACGCGACCGCCGCCAGCGACAGCAACAGAAACCCGATCCGGATCGCCGCGCGCGCGCGATCGCCACCGCCGAACCCGCGGGCGAGCCGATCGATCACGGCCGATCGGACCTCACGAACAGCGATAGACAGACCGGCATCGCCACCACCGCGGCCAGCAGGCACGCGATCTCACCCAGCACCGCCATCGCGCCGAAGCCGCGCAACGCCTGGCTGTGCGCGGCCAGCAACGAGCCGTAGCCGACGATCGTCGTCCACGAGCAGAGCAACACCGCGCCGCCGACGGACCGCACCGCGCGCACCGCCGAGCCCTCGCGCCGCCAGCGGGCGACGACGTTGATCGCGTATTCACCGCCGACGCCGAACGTGATCGGCAGCGCCAGGAAGTTGAGAAACGTCACGTGCACGCGCGCGAGCCCGGCGGCGCCCACCATCCACAGCACGCCCAGGCACAGCGTCGCGACCGCGATCGCCGCCGCGCGCGCGGGGCGCACGAGCACCGTGATCAGCGCCGCCACGAGCAAGAGCGAGATCAGCGTCGCGCGCGGGCCGTCGTGCAGCACCGAGCGCAACATCGCGCCGAAGATCATCGGCGTGCCCGACGTCTCGATCGTATCCCCGTCTCGGAGGGGCAGGCGCTCGAGCACCTGCGCGATGGCCAGCAGATCGTGCCCGTCCCACATCGAGACGTTCTTCTCGGCGTGATAGACCAGCACCAGCCGGCCGATGGTGCCGTCGTTCTCCGTGAACGGGCGGCGCGCCAGCGGCGGCAGATCCCGAGGCGTGAGCTCGCGCAGATCGTCGGGCGGCGTCAGGCGGGCGACGTCGTCGCGCTGCTTCTGGGGCAGCAGATCGACCGACGGATCGTGCGCGAGTTTGCGAATCTGGCCGAGGAGCTGCAGCTTGCGTTGCTGCGCCGCCGGGTCGCCGGGCAGTACGTCGTAGATGGTGAGGATGTTGCCGATCAGGTGGCGCGCGCCGTTGTCGCGCGCGCGGATCGTGTCGCGGATCTCCTCGACCTGGTCGATGCGGTCCGCGAGCACGACGGTGGGGCTATGCCAGCGCCCGAGGAGCTGGTTCAGGTTGTCGTCCATCTGCTTGCGCTCGGGGTCGCGCGCGATGTCGGCGCGCAGCTTGCGGAAGTCATACTCGAACGGCGAACGCGCGAAGTGCTGGAAGCCGAAGACCGCCGCCGCGGTCAGCGCCACGCTCGCCAGCAGCAGCGCGCGCGGGTGTGTTCCGATCGCCTTGGCGACGGGCCGCAACGAAAACGGGACCGCGGCCGTGGTGCGCCGGCGCGCGGCCCCCCAGACCGTCAGCCACGCCGGCAGCAGCGTGAAGGTCGCCAGCCAGCAAGCGAGGCTGCCGATCGCAGCCATCACGCCGAACTGCGAGAAGCCGCGAAAGCTGGTGGTCGCCAGCGCCAGGTACGACGCCGACGCCGCCAGCGCCGCCGTCAGCGTGGGCCGCACGGTGGTCGCGAGCGCCGCCTGAAGCGTGCGGTCGGCGCCGCTGAGACTGGCGCCGACGGTGGGATCGGCGTGCGCACGGTTTTCGCGATAGCGCGACAGCAAGATGATCGCGTGGTTGATGCCGTTGCCGAGGATGATGGTGCCCAGGAACGCCGTCGACGAGTTGAGATAGCCGAACACCAGCTCGCCGGAGGCGAAGGCGATCGCCGTTCCCCAGGCGGCCGGAAACACCACCAGCACGATCGCGCTCAGCCCGCGGAAATAGAAGATGATCGAGAGCGCGATGATCACCGTGCAAAAGATCGTCACGCCCAGGATGTCGTGCTCGATCGCTTGCCGGTTCTCCAGGCCCACGACCACCGGTCCCAGGCTGTCGACGCGCATCGCGGGGTTGAACCCCGACGGCGGATGCGCGGCGACGAACGCGTTCACCGCGCCGACCAGCGCCTCGCCCGCGTTCTCGTCGAAGAGGCCGCCGGTCGGCAGCACCAGCACCCAGGCCACGTCGCCGTTCACGAAGTAGCCGTCGGGAAAGCGCTGCGCCAGCGGGTTGTGCTCCAGCTTGCTGCGCAGCTCCTTGTCGTCGGCGCTCTCGTCGCCCTCGTCGAGCGACACGAACATCGGGTTCTTGCGCCGCACGATCTCGGTGCGCAGGCGATCGCGCGCATCCGCCAGGTCCTGCTCCGATGCGTAGAGCCAGCGGTGCTCGTGAAAGAACTGCCGCAAGTCGAGGATGTTGTACGCCACCAGCCCGATGCGCGACTTCGGCAGCGTGCGCAACGCCTCGGTCAGGAGCCTGGCGTACACCAGATTCGCCGCGCGATCGGGCGAGCGGATGCCGACCGTGAGCAGGTTGAGATCGCCCACGCGTCCCTCGGTGCGCTTGAGCGCCTGCACCGCTGGATCCTGGCTGGGCAAGAGCTCGGCGAAGGACGTGCGGAGCTGCAACCGGAGCGCGAGCGCGACCGCGACGACGAAGAGCACCGCCCCCGCGGCCAGGATCGGCCACGGGTATCGCTCTGGAATCGTCGGGCGCCCGGCACGATGTTCACCGTTCGTGCGCATATGATGTGGTCCCGTCAGGAGGCTCGGCGCTGTTGTTCGGCCGGCGCAGACACGGTCACCGCGGCGCGCGGCACCGCCGCCATGACATGCCCTCTCCCGCGCGCCTCGAGCACCGCCTCATACGCGTCGGCCAGGCGAGCGCCGACCCGTTCCCAGGTGAAGTGCTTGAGGATGTGGGCGCGGCCGCTCTTGCCGACGGCGCGGCGCGCTTCCGCCTCCATAGACAGCAGCGTGCGCAGCGCATGCCCCAGCGCGGGCCCGGAGCCGGCGGTGAACGCGAGACCGCCGCCTGATTCGACGACCAGCTCACCCACCGCGCCGCGCGCCGGACCGACCACCGGCGTGCCGCACGCCAGCGCCTCGGCCGTCGCGAGCGAGAACGTCTCCGTGCCGCTCGTGAGCACGACGACGTCGCTGGCCGCCAGCACCGCGGCGACGTCGGCCGGCCGATCGAGGTAGGGCTCGACGGAGACGCTGGGCCGGGTCTCGGCGAAGCGCTCGAAGGTGGCGCGCGACGGGCCGGCGCCGATCAACCGCAGGCGCGCGCCCGTGCGGGCGTGAACGTCGTCCCAGATCTCGGTCAAGAGGCCGAGCTCCTTCTCCGGCGAAAGCCGGCCGGCGTAGGTCACCGTGAGCGGCGCCGCGGCATCGCGGGCCGTCTCATCGACGGAGTGGAACACGTCGACGTCGACGCCCAACCCGACCCAGCGCACGCCGGGAAAGCCCAGCCCGCGCAGCCACTCGGAGATCTCGCGTGACGCCACGAGGCTGGCGTCGTAGCGCGCGAATTGACGGCGCGCGAACCCCCACGCCATCCGCACCGCCGACTCGTCCATTCCCGCCGGCAAGAACCGCTTCGCCAGCGGCTCGACCAGCTGGCGCGGAAAATCGGTGTGGAAGAAGCCGACCAGCGCCGGCCGCGTCTGCAGCGGCGCCAGCGCGCGCAACACCATGTCAGGCAGAAAATAGTGGCTGCCGATCTCGACGACGTCGGGCGCCAGCCGCTGCAGCAGGCGCCGCAGGTGGCCGCCGCCGGGTTGGAACAGCCGGTACTCCGGACTGAACGGTACGCGCGGGCCGGGCAGCAAGTGCAATGTGCCGTTACCCAGCTCCTGCTCCGCGAGCGCCGGCCCGGGCGCCACGAAGTGACACTCGATCCCGCGCGACGGCAACACCCGCGCCTTCTCACGGTAGTAGCGTTTGATCCCGCCGCACGACGTGGGAAAGAAGCTGGTGATGTCGACCAGCCTCACGACACACCTCCCGCGTCGTTGCGCGATCGCGCCGCACGTGGCACGCCGCCGACCGCTGCTGCCGCCGCGCCCGCTGCCGCGGCGACCGGCTCGTACGCCGTCGCCACCGCTGCAGGGACCGGCGCCGGCGTGCTCGCCCTCGCGCGCTCGGCGAGGAACCGCCGGTATTCGCCGAAGGTCCCCTCGGCGGCGGCGGCCATGCTGTAGCGTCGCGCGAACGCGGTCGCCGCCTCGCCCATGCGCGCCCGGCGCCGGCGATCCACCAGCAGGCTCGAGATCGCGGCCGCCATGTCCTGTGGCTGGCGCGCGTCGACGACCAGGCCGGTGATCTCGTGGATCATGTTCTCGCGCGCCGCGCCGCGGTTCGCGACCACCACGGGCAACCCGGACGCCTGCGCCTCGACCACGGTGTTGCCGAAGGTCTCGGTCTCGCTCGGCGACACGAACACGTCGCTCGACGCCATCAGGGTCGCCAGCTCGTCACCCGTACGCGCGCCCAGGAACAGCACGCGACCTCCCGCGCGCGAGGCCAGCGGCTGCGCGTAGGGCCCGGTGCCGACGATCACGAGCCGCGCCTCGGGGACCGACGGGGAGGCCAGCGCGAACGCGTCGATGAGCGCGTCCACGCTCTTCTCGCGCGAGAGCCGCCCGACATACAGGACCTTGGGCTCGCCGTTCAGACCAAACGGCGCGAACGCGTGCGGATCCCGGCGCGACGCCTGGAAGAGATCGAGATCGATCCCGCGCGGCATGCGCGCTACCTTCTCGGGCGGCACGCCCAGGTCGGCGACGCGCGCAGCGACCGCCTGCGACGGCACGAACACGCGATCCATCGCGCCATAGAACCAGCCCACCGCCTTGCCCACCAGCAAGCCCGTCATCGGATCACCGGTGATGCGCGTGCAGTACTCGGGCAAGTCGGTGTGGTACTGACCGACGACCGGAATCCCGGCGAGCCGCGCCGCAAACAGACCCATCACGCCGACCGGTCCCGGTGTCGAGCACTGCACGAGGTCGATACGGTTGGCGATCAGGTAGTTGAGCAGGCTCGGCAGGTGCGGCAGGCCGAACTCCATCTCCGGGTAGTCGGCCAGGCGATGGCGGGCCAGCGCCGGCACGCGCACAGTGCCGTCGTCGTCGACGGAGACGTGGTCGCCCTCGCCCCACGACACCAGGCGCAGGTCGTGGCCCGCGGCGAGCGCCGCCTGGCGCAGGCGCCGGAGGCCGAGCGCAACGCCGTTGACGTCGTCGACCGTGTCGCTGAGCACCGCCACCCGTGGCGACGTCACCACCGGGGGCACGAGCCCCAGCCCGGCCGTGTACCGCCGCGCCGACAGGATGTCGTGCGAGTGCCAGCGCGCGCCGAGCAGCGCGGGCATGGCGGCGACGACGTTCTTGACCAGCGCGGGCAAGCTGTCGGCGAGCTCGATCGGCCGCATCGTGCTCAGCGCCTGGATGAACGGCGTCAGCGCCTCGCGACCCGTCGTGACCAGCACCGCCTCGAGCAACCGCCCGAGCTGCGCCTGCGTCTGGTCGGTGTGACCGCGCGCCGCCAGACTGGCGAGCGCGCCGCCGCGCGGGGCTTCCGCCGGCGTCACGTCATTCGCGGGCGCGGGCGCCGGCGCCACCGCGGCGCGCGGGTGCGGGTGCGCGTGCTCGTGCCGCTCCGCCGCCTCCCAATCGGCCTCGTCCTTCTCCTCGCGCTCTTGCGCTTCCGACAGTCGCGTGGCGTAGAGCTCGAGCGTCGCGTTCAGCGATGACGGCGAGCCGTCGGTCTTGGTCTCCTCGATCTCACCCGAGTTCGCGAAGTAGCCTCCGAGCACACCGTACACATTGTGCTCGAGCACGATGGCCGTGCCGTGCGACCCGCCGGGCGCCGTGCGCCGTTCGCGCAGCGCCGCGGTGACGCCGCGGCCCGTTCGCTCGCCGACGAAGCTGGTCGACGCGCGCGCAATCGACAGCCCGGCGTGATCATCGCTGCCACCGACCAGTCCGTAGCGTCCCTCCGGGTTCAGGACCGGTGTGGTCGGGTGCTTCTCGGCGTAGCGCGCGATGACCGCGGGGGACACCCCGGCCAGGATCTGACGCAGGCACTCCTCGTGGACCGCGTCGCGCGTCCCGTTGCGAATCTCGAGATTGCGAAACATCAACAAGCAACGCTCCAGGTGCGACGGCTGCAAGCGCCGGTTCACCTCCGAGAGCGGGTGACAGAGGAAAAATTCAACACCCTGGTGGTGAAGATAGGACACCAGCTCATACACATTGACGCGCAGCCGCTGGATCTCGCGGTGCTGCTCTTCACTGATGTCGAGCGCAATCGTGTGCACGATGCACCCGTCTTCGGGGAAGCGCGCCGAGACCTCCTCGCTGATGAACGTGTCGGGGCCCATTGCCGCCAGCTCCAACGCGCCGTCGATCGTGTCGTGATCCGACAGCGTCACCAGGTTCATTCCCCGCAGCTTTGCGGTCTTGTAGACCGTCGCCGGCTCCGTATAACACTCGGCGGAATGCGCCGAACGGAGGAACCAGCTATAGGGTCGGCTCGAGAAGCGCGAGTGAACGTGCAGGTCGATCCGGACGTCTTCACCCTTGTGTTCAACAACGTTCTGGCGATTCATTTCGTGGGCTTTGGACATTTGCAATTCTCCGACACACTCAACCAAATCGTCGAACTGACGTCGGTCACGTTTTTGTGACGGTCGGTTCAGCGCGCCGAGGTCGTGTTAGTCGTGAACCGGAAATTGCATCTTCGATGCCGTTGACATGACAGCCGCAAAAACTCTCCGTGTCCTGTTCATCAACGACACCTCGCGCGATGGTGGCCCGGGCCGTAGCCTGCACGTGCTGCTGCGCCACCTGGACCGCCAGCGCGTGCACCGTACCGTGCTGCTGCCTCGGCCCGGACCTGTTGCCGACTTGTTGCGTTCCGATGGCGCTGCTGACGAAATCGTTTTCGAAGACGCCTGGATCGAGAACATCGTTGCGCCGTTGTCACGGCCGATGGAGCGGAGCGACCATCTCGCGCCGCTGGCGACGCGTGCGTTGCGCGCGGCGGGCAACGCGATCAAGGGCGCGCGCCTGCTGCACCGATTGGCCGCGCGCGCGCGCGGCTACGATCTGGTGTACGGCAACGGCACGACGGCGAACTTCCTGGCGGCGGGCGCGGCGATACGCGCGGGCGTACCCGCGCTCTGGCACGTGCGCTATACCGACGTACCGCGGGTGGCGGCGGCTCTTCATCGCGGCCTCGCACGAAGCGCGACCGTACGGCGCATCGTGTGCGTCTCGCGCCCCAGCGCGGCGCTCTTTCCCGGCATGCAAGGCAAGGTCGAGGTCGTCAACAATGCCCTGGATCTCGACGCGTTCACGCCGGGCGCCAGCACCCCACGCCTGCGCCAGGAGCTCGGCTGGGGGCCCGACACCGTGATCTTTGCCAGTGCGGGCCGGATCTTGCGGCGCAAGGGATATGACGAGATGATCCGCGCGGCACGTTTCATGCTGAATGACCTGAGCATGGAAGAGCGGCAGCGTTGCGGCTTCGCGATCATTGGCGATACGCCGCCCGACTTCGCCGAGGATCATCGCGCGGAGTGCGTCGCGCTGGCGGAACAGCTGGGGATCGGCGATCGAGTCCGCTTCCTCGGGTTTCGTTCGGATGTGCGCCCCTACATCGGCGATGCCGATGTCGTCGTCGTCCCCAGCGTCTACCCGGACCCGCTGCCGCGCGCGGTGATCGAAGGAATGGCGCTGGGGAAGCCGATCGTCGCGTTCGGCGTCGGCGGCATCGGCGAGATGCTCGATGATGGTGTCGAGGGCGCGCTGGTGCGCGGTACGCCGCCCGACATCGAAGCCCTCGCGGCCGCGATGCTGCGCTGTTTTCGCGAGCCGGGACGCCGTCGCGCGCAGGGCGAGGCGGCGCGCGCGCGCGTGCTGCGCGATTTCGACGGGCGGCGCCACGGGGCCCGCATCGAGCGCTTGATTCACGAAGCGGCCGCGCCGCAAACCCACGCGGCGAGCGCTGGCAATCGCCGCAATCCAGCGGAGATCCCGACGTGACCCGCGACCACACGGCTGCGCGCGCGGACGTGGCGTCCGAGCGGCCGGTCCTGTGCGTGACCATCGATTGCGAGCGCGACAAGGGGCCCCACTGGCGCGTGCGGCGCCCGGCGGCGTTCCGCGGGATTCGCGAAGGAATTGGCGAGCGCCTCGCCCCACTGTTTCGCCATTACGGAGTCAAACCGACGTATCTGCTTTCGCCCGAAGTGTTGCGCGACGATGCGGCGGCGGCATGCATGGCGCGCGTCGCTCGGGGAGCCGAGCTCGGCACGCACCTGCACGCGGAATACATCGGTCCGGACCTCGATGAAGAGGCGGAGAGCTCGACGTTTCAAGCGGCGCTCGCGCCTGCGGTCGAGCGCGCGAAGGTTGAAGCACTGACGTCGCTCTTCGTTCACACATTCGGCACGCGGCCGCGATCGTTTCGCGCCGGGCGATTCGGAATCGGCGGCGCGTCGCTCGGCATCCTGGCCGACCTCGGCTACGCGGTCGATTCCAGCGTCACCCCGTTCATCGACTGGAGCGGCGCGGGGCCCGGAGCGCCAGATTTTCGACAGGCACCGTTCATTCCTTACCACCCCAATTTGAACGCTCCGACAACGGCCGGCAACGGAACGGTGTGGGAGATACCGGTGACCATTCGCCCGCGGCTTGCACAGCGACTCCCCATCATGCGTCGTTTTCTCGCACGCCGACTGCGCCCGCGCTGGCTGCGGCCGACCTGGGGCTCGGCGGCGGCGCTCATCGACCTGGCGCGTGACGTCTGGAACGAAACGCCCATGCGCGCGGACGCGGCGCGCGCCGCGCCGCCGATCTGGAACGTCATGTTTCACAACGTCGAGGTGGTCGCGGGCGCGAGCCCCTACTCCACCACCGAGGGGCGCGCGCAGGCGATCGTGCAACGCCTGGCTCAGCTGCTGAGATTCGCGCGCGCCGCGGGTGCGCGCTCGGTCGGTCTCGGAGATCTGCCGGAGCTGCTGTCGTGAGTCGACCCTCGCTGGCGGCCACGGTCGGCCGCGTGGCGCCCTGGCAGGTCCTCTACCGAGGGCTGACCGCGCTGGTGCCGCTGCTGCTGGCCGCCTGGTTTGGGCGCTCGGCGGAGACCGACCTTTACACGCTGTTCGCGGCGCTGTTCACGCTCGCGGGCTCGCTGGTGTTCGCGTCGTTTCAGGATTCAGCGCTGGTTCCGATCGTCGTCGACGTGCAGCGCCGCGACCCGGCCCAGCTGCCGCGGCTGGCCGGCGCGCTGATCTCGTACACGCTGCTCATCGCGTCGGGCCTGGCGCTGCTGATGGGCACCGGCGTCTGGCTGTGGTTCCGCGCGCGCGTCACGGGGAGCGCGGCCGCGCTCGTCGCGCCCATGGCCATCGGGTTTTCGATCTACCTGCCGTTCCTGGCGCTGCATTCGCTCGCGGCAGCGTTGCTGGCCGCGCGCTTCCGTTTTCTGCCCGATGCGCTGGCGGGAGCCGTCGGCGTGGGGGTCACGCTGGCGATCGCCGCGCTCGTGCGGCACCACGGTCTCGGGCCGATTCCGTTCGCGCTCGCGGGGGGTGAGCTCTGCGCGGCGGTCGGGCTGCTGGCCGCGCTCCGGCGTTCGGGCTTGCCGATCGAGCTCACGCTGTCGCGTCCGGGTGCGCTCAAGCGCTTCGTGAGGCTGGTCTCGTCGGAGATCGGCGGCGGTGCCGTCGTCCGCGTCAACCCGCTCGTCGATCAGATGATGGCGCGCGCGCTGGGCATCGTTGGCGGCGGCACGATGCTCAGGCTGTCGGGTGATCTCTCGTCGTTTCCGGCGTCCTTGCTGAGCTCGACGTTCCTGTCGGTGCTGCTCAGCCACCTGGCAGCCGCGGGCGCCGACGGGCGGCGCTTCGAGCTGCGGCGCACGGTGGTGCGCTCGGTGCTCGGCGTGACGCTGCTCTTTGGCGTGGTCGCGCTCGCGCTTTACGTGCTGCGCGTGCCACTGGTGTCACTGGTGTATGGGCGCGGCGCCATGGATGGCGTGGCGCTGGCGCGCATCGCGCATCTGCTGCCCTACCACCTGGTCGGGCTGGTGCCGTTCGGGATCGTGCTCGTGCTCGCGCGCGCGCACGTTTCGCTGGGCAACAGCCGCATTCTGGTCGGCATGGGCGCGCTCAACGCGGGCGCCAACCTGGTGCTGAACATCGCGCTCGCGCGCTGGTTGGGCCTGGAAGGGATCGCGCTGGCCACTTCGGCGGTCAACGCCGTCGTGGCCTGGGTCTTCTGGATCCGGCTCGGCTACCGCCTGCGCGCCGCCGAGCTCTGGAGGCGCCGCGCGTGAGCACCGGCGCGACAGCGGGGCCGGTGGTTCACGTCGTCGTCGCCGGTGAAGTCGGTGGCGCCGAACGCATGGTGCTGAGCCTGGCGCGCCGGCCTGCGGGCGATGCGCTCGGAGATGGCAAGAACGAACGCCGCCACCTGATCGCGCTCTGGACCGACGCTCCGGCGGTGCGCGCGCTGTTCACCGGCGCGGGCGTCGAGGTGGTGACGCCGCCGCGGCCGGCGGGCGGGCTCCTCGGGCGCGACGTCCTGCGCGGCGCCACCGGCGGCCGCGACGTGCGCTGGCTGGCGCAGCTGCTGCGCGACACCGGTGCGCGCGCGGCACAGCTGCACACGTTCGCGTCGCACGTGCTGGGGACGCGCGCCGCGGCCCGCGCCGGCGTGCCGGTGATTCGCACGGAGCACTCGACGCGCGTCTACGACCACTGGCTCTGTCGTCCGTTCTCGCGCTGGTCCTTGCGGCGCGCTTCCGCCGTGGTCGCGGTCAGCGACTTCCTGCGCCGCCAGATCTGCGCGCATGTCCCGGCGGTCGCGTCGCGCGTCAGCGTGATTCGCAACGGCGTCTCCAGCTTGTTCGCAAACGCCGGATCGACACCGCTCTGCGCGCACGAAGGCCCCCTGCGCCTGGGCGTGATCGCGCGGCTCGAGCCGCGCAAGGGGATCGATCAGGCGATCGCGGCGCTGGCGATGGTCGACGGACCGCGGCTGGACATCGTCGGCGACGGCCCCTGTCGCTCCGCGCTCGAGCGGCAGGTGGCGGCGCTGGGCCTCGGCGACCGCGTGCGTTTCTGGGGTTACCGCAGCGATCCCGAGACGATCATCTCCGCGCTCGACGCTCTGCTCTGCAGCTCGCGCACCGAAGGCCTGCCCGTGGGTCTGCTCGAAGGGATGGCGCTGGGACGTCCGGTGATCGCCGTGCCGGTGGGCGGCGTGCCCGAGATCGTCGCCGACGGCGAGACCGGCTGGCTAGCCGCGGACCTTTCGGCGGAGGCGCTGGCCGCGGCGCTACGCTCGGCGGTTGCGCTCGGGCGACACGAGCTGGCGCGGCGAGGCGAACGCGCCCGCGCCGCCGTCGGGCGCCGTTTCACGGAGACGCACATGCGCGAGAGCTACGAACAGGTCTACCGGACGATCTAGAACGCAGTCAACCGATGCGGCCCCACAACCAGCGCGCGTGCTCGCCGATCAGATCGAGGCGGGTCGTGGCGAACTCGCGCTTGAACTGCGCGATCGACGCGCGCTTTTCATCGGTGTCGCCGGTCATCGGCACGCCGCCGAGATCGAAGTCGCAGCCGATGCGCTGGGCCCAGGCGACGGCGGCGACCAGGCAGGTCACCATCTTCGAGTACTTGCGCGGCGCGCGCGACGACGCTGCCAGATAGAGCGTGACCAGCCGGCCGTGGCGGATAGCGAGCGCGCCGGCGACGGTCTCGGCTTCGTGCTCGGTGAAGAACAGTCCCACCGATCCGTCCGGCCCGAAGTCGAGCGCTGCCAACGCGTCGAACCATGAGAACGTCTTCGCGCGTAACCCCTGCTGGTCCATGAGCTGGCGATAGAGCGCGACGAAGCGCGGCAGGTCCGCGACGGTGCCGCGACGAGCGCGCGCTCCCGCGCGTTCGGCGAGGCGATACTGCTGGCGCAGCTTGCGGTATTCGCTGCCGGCAAAGATCGTGTCGAGCGCGGCGGAGCCGTCTCGATCGTCGGCGACCGCGGCGGCGCCCACCCCTGGTTCCAGCGCCAGACGCAGCGTCGCCGCGTGCGCGCCCGACATCTTCTGCACCGATCGCCACCCGAGCTCGTCGAGCGAAGCCAGCACCGCTTCGCCCGTGGTCAAATCCCAGTACGGCATCACGGCCAGTCGCGCGATCCCGCGCCAGCGCGCCGCGCGCGCGATCCGGCTCAGCACCGGCCCGAACAGCGCGGGGTCGGCGACCACCGGACCGCGTTCGATCACCGCGTACGGCAGCGGTAAGCCCGCAAACTGCGCGCGCAGGATGTGGGCGCTCCCGATCACCCGAGCTGTGGCGTCCCGCACGATCGCATACGACGAGCTGAACGGGCGCCCCGCGCGCGCCAGCGGCGCCCAACGTCGAGCCTGCACGAAGTGGCCCGACGAGGCGCCGTCGACGAACGCGTCGTAGTCGGCGGCGTCGCCCGGCGACAGGTGGCCGCTCCAGGTCAGCGTCAGTGGCCACATCTGCTGCCAAAGCGGCTGCGACTTCCGCGGCAAAGACAGAGACAAGGGGACTGTCGAATTCTCAACACTGGCCACGTTGGTTGCTCGTTTCTTCTTTGTTTCCCGTCGATCCTGCCAATGTCCTTGCAATGCCCGTGCACACCGCGCGCGCAAGAGAATCGCGCCAACTTACCAATGCTTCGTGGATCTGGGCGGTCGCTGCACACGCTCAGGAGACGAACCGCGGCCGACAGAACGTCAACGAACTGTCACAGAGCGCCGGCCGCCAACCATGTTATGCGATCTGGCTCGACGCGCGCACGCTGACTCGCCGTGGAGCTGTTCAACGAAACAATGTTCCCGAGCTTTTTGGCGCGGGCGCAGCTGGTCTACGATGACCTGCTACAGGCAGTTGTGGTCGTGAAGGGAACCTACGACACACTGCCCAACGGCGAGACCCGGCTGGCGGAAACGCAGCTGCCGCTGCACCTGGAAGACGAGGCGACCGACTTCGGAACGCTGGAGACCGAGATCGTGCCCGCCAAAGCCTGGTGCGATCTCGCGGTTCTCGGGCACGCGCGCGCCCGCTCGCCGAAGCGACCGATCAAGCGCATGCAGGTGTCGCTGCGCATCGGCAAGTTCACGCGCGCGGTGCAGGTGACCGGCGATCGCGTCTGGGAGAGAGCGCTCGGGCGCTTGCGTCCGTCGGAGCCGCGCCCGTTCACCGAGCTGCCGCTGACCTATGCGCACGCGTTCGGTGGAACGGCGCGCCACGAGGAGAACGTCGAGGTCGGTTATTTTGCCAACCCGCACGGCCGCGGCTTCGTCGTACAACGCGACGAAGTCGTCGGAAAGCCGCTGCCCAACATCGAGGAGATCGATCAGCCGGTGCGCGGCTGGCAAGATCGCCCGCTGCCCGCCGGCTTCGCGCCGCTGGAGCGCAGCTCGGTGCTGCGCGGGCAGCGCGGAATCACCGTCGATCTCGAGAAGCAGCTCACCCGCATCGACGCCGCGGCGTTTTGCTCGTCGCACCCGCGCATGTGCTTGCCGTCGTACCCTCACGGCGAGCCGGGCGAGCTCGGCGGCGTTTCCTTTGACGGCGCCTGGCGCTTCCGCCTGCCGCCGTTTCGCCACGAGATCCGGATCGACCTCGGCGGCGCGCGCTATCGCCTGCCGCTCGTGCCCGACACCCTTTACCTGCGCGCCGACGAGCGCCGCATCGTCGTCGTGGCGCGCGGCGCGTTCATCTATCAGTTCAAGCCGGAGCGCAGACGCACCGTGCGCATCTGCTCGGAGGCCGAGCCGGATCGCGTGGTCGCCCCCGAGCCAGAGGGTGCGACGACGACGATCCGCAAGGCGCGCGAGGCGAACCATCCCGATTTGCCGATCCGGCTACCGGTGTCGAAGGCGTTTCCCATACCGCTCGACATTTTCTGCGCGAACGATCCCATGGTCGACCTCGTCGAAACTCTACCTCTTTGCGCGTCGGGGTGACACGGTGACACCTCGCGCGACTCAAAGGATCACATGAAGTGCTTCGGCCTGAATCAAGGGTATCTGCAATTCGGATTGTCCTTGTTCGACATGCACGATCAGTGGGTACCGCCGCCGATCCCGCTGAAAGCGATTCCCGGCCTGATCGAGGGCCCCGCTTTCATGGGCTGGGCGCCGGGCATCTACACCACGCACAAGGTCGGGAGAAAGACGAAGTTCGACGGGAACAACGCCATTCAGCAGGGCCACGACTGCGGATACCTGATCCCGCACATCGCGATTCCGCTCAACGTGATGATGGGGATCAACATGCTGGTCTCCAAGCACAAGGTGATGTTTCCGGTCACGAGAGTGCTGATCGAGGGCAAGCCGATGGGCACCTACTTCCCGCTGGTTTTTCTCGGCCTCATCTGCTCGAACCCGGTCTCGCTGCCGACCGGCGTGCTCATCAAGATCCAGGGAACGGTGGTCTCGGACATGTCGCTCACCGACATCCTGCTCGGGTTCGCTTTCATCGCGCTGGACATGATCATCGACGCGGTCTGGTCGCTGATCGTCAAAGGCGACAAGTGGGGCAAGTTCGGCCCCGGCAAGGCGTTTCCCCCGTTTTACAAGGGGATGCTGGAAAAGATCTTCAGTAAAAAGAT
>Ga0265314_10003261_pt1 | contig 15873 bp, 15 predicted proteins | sample 4126metaG_FD_203106 | JGI IMG/M metagenome (GOLD analysis project Ga0265314, IMG submission 203106) | Rhizosphere microbial communities from Carex aquatilis grown in University of Washington, Seatle, WA, United States - 4-1-26 metaG | ecosystem: Host-associated > Plants > Roots > Rhizosphere >... | reverse complement strand
ACACGTACAAATGTGCCAATCCTCGCAGTGAAAGAAAACCCGGGCACGCTGGCTTTGCGACTCGCACCCCCAGGACAGGAGGCGCCGCAAGTTAGCTTGCGATCTGACCAGAGGTTGCGTCGAGCGATACTGGGCGGCCGGGATTTGAGAATAACGACCAGGGGCCGAGAGTATGAGGTGGAACTCCCACCTTTCACGAAGGAATCAGAACTAAGTCTCTATTTCCGGGACACGAACCGTTGAGCGAGTCCGCAGCGCACGGGCGTCGCGGAGGAGCTCTGGTCGATCCGCGAGTTCTGCAAGACCAACGCGACTTTCATGACGAATCCTCCCGCCACTGCAGTATTCACGCGCAGGCACTCCTTCAAGAACAAGCGCGTTCGTCAAACGCCTACAGCCAACCGCTCACTCAGGCTCAGCGGCGCTCCTAAGCTCGGGAATGGCTCCAATGGGCTACTGGAGTTCGCCACGCAGTATCGATTACGGATGGGCCATTGACTATGCCTGGCTAAGGGGTGACGATAGATCAGACATGGAATCCACTTCACATTCTTCTGAAGCTTTGCCTCAGAGCCAGATCGGCGCGTCGCGATCTTCCTCATTGCCGCCGTCCGATTCGCCGCTAACGAAGGTATTTCTCGGCCAGTATGTTAGTTCCCTGACACAGGAAACCATCACTTACCTTAGACTGTCTTATAGCGATTTGGCTCTGCTGATGTTCATCCCCGAGATGGTGCTGCGCGATGCGGTCGAGGGCAAGATGGGACTGACTCGCGGGCAGTGGGTCAGGCTTGGCCAAGAACTGGAATTACCAACAACGTATCAGCTACGACCCGCCGAGCGGGATGGTGCTCCTTGTTGGGAAATTTGCTTCCCGCCCGTTTCCCTCATGGCGAACAAGACGTAGCCGATTCTCATCCCAGCCTATTGACGGTCCCTTTTAGTTGCTCTGTCAATGCACTCATGACCTCGCAGAGTTGAATGAGGCTGCCTGCTGGGACCGCAATGTCGGGTCGTTTCAAGTCCTCGCTGATGGCTTGGCAAAGCTGATAGGCGGCGCGAATTCTCTCCCCGGCCAGGAACGAGAGCACACTGGTTGAGTCCTGATCGGTCTCCTTGCGGGCGACATACTGCTGGGCCGCCCATGCTGCGGTCCTGACTCGATTCAAAGCGTCCCGGAAATCCGCCAGCACACGCGGGTCCAAATCGTCAGAGAGCAGCACCTCGTGCAGCCCCTGAAGCTCCGATATGCCCTTTTCTAAGTGCGACCGAACCGGGAGATCGCCAGTCTTCGTGGGCGTTCCCGCGTGTGTCTCCATCTCCTGCTGCGCTGATGGCGCGGGTGCACCCCGTTCGTTTTTCACCTTCGGAATCGTGCCCGCCTTACGTCTCGTAACCTGAGCCGCATTCTTCGCCGATGAACTTCGGTTTGCGCTTGCATCTGTCGTTTCGGATATCATGCTGACCTCACATTCAAAACCGACCTCAGGAGCACCGCTCGTCAGGCATTTACTAAGGTTCCAGCCCTTCCCACTTGCGCTTTGGGATCAACATTACGGTGTGGCAAGCGAGGTCGATCAAGGTGTTGGCTCAACCACAGGCGCGTCCAGTATGACCAGATTAGCCACATTTCGTGCATTTGCCTCTCCGTACATCTCCTTGACAGTGTGCTGCACAGCCATCAAATTGCTGCGCGACGACTTTGTGGCGCGGCTGGTGGGGTCTTTGGCAAGGTTCGCTTGATGTATTCGAAGCAGTAATCTGTGCTGCTTGCCGAGACGTGCGATTGCTATGGAGTCAGGTTTTTCTAAAAGATGCATACTTCATTGTAAGCAGAATCTTGGGAGGGCGTTCGCACCGAAGGTCACTGGGAAAGCCGAGAAGGTTATCCCTGTGGTAAACGACGATCTGGCAGACACCGCCGCTCAGGCGGATGACGCCGATCCGACGGTGAGTTCGCTCGCGTTCTCTCCGCTGTCGGAAGGAGTAGTTCCAATGAATTCTTTGGGTCCGGACGAGACGGTAAGGAGATTCTATCCACCTTTTTTGTAAAGGCGCGGGTAACCGCATCGAAGAAGTCTTCCATCAACATTGCAACACCAATGCCCACAACAGTCCACATTGACTCCCACAAGCCGGTCCTGCGTCGTGGAAATCGCAATAAGGTATTTTGCGGGCCTCTCTTCGTCAGGTTTGTACCTCAGGCGGACTTTCGTCGTTCCACGGGAGAAATTAATTTCCATTTACCGGCTATGATCCGGACCTCATCCCGCTCCAACATCTCGGTGAGGGCCATGCGAACGTCGCCACCGCTGGCTCCGTACTCAACTAATCTGAAGTAGATCTCGGAGAAGTGGCTGTCGGGTTGCTTCCGAAGCTCTTCACGGACTTGATTCATAACATCTTTCATATTCATTGCGACATTAGCCCTCTCTTTTGCAGACGCAAAGCGACCTAGGTAGTGCGGTGGAGTGGCTCGGAAAGAACTGTCGGTGGATAAACTTAATGGGTGACACTCTTTATGTGTTTCGTGCGGCCTGTCGCGTGCCATCCGTACCGCTGCGTTCTATGGGCGGTGTCGACAATACGAAGTGCTGATCAACTTTTCAACAAATCTAGCTGTCGAAATCCTGTTCGTTCTGCAGATCCAAGTAGGCGCTGGCAGTCCGTATCGCGTCCTCTAGACTTCTTTCCGTTTGCTGGTAGACCTCGTGTCCCTGCCGAAATACAAGCACTTGGTACTCTGATCGGTCGGGCGTGTCGATCACGGGCATGACCGCCGCGACATAGTGCCCCGTTCTGCAACTGGTTTGAAGAGTCATCATGTCGCGCTCCCAGATTCCCAATTAAAGCAAGAAACGCGGCGCAGAGCCGGATCGGGGGAGGGAGTCAACCACTTGGAGGCTCTGCGCCACGCCAAGTGCAGTACCAACTACTGTACGGTAACGCACATTACTGAACCTGTCTGTCGGGCGATTCCTGACAAGTGTAGGCGAATTCTTCGATACGATCAGGTCGGAGCGCGATCACCAACTCTGAGCGGTTCCTCCAGCGCGAATCAAGCGAACATGCAAGGGCGACTTTTTTCGGGATCTCGGGTATTCCAGCCATCTTCCGCGGGCCGCACCTCCTGGATCGCAGACTCGCGGGTAAATAAGAAGTAGCGGAGGACGTGTAATCATGATTTCCACTTTTCAACGAAACGTGCTAACGAACGGTTGACGCGGTGGTTTGTCGCAGTACGACCTGCGATGCATCATTCATATCGGTTACGACAAGGTATCTTTCGGACGGACCTTTAGAGCCAAGGAGGTCTCCATGAGCGAGTGCTTTCAGGGGGCCGATCGCCTGTACAATTCCCGCTCCATCGGGATTAGTTTTCAAGACCGCCAAATCTTCGAGTTTCCCAAAAGGCGCGTGGTTGGATTCCGCCAGATACACCTGATATTGCGATTTGGGGGCGAGTCCTTCCGCGGCGATCTGTACGAGGTCCAGAAGACCGAGCGAGTTCACTGCCACCGACGCTTGTGCGCTGGCTAGCGCGCTCCCGCCTGCTTCCAGGTGAAGGCGCGCTGTATTCCCGGACTCGCCGAGGGGTACTAGATTATCCGTGCCGGCGCCATTTGGAACTGCGCCCGGTACGTACACCAGAGCCTGCGTGGTTTGTCCAATCGGGATGTTTGCGATCAGCTTGTTCGTCAGCGTGTCGATGGCAACGGCCTGCTCACCGTTCTCCAATGCGACATACACTCTCGACCCATCACCCGAGGGCCAGATGCCATGTGGAAGATTTCCTACAGGTATGGTGGCGACCAGTTCCGGAGTCGCACCCCTGCGGAAGGCTTTTACTTCGTTCGCTCCGCCGATGGTGACATAGGCAAACTTGCCATTGGCGTTGTTCACGAAGTTCACGTGATTGGTGATCGGCCCCGTTTCCAGCACAGCCTTTTGGTCAAACGGTGGTTGGGCGCTGAATACCTGCACTTTGCCCACATCTTTTAGCGTAATCCACACTTCGTCGTTCTCCGGACTCACGGAAATGTTCGGGCAAAAAGGACTCGCCTGCGACAAACGTTTGACTACCTCATGCGAAGACACGTCAACGACGGCAAGCTCTGGGGTGAAGCTCGAACACACAAAAGCCAGCTTGCCATCCGGGCCGAACATGGTCATACCTGGCCCATTGGCTAGTTCGATGCGTCGGACTTCATTCATCTGTACAGGGTCAATCACAGACACGTAGTTTTCGCCTCGCACCGTCACCCACAGTTCGCGGCCGTTGGGCGTGAAGAACGGTTCGTGGGGCGATCTGCCCACATAGACCCTGCCCTTGATCGTGTTGGTCGCGGTGTCAATCAGCGTGACTGAATTCGAGCCGACGGATACGACTGCGAGTGTCTTTGAATCAGGCGAGTACCCGAGTCCATGCACCAACAACTCCCCTCTGTAGAGAGGACTCAAAGCGCCAGGTATGGGATCGCCGAGCCTGATCACTCCCAGAAGTTTGTTGCTGGAGGGATCGATGACAGAAACGGTGTTCGAAGTTTGGTCCGCCGCGTAAACCCGGTCGTGTGAGGAAATGGAGATGTCGGCTCGTCCCCAAGGTGCTTGTTGGGCAAAGGCGCCTGACACGAAACACACAATCGACAACCAACGAACGATTTTCATGTTTATTTCTCCGAGGTGACACATAAACCGCCTCCTGTTCTACTTCTGCGAAGTCGACCCATGCTGTTTCAGCCAAAGCTGCATTAGCTCAATCTCCGATTGCTGGTCAGTGATGATTTCCTGCGCCAGTCTGCGCATTTGTGGATCTTTGCTATGCGCCAACTCCGCCTTTGCCATGTCGATTGCCGCCTGATGATGGGGAATCATCAATCTGACAAAATCAGTATCGTTGTCACCGGATGGCTCGATGGATTGCATCCCGGCGTGCATCTTTTCCATGCCTCGTTCCAACTCCGACCATGCCGATCCATCATCCCGTTCCCTCTGTCCGTGAGAAGGACCCTGCCGAGCTGGCGTTGGGAGCGAAGAGGTCAAGACCAAGAGGAGCACAGATGCCCACGCGTTCTTATTCATATTTCACCCCGGTTCTTGATTGCGGTGCTGAGGATCATGCAGTCCTCGTCCGTCTCCATGTGGATAGTCCCAACAGTTCCTCGCTTCAGGCTCCAGAGGCGGGAGATATGCTTCGATAGAGGTGTGATGGTCGTGCCCGGATGCAAAAAAAACGCACGCACTCCACCCTCCTTGGCCCTTCGTCGAGCGCCAGGCAAACAAAATGCTAGCGTCTTCGAACTGGCCATAGGCCATCCACGGCGAATACTCTCGGCGCTCAAACATCGGGTCCTCGAAGAGGATGGGCGCTCGGCTGTGCGCCCACGCAGAAACCGAGACTACTCTTGCGCCCTGTGCCCGCTGCAAGGGCGGCAGGAGGCGCCTGGAAAAGAAATAGCAAGTCATATCGAATCTTTCTTCCTGAAGCGGCAATCCAAATCGGCATAGATGCCGGGTACGCTTCGGCCGGCGCTGAGCCAACCCGAAGACCGAGCGAAAACCTATGCCCCACAGCTTTGGATCGTTGGTGTTCACGCCCGCCGTTAAGGCCTTGCAAGAGCGCCACGGCAGCCGCCGGCAATACGCGAGGCTTGAGGAATCTGGCTCATCGCCCGCTCGGCTCGGACCGGAAGAGTCAGAGTTCATCGCTGAACGCGACACCTTCTATATGGCGACTCTGGGCTCGTCCGGTTGGCCTTACGTTCAGCACCGAGGCGGCCCAAAAGGCTTTCTGAAGGTGATTGACGAAGGAACGATCGCTTTCGCCGACTTCACGGGGAATAAGCAATACATCAGCACCGGCAACCTGCTGACCGACAACCGGGTAGCGCTCATCATGGTTGACTATCCAAGGCGGTTGCGTCTCAAAATCCTGGGTCGTGTCGAGATTCTTGAAGGAGAGCAATCGCGAGAGTGGATCGAGAAGGTTCGCGATCCCGCGTACAAGGCATTTACCGAGAGGGTATACGTCATCCGGATCGAAGCCTTCGATTGGAACTGCCAACAACATATTGTTCCGCGGTACACCGAGGAAGAAATTCGAGAGGCGGTCGCCCCCGCAGAAAACAGAATGCGCGAATTGGAGCAAGAGAACGAGAAACTCCGGAAACAGCTCTCGCAACTGGGCGGGAAAAACGGGAACCCTTAACTCAATTCACACTGAAGGAGAAGATGTCATGCCTATAATCACAACAAAAGACGGAACGCAGATTTTCTACAAAGACTGGGGAAAAGGCCAGCCCATAGTGTTCAGCCACGGGTGGCCGCTCACCGCGGATGACTGGGACGGACAGATGTTGTTCTTCGGGCAGCGTGGCTATCGAGTCATCGCGGCTGACCGGCGCGGTCACGGCCGTTCCACCCAGACCTGGGACGGCAACGATATGGACACTTATGCCGACGATCTCGCAGCCCTTACGGAAAAGCTTGACCTGAAGGACGCGATCCATGTCGGCCACTCCACCGGCGGCGGAGAAGTTGCCCGTTACATTGGGCGTCACGGCTCAAAACGTGTCGCCATGGCCGTGCTCATCAGTTCGGTACCACCGTTGATGGTGAAGACGGACAAGAATCCTGCGGGCGCGCCGATCGAGGTGTTCGACGACTTGCGGGCTCAATATATGAAGAATCGGCCGCAGTTTTACAAGGACATTACTCTTCCGTTCTACGGCTACAACCGCCCGGGCGCCAAGATATCGGAAGGCATCCGGGAGAAGTGGTGGCTCCAAGGGATGATGGGTGGGATGAAGGCGGGCTACGACTGCATCAAGGCTTTCTCCGAGACGGACTTCACCGAGGACTTAAAGAAGTTCGATGTGCCCACTCTCATTCTTCATGGCGACGATGACCAGATCGTACCCATCGGCGCGGCGGCCCTGCAGTCCTCGAAGCTTGTGAAGGGTGCGACGCTTAAGGTGTATCCGGGTTTCCCGCACGGGATGCCCACAACCCAGGCGGATCAGATCAACGCCGACCTGCTCGCGTTCATCAAGCAAAGCCGACAAGCAGCAGCATGATTCAGACCGAGCCGGTACGTTGGCGTCCAAGCTTGCGTACCGGCAGCTTTCGCGGTAAGAAGCGACCAAGACAAGTTGGTTTCACAATCTCAGTCTGGAGGCACACCGATGCAACGCCAACTCGTGCGTATCCTGGGTCTTGCTGGGACTTTGATACTGTTGGGAGCGGGTTCAGCGCAAACAGCAGGCGATGACGTTCCATTCCCAACTGGATTGCGGGATTGGTTCGTGGTGAATTCCATGATCGTGACGAAGGACAGCCCGATTTTCGATCAGATCGGCGGCATGCACATCATTTATGTCAATGCGAAGGGGCTGCCGACGCTGAAAAAGGGCGGCCCGCTTCCATATCCTGACGGAACCGTTTTCGCGGATGACGTTCACGAATTCTCGGTGAAAGATGGTTCTTATGTCGAAGGCAACAAGAAAGCGGTAACGGTGATGGTGAAAGACGCGAAAAAGTACGCTGCGACCGGCGGTTGGGGCTTCCAAGTGTGGGCGGGGGGTGACATCTCGAAACCACTCGTCCCTGACTCCGCCCATGCCGTCCAAGCTTGCTTCGTCTGCCACACGCCGCAAAAAGCGCAAGACTACACGTTTTCGACCTACATTCCCTAAGAAGAGAGCAGGAACGTGAGCCAGGAACAAACCGCCCGCATTTCGCTGGAAAACATGCAAAGAAGAACAACCGGCGCGAAAACACGCCCTTGCAATCCGGAGCCTCGCCTAATTTCTCAGTTCGGGATGGTGTTTACTAGTTAGTACCCCAACCCCCTCCCCCCCTCTATCTAATGGAATCATGGGGTTAGCGGGAGTTTTTGGGTTCGGTCTTTGAATCTAAAGGACTTATTCTTAAAATATTCTGGAATAAGGAGTTAGGGGAGAAATCGGGTCATCCGGTGATCGGGTCATCTAAGTTCAAATGCTCGCTTCCGGGCCGGGGCGGGGGCGCCAAAAAAAAGGCGTGGGAAGGATTCCGCACCTTTCTTGATCCTATATCTATTTTATCAAGTTGGAGGGGGGTACACCGCCAGGTTTGGCGAGTTTATTTTCCCTGGCGATTCAATGACATAGAAGAAGAAGAAGGGAAATTGGGGGTTGACAAGATTTGGGGAAATCGAGATTTCGAAGCTTGTTTGGGCTTGTCCGCTTCCTGCGCCGACGGGGTTCCCCCGTCCAATCTGCTTGCAGTCCCTTACCGCAGCGTAGAACTTATCCCACGCTGCACTTCCCGCTATCCACCGGGGGCACAGTTCACGTAATATTCGTGCACAAATCAGTTGGTGCTCCTTCCATTTGAAGCGCTGCTTAGCAACCTCCGCCTAGCTCGCAACAACGAAGCATGGAGGTCGAAGCGGCGAGGTCTAGTCTCCTTGGGTTCGCAAGCGATCAGGGGCAGAGGGAAAGCTCTACTGCAATCCAGACAAAGGGTGAGGTCAAGATGGGCAGAGCCAATTTCACAAACATGGATGAATACATTTGCGCGCAACCCGAGACCGCACAGGTCGCACGACAGCTTGTGCGAAAGCCGCTCCGCAAAATCCTGCCACGAACGGAAGAGGTGATCTCGTTCAAGATCCCAGCTTACAGGCTGCATGGTGAGATAGTGCTGTACTTCGCAGGCTGGAAGGAGCACTACTCGTTGTACCCACCGGGCGATCTCCTGCGACCACTCGAAGCCACACGTCATCTAACCAAGCCTCGGAGGGTACAGCCGGGGTCGGCTTGCCTTCAAACGCACCACTCGTTCGATCATCGCTAGTACACCGGGAGCGCCGAATGCTGGCTGCAGAAGAAAGTGTCGTAGTTCCGCATGAGCTCATGAAGCGGATGTCCGATGCTCGCCGTCGGAGCGATGCACTTTTCAGTTTGGTCTGCGCCGGATCACTTTATGAGCGGCCGATTCCGGAGCGTCATCGGATCATCTTCTATGTAGGACACCTCGAAGCATTTGATTGGAATTTACTGAGCGAACGCGCCTTCGGACTGAAAAGCGCCCATCCTGAATATGATCGTCTGTTTGCCTTCGGCATCGATCCAGTCGGCGGCGGACTCCCAACCGATTTGCCATCTGACTGGCCGACCGTGGACGCGGTCCGCGATTACGTGGGCAATATCCGCGGCGCTCTCGACCAGCGTCTTGAGAAGGCAGTTCTCGATCCACAGTCCGCGGCAGGCAGCGGTTTTCCCCTGTCCACTTTGCTTAACGTCGCAGTTGAGCATCGGCTGATGCACGCCGAAACGCTGGCCTACATGCTGCATCAATTGCCGCTCGATATGAAGGTACGGGAACGCGAATCGCCGAATCTCGCTGGACCGACCGTCGCCCACCGGATGGTCTCCGTTCCTGCTGGTGTCGTGACACTGGGTCTCCAGCGGGGCAGCGAAAGCTTCGGCTGGGACAATGAATTTGCCGCTCACGAGGTGGAGGTTCCTGCATTTGAGATTGATCAGTACAAGGTCACAAATCGGCAGTATCTGGAGTTCATGTCGGCCGGCGGCTATGCGACGCGGGCTTTCTGGGACGACGATGACTGGGAGTGGAAGAGTGGTCATGAAGTTTTTCATCCGTTGTTCTGGAAGCAGCAAGGCAATCACTGGTTTTACCGCACAATGTTCAGCGAAGTGCCGCTACCGCTGGACTGGCCCGTGTATGTGAGTCACGCTGAGGCGACCGCCTACTCCCGCTGGGCAGGGAAGTCGCTCCCCACGGAGGCCGAGTGGCAGCGGGCCGCACACGGCACTCTCGACGGACAGACAAGAGCTTACCCGTGGGGCGATGAGGCGCCCAAGTCCCGTCTCGGAAATTTTGATTTTCATCGTTGGGATCCCGTGCCCGTCAATTCGTTTCCAGAAGGCCAGAGCGCTTTCGGCATTCACGATATGGCGGGCAACGGCTGGGAATGGACCTTCACCGTTTTCGGTCCGTTTCCCGGCTTCGAGCCATTTCCGTTCTACCGCGGGTACTCGGCTGATTTCTTTGATGGCAAGCATTTCGTCATGAAGGGTGGTTCGGCGCGCACCGCAGCGTGCATGCTGCGGTCCACGTTCCGCAACTGGTTCCAGGCCCATTATCAATATGCGTACGCGGGTTTCCGCTGCGTACGCCGCTGATTATCGAATCACGATAGAAGGGAATTCAGAAATGCTCGTCCACGCGATTACGGCCAATACCGCATACGAATTCGCTGCCGATGTGCGCACCGGGCTTGCACGGTCGCGACAGAAAGAACTCCCGTCGAAGTACCTCTACGACGATGTGGGCACGGCGCTGTTTGAAGTGATCAGTCATCTGCCCGAGTACGGACTCACGCGAGCCGATGAACGTTTGCTGCGGCGGCATGCGTGCGAGATCGTCGACCACCTGGACTCTCCGGTCGCCGTGGCCGAACTCGGCAGTGGCAGCGGCAAGAAGACTCGCTGGATACTGGAGGCACTCAGCCGCCGGGAGCGCACATTTTATTATCCGGTCGAAATATCCCGCTCGGCTCTGGCCATGTGCGAGCGTGAACTCAGTGACATTGATGCGCTCAGCATCGTAGGTTTTGAGCGCGAATATCTCGATGGATTGCTGGAGGTGGCCGCGCACCGGCAGCGCGGACAGCACCTCTTGGTGCTGTTTCTGGGGAGCACCATTGGAAATTTCCACCGTCCCGCCGGAATTGAATTCCTGGCGGAGGTTCGGCGCATTCTCGAACCGGGCGATTCACTTCTTCTCGGGACCGATCTGGAAAAGCCCAGCGCACAACTGCTCAGGGCCTACGACGACGAACTGGGAGTGACTGCCGCTTTTGATCTCAACCTGCTGGCCCGCATCAATCGCGAACTCGACGCCGATTTTGACTTGGGCCAATTCGCTCACGTCGCCAGGATCAATCACGACGCCCGGAGCGTCGAAATGCATCTGCAATCCAAGCGGCAGCAGACGGTGCGCATCTCGGCGGCGGATCTCAGCGTCGAGTTTTTCGAAGGCGAGACTATCTGGACGGAGAGCAGCCACAAGTACTCGCGGGAAGAGGTCTTCCAGATGGCGCGCGATTCGGGATTTGTCTGTCAGACGCAATGGATTGACGACCAATGGCCCTTTGCCGAGAACCTACTAGTCGCGGAATGACTTTATACGTTTTTTTGCTCGTAACCTGACGGAGGAATCAATGCCAGAAGAATGCACTCACCTTGACCAGATTAAAGTAAGGCAAACCAACAAGCATGTGTGTGAAGACTGCGTTAAGACTGGCGATACGTGGGTTCACCTGCGTATGTGCATGATCTGTGGACATGCGGCCTGTTGCGATTCGTCCAAGAACAAGCACGCCACCAAGCATTTCCATCACACCAAACATCCGCTTATGCGTTCGATCGAACCGGGAGAAAGTTGGATCTGGTGTTATGTCGACGAGATCGAGGCGGGCGAGCTTGCTGCTTGAGCGCGCGGGGGATTCAGATTCCACATCCAGGCTGAGACTGAAAAATGCCGAAACCGATCTTACTGAGTATCGACGACGACTCCGATGTTTTGCGGGCGATCGAACGCGACTTGCGCTCGCAGTATGGCGCGGAGTATCGCGTCATCGGCAGCGATTCTCCCGACGGGGCATTGGATCTGCTGAAACAGCTGAAGGTGCGCAATGACAGCGTGGCCCTGTTGCTCGCCGACCAGCGCATGCCTCGCATGGACGGGGTCACCTTCCTGCAGGAGGCAATGCACATCTATCCCGATGCCAAGCGTGCATTGCTCACCGCATATGCCGACACCAGCGCTGCGATCAGTGCCATCAATCAAGCGAACATCAACTACTTCTTCTTGAAGCCATGGGATCCGCCGGCAGATCATCTGTATCCGCAGCTGAATGACTTGCTCGACGATTGGCAAGCTTCCTACCGGCCGGCCTTTCAGGGAATCCGTGTTCTAGGCACCAGGTGGTCGCCGAAATCGTATGAGTTGCGGGACTTCCTGGCGCGCAATCGCGTTCCTTATCAGTGGATCGACGTGGAATCTTCCGCCAATGATCCCGAAACCAAGCGTCTCCTCGAGGCTCTGGGGCCGGAAGCCGCCAGCCTGCCGGTCGTGCTCTTCCCTGATGGAACGAAGCTTCTGGAGAGCCTGCCCGCGGATGTGGCGCAAAAAGTCGGCTTGCGGACGCGGGCGCAAACCGACTTCTACGATTTGGCGATTATCGGCGGTGGTCCCGCTGGCCTCGCAGCAGCCGTTTACGGCGCGTCGGAGGGCTTGCATACAGTGATGATTGAGCGCGAAGCGCCGGGTGGCCAGGCGGGCATGAGTTCGCGAATCGAGAACTATCTCGGATTTCCATCGGGGCTCAGTGGTAATGATTTGGCGCGGCGAGCGGTGGTGCAGGCTCAGCGTTTCGGAGTGGAAATTCTGGCGCCCCAGGAAGCAGTCGGTGCGCGCCTCGAAGGATCGTATCGCATGATCAAGCTGGCCGACGGCAGCGAGATCTCCTGCCATGCACTGATGATCGCGAGCGGAGTGCAGTGGCGCCGGCTGGAAACTCCGGGAATCGATCGGCTGCAGGGGGCCGGAGTCTACTACGGCGGTGGCGCCACGGAAGCCTTGTCCTGCAAAGGAGAAATTATCTACGTGGTGGGCGGCGCAAATTCGGCGGGCCAGGCCGCTATGAACTTCGCCAAGTATGCTGAACGCGTCGTCATGCTGGTGCGAGGGGATTCTCTCGCCAGCACCATGTCACAGTATCTGATCGACCAGATTAAAGAGACCCCTAACATTCAGGTGTGGGCCCATGCCAGCGTGGTCGAGGTACACGGCGAAACGCGTCTGGAAGAAATTTCGGTGCTATGCTCGGACACCAACAAGTTGGAGCGAGTGCCGGCAAACTCGATGTTCATCTTTATTGGAGCGCTGCCACGAACGGACTGGCTTGCAGATCTGGTTGAGCGGGATGAGCGCGGATTCCTCTTGACCGGCCCCGATCTCATCCGCGACGGACAACGCCCCAAAGGGTGGACCCTCGACCGCGATCCATTCCTGCTCGAGACGAACGTTCCGGGCATCTTCGCCGTGGGCGACGTGCGGCATGGATCGGTGAAGCGGGTCGCGTCGGGTGTCGGCGAAGGATCGGTGGCGGTGCAATTCATTCATCAGTATTTGAGCAAGGTATAAATGATCGAAAATTCGGAACTCCTTCTCGTCCCCGCCTTCGCGGATTTGCCGGACGATCAGATCGCCTGGTTCATCAGCCAGGCGCAAGAACTCCGTTATAAGGCGGGCGACACCTACGTGCGCCAAGGCACTCCCGCGGATGCAATGTTTGTGATTCTTGAGGGGCAGCTTGAACTCCACGGGGAGATAGGCGGCGAGACCGTTGCATTTTCCATGAACGCGGGCGATGTTACCGGAACCCTTCCGTTCTCGAGAATGAAGCAGTTTATGGTGAATGGGCGCGCCGTCACCGACAGCCGCGTCTTGCGATTTCCGGCGGCGCTGTTTCCGGACCTCGTGCAGAAGATGCCGGAGTTGGCCAAGCGGCTGGTGGGCCTGATGTCCGACCGCATCCGCGAAACCACCCGGATCGAGCAACAACGAGACCGATTGGCCGCTTTAGGCAAGCTTTCCGCGGGCCTGGCTCACGAACTCAATAATCCCGCCTCGGCCGCCAAACGTGCCACCAGCCAATTGCGCGATATCCTGAAAAAAATAAAGGACGCGAGCCTCGAACTGGGAAGGCGCGATCTCACTCCTGCCCAGAAAACGGAAATCGAAAAGCTGGAGACGTCGTTTATCCAGCGAGACGAACCTCCACCCGACGCGCTGGCGGTCAGCGATCTGGAAGAGCAGGTCGATTCCTTGTTGCGCAGTCACGGGCAGAACGACTTGTGGCAACTGGCGGCCGATCTGGCAAGGAAGAACATCAGGCCGGAGGCGCTGGAATCTTTGTTCGCAGCCCTTGATGCCGGCACTGCCCGAGCCGCCCTGGTGCGGATTGCCGCCTCGGTCGAGATCGGGAACCTGCTGAACGAAATCGAGAGCAGCACATCGCGAATATCCGACCTGGTCCGTGCGATCAAGGAATACACCTATATGGACCAGGCGCCGGTGCAAAATGTCGATATCGTGAAAAGCCTGGAAACGACGCTCACCATTTTGAACCACAAGCTTAAGCGCGGAGTCGCTGTGCAGCGCGACTATCAACGGATTCCGCTTCTGGTGAATTCATTCGGTAGCGAACTCAATCAGGTCTGGACCAACCTCATAGATAATGCCATCGACGCAATGGAGGGGAAAGGCGAACTTCGCTTGCGAACCTATCGCGACGACGGATGCGTTGTGGTTGAGATCGGGGATAGCGGCCCGGGGATTTCATCCGAAATTGAGCCGCACATCTTTGAGCCATTCTTCACGACCAAGGGAGTGGGGCAGGGAACCGGTCTCGGTTTGGACACGGTTCAGCGTATCGTGAAGAAACACAGGGGCAATATTCAAGTCACTTCGAAACCCGGCGACACGCGTTTTCAAGTCTGGCTCCCCCTGGCCGAATCCTCGATCCCTGCAGAGAAACCTGTTTAGGGAACCTCTGATTAAGTCGTTTAACGGAGAGTCTTGAAAGGGCATGGCTTCAGTCATGCCGTTAGAACTTAATCAGAGTTTCCTTAGCAGACGATCCGGGTACCTGCTCTTTCGTCCTCAATCATCGAACGCCGCTCGTCGTACCGACTGATGCGAAGGTGTCGACCGATACCATCGTCTAATAGATTCACTTCCACTTTTCTGGCTTAATCGCAACCGGTGGCAGTAAGTACCTATCGGCAATTGGCTGAAAATTCAGAGGAGGAGTTATGGCCACGATGAGAGTATCGGCAGTGCCAGAGCTGGCGCCGATGAAAGTGGCACAGATCTCCAAGGCCGGAGCAGATTTCGAGATCGTCGAGCGCGAGATTCCTGAGCCGGATACAGGGCACGTACGGATCAAAGTGCAGGCCTGTGGCGTTTGCCACAGTGACGTGCTCACGAAAGAAGGCCTGTGGCCGGGAATTCAGTATCCGCGCGTTCCAGGACACGAAGTGGCGGGCATCATCGATGACCTGGGTGACGGTGTTTCCGTGTGGAAGCAAGGGCAGCGTGTCGGTGTCGGCTGGCACGGCGGCCAGGACAACACGTGTCGGGAGTGCCGGCGCGGAGATTTTCGCAATTGCCGCAATCTGAAAATTCCGGGCATCAGCTATGACGGCGGATACCAGGAATACATGGTCGCTCCCGTCGAGGCATTGGTGGCGATACCGGAGAGTCTAAGTGACGCCGATGCAGCACCGTTGCTTTGCGCTGGAATTACCACCTACAACTCGCTGCGGCACAGCGGCGCGCTTCCCGGCGACCTGGTCGCGGTGCAGGGAATCGGGGGTCTGGGTCATCTTGGGATCCAATTCGCGCAGAAGTTTGGCTATAAGGTCGCGGCGATCGGGCGCGGGTCTGAAAACGCCTCGCTCGCAAAGAAGCTGGGAGCGAGCGTCTACATCAACAGCCAATCGACGAATGCAGCCGAGGCATTGCAAAAACTGGGAGGGGCACAGGTGATTCTGGCGACAGCTCCAAGTTCGAAAGCGATGTCCGAGTTGGTCGACGGTCTGGGCCCGAACGGCAAGCTCATGGTGATCGGTGCGACGTTCGATCCCATTGAGGTCACACCGATACAGCTCATCAACGGAAGTCGAGCGATTCAGGGCTGGTCCACGGGAACGCCGGCAGATTCAGAGGACACACTGCGTTTTGCCGAACTAAGCGGTGTGCGTCCCATGATTGAAAAATATCCGCTCGAAAAAG
>Ga0265314_10003260_pt1 | contig 15874 bp, 16 predicted proteins | sample 4126metaG_FD_203106 | JGI IMG/M metagenome (GOLD analysis project Ga0265314, IMG submission 203106) | Rhizosphere microbial communities from Carex aquatilis grown in University of Washington, Seatle, WA, United States - 4-1-26 metaG | ecosystem: Host-associated > Plants > Roots > Rhizosphere >... | reverse complement strand
ACGCGCACAGGTTGAAATTGGCTTTGCGTCGCACGCACCCAGTCCTGATCGGCGACGCGCGCAATGTTGATGGGAATTGCAGGATCGAGGCCCGCCGCACGCAGCGCGGCGGTAGCGCGCGCGGCGATATCGTCCCGTTCTTCGAACAATGCGCTGACGCGGGAGGACTCCCACTCGCCGACAGTGGGTTCGCCGGGTTCGCCGAACAACGCATGTTCGTCCGGAGTCCCCGCGCGGGCGTCGGTCACATCGACCGAAATCGCCCCCGTCTCCAGGAGCGCGTCCGACAACGGCTCGACGCGGGCGGCATCAACCGTGAACGTGACGGCAAGCCAGGCCATGCGGAATCTGGAATGGGAAACTCAGGATTGCGTTCGCTTCGCGTTGGATCTGTGATTGTCTCAACCTTCAATCCTCGCCGCTCGATCCCGCGTCAACTACTCTGCCTTGGTCGATTTGGCGAGTTTCTGCTCGAGATAGTGAATGCTGGTGCCGCCGCGCAGAAATGCCGCATCCCGCATCAACTCGGCATGGAGCGGCAGATTGGTCTGTATGCCTTCGACCACGGCTTCCGAAAGTGCGATGCCCATGCGCGCAATCGCCTGCTCGCGGGTGTCGCCGTACGCGATCAGTTTGCCGATCAATGAATCGTAGTTGGGCGGCACGAAATAATTATTGTATACATGCGAATCGACCCGGATGCCGGGTCCGCCGGGCATGTGCCACGACGTGATGCGGCCTGGCGACGGCGTGAATTTGTACGGATCCTCGGCGTTGATCCGGCATTCGATCGCGTGGCCCTTGAAGACGATATCGCGCTGCTTGATCGGCATGCGCTCGCCCGCGGCGATGCGGATCTGCGCCTGGACGATGTCGACGCCGGTGATCATTTCCGTGACCGGGTGCTCGACCTGCAGGCGCGTATTCATTTCGATGAAGTAGAACTCGTCGTTCTCGTACAAAAATTCGAACGTGCCGGCGCCTTCGTAGCCGATTTTGCGGCAGGCCTCCGCGCAGCGTTCGCCGACGCGGATGCGTCCGCGCATCGGCAGGTGCGGCGCCGGCGCTTCTTCGATGATTTTCTGGTGCCGCCGCTGCATCGAGCAATCGCGGTCGCCGAGGTACACTGCATTGCGAAATCTGTCCGCGAGCACCTGGACTTCAATATGGCGCGGACTTTCCAGAAATTTTTCCATGTAGACCATGGGATTGCCGAAGGCCGTCTGGGCCTCGCCGCGCGTCATCGACACGGCGTTAAGCAGTGCCGCTTCCGTGTGCACGACACGCATCCCCCGCCCGCCGCCGCCGCCGGCCGCCTTGATGATCACCGGGTAGCCGACGGCGCGCGCGGCTTTGACGATTTCCTCGGGTGCTTCCGGCAATGCGCCCTCGCTGCCGGGAACGCACGGTATGCCGGCTTTGCGCATGGCCACCTTGGCGCTGACCTTGTCTCCCATCAACCGGATAGTCTCGGCTTTCGGTCCGATAAATACGAAACCGCTCTTTTCCACGCGCTCGGCGAAATCGGCGTTTTCCGACAGAAAACCGTAGCCCGGATGAATCGCCTCGGCGTCGGTGACTTCGGCGGCACTGATGATGGCCGGGATATTGAGATAGCTTAGGGCGGACGCGGGCGGTCCTATGCACACCGATTCGTCCGCGAGCTTTACATACTTGGCTTCCGCATCCGCCTCGGAGTGCACGGCCACGGTCTTGATGCCGAGTTCGCGGCACGCGCGCTGTATGCGCAACGCAATTTCGCCACGGTTGGCGATCAGGATTTTTTCGAACAAGGCTAGCGCCAGTCCGGAACGATGCCGCGGGCGCGCGGCGCAATGCCGTGACAACAGGGCGCCGTCGCGCCCCTTATTGCAGGTATCGTCACGCGCATTACCCGATAACCATCAGGGGATGGCCGTATTCGACCGGCTGACCGTTCTCGACCAGGATTGCTTTGATTACGCCGGAGCGGTCCGCCTCGATCTCGTTCAGGAGTTTCATGGCTTCGATAATGCACACCGTGTCGCCTTCGTTCACCGTTTGCCCGACCTCGACGAACGGCTTGGCACCGGGCGTCGGCGCTCGATAGTAGGTACCGACCATGGGCGACTTCAGCACATGCCCTTCGGCGGGCGGCGCGACCGGTTCGCCTGCGGCGGATGGCGTCGTGGCCGCGACAGGAGCCGCCGCCACGGGTACTTGCATCACACTTGCGCTCGCGGGCGCATTGGAAGAGTTGTTGCGGCTGATGCGCACTTTTTCCTCGCCCTCGGTGATTTCGAGCTCGGCTATCCCGGACTCCTCGACGAGATCGATCAGCTTTTTCAGTTTACGCAAGTCCATCTTCAGCCTCCCGGTGACTGTTGCAGTGCATACTCGAGAGCAAGTTCATATCCTTTGGCGCCAAGTCCGCTGATCACGCCCGCCGCGAGATCGCTGAAATACGAATGGCGGCGAAATTCCTCCCTCCGGAACACGTTCGACAAATGGACCTCGATAAACGGGATACGGACCGCGGCGAGAGCATCGCGGATTGCGACGCTGGTATGCGTGAACGCGGCAGGGTTAATGACAATGAAGTCGATGGCGTCGCGCTGCGCCTGTTGTATCCGGTTCACCAAGTCACCTTCGACGTTGCTCTGCCACGCGGTCAGTGTGGCCCCCGCCTGGCTTGCGCGGCCCTTCAAGCGCTGATTAATCGCGTCCAGCGTGGTTGCTCCGTAAAGCTGGGGCTCGCGCTCCCCCAGCAGATTAAGGTTGGGGCCGTGCAGAACGAGGATATTTTTAAATGCGGGCATATAAGGCCGTCACTTTGCCGGCGAGGTTTTGCGATGTCTGATGGGCCGGGACCGTCTAATTTGCCACGGACCGCTTCGCTGCCAGCAACTTACCGGTATTTTGCGGCAGATCGCCGCAATTTGTCCACTTTTGCCTGCAATATCGGCAGAACGGTACCGGCAACTGCCTCATTGGTTCGCTCCAGCCGGGTTGGCCATCGGTGGGCGCGTAGGACACCACCAAACCCTTCAGGTGTCAAGGATCGGAAAATTGGTATAGACTGCCAAATTCGGATTTTAACGACACTTTCGCCGAAATTAAAAGAAGATACGTTAGAATTGTCGTGAGTTACAGCAATGGCTTGATCAAGGATTCAAGCTTTTCCGGCATTAATATGCCGACTTGAGCGGTTCTAACCCGGCCGCTACGATCGAGTATGAGCGTGAACGGCAGAACCGTGGCCCGGTCACCCAATTGGCGTGCAAATTCCATCGTTTCCATGCCACCGACCACGAGCGGATAGTTGATGCCCATTTCCCTGGCATAAGGTATGACGCGCTCCTTTTGATCGATTGCGACACCGACGAACTGGACGCCATCCGTCCGGAATCGCTCCTGAAACTGGATAAATCCCGGGATCTCGTCGCGACACGGTGCACACCAAGTGGCCCAGAAATTCACGACCAGAACCCTGCCCCGCCATTGTTCAAACGGCTGCACTTTGCCATCGACGCCCAACAGGCTGGCCGCGAGAACCCGCCGGCCCGTCTCGACCGGATCCGGCGGCGCCTCAGCCGACCGCCACTGATAGAAACAGACTCCGGCTGCACCGAATGCCAAGGCAACGCCGCCCGCGAGCAGCGCCTGCCACAGCCGTCTCATCGCAGCGCCAGATCGAGCGTCGCCGCGAACTTGTCCGCGGCCTGGAATCCTACCACGCGCAGATTGTTGATCTGATTGCCCTGACGGTCGAAGAATACGATGCCCGGTGGGCCGAATAAGTTAAAGCGCTTGAGCAGCGCCTTGTGGTCATCAAGATTCTGGGTGACATCCGCCTGCAACGCGACGAGGCCGGCCATTTTCGCGCGCACCGCATCATCAACAAAGGTATAGCGCTCCATTTCCTTGCATGAGACGCACCAGTCGGCATAAAAATCGAGCATGACCGGCTTGCCCGCCGCGGCCCGGATCGCGTCGTCGAGTCGCGCCGGACTATCGATGCGTTGGAATACCGGCGCACGGTCCACAGTTGCAGCTGCGCTGCGTAAACCGGAAAGCGGTTGCAAAATATCGCGGCCGCCCGACAATGCGCCGGCCAGCAAGGCTGCGCCGGCCAGCAAACCAATGACACCTATCCCCTTGAAGAGCTTGCGCACGCCCGACGCGTTGGGCGGCAACGGATCGAGCGCATGCAGATAAATTGCGGACACGATCAGGAGTGCGGCCCACGCGAGCATATGCGCCGCCACGGGCAGGAGCGGCGATACGAGGTAAATCGCCACGCCAAGCAATACGACGCCAAAAAACCGTTTCACCGTTTCCATCCACGCGCCGGCTTTCGGCAACAACGTACCCGCCGACGCACCCACGGCCAGCAACGGCGCGCCCATGCCGAGCGCCATCGCGAACAACGCCGCGCCGCCCAGCACACCGTCGCCCGATTGGCTGATGTAGAGCAATGCGCCTGCGAGTGGGGCCGCGACGCAAGGCCCCACGATCAACGCGGACAGCACACCCATGAAAAACACGCTGACGAAATGACCGCCGTGCAATTTGTTACTTGTCGCCGCCAGTTTGCTTTGCAAAGCAGTCGGCAACTGCAAATCGTACAAGCCGAACATCGATAACGCGAGCAGCACGAAAATCGCCGCGAAACCCGACAGCACCCACACGTTTTGCAATGCCGCCGACAACACCGTGCCCAGCAAACCCGCGGCGATTCCGGCCAGCGCATATGTGATCGCCATGCCAAGAACGTAAACCAGCGACAACACAAATCCCCGCACGTGCGTGAGATGTGCGCCGTGCGGCACGAGTATGCCCGACAGGATCGGAATCATCGGGAATACGCACGGCGTCAACGCCAGCAGCAGGCCGAAACCGAAAAAGCTCGCCAGCAGCACCCAGAATCCGCCTTTGAACAACCCCGCGATCACGGCGTCTTCGGATTGAGGATTGGGCGCACGCGCGGCCGGCGCGGTGGACAAAAACGGCGTTGCAGGGGTCGCGGTGCCAGCGGGGCTGAATGCGGCGAGCGTCAGTTCCGCCTTCTGTTCCTGCGGCGGATAACACACGCCGAGGTCGGCGCAGCCCTGCGACACCACGTTCAGCGTGAAATGCGGCGCCTGCGCGGTCAGCCCCTTGACCGGCAGCACGAATCGCTGCTCGCCGCGATAAATCTGCACTTCGCCGAAAAATTCGTCCTTCTTGACTTTGCCCGGCGGCAACTGCGTCGCGTCAATGCTGACAGCCGGCGGATCGGCGGCGAACTTGAATTTTTCGCGATACAGGTAGTAACCGGGCGCAATCGCGTAATGCACTTCGACCTGCCCGGCGTCGAGCAGGCGCGCCGAAAATTGAAACGCTTTTTCGGGCTCGAGCAAATCCTGTGCAACCGCGCCGGCGCAGATGGAAAACAGCAGCGTCAAAATGGATATCAGTCTCGGCATTCGCAAGTCAGCCTATCTCGGTTACGGTCGCGGCGTTTATCCAATCGAGGTACTCGTTCGACCCGTGCGCCACCGGGACCGCCACGATTTCCGGGAGTTCATACGGATGCAGGCTTTTTATCGCGGCTTCCACTTCGGCATAGATCTCGGCGCGCGTCTTGATCAGCACTGGCACTTCGGTAGCGGTTTCGACGTTGCCCTGCCAGCGGTACACCGACGAGCACCGGGCGAGAATGTTAACGCACGCGGCAAGTTTCCGGTCGACCAGCGCACGCGCAATTTTTTCCGCGACATCTCGGTCGGGCGCGTTGGTGATAATTATCACTGCGCTCATCGGCGCTGGTCTGACGCGCGTTCGGCGGCGCCGATACCGTCGCGCACCGTCGGGTAACTCAATTTAAACCGCAGCTCGGTTTTGAGGCGCCGGTTGGACAGCCGCCGGGACTCGTTCATGAACGACAGCATGTTGGCCGGTATGCGTTCCCTGGCCTCCGCGCGCGACAAGCGCGGCGGACGCGGCAGCCCGCAATGATCCGCGACGAGATCGAAATACTCGCCCATCTTGAGGACACTGTCGTCGCTGGCGTTGTACATGCGTCCGGGGTGGCCGAAGCGCAGCGCGGCAACCGCCATGCGCGCAAGGTCCTGGGCGTGCACGTGATTGCTGTAACCGTCTTCGTCGGCATTCAATGCGGGCAGGCCCTCTGCCAGGCGTTTAAGGGGCAACCTTTCTTCCGAATATATTCCCGGCGCGCGCAATATCGAAATGCGCACACGGCTGCGCCTGCCCCATTCGCGCAACTGGCGCTCGGCGTCGACGCGGCGGTTGGCGCGCTCCGTCTGCGGATGCAATGTGCGGGTCTCGTCGATCAGCTCGCCGGCGCAGTCGCCATACACCCCGGTCGTGCTGATGTAGACGAGTTGCTGTGGTAGACTTTTGGCCTTTGCCAGCGTTGCGATCAAATGGGCGGTGCGCGTATCGCGCGCGCCTTGCGAGGGCGGCGGAGCGCTGTGCAGAACATCATGGGCGATGCCCGTTAATCCGTCGAGACTCGCCGGATCATCGAGGTTCCCCACGATCGGCACCACACCGCTTTCACGCAGCAGCGGCGCCCGCGCGCGATTACGGGTCAGGCCGTAAATGCGGTAGCGTTCGCGCAATTGCGGCAGCGCGCGCAACGCAACGTCGCCGCAACCGATGATGAGTAAGCGTCGCATAGGGTGCAAATTCTAACTTAAAAAAGCGGCACTCCGCCGGGGCCGCCGATAATTGCGGTTTGACATGCCCAACCAGGTAACCATTCGTCCCAGCAACCACGTGTTCGCGGTGCAGGACGACGAGACGATACTCGATGCTGCGCTGCGCGAAGGCTATGTGATTTCGTACGGCTGCCGCAACGGTGCGTGCGGCACTTGCAAAGGCACGGTGCTGGCGGGCAGCGTCGATTACGGCACCTACCAGGAGAGCGCGCTCACCGAAGCCGAGAAGCGGCTCGGCCTGGCCCTTTTCTGCCAGGCCAAGCCGCGCGGCAACGTCGTGATCGAATGCCGCGAAGTGAGCGCCGTGAAGGATATCCAGATCAGGACTCTGCCCTGCCGCGTGCAAAAAATGGAACGCGTCACCGACGACATCATGGTTTTGTACCTGAAGCTGCCCGCATCAGAACGGCTGCAGTTTCTCGCCGGCCAGTACATCGACATTCTGATGAAGGACGGCTCGCGCCGCAGTCTCTCGATGGCCAACGGTCCGCACGACGACGAGTTACTGCAACTGCACTTGCGCAATTACGGAGGGCCGTTCAGCCAGCACGTCTTCAATACGATGAAAGTGCGCGACATCCTGCGCTTCGAAGGTCCGTTCGGCACTTTTTTTCTGCGTGACGACAGCGCCAAGCCGATCGTTCTGCTGGCAAGCGGCACCGGTTTCGCGCCGGTCAAATCACTCGTCGAACATGCGTTTCACGTCAAGACTGCGCGGCCCATGGTCTTGTATTGGGGTGCGCGCGTGCGCGCGGACCTTTACATGAACGCGCTGCCCGAAGAGTGGGCGCGCAGCCACGCCAATTTCAAATACGTGCCCGTATTGTCGGAACCGCTGCCGGGTGACCATTGGACGGGCCGCACGGGCCTCGTCCACCACGCCGTCATGCAGGATTTGCCGGATCTCAGCGGCTGCCAGGTTTACGCCTGCGGCGCGCCGGTCATGGTGGAATCGGCGCATCGCGATTTCACAACCCGCCGCGGCCTGCCCGAAGACGAGTTTTTCTCCGACGCTTTTACCGCCGCCAAGCCCGCGGCGTGAACCGTGCGAGACGAACGGCGCCTGCTCATTGACTTGCCCGAACCCAACGCACCCGCTCAATGCAGGGTGCGCCGGCGCCCGCCCGTGATTTGCTTCAATTGATTGACCGCGAGGTCGAGGCTTTCCCGGTAATGCCGGCGCGCGGCGTCGGCGTTGCCGAGGCGGTCGTGCAATTCGGCTAGGACCAGATGCGCCGAGTGCAGGGGCTCGACCGAGATGCTCGCCTCCAGGTAATTCTGCGCCTTGCCCCACAACTCCTGGCGCGCGCACAGCCGGCCCAGAGTCAGGAGCAGGACCGCGTCGCGCCGGTTGGATTTCAGCCACTGCTCGGCACGCTCGATCTGCCGGATCGTATCGGGCCCGTCGCATTCCGCGTACAGCCCGACCAACTCGGAGTCCCATTCCATCGCGAGCGCCTGCTCGACGATCTGCTGCGCCTGCGCGACCCCGCCCAGCGCGAGATAACATAGTGCGGCGGCGGCCGCAATTTTGACATCGCGCTTCTGCTCGGCCGGAATTTTCTGCCAGCACTCGTCGAGCGCGCGCCGATCGAGCGCCTTGCGCTTGAGATTTTCGACGTGCGCGTAACGCCGCAACTGGGCGGCCTGCGTCGCGTCGAAAACGCTGCGCCGCTCGAGCTGGTCGACAAGCTGCAGCGCCTGCTCCCAGTTCTTCGCCTGCTGCTGCGCTTTGAGCTCGAGGCGCAACGCCGCGGTATGCTTTTCAGGCAGTCCCTTCAATTCCAGCAAAGCTTCCTGAAAACGCCGCTGGTCGAGCAGCATGTCGGCGGCGGCGATGATGCGCATCGCCGGCTCGTCGGGCGCGAGCGCCTCGGCACGCGCGAGATAGGCATCGCGCTCGTCGTAATGGCGCAGTTCGTGCGCGGCGCGCGCGGCGAGTACCAGACCGAGCGCGGCCGTTTCCGCCGCTTCCGCCACGCCCGCCGCGGATTTTTCGGAACGTCCGAAACGGCCTTCGAAATACGCGCGCACCGCATCGAGCAGAATGGCGCGCGAATCCTCGCGGCGGCGGCGCTCGCGATACTCGCGCACCTTGGCCGGCAACGCGACTGCGCCGAAAATGAAGCGCACGAGCAGATAGCCCGCGACGAAAGCCGCGCCGAGCAACAGCACCAGGAAATTGAGCGAGAGTTCGACGCGATACGGCGGCCATACCAGGAGCGCGTAGCCGTCGTTGAAGCGCAGCGCCAGCGCTACGGCCACCGCCAGCGCGAAAAGACCGAGAATCCAGAATACCCAACGCATCGCGCCCCCGGGTTCAGCGCGCGCGTTCGCGCACCAGCCGGTAGTTGCGCACGGCATCAAGGCTGGAGGCGACATCAGGTACTTCTATGCTGATCTGGCTGTCTTGCAACTGGCGCACCGCGGCCACCGCATTGGTGACCGCGGGATTGCGCCCATCGTAGTAACGCACCACCCAGTCGCGCGCCGCTCTGAGGTCGGCCTTGAAGCTTTTTTCGTCGTGCGCGAGCAGCGCGAGCCGCGCGCCCAATAGACGCAGTTTCAGATTTTCGCGCAAAAAATACGTCTGCCCCGGCGTGAGGAGCGCGATGTCGGGACGGTCCATTTTTTCAATCCGCACGAGATCGCGCATGTCGCGCCACAGCTCGCTCGTGAACCGCGTCCATGCGCTGCCCGGCGCGTCGGCCGCGCCCTTGGCGGCCGCAGCCGCCGTATCCGGCGCGCGCGCCTCCATGGCGAGCGGCAGGCTGTCGACCAGTCCCGCGAGATTGTCGATGCGCGCGCTGATGCCGATCACATCGACATAGGGTGCCAGCTTCAGCCGCTCGACGTCCCGCGCGATCACCTTGCGCAAACCGGCGAGCTGCGGCCGGTCGAGCCGCGCGAGCCGCGCATCGGCAGCCTGCAGCGCAATAAGCGCGGACTTGACGTTGCCGGCGAGTTGCAACTGCTGGCTCGCCACCAGCAGCGTCTGTTCGACGTCAGCAAGCAGTGACTCGTCGCGGCTGCGCGACAATTCCTGGTAAAGCGCCTCGAGCGCGATTTGCTGGTTCTGCGATTCCTGCAGCTTGGCTTCGAGCACACCCAACTTGACCTGCGCTTCGCGCGTGGCTTCGCGCACTTGCTCGGCGACGCCGCGGCTTTGCTTGTTCTCGACATCGGCGGCGGCGAGACGTTGCGCGAGTTCGTGCTGCAGCGCGCTGATTTGCTGGCGGCTGTCGTACCACTGCCAGCCTAATACCGCGAGCGCCACCGCAGCGACGAGCGCGACCGGCTGCAGGTATGGCGAACGTTCGCGCGCCGGCGGCTTCGCGGGCGCCGGCCCGCCAGCCGGCGCCGCATTTGGGAATTCATCCATGAGCCGAACTCTAATCAGTGCGCACGCGGCTGTAAACAGGCGCGCACATTCAGCCGTGCGCCGCAAACCACTGCTGCAACCCTGCCACGAGACCGTCGTCGCCCTGCGCGGTCTGCACAACCGCCGTGAGCTTGAGTTCGCGCGCGGTGCCGGCAATCCGCGCATGCGGCACGAAGAGCGGCGTGTTCTCCAGCCACGCGCGACCGCGCGTACCGATGAGCGCGCAGAAATTATGCAGGCCTTCGCTGCTCGTCACGGTAATCGCATCCAGTGCGTTCGCCTGCCACGCTTCGAGCAACCGCGCGGGGTCTGCCTGCGGAAGCACGCGCCGGTAACATTCGGCATATTCGACGCGCGCGCCGCGCGCAATAAGCGCCTCACCGAGCACTTCACGCCCGCCGACGCCGCGGAATATGATCAGGCGCTGTCCGGCCACATCGCTGAATTCGGGCAGAGCGAGCAAAGCTTCGCTGTCGAAACGCGCGGGCGCAACGACATCGGTCACGCCGAATTTCCCGAGCTCGCGCACGCTGCCGCGGCCGACCGCCGCGTATTTCAAGTGCGGCGGCAACGCGCGCTGCGCCTTGATCAGGGTCATCGCCTTGTATACCGCGTTGGGACTCACGAATATCGCACGGTCAAAAGCGTCGAGCCGCCCGACCAATTCGGTCAGCGGTCGCACGTCTTCGATATCTGCGATCTCGATCACGGGAAACAGGATGGCACGGCCGCCGGCAGCGCGGATCATTTCGGCGAGCGGCGCGGCCTGGTGCGCCGGGCGCGTCACCACGATGCCGCGATCTCCCAGCGGGCGGATGCCGTTTGTCATCGGCATACCGGCGGCGCGGCGCACGGCCGGCGCATCAAGCACCGAGGGCGGCGAGAATTTCCGTCGCGCCCTGCGCGCGCAATCGCGCGGCGAGCTCGGTTCCCAACGCCTCCGGATCGCGCGCGCCGGCCGTCAATTCGGCGCGCACGAACTCGGTGCCATCCTTGCTCGCGACGAACCCGCGCAACCGCAGGCGCCCGCCTTCCAGCTCGCCGTACGCGCCGAGCGGCAACTGGCAGTTGCCCGCGAGCGCGCGGGAGAGCGCGCGCTCGGCACGCACGCAAGCGTCGGTGGCAGAGTCATGCAGTACTCGCATCATCTCGAGAATGTCCATACGATCGGCGCGACATTCGATGCCCAATGCGCCCTGCCCCGGCGCCGGCAGGCTTTGTTCCGGCGTGAGAACCGCGGTGATGCGGTCGGCCAGGCCCAGCCGCTTCAATCCCGCCGCCGCGAGCACGATCGCCGCGTACTGGCCGTCGTCGAGTTTTTTCAGCCGCGTCTGCACGTTGCCGCGCAAAGGATCGACGATGAGGCCCGGGAACCGCGCGCGTATCTGGCTTTCGCGGCGCAGGCTTGAGGTGCCCACGCGGCTGCCGTCGGGCAACACGTCGAAATTCGCATAGCTATTGGAGACGAATGCGTCGCGCGGATCGGCGCGTTCGGTAATCGCCGCAATGGCGAAACCGGGCGGCAGGACCATCGGCACGTCCTTCATCGAGTGCACCGCGATATCGGCGCTGCCATTGGCGAGCGCGTCCTCGAGTTCCTTGACGAAGAGACCCTTGCCGCCGATCTTGTCGAGCGCGCGGTCGAGTATGCGGTCGCCCTGCGTGGTCATGCCGCGAATGGTCACTTTCGATTGCGGATATAATTCCGCGAGCCGCGCCTGTATATTGTGCGCCTGCCACATCGCCAGCGCGCTTTCGCGCGAGGCAATGACGATGGCGGACGGCGGTTTGTTCGAAGCGGCGTTCATCACGCGTATTTTCCTGCCGAAATGAAAATGACGAACTACTCGCGGCAATTCGCTCTGCTTTTGATTTTAGCATGCACCGCGGGCGCGGCCCTGGCGCAGGGACAGTTCCCGCCGCTTCAGTATGCGGATGATTTTGCCGCATTGGGCCGCACGGCCGCGGCGAATCGCACGCCGATCATGCTGGTCTTCACGCTGCCGGACTGTCCGTTTTGCGCGCGGGCGAAAAAAAACCATCTGGAACCGCTGAACGCCAACCCCGCCTACGGCGCCAAAGTCGTGCTGCGCGAAATCGAGGCGCCGAACGAGCTGATTCCGCTGCGCGACTTCGACGGCGCCATGACAACCCACGCCGAATTTGCGCGCAAGTACGAAGTGCGGGCGGTGCCGACGGTGATCCTGGTCGACGGTCGCGGCAAACCGCTGGCCGACACCATCGTCGGCCTCAACTCACCGGAGTTTTACAACCTGTATCTCGAGCAGGCGATCGATGCGGCGCGTTTGCAGCTGCGCGCGCGCTGACTAGCCGCACTGCAGCCGCTGCCCCTCGCGCTTGCGTTTGACGGCGTCGGGATAGGACACGAGTTCGAAGTTCACGAACACCAGATCCTTGCCGCGATGCGCGATGATGTTGCCGGCTTCGTTTTGCCACCTGACGCTCGGCTGGTCGCCCGGGTTTTGCACCGGCACCGCCTGCGGCGCGCCGAAGCGCGCGCTCAGATAGCCGACCACGGCGTCGAAGTTTTGCACTTCTGCAGTGACCGAAAATTGCTGCAGCCGGCCGTCTAGAAAATGCAGCCGGATCTCGCGCGTCTCGATGCCGTCGAGCCGCTCCGTGTGCGATACGCAAGCGACGTCGGCAAAATCGTCTTCGCGCTGCATGCAGCCGTAGCCGCGCTTGCCCAGATCGGGCTTGCCCGCCTTTTTCGCGAGCGAATCGTTGATATCACGGAAATCGAGATCGCGTTCGAGCCGCGCATAACTCGCCCCCAGACCGATGTCGAGCACGCCGAACGGCATGTCCGCGGCGGCGGCGGTCGTTGCCGCCAGCGCGAGCATACCGATGAATAACAGTGACTTCATAAAATTCTCCCGAGTTCGCGAACAACATGCTGCTGACGCCGGCTGACGTCGATTTTCTCGGCGACATTGGTCAAGAGTACCACCCAATGCCCCTCGCCCTCGGCATCGACGGCGCGCTCGAAACCGCGGATCGCGTCCCTGGCCACCAGGCAGTTGCGATGCACCCGCACGAAGCGGCCGAAAAATTCCTGCTCGAGCTTTGCCAATGACTCCTCGAGCAGGAACTCGCGCTCCGCCGTGCGTACCGTCACGTATTTTAGCTCGGCCTTCAAAAACAGGATGTCCGTCACCGGAATCAGATGGATGCGCCCGCGCTCGTTGACCGACAGGTGGCTGCGCGCGTCGGGTTTCATCTCGCGCAACACCTCGGGGCGCAGGGGCGCGAACGAGCGGGCGCGCGCCAACGCATCGAACAGGCGGCTCAACCGGATCGGTTTTAACAGGTAATCGATCGCGTGGACTTCAAACGCCTTCAGCGCGTAGGCATCATATGCGGTGGTGAATATCACCACGGGGGGATCGTCGAGTTTCTGAATGTGCTGGGCGGTTTCGATGCCGTCCATGTCCGGCATGCGGATGTCGAGCAAAACGACATCGGCCTCGCATACCGGCAGCATGTCGAGCGCCTGCCTGCCGGTCGCGGCTTCGCCCGCGATCTCGAGCGGCAACTTGAGCGCGCAGTCGGCGAGAAGGTCGCGCAGCCGGTTGCGCGCCGGCGCTTCGTCGTCGACGACCAGCACGCGCAGCGGCGCCTCCGCGGCCATCAGGCGCCCGCTTTCAGATAGGGAATCACGATGCGCACCTCGTAAGTATCGGCGTTCGCCACCGTCTTGATGCCGGCTTCCGCGTCGAAATGCAGGGCCAGCCGCTCGCGTATGTTGGCGAGTGCCATGCGGTTGCCGGTATGGTGGTCGCCGTCGGGCCGGTAAGGATTGCGCAACGTCAGGTGCATTTCATCGGCTTCGCGGCTGATCGCGATGGTGATCGTGCCGGGCTCGCTGCGCGGCTCTATCCCGTGGTACACGGCGTTTTCCAGCAGCGGCTGCAACACCAGCGGCGGGATCAACGCGTCCGCCGGCATGTGTGCGATGTCCCACTCGATGCGCAGGCGGTCGCCCAGGCGCAATTGCTCGATGCTCAGATATTGCTTGGCGAGCGCAACCTCGCGCGCGATCGGTGCGAGCTGCCGGTTGTCCGCCATCAGCACGCGAAAGAGATCGGCGAGATCTTCGAGCGCCTGTTCGGCGCGGCGCGGCTCCTGCCGCATCAGGCTCAGCACGGCGTTGATGCTGTTGAACAGAAAATGCGGTCGTATGCGCGCCTGCAGCGCCTGCAGGCGCGCTTCGGTCAACGCGGGCGACAGCGCGCGCCCGCGCAAATCGAAATAACCGATCAGCACACCCGTGATCAGGAGGGTGAACACCGCATACCGCGCAAAACTGCCGGGGGCGCCCAGCAGATAAGCGCTGGAGTAATACACCGCGGTGGTCAGCAGGAGTTCGAGTGCGATCAATGCGGCGATCGCACGCCAGTAGCGCAGGCGGTGCAGCCAGTTGTTGGCCGCGGCGAGCGCCAGCAGACTCAGAATCAGGATGGGCTGCACGATCGACGAAACGTCGATCAATTCTTCCATCAGCACCATCGGCTCGGTCGTTTTCAAGAGCGCGGCGGCGAGACACATCCCGTCCACGATCACCAGAATTCGCAGCAGAATCCCGAGGTTGCGGAAGTTCGGCAGGGCGCCCGCGTTGGCGTTTTGATTTATACTCACCTCTCGATTATGTGAGAGCACAACACGTGGCGCAAGAGAAACCAACGGAGGGCGGGCAGCGGTGGTCGGGCCGCTTTAACGAGCCGGTCACGGAGCTCGTCAAGCGCTTCACCGCCTCGGTCGATTTCGACCGGCGGCTTGCCGAGTTCGACATCGACGGTTCGCTCGCGCACGCGCGGATGCTCAACGCGGTTGAAATCCTCTCCGCCGGCGACCTGGCCGCAATTGAAAAAGGGCTCGCGCAAATCCGCGCCGAGATCCGCGCGGGCAGCTTCGCATGGTCGATCGATCTCGAAGACGTGCACATGAACATCGAGAGCCGGTTGACCGCGCTCGCCGGCGATGCCGGCAAGCGCCTGCACACCGCGCGTTCGCGCAACGACCAGGTCGCGACCGACGTGCGCCTTTATCTGCGCGCGGCGATCGACGAAATAATCGGCCTGATCCGGGCCGCCCAGCGTGCGCTGCTCGATCTCGCCGACCGGCACACGGATACCATCATGCCGGGCTTCACGCACATGCAGGTGGCGCAGCCGGTGTCGTACGCGCATCACCTGATGGCTTACTTCGAAATGCTCGGTCGCGACGCGCAGCGTCTTGCCGATTGCAGAAAGCGCGTGAACCGCCTGCCGCTGGGCAGCGCCGCGCTCGCCGGAACGACGTTCCCGATCGACCGCCTGATGGTCGCCAAGGAGCTCGGCTTCGACGGCGTGTGCGAAAACTCGCTCGACGCGGTGTCGGATCGCGATTTCGCGATCGAGTTCTGCGCCGCGGGCGCGATCAACATGACGCATCTGTCGCGCTTCTGCGAAGAAATCATTATCTGGATGAGCCCGCGTTTTGCGTTCGTCGATCTCGCCGACCGTTTCTGCACCGGCTCGTCGATCATGCCGCAGAAAAAAAACCCCGACGTGCCCGAGCTGATCCGCGGCAAGACCGGCCGCGTCAACGGCAATCTGGTCGCGCTGCTGACCCTCATGAAAGGCCAGCCGCTCGCCTACAACAAGGACAACCAGGAAGACAAGGAACCGCTGTTCGACACGGTGGATACGGTCGCGACGAGCTTGCGGGTGTTCGGCGAAATGCTGGGCGGCATCAAGGTCAACGCAGACGCGATGCGCAACGC
>Ga0265314_10003259_pt1 | contig 15876 bp, 10 predicted proteins | sample 4126metaG_FD_203106 | JGI IMG/M metagenome (GOLD analysis project Ga0265314, IMG submission 203106) | Rhizosphere microbial communities from Carex aquatilis grown in University of Washington, Seatle, WA, United States - 4-1-26 metaG | ecosystem: Host-associated > Plants > Roots > Rhizosphere >... | reverse complement strand
TTAGGGCGAGGATTTTCCAGGTCCGCGCCCCAAGTGAGTCGAGCCGGGCGGAGCCTCGTCGGAATTTTCCAGCGCCGGTGTCTTAGGCGAGGATTTGGGACTGCCCTGAATGTGTTGACTTATGGGTAACGTGAGCTAGCATGCCACCCACGAACCCCGAGCACGACGTGGCTGAGCACGTCTTGCCTCCGGGGTTCATGCTCGATGCCGTTGCCGTTAAAACCCAGCGTCATTGGCGGGCGTTGCCACCCCAGGCCGCGCTCACTCTGCAGGACTACCCATATGAAGCCCGTGAGCCTATTGAGAAATCTATTCGTTCGATCGACTCTGCTTCCGATCCTCGCCTGTGCGGTCACTGTGCCCGCCTCCGCTAAGGTTTTGGACAATTTCGACGCCGCCAGTCGCTCAGGCTGGCAAGACTTCACCTTCGTAACCGGCTTGGGCCTACCGACGCAAACCGGCGGACGATACGTGTTTGACCTGCCGCCGGCGGGCCAATCGCTGTTCGTGGCAAGCACGAAGACGAGCGAGGAATTCACCCTGCAAGAAGGGCGCACGATCGAGATGCGCGTGGATTTGATCAACGGGAATGGCCCGGATGCCTACGCGGTCTTAGCATGGATACCCGGCGATGCCGGAAACGCCCAGACCCTTCAGGGTTATGGCCTCTCCAAATCCCAGAGCGACATTTTGGTCACCAAGGGGATCAACGAGTACTTTGTTGACGATAGCCCGGCGGATCCGATCAAGAACACCAACGTGACCTTGGTCCTAAGCCTGACGGCGCAAAGCGGGAACGTGATCATCGAGGGCAAGGTATTGGACAAGGACAACAACAACGCGGTGCTCTGGGACAAGACGTTCGTAGACACCCCCGCCGCAGACCCGCTGGGCACGGGCAAGGACACGCCTGCCGCACCCTACCTCGGCAGCGGCCACTACACGCTCTATTGCTACGAGAATTTCCACGCTGGCGCTCCGCAGGACGTCTACGAGGTGATCTACGACAATGCCGCCGTGTACGTGACAGACAAGGTCGTGGTGGACAACTTCGATGCCGCGACTCGCTCTGGCTGGCAGGATTTCACTTTCGTGCCTGGGTTCGGTTTGCCGAAGCAAGCCAACGGCCAATACACCTTCGATCTGCCGCCCGCAGGACAGGCGCTCTTTGTGGCGAGCACCAAGGTGTCTGAGACTTTCGATCTCACTGAGGGGAACCGACTCTCCCTCAGCGTGGACCTGGTCAACGGCAATAGCGACTATTCTTATGCCGTGTTGGCCTGGGTTCCCGGCAGCGCGGACAACGCGCAGACTCTCAGCGGCTACGGCTTGAGCAAGTCCCAAAGCGACACGCTAGTGAGCAAAGGGATCAATCAGTATTTTATCGACGATAGCCCGACAATTCCCATCAAAAACACCAACGTCACGTTGACGCTTACCCTGACCATGGATAGCGGGATCGTGACCATCGAGGGCAAGGTGCTCGACAAGGACAACAACAACGCCGTTTTGTGGGACAAGACGTTCCAGGATACACCCGCGGCGGACCCGCTGGCCACAGGGACCGATGCTCCGCCTGCGCCGTATAGCGGCACGGGTCACTTTACGCTCTTCTGCTACGAGAATTTTAACGCTGCTGGCCCGAGCGACGTTTACGAAGTCATCTACGACAACGCAATTATCTGGGCGCCGCCGGTGGCCAGCAACACCCCACCCGTAATCACCGGCATCGGTCCCGCAAACACCTCCAACTTCCTGCCCACATCAACCCAAATCTCGTTCACTGTGACGGATGACAAGAACCTCGGAAACACTAACGTGAGCGTGCTTTTGAACGGGGAGACTTTCACCACAAGCAATGGGCTACAGGTGGCCGGCGCCGGAACGAAGAGCCTGACCGTTACCTTGGGTGGCCTGAGCGCGAATGTGAACTACGCGGCCACGCTACAGGCGGTCGATTCGGACGGGACGTCAATAACCAGCCCGCTCTATTTTGACACCTTCCAGACCACGGATCTGGTGATCGAAAGCGAGGATTACAACTTTAACTCCGGCCAGTTCATTGACAATCCCCTGCCCCTTCCCGAGGGGACTGGGCCGGAAGCGGATGGCTACGCGAACCAGACCGGCACACAAGGCATCGATTACACCGACACGCGGACCGACTTCGCGGATAGCCTCTATCGCTCCCAGGATAACGACCGTATGCAACATAGCCTGGACGTGCAGCGGCAGAAGTTTATCGCCGCCGGCGGAACCGCAGCAGGAGTCTATGACTACGATGTGGTGGACATCGTGGCGGGCGAGTGGCTGAACTATACACGCACTTTCACCGCAGGTTCCTACAAGGTTTTCTTGCGCCAAGCGGTGGCGAACATGGCTCAATCCACGGTTACCCTTAATCAGATCACGAGCGACATCTCTCAAACCAACCAGACCGGGAAACCGCTGGGTACGTTTCTGGGAGTAACCACAGGGTTCCAATATCGGAACGTGCCGCTAACGGACGGGACCGGGGCCAACAGCATCATCTTGCGCCTGTCCGGGGTAACGACTCTGCAAGTCCTGCAGGGCACGACCGATTCCTCGAACGGCGGCGCCGCGGAAAACTACTTGATTTTTGTGCCGGTTCCTGACCCTGGGATTCAGAGAGCAACGGTCTCGGCGTTGTCGCCTGCCAACGGCACGGCGGTGCAGACGGTCGCTCCGGTGGTCACCGCCTCAATTCAAAATCGAGACACCTCCGTAAAACCTGGGACGATCGTCCTGAGCATCAACGGGACGCCTGTGGCCCCAACAGTGACGAACACCGCCGACGGGGTGTCATTGGGCTACCCGATCAGCCCGCTGCCGGCGTCAGGCACCACCAATTTCGCGCGGATCGTGTTCCAGGATAACCTAAACGTGTTGATTACGAACGATTGGACATTCGTGGTGAGCTACAACGCCCTGGACCCCGCCAACCGGGTGGCCGGTACCGGAGACGAACGTGGCATGAACGTACGAGTGGTGCAGGCGCCGATCGAGGCCGGCCCGCTGGACAACACGCTCCTGCGTGCTGAGGCACAATTGGCTCCGAACTCCACGATTCCGATCTACATGGAAACCAACGTAGTCCTACAGACGATCAACATGTCCGAGGACGATCAGCCTCGCGGCTTCTTCCCAGATAAGATTATCGTACCCGGCATCGATCCCAACTACAGCACCGATGATTACGCGGTGGAAATCCTCACTTACTTGGATTTGTCGGCCGGAGCGCATCGATTTGGGGTAGTGACGGACGACGGATACAAGGTCGCTTCGGGAGCGAGCCTGAAGGATCCAAATGCGCCGCTCTTAGGGTTTCACAATGGGGGGCCCGCTAACGAGACGTTCGATTTTGTGGTAACGCAGGCCGGGCTCTATCCTTTCCGGATGGTCTGGTACGAGCGCGGTGGGAGCTCCTATGCTGAGTGGTGGTCAACTGATTTAGCCACCTCAACCAACAGGGTACTGATCAATGATCCGGATTCTGCCAACGCGGTGAAGGGTTATACTTCGTTTAAAGCATCGGTGGCGCCAACGATCTCGATCAGCGTCACGGGAGGCAACACGGTGATGACGTTTACCGGCACGCTCCAGGCTGCGGATGATGTGACGGGACCTTACCAAGACGTGACCGGGGCCACCAGCCCAAGGACGGTCAACACCGCCGGGGCGAGTAAGAAGTTTTGGCGTGCACGGCGGTAGGTCTAGGGCGCTTTCAGGGGGGCGCAAGCCTCCCTGAAAGCAGCACAAAAGCCGCCGCTGAAAAGCCTGGTAGGGAAAGGGGTTGAAGATTTACCCGGTCGACCTGCACGGGGTCGGTGCGCGTCCGGATAGGTGTTCGCGGACGGCTAGAAATCAAGGACGCGATTCCGCCAACCGTCGGTCACCCCCCAGAGGTCCAGCGGCCTGAACGCCCCGCCAAACCTCAAGAAGCGCGTGCTGCCATCCGCGAAGGCATGGTTTGAGCCCCCCGTGCGGGAGCTCTGCAGCCCGGTCGGATTGGAGTGGCGGGCTTGATCTAGCTCGGTGAGGTCATTGCCTGCGTCCTCGAGGAAATCCATGTAGAAATGGCCTGACAAGTGTTCCTTTTCACCAAAGACAACTGTCTCGCTCGGGAGAGTGATGGCGCTCTCACGGATAGACATGTTCACAATGGTGTTCATGTTGAAAGTCTGGCCGCTCCCTTCCAGCTCTTGTTGAAAATAGTCATTCCAACCATTGATGATGAAGCTCCTCGGCGCCGAATCCCCAATTCTGTTGGTGTCCGTTACGCCTGTGGCCGGCGGGGTCATTTTGTTGATTGGAGACGGCCCGTCGCTAGGACAGAGCAGGATCCGTTTATCCTGGTAAATCGGCAGCAGACGCTGAGGCCAACGGTCGACCACCGAGCGTTCCGGCTGTTTGCCGCCATTGTCGTCGGCGTACATCGTCACCGACATCTCCAACTGGCGCATGTTGTTGGCGCAGGCGATGCGCCGTCCGGTCTCCTTAGCCTTGGCCAGAGCGGGCAGAAGCATGCCGGCGAGGATCGCGATGACGGCGATCACTACGAGGAGTTCGATCAGGGTGAAACCGCCTCGGCGCGCAGGCGCGAGGCGGCAGGTACGGGGACTGAGATTTGGCGTAACGATCACGGTCTTCATGGCTCTGAACGGCTGGCAGCCTTGGTGAGGCGGCGCAAGGAACCCGACGAACTAGCGGCACCTGAAATTCGATCTGTTTGTTCAGCGCTCGAATAAAGAGCCCCGCCCGCCGTCAACTTGTAGTCAGTATGAACTCGAAAAATATCGCCCTGCTGGGCCTGCTCGCGCTGCTGGGCGGTTCTTATATCTATTACTTCACAGACTTCGTGCATCCGCCGCGTATTCAAATCCTGAAATCCAACCGTCCCATCTTCAGAGGCAAAGCTGGAGCCGGAATTCTACCCATCGCGTTCATGTTGGACGGGCGTTACGAGCTCACAGGGCTGCGAGTCGTCTGCCTCCCAGCCCTAGCCACCAACAAACATGCCGCACCAGTCTGGTGGCTTACCAGCAAGTCCAACTCGATTCCGATTAAGGCGTTTTATTACGGACAGAGAATTGAAGGGATGAACCTCTACCCGACCAACTCGACTCCCCAGCAACTGCAAACCAACGTTCCCTATCGGTTATACGTTGAGTCAGGGCGAGCGCGAGGAGAGGTGGACTTCACCGCCCAACCGCTGCCGGGGATGTAGCTCACGCCCCGGGAGTGCAGCGAGGTCACGGATAGAGCAAGTACTTCTGACGAGAGGCTCTAAAGGACTCCTCTCCGGATTTCCATGACTCCGCGATGCTGCTTGCGGTGGCACCGGCCTGCAGACGTTTGCGGGTGGCGTCAGTGCCGTTGACCTTATCGAACATGGCCAAACTCTTGCCCTCCTGGAGAGCCTCTCCAAAGAGATCCCTCTGGCCGAGCTTTCGAACAACCTCGAGTGCGTAGAAGTTGATAGCGGTGAGGGGAGCAGTGGCCGGGTCTAGAAAAAAGATCTGGACGCCATTGACGACTCGGCCTTTATAGGCGCCGTAGAATGGAATATAGTGCGTGGGCGTGAATTTCACGCCCGGGAGGTCGTAGCTGTTCAGTTCCTGGGCGGTGCGCTCCGGATCGAGCCAGGGGGCAGCCAGGCATTGAAACGGGAGTGTGTAGCCAATGCCAGTGCTGATGCCGCCGAGTTCGCCCACCATGCCGGTCGCAACCTGGTAGAGGGGAGAATCACCCACGGGCACGTGCGGGGACGTCGGTAACCACGCCAAGCCGGTGTCCCTCCACGCCATGGCCCGGCGCCAGCCCTGGAGCGGCACGACGCTGAGGGTGCAACTGTTGGAGATCCAGCGCTCGCCATTGATCATACGAGCGAGCTCCCCGCAGGTGAGCCCATAGACATACGGCACATCCCAACGTCCCACGAACGAACGGAAGCGGGGCTCAAGCATTGGCCCTTCCACGCGCTCGCCGCCCAGCGGGTTGGGACGGTCGAGAACCATGAATTCCACGTTGGCCTCGCCGCAGGCCTCCATGGCCAGCCCCATGGTGCTGATGAAGGTGTAGGCTCGGCAACCCGTGTCCTGGATATCGTAAATCAAGACGTCCAACCCGTGGAGCATGGCGCGAGTGGGTTTGCGAGTGGGGCCGGGGCCATAGAGGGAGTAAACCGGCAAGCCGGTGCGCGCATCAACGTGGTTGGTAAACTCTCGGCCCGCAGGCATATCCCCATTGATCCCATGTTCTGGGGCGAAGAGCGCGGCAAGTTTGACGCCAGAGGCGCGGCGAAGCAGATCGATCGTAGAGACTAAGTGATGATTGACGCCCGAGGGATTGGTGAGGAGCCCAACCCGCTTATTTTGCAGCTCTTTGAAACCGCCAGCCTCCAGCGTATCGCTCCCGAGCAGCACTTCGGCTTTGGCAAGCCGCGGCAAAAGACCGCACAAGACCAGCGAAAGACAGAACCAACGCATCATGGGTTCAAGTATAAACGATCACCCGGGTTTAACCAGTGGGGTGCTGAGAATAGATTCGTGAAGATCCGGTTGTTGGCCCATGGAGGACGAGTGCCGTCCGCTCGGCGGCGACGGCACTCGATTCACGCGGTTCACGCAGCGCGAGGCGCGCTATCGTCCAGCGATCAATCCTTCTCTACACCGCTCGTCCAGTATTTCTGCATCTCCTCCGCGGAAGGGACCTTCAGTGGCCGAATGATGCGGAACCCTACGAACGGAGCGTCGGAGTGCCACCAGATGCTTTTCGGTAATTGGGGATCGCGCATCTTCCAGCCGCGTTCCGAGCCCCGGCGAGCACCGCTGCGGAGTTTAGCCGCCTCGTCGTCATAGGAACCGCCTTTAACGGCATGAGGGTAGGGCAGCGTGGCCTTGTTCCACGGTTCAGTGCTCACGTCACCCGCAATTTTCGCATAGAAACCGGGGTCGTATTGGTCCAGGCACCATTCTGAGACGTTGCCATGCATATCGTAGAGCCCCCAGGGATTGGGTTTCTTTTTTCCAACCTTGTTGTACTTGAAATCGCTGTTGTCTTCGTACCAGCCGTACTCTGCCAATCCCTTCGGATCGTCCCCGAACGAATACGCATTGGTGGTTCCGGCGCGGCAGGCGTATTCCCATTCCGCTTCGGTGGGAAGCCGATAGAAGTGCCCGGTTTTGGCGCTTAGCCAATGGCAGTACTTGTTTGCCGAGTGTTGGGTCATGCAGATCGCAGGGTAGCCATCTCTGCCCATGCCGAAGCTCATCTCAGTATAGGGCTTGGAAGGGCGTGTGACGGCGTCGGAAACGGCATTGACGTAGTCCTCGGTAGGATTGGCCTCGCGCAGCTTCTTCTCGTCGTCTGGATACATGAAGATCTCGTACTCGTTCCAGGTGACTTCGAACTTGCCCATCCAAAAAGGTTCGATCTTAACTTTGTGCTGCGGTCCTTCGTCCGGTTGCCGGTTGGGCTCGGCGTCGGGAGTGCCCATGACGAACTCTCCCCCGTGGATAGGAATCATGGAATAAGGAACCTTGCTGCCCGGGATGTTGTTGGTATAGGGGGTCATCTCGGTTTCGGAACTGACCTTCAGGCTCTCCACGATGCGCTTGCGGATATCCGGCACGGTCGAATCGTCACTATCAGCCATCGAGGAGAGCTTGCCATAGGGCCCCGCGGTGTTGGTAGCGCCAGTGAACATGTAGCTCTGGCAATGAGTCGAGAACTTGCTGAAGTCCGGGGCACTGAGGACGTACCAACTCTTCTCGACGCTGGCTCCGCCGAAGAAAAGCTCACCCTGCCTAGGCGTCAGGGTTTGCGTCGAAGCGGGAGCAGAGGCCCCATCGAACTTGAAGACCTCAGCGGACTCGCCTTTGCCAAAAACCACCAACATCTGCGGCGCGCCCGAGGTCATGAGGGGGACCAGGGCCCGGATCGGCTTGCCCAAATCGAAGGTTTTAGCTTCACCAAACTGGTAGGTGCCTGACGAGGGTTCACTCACCGTGCGAACCTGGAAGCCGCTCTCGCCGCGTTTGAAGAACAGAATCTCGCTCAGCGGGGCCCCGCGAAAGAAAGTGATTCGATAGTCGTAGCCCTTGGGCAACCCCTTTAACTCCGCAACCAAGCGGGGCTTGCCGTCGCTCAAATCGTGCACCCTGAAGTTATCCTGCGTCTTATCCGACCACATGGCCGCAACGAACGCTGGTCCGCCAGCCTTGAGCGTCACCCGGTTAGCCTTGGAAATTGCTTCGCTGATCTCCCCTTCGGAAATGGGAGCAAACGATCCGGCCTGGTTGCGCAGCAAAGTGAGTTTGTAGGGGTTGGGGTCGTTGTAGATGCTGCCAATAAATAGGTCGTCTAGCGGTGTGTTGCCCGACCCACCGATGTCGTGGGCCACAATCCCGCTCGGACCGAGAGCCTCGAAGGGAACGTTGATTGCTTTGGTTGGCGAATTGGGGTTGGAGGCATCGGCGATCGTTACCCCGTTGGCGTCAGGGGCCGTAAACGCAATGGCGTCTTTGTCGGCCGCGAGCAATCTGCCAATCGTAGCCGCGGAGACGTCCTTGCTCCCGGCCGAGCGCTGGTTTACCCAGGTGAGCACACCCTCGGTCAATTGATAACCGACGCGGTATTTACCCGAGGGTTTGTCCACGATGACCATGTCCTGGCGTCCGTCGCCATCGAAGTCGCCCGTGCCGACCAACTCGCGGTCGGATTCATAGAGGAACGAAGCGAGGAGGGAGGGAGTGGAAATCGAGGCGGCGCACAAGAGGCCCAGCCCGGAGAGAATTAAGCGCTTATTCGTCATGTTCTAACTTAGTTTAGGCACACTTTTGACGGACCGAAGGCATTTGTCAATCAGTCCCACGGGTGAAAACGGTTGTGGGATAGGAAGCCCAGGGAGCCAGAACGCTGGAGGAATGGGTGAGAAACGCCGGCGCCCCGATCCAGGCCACGACAGTGAAGGGGGTCTGGGTGAGTGCTGTCGAGTCCAGAGGTCGCCTACAGGAAGGATTCGACCCATGGAAACCCGCCGCAACACAGAAACTGGAAGCCCCAATACCGCCCACCCGATGGAAGACAGCACCTCCCGCGGACGACGCTCTGAAGGCCTTCGGTTAGACTCAGTTGCGCACCAAGGTAGCTTTATTGGTACGCAGGTAGGCCTCGATCTCCTCGGCGTTGCCAAGTCGGACCGGGACGCCTCGCTGATCCAGGCGGGTCAACAGGCGATAGTGCATCAACCGCTTGCCCATCTCTACGATTTCGAGGTGCTTGTCAACCATCCGCCAAAGCTGGCCCTTGGCAAGGGGTTCGGGTTTCGCCGTAGGAGCAGGCTTGCGGGATTTCTTTGTACTTATTTGCGCATGCATTGCAGTCGAGCACTTTGCTCAAATCTTGGACAGTAAATCAGGATTATGTTCAATACTACAGATCCAAAGCGGATGCATCGCAATCAGAAGCTACTCTGGTTCTGGTATTTACGAAACACCACAGCCAGCCCAGGGACGGTTCCCAAGGCCGATCTGGATTTAGATTAGCTCGAAAACCGGGTTCTGTCGAGGTTTTGAGGGCTTCTCGCATAGCACGGGTGAGATCAGATGCCACTCGCCCTATTACGGTTCCCCCACTCTAGGCAAACAAGGAACACGGGCCACCGGAGGGCACGAAACGCTAGCCGAAATCACGCAGCGGCTGTTATACCTTCCGGGCGATGAAGACACTCCCAATGGTGCGGGGTTGGACCCCCTCAGGCCTCATGGTTATGGCAGCACTCCTAAACATGCCAGGAGGTGTCTGCGCGGCAGAACGGACCCAGGGGCGTTCGATGGTGATCTCGCGGCACGGAATAGTTGCGTCAGAGCACCCGCTGGCGTCACAGGCAGGGGCGATGGTGCTCGCCGAAGGTGGCAACGCGGTGGATGCCGCCATCGCGGCCAATGCGGCCATGGGGGTGGTCTCACCGATGAGTTGTGGGATGGGCGGGGATCTGTTCGCGATCGTCTATGAGGCAAGGACCGGTCGTCTTCACGGCCTTAATGCCAGCGGCTGGGCTCCCGCAGGTTTGAGCATCGATTTCCTTCGGCAGCATGGAATGACCAACATGCCTCAGCACGGGATTCACGCCGTGACCATCCCGGGGGCGGTAGCGGGCTGGGATGCCTTGAGATCCAAGCTCGGGCGCAAAGATTTCGCGCGTTTGCTTGCACCAGCCATTCAACTAGCCGAGGAGGGCTTTCCGGTGACCGAGCACGTGGCAGGTTATTGGAAAGGCAGCGAAGCGTTCATGAGTGCAGACCCGGCGGCGAAGAAGACTTTTCTGCCGAGTGGACGGGCACCGGCGGTTGGCGAGATCTTCCGCAATCCCGATCTGGCATGGTCACTGCGGCAAGTCGTCACCGGCGGCCGGAGCGCGTACTACCAAGGTGCCGTCGCCACCAAACTCCTGGCGTGCTCGCGGCTGCACGGGGGCACTTGGGCGGCGGCGGATCTCAGGGACTATAAAGTGGAATGGGTGGACCCGATCTCGACTACCTACCATGACTGGAAGATTTATGAGATGCCACCGCAGGGACAAGGGATCGGGGCTCTTGAGATGCTTAACCTGATGGAGCAATTCCCGCTGCGGGATTTGGGGTTTGGCTCGGTCGAAGCCTTCCATGCGATGATCGAGGCGAAGAAACTCGCCTACGCTGACGTGCTTCGATACGTCGCGGATCGCCGCTTTGCCAAAGTGCCCGTCGCTGGGATCCTGGACAAATCGTATGCGCGGGAGCGGGCGCAGCGAATCGATGCGCACCACGCCGCGAACGAGGTCCCGCCAGGAACGCCTCCTGATGGGGGCACGGACACGACTTATCTTTGCGCGGTGGACGCGGAGGGCAACATGGTGTCGCTGATCCAGAGCAATTACGCCGGTTTCGGCTCGGGCTTGGTAGCGGATGGAACGGGGTTTCCCCTGCAGAACCGAGGAGGGCTGTTCAGCCTAGATGAGCATCACCCCAATGCGCTAACCGGACACAAGCGTCCGTTGCACACGATCATCCCGGCGTTCATGACCCATGGTGACGTTCGCATGGCCTTTGGCATCATGGGCGGCTGGAACCAAGCCCAAGCGCACGCGCAATTCGTCGCCGACATCGTCGATTTCTCGCTCAACCCGCAAGCGGCCCTCGAGGCGCCGCGCTTCACCAAGCTGGATTTCGCAGGGACCGGAGTCTCGATGGAGTCGCGCATCCCCGAACCAGTGCGGGCCCGGCTAACGGCGATGGGCCACGAGATTAAGGTGATCGGGCCGTTTGCGCAGGACGTGGGAGGCGGACAGGCGGTGATGCGGGATTATGCTTCCGGCATCAACTACGGCGCTTCTGACCCTCGCAAGGATGGGGCGGCTGTGCCCGAGCCTGTGAGCGGGCGGGGCCACGCGCCAGTGCCCTGAGCTCTTGATGATCCGGCCCAGTTCTGATGGCCCGCCAGTTATGGACGCGGAAGCGCCATCCACCAAGGAGCCGGGAGCTCAAATTGAGCGGCCATTGAACCAAATGGCCAAGGCCACGCTGATCGGCAGCGCTTGTGGCGTCATGGTTCTGTTCTACGGCTTTGCGATCGCGTCCACCCTTTTTCTGCTGCTGCTGGTAGCGCTTGAGGCCTGCCTGGTCGTTGCCGCGCTTCGGTTCGGGGCGACAGGGCTGGTGGTGGGGATAATGAACCGGCATGCGGCGATCTTGCGCGCGTTCCTACGAGGCTTTCGCCTACCCAAAGGCGCCGAGTTGCAGATCGCGCTGGAACCGGACGACGCGCCGAAGCTCTTTGCCATGGTTGGGAGCCTCTGCGGCCGGCTGCAGATTCGGCCGCCCCATGTCATATCCTTGGAGATGAGTGCCAATGCCTGGGTACGGCTCAAAGGGTACGGGCGCGGTGCGGGGAAAACGGTCCTGGGAGTTGGTTACGATTTGCTCGGAGGCCTCGCCAAACCCGAGGTTGATGCAGTGCTGGCGCACGAGATGGCCCATGCCAAGCTGATCCAACGTGGATTCAAGCAGTGGCTGACTGGAGGGTTTGCCCGCTCGATTCGTTTGGCGACGGACCTCACGCAGCAGGTTGCAGGGCTGCGTCGTGCCGGGCGTTCCTCCAGTTTAGCGTCGATGTTCCTCAGCATCGCCGATCGCTTGGCGCGGACGTCAGCCCGGCTCGTTGCCACCTACAGCCGGCAGGACGAGTTTGCAGCCGACCGGGGCGCGGCTGAACTTTGCGGCGCCCGAGCCATCCGCTCGGCACTGGTCAAAATCCGTGACTTGTCGCAGATCACCGCGCGTCTGCCTTGGCGCGAGCGTGTGGCTCAACTTGAAGCCGGCTCTGGGTTTAGCCAGTGGTTGGTCAATGAATTGGCGGTCCGAGGCTCGCAAGGCCCGGGGGCAACTGACGCCGAGTTGTTCAACCAATACTCCACGCATCCCCTCCTGAGAGATCGGCTTGCCGCCCTACCCGCTTCGGATGGTGATCCATTGGTGGAGTCAGGATCAGCGATCGACCTGCTCGCCAAGCCAGATCAAACCGCCGAGAAGTTGGTGGCGGAGATCCAGCGCGTGCTTGCGGAACAGGAGCGGAAGGATGGCAAGGCCCTGGAACGCTTGAGCAACAAGACTCACCACCGAGTGCGTTTGCGGCCGTTGCAGATCACGGGGCTCGGGCTGATTGGCGCAGGCGTCATGGCGGGAATCGTAGTCGGTGCCGAGGGGCCCGGATGGCTCGCGACGATTGCGAGCTTCGTGTTGCCATCGGCGCTGGGTGTGTGGCTGTTTTGCTGGGGGCGATACCGGGAACAGCTTCGACTGCCGATTCCGGACTTCAGTCTGCTGAAAGACGGCTGGAAGGGCCGTAAGACCACCCCAGACATCAATGCCGCGGCCAAGGCGATCGAGTCCGAATTGCGGCTGGCCGTAGGGGGTGAGAAGAGGCGGAAACGGAGGGCGCTGGCGCTGGCTTCGGCGAGCTACCATGCCTTGGGCAAGTGCGATTATCTGCGAGCGCACGTGGCTGCCCGCCTGAGCCTGGAGGCGAGTCGTCGATCAATTGAGGGCGCCCTGGGGCTGGCAATCGCCGCGGCCGCGCTGGGACAGGGCCAACAGGTGACCTTCGCCCTGAGGTTCATTCACAAGGCAATCGGCACCGGGGGTCTGTCAACCGAGTGGGGCATCGCCTGGGCGCTCCTGCTTATTGCCGAGTGGGTCGAGGCGGAAGCATTTCTGCAGCAAGCGCTGAAGAAGCACCCGGGCAACGACACGCTCCTGATTCTGCTCGCTCTGAGCCAATCGCGACGGGGGAAGCTGCAGAGCGCGATTATCAATGCACGACGGGCCTGCACCCCGGCGCCGCGGAACAAGGAATATACCAAGCTCTTGATCGAATTGTTGCTCGATGCGGGCTCGCTTAAGGAAGCCAGGCGCTGGCTTGAGAGTCTCGAGGGCGAGCTGAGGAGCGACCCAGCCCTGGCCCTTTCCATGGTCAAGCTGCACCTCCTGTCGCACAACGTGGCCGAGGCGGATGCCTGGACGCGGAATTTGAAATTGGCCTCGGGGGGGGCGGGATTGCTGGTGCGGTTGGGAGAGGCTTATGAACTGGCGCGGGAAGTGAAGAGCGCCGCCTCGTTTTACCAGGAAGCTCTCGCGGCGGGGCACTATCCGGAGGCGCACCTGGGACTGGCGCGATTGGAAGCGGCCCGGGGCAACCTACCCCGCTCCCAGGAGCACACTCTGGCGGCCATGAACCTGGAGCCGCCGCTGGGTGAGGATGCGGTGGGGCCGCTGCCATTGCTCCAACGGAGTCTCCGTCAGTTGATCGTGCTCCAGCCGCAGGTTGCGAGCTGCAAGGCCTGGATCGCGAGGCAATCGAAACCGGGCGGGTTGCCAGCCGCATTCGGGAACAAAGCTGTCTTGGTCTACGCCCCCGATGGCCCGAAAGCTGAAGCCTTTTTGAAGGTGGTCCTGAATGCAATGCACCCAGGGACTGCGGACCAACCGCGGTCGATCGGCTGGCAGGCCGCGAGCCGCCAGCAACAGCCGGTCGGCCCTGTTCATGCAGGTGTGCAAGGGATCGTGGATTGACCGGTCAGCGCCAACGGGCCCGTGCAGAACATGCAGGGCCCTTGAGCATAGCAGTGCGGATCGGACCCCGAGTCGACAAGGTCCTGTTCAGGTTCATGGGAGCAAGGAGAGCCGGTAGAACCTCACGGGACCACCCACCGCTTCAGGATCGACGAAGGTAAAGGTGTTGGTCGTGGGAATGAGAGTTCCAATGGTCCGCCAATTCTTGGTGGCCAGGTCGGTCGTCACTTGGAGGTAGTTGGTACTCTTGGGGGTTAGTTGGTTGAGCACGAATATGAACGAACCGTTTGAGGAGAAATGGCCGCCCGAAAGTGACCGCGGGGCGGCGTCGTAATCGGGTTCGAAATCGGCAATCGTGACCTGACTGATCGGGGCGACAGTCAAGGGCATGCCGCCGGTGGAGTTCTCATTTTCGATCTCATTCTGGAACGCCTCCACCTCAACGGAGCTGAAACTGACTCCGTGCCCGGCCAGGGTGAGTTGCCCAAACAGAGTGCCGCGGGTGACGTGGATGTCGGTGCCGGTGGTTGGGTCATGGATGGTGGAATCGGCATTGAAATACACGGGCACGGCCGTGGAGTTCTCATGTTGATAAACAACGTGGGGCGGAAAGGAGGAGATGTTGGTTTGCTGGACCAGCAAAGGGTCGACGTTCACGAGTTGAATTGCGGGCAGAGCTCCACCGGCCGGAAGATCGACGACCACATAGACGTTGAAGAAACTGTTGGCGGGAAAGTCGTTGGTTGGACTGGATCCCTCAACCTGCCCGGCGGAGACCGGCCGGCTGGCGGCCTGCATCCCGGCCCTGACCGAAAACCCGATTCGGGTCGTGAGAGAGTCGGTCATGTGCATGGATTTCAGGAAGGTGTGAATTTCGCGGGCGCCGGCAGGGGGCCCGGGCCATTTCGGATGAATAACGAGCTGGCCGTCGTTCACATAGGTGCGTCCTGGGGCCTGGCCGGTCAGAGAACCGGCGAACTCCTCAGGCGACCCGGTGACGAACGGATCGCTGCGTCCGATCATAGTGGCCGGGTCGTAAAGCGTCGGGCTGGTGAAGACGCCGTGATGGTACAGCTTGATATGTTTCGTTGACGAGACATTGGCCAAGGGGCTGTTGGTGATGAGAGCGTCGAAGATTTTCACCCAGGCCTGGTCGAGAACAACCTGGAACTGGCCAAGCGATGGGGTTAAATCATCACCGGCGGGATAAGAAGAGAAGGAAAGCGACTGAGCATGCGCAAGGCTGGCGCCCAGGAAGAATGTGAGGAGGGCGGCGGCGGCGGGGATCAAGGATCTGCATGCACGATGACAGGTCTGTGGCGCGCGGTCTGAATGAAACCTAGTTTTCATAGTTGGTTGCGTTTGGCATCTGAACTCGCTTCGTTTCATAGTGAAGGACGATTTGTTCGGTTCGGTTCAGTCAGGTTAGCACCGGCCATGCCAATGTGAATTCGCCGAGAGAGCGAGGCGCGAGGAGGCCGACATACCAAGGATTGATCCGTTCCCGGAACGAAGGCAGGGAGAATGTTCCGGAAAGGGAACGCCCGATGGTTTGGGCCGAGGGTTCTTTCCGGGCCTCGCCGAGCGGCTAACCATTTTTTGTCATTTGCCTCAATTAACTGCAATTGCGGAAGTCGTTGGTAATCAATGGAGGCGTTTTTGAGTGGGTTAATGTTTGGCTCAGGTAGATCGCTGTCGTGGAGACGGTTAGGGATGAAAAAAGGCGGGGGGGATATTCTGGGAT
>Ga0265314_10003256_pt1 | contig 15879 bp, 13 predicted proteins | sample 4126metaG_FD_203106 | JGI IMG/M metagenome (GOLD analysis project Ga0265314, IMG submission 203106) | Rhizosphere microbial communities from Carex aquatilis grown in University of Washington, Seatle, WA, United States - 4-1-26 metaG | ecosystem: Host-associated > Plants > Roots > Rhizosphere >... | reverse complement strand
CTCGGCCTATTTTGAGCATTCGTTCCTCTCGCAGCAGATGGGCATTCCGCTGGTTGAAGGGCGGGACCTGGTGGTCAAGGACGGTTACGTGATGATGCGCACCACGCGCGGCTACGAGCGCGCGGATGTGATTTATCGCCGCGTCGATGATGACTTCATTGACCCCAAGGTCTTCCGTGCGGATTCGATGCTGGGCGTGCCGGGGATCATGGAAGTGTACAAGGCGGGCCGCGTTGCGCTGGCCAATGCGCCCGGCGGCGGAATCGCGGATGACAAGGCGGTGTATGCCTACGTGCCCAAGATCATCAAATATTACCTGGGGGAGGAGGCGATCCTGCCGAACGTGCCGACGTTTGTCTGCTCCAACGCCAAGGAGCGGCAGTATGTTCTGGACAACATCGAAAAGATGGTGGTCAAGGCCGCCAATGAGTCGGGCGGATACGGCATGCTCGTGGGCCCGCATTCCTCGAAGGAGCAGTGTGCGGAATTTAAAGTGAAGGTGATGGAGAACCCGCGAAATTACATCGCCCAGCCGCTGGTGGCGCTATCGCGGGCGCCGGTGATTGTGGACGATCATTTTGAAGGCCGGCACGTGGACCTGCGGCCGTATATTCTCTACGGCAAGGATATTTTTGTGCTGCCCGGGGGCCTTACCCGCGTGGCCCTGAAGAAAGGGTCGGTCGTCGTCAACAGCTCGCAGGGCGGGGGCAGCAAGGATACCTGGGTCCTCGGCACGAACGGCAAGAATGGCAAGAACGGCACGCCAGCCGAAAAGGTGAACTGATCATGCTCAGCCGTGTTGCCGAATCGATTTATTGGATGAACCGCTACGTGGAGCGGGCCGAAAATGTGGCGCGCTTTATCCATGTGAATCTGCACCTGGAACTGGACGTTCCGGGCCTGGAAGCGGGCCTGGCCCCGGGCAGCCAGTGGCGGCCGCTGATCTGGACCACCGGCGATGAAAAGCTTTTCATGGACCACTACCAGGGCTTCCGGCGCGAGGATGTGATCCAGTTCCTGACGTTTGACGAGGAGAATCCCAATTCGATCCTCTCGTGCGTCAAGTCGGCCCGCGAAAACGCGCGCTCCATCCGCGAGGTGATCTCGTCGGACATGTGGTTCACTCTCAACCGTTTCTACCTGATGGTGCGCGACCCGAGTTCCGTGCAGCGGGCCGCCCAGGATCCGCACACTTTCTACAGCGACATCAAAACCGCCTGCGCCCTGTTCCTGGGCGAGACGATCTCAACAATGTCTCACGGAGAGGGCTGGCACTTTGGGCGCATCGGGCGATTGCTGGAACGCGCCGACAAAACCTCGCGCATCCTCGATGTGAAGTATTACATCCTCCTGCCCAAGGTGGACGATGTGGGCATGCCGCTGGATACGATCCAGTGGGCGGCGCTGCTCAAATCCGCCTCGGCCCTTGAGATGTACCGCAAGGCGTACAACGCGATTACACCCAAGAGCGTCTCGCGTTTTTTGCTGCTGGACCGCGATTTCCCCCGGGCGGTACTGCATTGCCTGGCCACCTGCGCCGAATCCATGCGCGCCATCACCGGCTCCCCGCCAGGCTCTTATGCCAACAAGGCCGAACAGCAGCTTGGCAGGCTCATGGCGGATTTGAACTACGTGCAGGTGGAGGAAATCGTCAAGACCGGCCTGCACGAATATGTCGACTCACTCCAGGCGCGCATCAATCAGCTCGACGACGCGATTTACCGCACGTTCTACGAAGTGCGCTCCGACAAGGATGCCGCCATGTCGCAGAGTCAGTCGCAGTGAGTCATCTCTGACGCGAGAATTTCATGCCGCCAGTCCGCGGCTGCGAAGGGCCGGCCCTGAAACGGAAGGGGCTCCAAGTTCCTCCTGTCCACATGGCGTCCAGGTGTGGGGAATGTCTCGCATGACGAACGCCGAATCGATGGAAGCGGCTCCGCCAAAAAGCCTGTCGATGTGGGTGGAAGACGCAGACAGGACCCGCATTGGTTCAAAATCCCACCGCTCCAGATGCAGTCTCACACAGTCCCAGATGCCCGGTCGTGGTGTCGGCGAATACCCACACTCACCGCCCCGGAAGAAATCACTGGCCTGTTCAACCGATCCGAAGATAGATTCAGTTGCCAATGCATGCGTTGGAGCGAGCCGCACGTGAGCGATTGCTGAACCCGCAAGCGCGCGGATAGAGATCTCTGTCAGCAGCCGATTCTCCGCAACGTGAAACCTGCCGCGTTCGTGGATGCCATAACCAACAAGGTGGCCAAGTGCCGCGTTGACGCGTGATCCGGAATAGCGGTCGAAGATGAGTACCGCCCCGTCTACGCCCATTCGGCTCCGTGTCACCACTCCCGTACGGACGGCAAGATTCTCTGAGGCGATTCCAAGAAATTCAGGCACTCCGCGCGGCCGGAGACGCTGCAGAGCAACGAGACACAGACCTGCAATGGCCGATCCGTTGACGAGTTTGGGCGTCACTCCCGGGGGGAGGACGCGACGCATCGCTTCGGGGTCGACCCGCCAGTTGACGAGCAGCCGCCGTTTCATGATCCCGGTGAATTCGTTCCAAGCCATGAACTTCTCCTTCGATGCCGAGGCAATCTGTGTAATCTGTTATTTCAGTATATAGAGAAATATCAGACAAAAAAAACAGGACGCCGTCGGGCGGCCCGTTGCGATCACTTCCCGATCAGTTTCGTCACAGCTGCGCCAAGTTTGGCCAATTGTCGCCATCCGCTGGCCGGCAGCCGCCGGATTTGCCCGTACCAGCCGGTCATGCTTTCCATGAAGTCCGCGAGGTCCGCGAGGCGCTTTTGGGTCAGCGCATCGCCTTCGGTTTTGGCTTCGTCGATGCATTCCTGGAGGATCGCCAGCGTCGGATCGAGCTCGCGGCGCTTGCGCTCATCCAGGATGATCTGAAACAGCGCCCAGACGTCGTGAATGGATTCGAAGTGGTCGCGCCGGTCGCCCATCACGTGCACGACCTTGACGATCCGCCAGCTCTGGAGTTCCTTGATGCTCGTCGAGACATTGCTTCGGGCCACGGAGAGCGTTTCGGCGATTTCCTCGGCGTGCAGCGGCTTTTCCGAAACGTGCAGGAGCGCATGTATCTGCGCGACGGTGCGATTGATGCCCCACTGGGTCCCCATTTCGCCCCAGTGCAGAATGAATTTTTCCTTGGCCGGCGTGAGCTTCATGCGCTCTCCTATTTCTGTTTATCCAGAAATAACAGAATAATACTGCATTGTCAAGGAACCGCCCTGTCGGCGTTGCCGGGCCTTCTACTCCCGCCCGCGCGTGACGAAGCCTGCCGCAACGATGCCCACCTCGTAGAGCGCCACCAGCGGCAGGAACAAGAAGGCGAGCGTCATGATGTCCCCGGATGGCGCCGCAAACACCGCCGCACAGAGAATCCCGAAATACGCGTACTTCCGAATGCCGCGGAACGTCTTCACCTGCACCATGTCTATCTGCGCCAGAATCACGATCACCATCGGCATTTCAAACGCCAATCCAAATATCAGCGCCGTGAACGCCACGAAAGACAAATAATCGCTCGCCCGCCAGACGTTCGTAAAATACGACCCCTCCGGCGCCACCTGCAGCACCGCGGTCTCCTCGGACGTCCGGATTTTAAACACCGCCTCGGAGCTGTTGTAGTAAAGGATCGCCTGGCCTTTCGGCGGCGCGGGCGGGTCGTCAGCCACCACCGGTATATTGGGTTCGGTATCGGACGGCGAAGTTTGCGCGGGGGCACTCGCCGTTCCGGTGGCCGCGGTCGTCGCAGGCGCGCCCGTCGGGGCCGGTGTCCCGCCGAGGCCAAGCAGTTTTCCTTCCAGCCAGGTCACCCGTGGCGGCGGGCCGGCGCTGTGGGCGGTAAACGAGAAGAAAAAATTCAGCGTCATCGGCAAAACGATGAAGTAAAAAAACGCGACCCCCAGCAGAAACAGCAACGCGCTCGGGCCCACGTACCGGTAGACAATTTTCCGTTCCCGCTGATACAGCCCCGCCGCAACGAACCGCCAGAGCTGATTGATAATCCACGGGCTCGTCAACACGAGGCCCGCCTCCAGCGCCAGCGTGACGTACGTGAAAAACGCCTCCTGCGGCTTGAGCGTCATGAACAGATCCGGCGCATGGTGCGCATGGGCCACGATCCGGTAGGGCCGGGCCACCCAGTCAAAAATGCGGTACATGAAGCCGAGGCAGAGCACGATGCCGGCGATTCCGCCATAGAGCGCCAGGAAAATGCGGCGGCGAAGTTCTTCCAGATGCTCGCCGAAGCTCATGCGCGACTGCGATTCCTCGGCTTCTTCACCGTTCCGGGCTGTTGGGATTTTTTTCGTGGCCATGGTGGGATTCTAACGGCCTCCTCCTCCGCCGTCCCGGTCAGCTTCCATCCAACTCAATTTCCCTCTTTGATTCGGCCTTCCACCAGGTGCACCGTCCGATCCGCCAGTTTCGCCACCGCCGGATCGTGCGTCACCAGCAGCAGCGTCTGCTTCTTCTCCCGGTGCAGCCCAATCAGCACATCCAGAATGGCCCGCCCGGTTTTGGCATCCAGGTTCCCCGTCGGCTCATCCGCCAGCAGCAGCGCCGGCTGGTTAATCAGCGCCCGCGCGATGGCCACCCGCTGCCGCTCCCCACCCGATAGCTGCGCCGGCCGATGCTTGATCCGATGCGTGAGCCCAAACGCCTCAATGAGCCGCATCGCTTCTGCCTTCCGCGGCCGCGCTCCGAAGAGTGCCATGTACAAGGGGGCACCGATCATCGCGGGCAGCAGGACATTCTCGAGGACGTTGAGCTCGGGCAGAAGATGGTAAAATTGAAAAACGAAGCCGAACTCGTGGTTTCGAAGACGATGTCGTTCTCCGCGCGACATTCTTGAGAGCTGTTTCCCGCGGAAGTACACCTCTCCCGACTGGGCGGGCGCATATTTGTTACGAGGGTTATGAACGATGATGTTTCCAAAAGGGAACAGGGGAACGATCGAAATGGGATTCGGCCGATCGAGCGCTCCTGCGATATGCAGCATCGTCGACTTGCCGGAGCCAGAAGCCCCCATAACCGCTACAAATTCACCCTCGTCCATCGAAAAATTGATTCCGCGGAGCACCTGGATCGTGTCAGCGCCCATCGTATAAGTTTTCTGGATGTTTTCCAGGCGAAGCAGCTCACTCATAACGCACGGCCTCTACAGGATCCTGATAGCTTGCCACAATCGCCGGGAAAAGCGCACCCACGACTCCTGCCCAGACCGCCACAACGAAGAACACGATGAGGCTCCTGACATCCACCGTATCCGGAATCCGATCAAACAAATACACCGACCGATCCCAGATCACGATCCCCGTCGCATGAAAAATCAGCTCATGAATCTGGTTCGTGTGCGTCACAAACAGCCAGCCGCAGAGGTCCCCCATCCCGCCGCCAACCAATCCGATAAACAGGCCAAAGGTGATAAAAATCCCAGCGACGCCCGCCTCCGATCCACCCACGGCCTTGATGATGCCGATGTCGCGCGTCTTGTCGCGCACGATCTGGTAGAAGATCAGGAAGATCACGACCAGCACGACCAGCGACATCAGGCCGATGCAGAAAATGACCATCACGCGCTCGTTCTGCACCGCTCCCAGGTAGCGGGCCTGCTTTTCATCCCAGGTTTGCACTTCCAGCGGCAGATTCGCCACATCCGCATGGGCGTCCTGAAAATCCCTCACAAACCGGCCGACCTTCGCCCGCACCAGCACCAAATCCCCTTTTTCCGCCTCGGGCGTCAGCCGGATCAGGATTTCCTGGGCCCGGGCGCCGGTGTTCGTCTGCGGGTCGGCATCCAGGCCGGCGAGCTGCTGCACGAGGTTAAAGTCCGCATATGTATACATCTGATCGACATCAAAAACCCCCGAGTGCGAGTCGTCGACCATCGTCAGTCCGCGCTGCACGGAGTTGTTGGCGTTCACGCTGATGCCGCCGGTTTTCTGATTCGCCGGAAAGACCGTCACGATCACCTTGGTGTAGCGCGGATTGACGCCGTGCTCAAAGTTGCCAAAGCGGTTCCGCCTGAAGAAGCCCATCTCCGAGCCGATGATGCAGCCGTCCGCCGGCAGTCCCGGCTGGCCGGTGGGACCCGGTTGCGTCATCGCCGCGGGCACATCGAAATTCGGCACCGGCGGAACGATGGCCTTCGCCAGCTGCTCCCGCGTTGTGTAATTCCCCGCCGGCAGGGACTGGGCAAATTGCAGCGTGCGTTCCGCCTGGTTCAGCGCCGAGTAGGCTTGATCCGCCGCATCGTTGACCAGCTTCAGTTGCCGCGGAAACATCACCGGCCAGAACAGCCCCAGCACGATCACCGCCAGAAACACAATGCCGGCGATCGAACCCACCAGCCCGCCCCACACCGACCGCGTCCGCCTGGCCCGCAATAAGATACACGCCACGATTCCCGCCGCCGGCGCGATTGCGATGAGCCACCAGTAGTCCAGCGGATATTTCACCACGGAAGTCATCTGCTTGAGCTCGAGCTTTTCGGATTCATCTTCCAGCGATCCGAATTGCTTCTGGACCTTTTCAGCATTCGCCCCCGCTGCCTCCACCAGCTGCGCCTGCGTCGCCGGCAGGTGCGGCGCCAGATCGTCAACCGCCTGCACCGGCGCCTGGTATTCATTGAACAGGCTCTCGCGGAATTTTGTCACCTGCGACCGCCCGACCGGATCGATTCCCTCGAGAACCGCCGCCCGCGAATCCTGGTATTCCGGAATGTGTACCAGGCCGTAGACCTCCACCGTCGGCGTGCTGGCCTGGATCAGAGGCCCCAGTTCCTTGTCCGCCTTGAGTGCTTTCTGGAGTTCGTCATACCGCGCAAACCCCTCGGCAAAACTGGGGCTCGTAATCACGATGTCGCCGAGCAATTCGTGATTCGTCTCCTTCACCCGGTCGACAAATCCGCCCATGATGCTGCTGACGATCACCAGCATCATCACGCACAGCCACACCACCAGGATCGGAAAAATCACGATCTTCCGGCGGGTCAGGTAGCGAAGGGTGAGAAAAAGTTTGTACATAGACTGGAAGTCAGAAGTCAGAAGATAGAAAACTGCTTACACATCAAAGAGCCGCAGGCTGCCGTCTTTTTCCAGGACAAATAACATCGGCCGGATCGCCGTCGCCGCCTTCACCCGCGCCAGATCGGATTCCAGCTTCGCGACATCCTTCTCCATCCGCGTTTCGTCCACTTCGCCTGCCAGCGGCTTGAGCAGCGGAAACAAAATCACATCCCGAATGCTCTGCCGATTCGTCAGCACCATCACCAGCCGATCAATCCCAACCCCCAATCCCCCCGCCGGCGGCATTCCGTACCGCATGGCATTGATAAAATCCTCATCCATTTTCGCCATCGAGTCCTCATCCTTCTGCCCTGCGAGCTGCTTGCTGAACGTCTCCTCCTGCACCAGCGGACTATTCAGCTCCGTATACGCGTTAGCCATCTCCATCCCCGCGATGTACAGCTCGAACCGCTCCGCAATCCGTGGCTCCCCCGGCTTCCGCCGCGTCAGCGGACACAATTCCGCCGGATAGTCATACAAAAACACCGGCCGATCACTCTTCCCCAGCGACTCCTCCGCAAATTTCTCAAAAAGCTCCCCCACGATCACATCATGGTCCTTCCCCGCCGCATCCAGCCCCTTCTCACCCGCCACGCGCACCACCGCCTCGGCATCCATCATGTCCACTCCAAGACACTCCTTGAAGTGCGCCGCATAGCTCACGCGTTCAAACGGAGGCGAAAAATCCAGCACCCGGTCGCCATAAGGCAGGTGCAACTTCTGCGCGTCCTTGCCCATCCCTACAAGACGCTCCGTCGCCAGCCGCACAAACAGCGATTCGGTCAGTTCCATCATCCCCGCCAGGTCCGAATACGCCTGGTACACCTCCATCATGGTGAATTCCGGATTGTGCGTCGTGTCGATCCCTTCATTCCGGAAATTCCGGTTGATCTCAAACACCCGCTCCATCCCGCCCACGAGCAGTCGCTTGAGATACAACTCCGGACTGATCCGCATGAACAGATCAATGTCCAGCGCATTGTGATGCGTGATGAACGGCCGTGCCGCCGCCCCGCCCGCCTGCGCCTGCATCATCGGCGTTTCGACTTCCACATACTGCCGCTGCTTCAGGAACTCCCGGATCGATTCCATCATCTTCGACCGGAACAAAAACACATCCAGCGACTCGGGATTCGCAAACAAATCCACATACCGCTGCCGGTACCGCAATTCCGTATCCGAAAGCCCATGAAACTTATCCGGCGGCGGCAGCAGCGACTTGGTCAAAAGCCCAAACCCATTCGCCCAAACCGTAATTTCGCCCGTCTTGGTGTGTCCCACCTTCCCCTCAAACCACGCCAGGTCACCCAACTCCAGCAATTTCACCTGCGCCCAGGCATCCCCAAACGCCTGTTTCGCCAGCCCGATCTGGATGTCCCCCGTCCAATCGCGCAGCTTGATAAAAATCAGCTTCCCGATATCGCGCAAAAGCACGATCCGCCCCGCAACCCGCACCACCGCCTGCCCATCGTGCGGCGTGATATCCACCCCGTTGTGCAGCTTCCGCGCCGCTCCAATTGGCGAAAGATCATCCGTCCGCCGGCCAAACGGGTCGACGCCGCCCGCCTGCCACTTCTCCATCCGCGCCAGGCGGTCTCGATACTGCGGGTTATCCGGTTGTGAAGAGGCGTCCTGGCCCAGAACCATGCGTGACTCCCAAGGAACATCGTGAGCCAAGCATTGTACAGCCCCCCGCCCCAAACGAAACCTGCCCGCGCCGTTTGCCTGGATGACGCCCCCTCACGTGCCGCGACCCGCCGAAACCCCCTGAATCGTCGCATGCAGCTTTTGAAAATTGATCGGTTTTGTCAGGTGCGCCGCAAATCCCGCCTCCCGGCAGCGCTCAATATCTTCCTCCATCCCAAACCCTGTCAGCGCAATCGCCGGTATCGGCTGCAGCACCCGCACCTGCTTCACCAGTTCCAGCCCCGTCCCATCCGGCAATCCAATATCGCTCACCAGCAGATCGAAGGTGTCCCTGCCGGCCAGCGTCATCGCCGATTGCACCGACGATGCCGTCTGAATCCGATGCCCCAGGCTCGTCAGAACCCGCTCCATCGCCCGCGCCGTATCCGCATGATCCTCGACCAGCAGAATACGCAGCGATCGTGCGGCAAGCCCCGTCTCCGGAATTGTCTCGCTCTTTGCCGCCGGCGGATTCTCGGTCGGAAAGCTGATCGTCAGGGTTGAACCCCGATCCGGTCCCTCGCTTTCCGCCGCAATACGTCCTCCATTCGCCTCCGCCAGCGCCTTGGCAATGGATAATCCCAACCCAAGCCCTCCATAACGCCGTGTCGTTTCATCATCCCCCTGTTCAAATGGCGTAAATACCCGCGCCAGCGCCTCGGGCGTCATGCCGATGCCCGAATCCTTCACCCGCAGTGTCAAATGTCCCTTCTCCAGATTGCTGGTTTCAATCTGAATCGTCCCGCCGTTCCCCGTGAACTTCACCGCGTTCTTGAACACATTCCACATCACCTGCTGCATTCGTGCCGAGTCGCCATTTACGAAATGCTCCACCGCCAGCAGCCGCGTCGTGAGCCGAATCGCCTTGGCCTCCGTCTCCGGCCGGACGATATCGATCACCGAATTCACCAGCTCATGAAAATCAACAATCTCCCGGTTCAGCGACAGCTTCCCTTTGGCGATCCGCGTCAGGTCCAGCAGATCGTCAATCAGCCGGGCCTCCAGGTCCACATTCCGCCGGATCATCGTGATGTCCGGCTTCAACGCCGCCGGAATCTCATCGCTCACTTCCCACATCTGCAGCGTCGCAATCACCGGGGCCAGGGGCGTCCGCAACTCGTGGCTCAACGTCGCCAGAAACTGATCCTTCTCCCGGCTTGCCGATTCCGCTTCCGCCTTTGCCGCCATCAGCGACTGCTCCGCCGCCTTGTGCTCCGAAAAATCACGGAAGACCAGCACCGCTCCATAAATCTTCCCGTCCTCATCCCGGATCGGCGCCCCGCTGTCATCGATCGGTACCTCCGTACCGTCCTTTCGGATCAGCACCGTGTGATTCGCCAGTCCCACCACCATCCCCAGCCGGAAGACTTTCTCGATCGGGCTCTCCACTATCTGCCGGGACGATTCGTTGACGATCCGGAACACCTCCGCCGCCCGCCGCCCATTGGCTTCCGCGAAGCTCCACCCCGTCAGCGTCTCGGCCACGGAATTCATGAAGGTAATCCGCGTCTCCAAGTCCGCCACCATCACCGCATCGCCGATGCTCATCAGTGTTACCGAGAGCAGGTCCTTCTGCCGCCTCGTTTCCGTCGCAGCCGCCTGCGCACGCTCCATTTCCTTGACGATCCGGCGGTAACTCCACATGCAAAAAAGGATTTCCACCGCCGCCACGATCGCGAACACCAGCGTGCGCAGGATCGTTGCATTCTTCGACTCCGCAAAAAGCCCCTCCAGCTTTTTCTTTTGCCCTGTCACCAGGCCGCCGATCACGCTGCGGATCTGATCCATCGTCTCCTTCCCGTGACCGGCACGCACGACCTCAAGCGCCGCATCGAGCCCCTTTTGTTGCCGGGCGTCGAGGGATTGACGCAGCTCCGTGAGCTTGAGTTGAGCCAGCTTTTGCAATTCCGCAACCTGGGTCTGGTCCAGTTCCCCCGCGTCCGTTTCCCCCTGAAGTTTCCGCAAATAGTCCTGGAGTTCCACCCGTCCTTTGTTGTACGGCTCCAGATAACTCTCAATCCCGGTGAGCAGAAACCCCCGCTGCCCCGTCTCCGTATCCTGCAACGCCGAAAGCGTGCGCGCGAGATCTTCATTGATCCCCTGCGTTCGGATTATCCGGGTATTGGCCGTCATCACCCACTGCCCGGAGATGAACGTCAATATCGCCCCCGCAATCAAAATCCCAAGCATCACCGCAAACAGCAGGCGCATCCGCAGCGAGACGTTCGGCACCGTCACTCCCTCAGCAGAAAAAAACAATCGAAGCGCGCTGCCAGCTTAACTCTGCAGCAAAGGCGATTCAGCGATGAACTGCAACGGCGGGATTCTAGCGAAATACCCGCGCGGGAGTCGAGCCTTTTTGAACTTTCTCGTTTGTGTCAGGTCCGGGCGGCGTCATCCCCCGATCGCCGTGCCCGATAACTTCGCATAATACTTCGCCAAGGCACTGTGGTCATTTTGTCCGGCGCCATCCGCGTGCAGCGTCTGCATCATTTCCATGACTGCGGCGGTCAAGGGCAGGGGGGCCCCGACGCTGTGCCCCGTCTCCAGCGCGTTATTCAAATCCTTAATGTGCAGGTCGATCTTAAAGCCGGGCTTGAAGTTGTTCGCCAGAATCATCGGCGCCTTCGCATTCATCACCGTGGAACCCGCGAGGCCCCCCTTGATCGCATCCAACACCAGTTGCGGATCGACGCCGGCTCGCTTCGCCAGCGTAAACGCCTCCGCCACCGCCGCAATGTTGCACGCCACGATCACCTGATTCGCCAGCTTGGTCGTGTTCCCCGCACCGATCGTCCCGCAATACACCGCGCTCGCCCCCATCTTCAGCAGGATCTCCTTCACCGATTCAAATACCGCGTTATCGCCGCCGACCATGATCGACAGCGTCCCATCAATCGCCTTGGGCTCCCCGCCGCTCACGGGCGCGTCGATCATCTTCACGCCCTGGCTCGCGCACGCTTTGGCAGTTTCCACCGAGGCCAGCGGCGCAATCGAACTCATATCAATTAGTATCGCCCCGTCCTTCGCCCCTTCCAGCACCCCGCCCTTTCCCATCACCGCTTCTTTCACATGCGGCGAGTTGGGCAGCATCGTCACGATCACCATGCACTGCTCCGCCACCGCCTTCGCCGAGCCGGCCGCCCGCGCTCCCGCTGCCACCACATTTTCCACGTTCTCGCGCACGATGTCATAACAGACCACTTCGTGCCCGGCCTTGAGCAGATTTTTGGCCATGGGTTTGCCCATGATGCCCAGCCCGATGAATCCGAGTTTCATGAATCGTGCCCTTTCGGATGGTTAGTGATGCTTCGCCGTCTTGTGCGAGCACTTCGTGCCCTTTGCCACACTTTTGGCCTTTCGCACGATGTGCTCCGGCGTAAGGCCATACGCAGCTTGCAGCTCGTCGTAATGATGCGCTGACTGCCCGAATTCATCGTTGATCGCCACGTATTCCAGCGGCACCGCGCACTTGCGCAGGGCGAAGGCCACCGCCGCCGCCAGCCCGCCGATGTAACTGTGTTCCTCGACGGTCACCACGCCCTTCATCCCCTTGGCCAGTTCCGCGGCGCCTTCATAGTTGAACGGCTTCATCGTGGTCACGCTCACCACCTTGGCGCTGATGCCGTCCTTTTCCAGTTGGGTGCCGGCGGCGAGGGCCTTTTCGACCATCGAGCCGTGGGCGAAAATCAGAATATCCTCGCCCTCCCGCAGCGTGCGATACTGCCCGAACCTCAGCGTGTCCTTCGGCGAGAGCACATCCAGCACGTTGTTGCGGTTCACGCGGATGTAGACCGGGCCCTGGTGCTCGGAGGCAAGTTTTACCGCGAGGCCCACCTCCGCCGCATCGACCGGCGTCAGGATCGTCATGTTCGGAATCGCGCTCATGATCGCCACATCTTCGATGGACTGGTGCGTCGAGCCATCGCCGAAATCCGAGAGGCCGCACGATGATCCGCAGATTTTCACGTTCAGATTGCCGATCGAAATCGTCTGCCGGATCTGGTCATACGGCCGCCCGGTCGCGAATACCGCAAACGTGCTGGCAAAGGCGATCTTTCCGCTTACCGCCAGCCCGGCCGCCGTCGACATCATGTTCTGTTCCGCGATCCCCATCTCGAAGAACCGCTCCGGAAAGGCTTCCTGGAATAAAAACGACATCGTCGATTTGCATAGGTCCGCATCGAGCACGACGACCCGCTTGTCCTGCCTTCCCAGGGCCACAAGCGCCTCGCCGTACGCCATCCGCTGGTTGCTGAACGTGCCCATCATGATTTACTCCGTCAAAGCCAGTTGCTGGAATTCCGCCAGTGCCGCATCCGCTTCCTTCAGGCCAAGCTGATATTGCCATTCCGCCATGGCGCCGTTGTGGAAACCCACCTGTTCCTCGGCAAACGAAAATCCCTTCCCCTTGACCGTGTGCGCGACGATTGCCGTGGGCTTCCCATTGGCGCCTCGGGCGTCATCGAGCGCCGCCGTGATGGCATCCATGTTGTGCCCGTCAATTTCAGAAACGTTCCAGCCGAAGGCCAGCCATTTTTCCGGGAGGGGACCCGAGTCCATGCGGTCAACGACCTTGCCCATCGCCTGCAGGCGGTTTTGGTCGACGATCGCCACGAGGTTGTCGACTTTCTTGCTGCCCGCGAACATCGCCGCTTCCCAGACCTGTCCCTCAGCAATTTCGCCGTCGCCCAGGATGCAGTACACCTTTCCCTTCTTCCCATCCAATCGCATCGCCAGCGCCATCCCGGTCGCGATCGAGAGCCCCTGTCCCAGCGACCCCGTATTTGCTTCGATACCCGGCGTTTTGTGGATGTCCGGGTGGCCCTGGAGCATTGAGCCGAGTTTCTTGAGCGATGGCAGCTCGTCCGTCGGAAAGTATCCCATTTCCGCCAGGGCTGCATATTGAATGATCGCCGCGTGCCCCTTGCTCATGATCAATTTGTCGCGATCCTCCCACTTGGGATTTTTCGGATCATGCTTCATCTTGTGCCCGTAGAGCACCGCGACGATGTCCGCCGCGGAGCAAGATCCGCCGATGTGTCCGGGCTGTCCGATGCCGACCATCTGGATGATGTCCTTGCGCATCCGCGCGGCGAGGTGCCGGAGTTCGGTCTTCTTTTCCTTGTCGAGCATGAAAAGTTCCTCCGTTTGGTTCTCTTAGAACTTCGTGTCGTATTGCCAGGGCGTGCCGCCGGCGAGGCAGCCGCCATCAAGGTGATACGTCTGGCCGGTCATGTAACTGGACGCTTGCGAGCAGAGCATCAGCACCATGCCCGCGATTTCTTCAGGATTGCCGGGGCGCTGCATGGCGATGCGTTCGCGCAGGTAGGCGGCGCGGCCCGGGTTGTCCCACGTCACCTGCGTCAATTCCGTGAGGATGTGGCCGGGCGCGACGGCGTTTGCCTGGATGTTGAACTTGGCCCATTCGACCGCCATAGAGCGCGTGAGGGCTGAGACCGCGCTCTTTGTGGCGCCGTAAACTGACACGCCGCCGAGCATCCCCTGGGCGTTGTGCGAGCTGAAATTGACGATCTTCCCGCCGCCGTTTTTGATCATGTTCGGCACCACGGCCTGGGTCATGAAAAACGTCCCCTTCAAGTTGACGTTCATGATGAAGTCGTAGGTTTTTTCCTCGACATCCAGGAACCCCTCGCGCTTGTTCACGCCGCCGCAGTTGATGAGGATGTCGATTTTTCCAAATTCTTTCTGGACCGCCGCCGCGCAGGCGCGGATGGAGGTGACGTTTGTGAGATCCAGGGGAAAGGCGGTGGCCTTGAGCTTCTGATCGCGCAGGCCGGCGGCGACCTCCTGGGCCCGCTTGATGTTGAGGTCGCAGACCGCGGTCTGTGCCCCGGCCGACGAAAGCGCCAGCGCCAGCGCCCGTCCGATGCCGCCCGCGCCGCCGGTCAGGAGCGCTGATTTGCCTTCGAGGGAAAACTGCGATTCGAGGTAGTTGCCAATATCCGCCAAGCGACACCTGCCTTTGACCAACCGGGGCGGGGAGAAGTGGGTTCGGCCGCCGATCCCGCTTCCAAAGCGTTCGTCATCGCGACCGGCTGAACCGCAGTTAATATAGTACAAATTTATCTGTTATTACAAGAAGTGGGTGGAAAATTGGTTTTGAATTTGGCGTTTTTTGTTTGAGTTTTCACGATAAAAAAGACTCTGTAATCCAAAAATCGGCGTTTTCTCCCCTGATTGGGGGCTTCTGTCTGCGGGAGATTCATTGGCGGGCCCTTTCGAGCCATTCTTCGATGCCGCCGTTGAAGGCGCGTTTCCAGGCGGCGACGAAGGCGCGCATGTAGACGGAGATCGGGAGGTAGATTTCGCCGATGCGCACGCAGGGATGGGGCGTGGTGCGGCTGGCGTCTTCGCGGGGGAGGCCCCACTCGTCGAGGTTGTGGGGGGTCTGGACGTCGATGATTTCGCGGCCTTCGTGGAAGCAGTCTTCGACGAGGCGGCAGAGGCAGATTTTGGAGGCTTCGGGGACCAGGCCGAACATGGTCTCGGCGATGAAGGTGCCGGGGAGATCGATGCCCAGGAGCGCCCCGGCGAGGTTGCCCTGGGTGTCCCAGGCTTCGACGGTGCGCAGGAGCCGGGCGGCGTGGAGGGCGGCGTAGATTTTGACCACTTCTTCCTGGACCCAGGAATTGCGTTTGATGTCTTCGCGCTGGAGGAGGGTGACCACGTCCCAGGTGACGGTGTTGTGGCGAATCTCGAAGCGGTGGCGGCCACGGCGGGCGAGGCGGCGGGCGCGGGCGGCGGTGTCGGGGTTGACGGGGATCATGGCGCGGATGGAGAGGCGTTCCCAGAAGAATTCGCCTTCGAGGTCGTAGAGGGGGAAGTAGCCGGAGACGTAGCGGGTGAGGATTTCGGCGATATTGACCTGGCGGGCGCTCATTTGGACCCCAAGTGGCAAAGCGGGGAAGGCCTGCGTGCGGCCGGGGGCATTTTAACCGGGGGCGAGCGATTGGGCGCGCACGGTTTTTTGAGGCAAATTCCTAAGGCTGCCAAATGGCGCGAGTTTGTGCGCGCGCCGTTGGCAATCTTTATTTGTGAATCGTGAATATTTTTCGGGGGAGTTGGGCGC
>Ga0265314_10003255_pt1 | contig 15879 bp, 15 predicted proteins | sample 4126metaG_FD_203106 | JGI IMG/M metagenome (GOLD analysis project Ga0265314, IMG submission 203106) | Rhizosphere microbial communities from Carex aquatilis grown in University of Washington, Seatle, WA, United States - 4-1-26 metaG | ecosystem: Host-associated > Plants > Roots > Rhizosphere >... | reverse complement strand
ACAACCAACGAGCGATCCAATGATCCTTGATACTGCAGGCGTGATCCGAGTTCATTCCATCAGATAACACGTATTTTGGTCGTTTTGCGCGACCCAAGAGGACATCTCGAAAGTTCGATGCAAGTGCCACACAATACACCCTTCTTTTTTGATTATGTCGCAACAGCATATCTGATGGCAGACCTACAATATCTAATCCCGCGCGAATCTTTCGAAGTCGAGGATTGACGCCTTCCCCAAAGATGCTATTGACTCGACGTCCGAATTTGTGCCGAGCCAGAAGTACCTCAATCGCGCTCACGGTTGCTGCTGAGAATTGATGTGATCCAAATCCTTGCGTACTACCAATATATTCAAACCGAACAGCAGTACCATTTTTAGATGGAATTGCGATCCTGTCGTACTGGTTCGGCGACACTCCATAAAGACTCGTTGTACTCAAGAGAACAAGATTGGGAACACGAATTACAGGCCTCGCGGCGATCGCCGATGCAATGATACTGGCAGACTTGGAGTATTTCGTTCTGTAGGCCTGGATCACTTCCCGGCTACACAAAAGCATGGCCACAAGTTTTCCGCCAAGAACTGGGTTGTAAGGAGGGATGGCGCCACAAATAGTTACGTCGGCCATATCAATGCCTACGTGAGAGGCTTTGATATGACGGGTGACACACGAAATCGCGCGCTTTATATCGGCGTTAGTAATCAGAGCTTTCTGCAAACGGAATTCTCTTTCAGAAAATCGTTTTATAATTTGTTTCGCGGTCAAGAGATCTGCTAGGGCTTCGGCTCGTTTCGATTTAAAAAGAGGACTTTGGGCTTTCGCAATCCATGCTTGCCCCGCCAGAGCCTTTCGTTTGCTATTTGAAGTATGTGGGAAGAGATTGTGTGTGCTCCGAGCTCGTTTTGCGACGCTTCGAAGACGATTGATCGTGCTGGCTCTCGGCGTCGTTAATTCGTTTCTTAGTATCAGATCCTTCCAATAGACGTCTTTGATCAAGCGTTCTACACTAGCCTTCATCCACTTGAGCATGGATTTTGAAACATGCGTTTTGCCTTCGAGAATCCGATCAACCGTCCACCCTATCCAAGAATCACGTTCTCGTTGTTGTACTACAGGGCTGCCGATCGAGGCAATCCCAACTATTGGATGATTCTGAATTGCACTATCTCTGATTAGAAATTCCATATTTCTACCAGGTACAGTTTTATAACTATTGGCCCATGTCAGGCGAAAATACCTCCAGATGTCGCGAAGTAGTATGCCCGTATGCGGACACCTTTCGCCTTCAACGACAAGCTGAACGTATGGAGAAAGTACTTTCTTAACACCATCAAGGCCTGTTTCCCGTGCCTGACGTAGCGCCGATGACAGTTCCTGGCCGTCTCTAATCAGCGAATGGACCGAAACCCATTGTCCTTCCGGGCCGGCCCTAGGCGTTTCCATCTGTTTCACAAAGGATACGGTAGAGTCTAGTGACAGTTGCTGCACGCGCTCCAGTAGGTGCTTCGTGCGTACGCCGGATCGTACGTCAGCGTTGTTAGAGGCTACATCCGCGTTCTCGCTTTTGATTTCTATTTTGCCCTTAACTGTACGAATCGCCCATCCCTGCGCTTTGAGATCGAAAAGCACGTTGATCACAACTAGGACCTTGCCCGAACCTTGATTGAGCTTCAATGCTTTATCAGCAAGACCCTGCCGTTTCGCTTGTAAGCGGATTATGGCCGAGCTATCAGCGACGGAGGTCTGTGCGGCCAACTGCCGGACTGCATGCCTCAAGAGCGCACCGGCACGAGTTCGCTTGTCGATCTTGGGCTCGAGCAATATCTTACGCACGGTCGGCTTGTGAGCGGTTGCTGGACGAATCTCATCCGCCGATGAACGCTGCAAGGGCATCGCTCCATGCGCGGTGTCGCGCCTCCGTAGGCTGTTTTCTACCCTTTGAGGCGACAAGGTCTGCCCTGAGCGATGCAAGAAGCAATATCTCCAAATTTTTCAACTGGCTACGATCCGCGTGGCGTGTCGCTGGCTCGTAAACATCCGTGAAGAAGGGATGATTGCGGTTGATGGTCAAGTTGGCAACACCACGACACAAGTCCCCCACATAGAAGTCCGGACATTCCATGGCCTGGATTTTGATTTCGTATTCTAGCAGCGTTCCATCTGCTTGCCGTAACCGTTTTCTCTGCTTTTCAAGGAGAGAAGGCTCTGAAAGCGGCGGCAGGCTTGGCTCGCGTTGATTCGCGAGGCGCACAGCTTTGTTGACTGGACGCCTCTTTACTAACTGAAAGGCTGTTCGAACGCGGGCGTTAAGTGCGTGCGCGATCGGCTCCAGAGAAGCAGCGAGATGTCGACCTAGATCAGCGGTGGGGTTTATCGACTGTTTGCTATGGGTAACACCGAAAAATTCATCCAACGCAGGAGAAAAGCATATCTCGCACCTCCACCAATCATCGTAGTTCTCCTTTCGCTTTTGTCCCATGAAGTACCAACCGTAGTCGATCTCTCGCTCGGCACGAACAATGGAAACCCCAGCTCCCTTCGAGATACCTAGCAGATGTTTTTCTTCGTTTGATCGTTCATGCCAGTCTGATACCGGAAGTTCGGAAAATCTCGCTATTACTGTTGCCTTCAAGGACGGATTCTGTGGCAAGCGAATGTCGAACTTTATAGGAGTTTGAAACGATGTAGCACCGGAAAGTACCGCGTCGTCATGAAGGTATAGAGGATCCACCCCGCGAACCCGCTTACCATTGATGCGCAACTGCAGGCCCTTCCATAGAAAATTTCTAAACCTTCGACCGAGCGGAAAGGCAATGCTATCCGCGAGGGTAGTTGCCTTGCGAAAATCAAGGCGGTCACATTTTGACCAAGTAACGAGCGTTCCCTGTTTCCCAGTCTTTCCCCTCAGTGATACTGGCAATTCGGATTTGCGCGGCGTGGGAATTTCATTCAATTTCCGACCAGCGATCTCGTCAACGTCAATATAAGCGAATATCGGGGTGCCTTGCTTTTGCCAGGTAAGTACTTCAAGTCGTCTTGCTTGGCTTAGCGAACTATTTGGAAGCCCTATGCCATATCTGCCTTGCCCGCTACGATCATTGAAACGAGACGTCCCTCCAAATTGTAATGCGCTTCTAAGTACGGCACCTCCCATTCCCACACCGTTGTCAAGAACTGACAGGGATAGTTCTCTTCCGGTGTCCGACCAGTTCTCGGAAATCAGTATGTCAATCTTCGTTGCTTCGGCTTGGATAGCATTGTCGATAAGTTCGGAGACAGCCGCTGCAGTTGACCGATAGCCGCTATCTCTAGTCGCCAAAATGAATGTTTCGTCCTTTACGATGGACCACAATTTGCGCATGCTCCCCCCTTTTTTAGCATGATCGTCGTAAGTAGTAACGTCATCCGGCCAAGCCTCCACTGAAGCCGGCGAAACCACTGATGTCGCAGTAAACACGGTTTACGGTCGGAGGCAGGAAGCCCGACGTAGAGATGGGCTCAGAACGATTTGTCGCGGAGGGGGCGATCAAAATCCAGCGGCTTAGGCAGTATCGCTTAACGGCGAGGAGGGAACCCTCTTCGCCGTTAAGCGACACAACGCCCAAGTCGAGCAGATCGAAGACGGCCTTCGCGTTCCATTTCACCCAAACCTGGCCGTCCGCATCTACACGGATGGCATCGATCCATTTCTTCAGTTCCAAACGGAGTTGGTCCATGTCGGCCGGCGTCTTCAGTAGGTCAAGCGTCTTGCCCAGCCGGGCGTCGACCTTACCTTTGATCTCTTTCACATCGATTGCAATCGCCGCTCGCGAATCGGCGGCGAGAACCTGGTCGATGGCGGCACGCTCGCGGTTGAGTTCGGCCAGTTGCTGCCCGATCTCGGGCACGTCGATGGCGATGGCGGCGGCCCTGGCCAGGTTCCCGATTTTCGCGCTGAGTTCCTGGCGACGGCGTTCGAGGGCCGGCCGATCTGTTTGCTTCCCCTGTTGTCGTTTCAGTTCGATGATTTCTTCGATCAGGCCGTTCAAAAATGAATCCGAGAATAATTCCTGCTCGATCATCGCCACCAACACGCTTTCAATTTCGGAGCCGCGAATTTTGGCTTTGTTGCTGCACAGCGTTATGCCATGCATCGCGTTTCGGCAGCGGTAGTAGTGGTAGCGGTTTCCGCCATCGCGGTTCTGCTGCCAATGACCACCGACGCTGTTGCCGCAGACGCCGCAATGGATCATACCAGTCAGCAGGAATGCTGCCTTCTTGGGGCCATGGCCAAAATCTTTCTTGATGTTCTTCATGCGATTGCGTTGAGCGGCTTCCCAGATTTCATCAGAAACCAGTCGCCATTCTTCGATCTGTTTAATGATCGCCTTGCCGTCTCTGCGGACTCGAGCTTTCCGCATGCGGCGTTCGTTGTTTGGATTTTCATCGTACATCAATTTGTAGCCATGCCCGCCGTAAACAAAAACCCCTTTGTAGATTGGCTTTCGAAGAATCGCATTGACGCCCCGCCCGCCAAGTTTCTGACCCTTGCTGCCCAACACGTCACGTCCGAGTTCCTGGCAGAGAATCTGGTAGAGTCGCTGCCCCCCAACATCGGTTGTCGCCGCGATTTCAAAAATGCGGCGAACGATGGCGGCCTGCCCTTCGTTCGGAACCAGCGTTGCGCGCTTTATGATTTCGCCTTTTACGACATGCCCTTCGCGGCTGTCTATCTCCAGGATGTCATAGCCGAACGGAGGAGGCCCCCCAGTCCAGTAACCACGGCGAGCCAGTTCTTCCATCCCGCTTCGCACATGAATGCCGATCATGTCGGAGGTCAATTTGTCAGTTAGTTCGATCACCCCTTCCATAAAATCGGCCATGTACTGTTCTTCGGGAAGCGGTTGCATCGCACTAACGACATCTACGCCCAACGCCTCGAGCCTCAATTTGAAGAATCGAGATTCGTTCGGATTCCGCATGAAGCGGCTGAACGTGTAGACGTAAACCCTTTTGACCTTCAACTTGCCGGTCTTGATGTCATTGAACATCTCCATAAACTTTTCTCGATCAGCAGTTCGACCGCTTTCGCCACGTTCTTCATACACGGCGATTATCTCATCGCCATTCTTTTGGGCGGCTTCCTTGATGCCGCTGATCTGCGCGTCAATGCTGAGGTCATTCTGGTTGTCGCTTGAAAAGCGAGGATATGCGACTGCGTTCATAAGGTAGTTCTCCTGCCGCCGTTTGAGCAGGGGTCAATTCCAGAGTTCAATGCATGATTTGGCGGGTATTTACTTTATTCGGCCGCCTTACGTCGAATCCCTTTTTTATTCTTCACAACTTTTTCCTGCGAAATTTCGTGGTCTATGTCGCGCAAAATTAAGCCTGCCAACAACACGCGGTACGTTTGCTCGAGCTTCGCGCGCTTATTCGCATCGGCAGGATCACACTTCATCGCGGAAACCGCCTTCCCGAACATCTTTACGGCTCGCGCGCAGGAAATCGTCCAGTGTGCGCATCCGGCTTAACTCGGCCTTCAGTCGCTCGTCGTGCGCAGTCTCATTCATCTGAATGGTTTCAAGCCGATCCGCCAGATGCCGCAGAATTGCGACGGGTCCGCGGAGCGGCAATTCCAGCAGTAGCCGGCCGAAAAAGTCGCAGTGTGGACACGTGTATTCAAAATAGAGACCGCCAGGATTCACGTTCAGTGTGCTTCCACACCGACAAAAGTCAGAATCTTGTAAGCGACGCCCGCAAGACGCGCACTCCAACTTGAGTGATTTGGGAAAGACCGTGAATTTCACATTGCGGCCCTCACCCGCCTTGTTGACGGAAGGTAGATTCGTCATCTTGGGAAGTTAGAATGGCAAACACGGGGGCGCCCGCGCAGGTACACCAGCCACGGACGAGACCATCGCGAATCACGTCCGCGGCGCCGGGGAAGTTCCATTTTAGGCGCCGTTGAATCAAAATAACGCAATGCTCCAGATCATATATCGGGCGAGGACTACCTTCCCAGGATTGCGTATATCCAATGAGGGCTTGTTCAAGAGTGTCCAGCAACACAACATCGGCGAACGATTTCAAATGACTGATTGCATCGTGATTCGTCACGGCAGACCTCAGTTGGGATTTGCCCGGTTATAGCCTTTGAGGACGTCATTGAGGCGTCGGATTTCGCGACGCAAATTTCTCACTTCTCGCATCGCGGCACTCCACGTGATCTGCCCGTATCGCCGACACCATCGATCCAAAGTCTCACGGTCGATATTGTGCTTTGCAAAAACTTCCTCTGCGCACACGTCACCGTGCAGATATTGATCAAGTATGTGCAGAATCTCATTCTCTTTGAAAACGCGCCGTTTCATTGAGCGCCGTCCTTTTGAAAAGTGCATGTTAATGAGCCACACTGCGGCAAAGGTCTTGCCCCTTCCGAAATACCAGGTGATCACATTCCTTCCGCTCTACTTGCTAACATCGCACATGCGCGCTTAAAGGTTGGGTGCCACTTTTTTAGATACAGAACACATCGTTCCTGACCGTCGATTTTAATGATGTCGAACATCAGATTCGCACGGCGCAAGATGCGCACATTTTTTCCATGCTTAACCTGATATTCAGTGCGGCCGCCGCTCAGAATGTTCAGTGCCTCATCAAAATCGCCAACCCACCGGCCGCGCGCGCAAATCTTTGGGTTTTTCAGGATGCGCTGATATTTCGCGATTCCTTTTGCCGCCTTATTCTTGTATTCGCGCGTGCGCGCCTCGCAGTGTTCCAAAAACTCGCTGTCAGTGCGGGCGCGCTCCTGCATGAAACTGCGACTAACCGAAACCTGCTCAAGTAATTTTCCAGCCGCCTTCGGGGAAACGCCGTTCTTGAAGTCCGTGAACAATGTGCCATGGCGATCAAGCTGTCCATGCTCGGCCAGAATCTTAAGAATGGTCGTGTAGATCGACCCACTTCTCGTCGAAACTCGAATTCCGCCGTTTAAAGTAAGCCCGCCAGTGAAGTGTCGGCTATTTTTCTTTTCGCGTGCGGACTTGCGTAAACGCATCCGCACTTTCACCTCCTTATATTTAGGACGCGCTGGAGTGGGTAGCGTCTGAAGGCGGTCGAGTTCACGCCTCAGATTTTCGATTCGCTGCTGTGTTCTGTCTTCCTTGTGAACGAGCATTTGATTTCTCCCTTGGCCTTATCCTGGTATATACCAGGGTCTATAAACGCGAAACATAACCCTGGAATAAGCCTGGGTCAAGAAAGATCCGTGATTGATTTACTTTTTTGTGGAACGATGTGTCGTGATGTGTCTTCGCAAATTGGGAATCGGTTTGAGGCCAGTCTGTTTGCGGGATCGTATGTATTCTTGAAGGTGTTCGGGGGTCGTGACCCACACAGTGTGGGATACAAACCACGCTTTCATACGACCGGTGACTGCAACTTGGCGCAGGTGCTCGGGATTGTAATCGTAGAGTTTCGCCGCGGCCTTCAGCGTGATCAGCGTCCTGGGATCGATAAGTTCAGACATCGCAAGTCTCCGCACCTGTTATCGGCGTGGAAAGGTGCGCAATCAAGAAAATCGCGATGGCTATTTTCAGAGGCAAGCGTCGTGCGGATTCACTACATCCGTTATTCCATCTGCGCGGCGATTTCAGTCCATATTTTCTTGTATGCAGGATCATCTGCCAAATGATCTCGCCATTTGCCATCGAGATAGAGGTAGTCTACGCCGCTTATGTGCCACTTGCCGTCTTCCATGAATAAATGAATGCGGTACTTGCTGCTTGATTCTTCCTTCACATTAGAATGATAAACGAGAGCGTTGATCGTACAGATCGCGGAATAGGGTTTCAGTAGATTATTCGTCTTTTGAGCGTCCAAGTCGGATACGGAGAACTTCTTAAATGTTTTCGTTCCCGCCCCTGTGTATTCGTACGCAGTGCCTTCGACTTTTGTATGAAGCTTTTCACAGAAGGCTTTCAGACTTGCAACGGGATCGTCAACTTGGCGCTGCGTCGTATTGACCTTCTCTTCGGGCTGATTCGTCACGACGCTCGCACTGGTTGCTTGCGGCTTGGTTTCTTCAGCGCTTTCCTTTTCCTTGCGAGTTCGTTCTTGCTCAGCATTCTTGCGGCGAACTTCATCCTGATCAGTCTGCTTCTTGTACAAGTACGCGCCAAAGGCGAGTGCGCCCAGGATCAAAACGATGACGACGACCTTCGTTAGAATCGTTATCGAACTCAGCAAGATATCAAATAGGCGCCCAATGCGATCACCCCACGACGGACTCTGCCGTTGCCCCGCCTGCAATTCGTCACGAAGACGGTCCATGGGCGAACGGTCATGCATATTCCCCTCCACTTCTCTCTAAGCCATTGGGGCGATTCTATCTGCCCGCATTTTGCGGTCAAGGGGCAAGTGCCCGCACAATGCGGGCGTGGAAAAATCAACGTTCACGCCCCTGTATGCAGTCTTCCGGGAAAAGCTTATCGCCATGAGGCGTGCGGCCCGTCTCAATCAACGGGAACTGGCAAAGCGCCTGGGCCGTGAGCATTCGTTTGTTAGTCGGATCGAACTGGGGGAGCGCCGGTTGGACGTGGTGGAGTTTTTCTGGGTTTGCCGAGCGTGCGGATGCGATCCGCAGGAAATGATGGCCGAAGTTGCTCGCGACTTTGAAAAGTCCGAACAGTCAACCAAGCGTAAACATCGGTAACGCACACCCGAAATCTTCAACTGTTGAACTTTTGAGCCTAAGTCTTTTTTCGCCGTCGAGGGCTGGTGCCTCGATTTTGTGCCGAAGCCAAAGACGTGAGTTGCGTTTCCAATTCAGCGATGCGAGCTTTCGCGGCGTCTAACTCATTCTCGAGTTGTGTTATGCGTTCCGGCGGCGTGATCTTAAAGATCATTTCGACTGGACGAAAACCAACGAGTTCACCTTTTAAAAACTTCTGCCATTTCTTATCCCACCCATCGCGGTAGATCGGCGCAAAATACGCCTCGTACGCAAGATTGCATAGTTTTCGCGGAGCGTCTTCCAAGCGTTCACATCGAGAATTGATCAATGTGTTGACGTCGGTCTTGAACCGTTCAATCAAATCGCTTGAATAGCGCAGTTTCTTGATTCCCCGCCTGACTAATCGTCGAGTCTTTGGATGGAGAAACTGCAGCACCTGGCCGTAGACGTGTACTTGGATCATCCGCTTATTTTAACATATCTTCAATCAGTTGTATACAGAAATATTGTATAATAATACATTTTTCCTGTATTTACATCGGTTTCAGTTCATCGTATAGTTCCCTCGATCGGCGGCACTGCAGGCGTCTTCGCCTGATGTCAAGTGCTCCATGCGCCAGACGTTCTTGCGCACTGTAATCAATTCTCAATACATCTAATGGCTGCAGGCTTAAGCCCCTCAGCAAGGGAGGTCGTGTCGTGACACCAAGAAGAAAGAAGAAAGTCATAGTGCGGAAGCAGGCGCCGGCGAAAAAACAATCGGCTGCAACCAAGCGCCCGCGTGCAACTGAGCGCGAAATCAAGGCATTGCTGGACCGCGCGGCAAAGGTCCGCGATCTTGATCTGTCGATTGTGAAAGGCGATCGCACTTTGATGAGTGATGCACTGAAGGCCGGCGCGCACATATTATGGGGAAAGGAGGAACTGAAGCGCATTAATGCAAAAATGGGTTTTAAGCAGTGGATCGAGACCGAGTGCAAGATCCCTTATAAGCGCGCCTATAATTACATGCGCGTTGCTGAGGCCGCATCGAAAGAACCCAGTATCAAGGAACTTGGTTTGACAGCAGCGTATGTGCTGCTTGGGCTAGTGACGCGTAAAAAGATCTCCGCAGATCAGCCGACTGCGACCGGTAGCGCCAGGGCGAACAAAGCTGACGATAAGAATGAAGACGTTTCCGCCGCCGATGCCGAAACTAAGGGGGCAGATGAAGCACCTAATACGACGGACAACGGTATAGCAAAACCGCGCGAGTCAGTCACGCGGCGAGTTGGCAAGTTCGACGTTGTTCGTGAAGGAAACTTCTATGTGCTGGATATTCCTGAGGACTGGGAAGAAGTTCTTTTGAACGTGTTGTCGGACCTCCCAAACTTCAATGCGGTGGTCAAGGACGGTGGTTTACTCATCCGAATGAAAGATGTTCCGGCACAGCCTGCTAGTGCAGAGGGCGAGCCGAATGTTTAAACTCGATAACCTCCTCACTCTTGAGCAGGCTGCCGCCAAACTCCACGTTTCGGTGCGCACGCTTCGAAGCTGGCGCTACAAGCGCCGGATCCCCTTTACACGCCTCGCCCGTCGTTTATACGTCGACGCGGGCGTCGTTGAGGAAATCTTGAATTCCAACGCCATCACGGCGTTGGAGTCCAGGTCCCGGACTTAAATCGCGACTGTGAAAGGGGGTGCTGAGAACAGGACAATTTCACAGGTGAATACTCCGAAGTCATTCATGATGGTGCTTGGCAAGCGCTATCGCGTCTACTTCAACCCGCAGACAGGATTTTGGTACACGGCATTCGATGGTGGAGGCGGCCGTGGCCGAATCAGTCTCGGTGTGAAGACCCGACCTGAAGCGGAAGTCGCAGTGATGCGCCTGGATGCGCCACGCAGGACAGAACCTGAGCGGCCACCAACGCGCTGGGGTGAACTCCAGACTGGTTTCATTGCTCACAAGGTTTCTACCGGCAGGGCGAAAAAAACCATCTCGCGCTACACGGCGGCCCTCGATGCGTTTACGCGCTATCTTGCCAGCAAGAAGATCGAACGTGCTGACGAGATCGCGCTGAGCGTGCTCGAAGGATTCGTCGGTTTTCGTACTTCAGGCGACGAAGATGCCGATGAAAAAACCGCGTACACCGACGCGTTGGTGATCAAAGGTGCGATGAAGTGGGCTTCAAAACCAGCGCGCAAATTGCTGATGGGCAATCCGGCGCTCGACTGGGAAACACCAGAACCAGTGAAGCCCAAGAGGCGAGCGTACAAGGCCGAGGAAGTGGCGTCGTTGGAATCCGGCGTGCGCCGGTGGTTGCGACCCATCATCACCACACTGGCCTGGACTGGTATGCGGATCGATGAACTGAGCAATCTTCGATGGAAAGACATCGACATTGATCAGCGCGTGATCCGGATCAGCGTGCAGGAAGAATGGAAGCCTAAGGGACGGCGTGATCGAACAGTTCCCATGCACCCAACGGTTGAAGCAGTGCTGCGGCTGCAGCCGATCGGTAAATACGTCTTCCGTGGACCACGCGGCGGACGAATCACCGAAACTCGGTGTCTGGCATGCCTGAAAGCAGATCAGCGCAAGCTCAATCTGCAGGACGGTGATCTGCATGGCTTTCGCCGTTTTTTTGCCACAACGATGATGCAGGCGGGCGTGAGCGCAGAAAACGTGCGGCAATGGGGCGGCTGGAAATCGCTGGAGACGATGCTGCGCTACTTGGCGGATGTGGATGTGAAGGACTCAGTCGCCGCCATGCAGCAAGCCGCCAAACGCCTGACGGCGAGCTGAAAGTCAGAAAAATGACAATATTTTGACAATGTGACCCTTTTTGACGGGCCGCAGATTTACAGAAGTTGAACAGCACTAAGGGGATACTTGAAAACTGGCGGAGAGGGAGGGATTCGAACCCTCGAGACCGTTGCCGGCCTACTTGTTTTCGAGACAAGCCCGATCGACCACTCTGGCACCTCTCCGCAGGCGCGTTGGGACTTTTCCTTGTACCAGCTTCGCGCGGCGATTACAAGCGAGCTCGCCGCTTCTGTCCCTCGTTGTGTCGTCGCGCCGCATCACTTTTTTCTGCTGCGCGGAATTTTTTTTCGCCGCGAATAGGTTTGCGGCGGATCAGCCCGCGCGTTTTTTCGAGGTCGATCGCATGCAGTGGGAATACCATCGAACCTCCGATCCGGATCTGGCGGCGCTCGGGCTTGCGGGCTGGGAATTCGTTGCGCAGCGGCCCGATGGAGAATGCGTTTTCAAGCGGCCGGCGGCGACGGCTGGCGAGCGATTCACTCGCGAACAGACGGCGCGCGCGCTCTCGGGCGCGAAACCGCTTTGCGAACCGCCGCGGTTGCTCAATCCGCAACTGGCGGCTCTGGCGCGGCGCATTGGACACACGCAAACGCTGCTCGTCTGCGACCGCGGCTTTCCTGTGCCGCACGACCTGCCGCTCGGCGTGATTGATCTTTCCGTTTCGAGCAATGTTCCGAGTGTGCAGAACGTTCTGGAAGCGATGCTGCCTGAACTTCCGCACGATCGCGTGATCGTCGCGCATGAAATGCAACAGGCTTCGCCGGAGCGCTGGGCGTGGCATGCGGCGCAGCACGCGCTGGTGGAGGCGCACGCGCATCTGCATTTCAAGCAGCTCGCAAAAGAAGCGCTCGCTTGCGTGCGCACTGGCGACGCGACTCCGTACGCAAATGTGATTATTGTGGGCGGGTGAGTTTAGTTCGACTCCGCGTTTTCGGATTCTTCGGTTCGAGATTTAAATGTATGGCTTTTCCTGTCGCAGTGATTCAGCCCACGATTGAAGCGGGTGATATCGAGCAGAACCGGCAGACGCTCACGCGCGCCACGGCGGAGGCCGCGTCGAAGGGCGCGCGGCTGATTGTTTTTCCCGAGGCGGCGATCAGCGATCTTTATCGCGGCGCGGAAGCGTTCGCGGAAACGATTCCTGGCCCGTCGACGGAATTGATCGCGCGCGTGGCGGGCGCGGCGGTCGTGGTGCTCCCGCTGCTCGAACGCGGCGCGGATGGAAAAGTTTTTAGTTCCTGCGCGCTTGTTTCGGCAGACGGCGTGCGCGGCGTGAGCCGCAAAACGCATTTGTATCGCGATGCGAGCGGCCACGATTCGTTTCGCGACGCGGATCTGCTCGCGGCGGGCGGCGAGTTATCGCTCATCGATCTCGGCGACGCGCGCGTGGGAATTCTGATTGGGTTCGACGCGGAGTTTCCCGAAGCGTTTCGTGCGCTGGCTCTGCGCGGAGCAGATTTGATCTGCGTCGTGCAGAATGGACTCGATCCGGACCAGAAGTTTTTGTGCGCGATGGCTCTGCGCAACCGCGTGCCGCTGCTGGTCTCAAACCGGCTCGGTTTTCGCAAAGTGTATCCGGCCGTGCCCGAGTTCAGCGCGGGGGCGCTCTCGCTTTTGCAGGACCGCGACGGAACATTTTTGATGCGCAGTCGCGGCGGCAGCGTGATCATCGACGAAAACGGACGCGTAATCGCGCAGCCGCGGCAGAATGTGCAGACGAATCTCGAGAGCGCCGCCGGCGTGGCGTTCGGCGCGCAGCCGATCGCTCATTTTCAGGAAGAGGAAGCGCTGACGGCATCGTTCCGCGTCGACGATCTGCGCGTGGCGCGGCTGACGAGCCCGTTCATCGCGGAGCGGCGCGAGGATCTGTACGGCAGTGCGGCGACTCCATCTGTTGCGGCGGCAAAGCCCGCAAAAGCGAAAAACGCTGCGCCGAAAGTTCCGAAGGAACCGAAAGCTCCGCGCACTCGCGCGAAAAAATCGAAAACGGAATAGTTCTCGAAAAACTCACTCTTTCTTCGTGTCGATACGGCGCAATTCGACCGAGCGCCGGTTGCTGGAATCGTTAAAAGCTTTTTCGACTACGGTGTATTTTTGCAGCAGCGTTTCAAACACGGCGTAACCATGCGGCTTGATCTTCATCATTGCGGGGAAAATTCCCGCCGGCCAGACGCGGCCGTATTCGGCAAATTCGCCGGCCTTCAGCAACGCCAGCAATTCCTCACGCTGCTCGGGAGCCCACTTCGCTGGAATGAACGGGCCGCCGGGGCCGTCGCGCGTCACGGCGTAACTCGTGTCGAGGCGGAACCACTCGGAATAGTGAATGTAAATGTGCGTGATTCCGGCGGCACGAAGCACGCTGACGGCGGACTCGGCGTCTTCAACATTGTTCAACACGCGCTCGAGCATGCCTTCGTTGAAAACCACTGAATACGCCGGCGTGCGGTCGAGATAGAACGTCTGCGCTTCACCGAGCATTAGCACGTGCGAATCCGGCGGCAGTGCGTTGAGCACGGCCCAGCCGAGAACATTGTTGCGGCTGCCGTGCTCGGAATAATGCTGTTCGGCTGCGCTCGGTCCGGATTCCGAACCGCTGATGTACGACGGTCGGCTGTATTCTTCGACGAAGAGCATTGCGAGCGGGCCGAGGCCGAGCAGCGCGAGAATCGCGACGAAAAGCACGGCTTTGCGCAGCGGCTGAACCGTCCAGAGTTGCGCGATGCCGAGGCCGGCGAGGACTGCGAGCGGCCCGAGCAGCGGAAACATGAAGCGGTTGAGGCGATACGTGAAGAAGAACCAGGAGAAAACATCGAGCGCAAAAAACGCGGTGAGAAATCCCGCGCCGCTGCGAAAAAATCCGACGATTCCCGCCAGAATGAACGGCAGAAGTTGCGGGCCGCAGCCGGCGTCGTTGAACCACATCGCGTCGAATCCGGGGCAGAGCTGCACGAGCGATTTCACGAATGCGTCGAACGTTCGCGGGCCGGCGCGCGTGGCGACCTCGAAATGGTCGAGATGGTCCGGGAATATCGTCGGCAGCGACGCTCGGCGCAGCATGACTTTTCCGAGCGGATAAATCGGATCGTGCGTCGCAATTCCGTTGCGCAGCAGCCACGGCGCGAACATCGCCAGCGCGGAAATGCCGAGACAGCTCGCGGCGCTGAGCGCTTCGTACACCGAACCGCCGACGGCGCAGAAGAGCGGCACGAGCGCGAGCAGCGGCGCGAGCGTGAAAATCAGCGCGGGGTATTTCGTGCCGCAGCCGAAGCCGGCGAGCAGTCCCGCGAGAATCAGCCAGCCGGAGCGTCCGCGATTTCCAGTTTGGCGCTCGGCGAGGAATGCGCACGCGGCCATCACCGCGGCAAGATGAAAGAGCGACTGGAAATGTTCGACGTAAAAGTCGGCCGCGAGAATCGAGCCCAGCGGCGTGATCGCAAACAGCAGCGCGGCAAGCGCCGCTGCCGGAGAAGATTCGACGGCTTTTCCGATCAGGCGCGCGGTGAGCGCGTAAACGCCGGCGATCGTGAGCAGCCAGCTCGAAAAGAGAATGGTGTGCGCGGCGATCAGGCCGAGCCATTTGTTCGTGCCGAGAATCAGGCCGAGCAGGTAGAGCATCTCGCCCATCAGCGAAAAGCCGGCGTAAATGTTTTCGTTGATGAACGACACGCGGCCCTCGCGCAGAAATTGAGCCGGCGCGCCGAGATGGTATTCGAGCACGTCGTATTCGATCGGCGGCGACCAGATCATCGCGGCGTGTACGGCGCACCACGCGGCCAGCACGACCAGCGCGGCGAGTGAAACCGGATGGAACGGCGTCGGAGCGGCGGCCAGATCGCGAAGTACTTCGCGCAGCAGGCCGAAACCTTGCGCGAGCAGAATGAGGATCGCGGCCCACCACAGATACGGATTGAGCAGGCCGGCCGATCCGGCGAAAAACACGAGCAGCGCCAGCAGGCCCAACCCCAGCGCGGTGGCGAGGACGAGGCGTTCGAGCGGCGAGGCGAAGCGCTCGCGCCAGAGCGCAAACGGCGGCACCGCGAGGAGACGCAATCCCAAAGCGGCCGCGGCGGCGACGGCGACGAGGCCCGCAAACGCCGCGAGCATGTTCATCAAGAATGCGCCGCCGAGAATCGCCGCGCAGAGCAGCAGCAGCGCGATCAGCGAGACGGCGGCGAGCATCGCGCGGCGGATGCGATTGGCGGCGAGGACTTCCGCAGACGGCGCTTCGCGTTGTCCGGCGAAAATGCCGAGGAGCGCCGCGATTCCGAGCGCGACCAGCGGCGCGCGCGTGACGAAAGGCAGGTCCGCGAAATAGAGGTGCTCGATATAAGTAAGCGGCGAGAGATTGCGAAA
>Ga0265314_10003253_pt1 | contig 15881 bp, 15 predicted proteins | sample 4126metaG_FD_203106 | JGI IMG/M metagenome (GOLD analysis project Ga0265314, IMG submission 203106) | Rhizosphere microbial communities from Carex aquatilis grown in University of Washington, Seatle, WA, United States - 4-1-26 metaG | ecosystem: Host-associated > Plants > Roots > Rhizosphere >... | reverse complement strand
CTCGGGCTGGCTGTCGTGGCGGGAATATTCCTCCTGGCGACCTGGAATGACCTCCTGAATCTTTTCTGAAACTTCGGCGGGCTGCCGGAACGGCTGTCGAGCCAATAGCGAGTGCCAGAGACGACTGGATGAGCCACATCACCCTGTTCGCCCGATTTGTGCGTGCGGCTCCGGCGCTGGCGCTGGGGCTTGCCGTCGGCGGGCCCGGCGCGCTTGCCCAGGCCCCCGGCGGTCCCACCGCGCCCCCCGCTTCGACGCCCGCCGCGCCGGCGCAGGCGCCGCGGCTGATCCAGCACATCATCGTCAACGGTACCCAGCGTATCGAGCCGTCGACGGTGATCTCCTACATTACGCTGCGGGAGGGCGACCTCTACAACGAGCAGACGGTCGATCTCGCGCTGAAGACGCTCTACCAGACCGGCCTGTTCGCCGATGTGAAAATCCGATTCGACGGCGGTAACCTCACGATCAACGTCGTCGAGAACCCGATCCTCAACCAGATCGATTTCGAAGGTAACAGCAAGGTCAGCCAGAAGGACCTCGAGAAGGAGGTCCAGCTCAAGCCGCGCACCGTCTTCACGCGCTCCAAGGTCCAGGCCGACGTCCAGCGCATCATCGAGCTCTATCGCCGCAACGGAAAATTCGCCGCCACCGTCGATCCGCAGATCATCCAGCGCCCGCAGAACCGCGTCGACCTGATCTTCTCGATCAGCGAAGGCCCGTCGACCGGCGTCGCGCGCATCAACTTCATCGGCAACAAGGTCTTCGACGACGACACGCTGAAGGCCCAGGTCGCGACCGAAGAGAGCGACTGGTACAAATTCCTCTCGACCAACGACAATTACGATCCCGATCGGCTGACCTTCGACCGCGAAATGCTGCGGCGGTGGTATGTCAGCCATGGCTACGCGGACTTCCGCGTCGTCTCGGCGGTCGCCGAGCTCACCGCGGACCGCAAATCGTTCTACATCACCTTCACGGTCGATGAAGGCGCCAAGTACAAGTTCGGCAAGGTCGACATCGACTCCAGCATCCGCGAGCTCACCGCCAAGGATCTGCGCCCGCTGGTCAAGATCCAGAGCGGCGACATCTACAACGCCGATCTGATCCAGAAGGCGATCGACGCGTTGACCAATGCCGCCGGCACCAAGGGCTATGCCTTCGCCGAGGTCCATCCGCGCATCGCCCGCGACCGCGACCACAACACGATCGACGTCATCCTGAAGATCGACCAGGGCCCGCGCGTCTATATCGAGAAGATCAACATCGTCGGCAACAATCGCACGCTCGACAAGGTCATCCGGCGCGAATTCCGCCTGGTGGAAGGCGACGCCTTCAACCGCGTGCTGGTCGACCGTTCGCGCACGCGTATCCGCGCGCTCGGCTTCTTCAAGGACGTCTCGGTCAAGAATTCGCCCGGTTCGCAGCCCGACCGCACCAACCTGACGGTGACGGTCACCGAACAGTCGACCGGCGAGCTGTCGCTCGGCGCCGGCTATTCCTCGACCAGCTCCTTCGTCGGCGAGTTCAGCTATACCGAGCGCAACCTGTTCGGCCGCGGCCAGTATCTGCGCGCCAGCATCCAGCTCTCGACCATTTCGAAGCAGTATCAGTTCAGCTTCACCGAGCCCTACTTCCTCGATAAGCCGCTGAACGCCGGCATCGATCTCTACAAGATCGTCACCGACTACACCCAGGCCGGCTATGAGGGCGACACCACCGCCGCCGGCTTCCGCTTCGGCTTCCCGACGTCGGAATATGGCAGCGTCGGCCTGCGCTATACCTACGCGATCAACCGCATCACGCCCTTCGGCAACGCGCCGGCGCAGGTGACCGCGGCGGCGGGCACGACCAAGACGTCGGAGATCTCCTACAGCTTCATCTACAACACGCTGGACGATCCCATTAAGCCCACCAAGGGCATGGTGTTCTCGATCTCGCAGGATTTCGCCGGCCTCGGCGGTTCGCTTAAATATCTGCGCAGCCAGGGTTCGATCGCCTTCTATCGTCCGATCTTCGACGAGTCGCTGGTGGGTTCGCTCAATCTGCAGAGCGGCTTCATCACCGGCTTCGACGGCCAGAGCATCCCGATCCAGGAGCGCTTCTTCAAGGGCGGCGACACGTTCCGCGGCTTCGCCCAGGCCGGTATCGGTCCGCGCGACATCGCCGTGCCGAGCAGTTCCAGTGCAGTCGGCGGCAATTTCTACGCGATCGGCACGGCGCAGCTGAAGCTGCCGTCCTTCCTGCCCGACAGTTATGGCGTGCAGACCGCGCTGTTCAGCGATTTCGGCACGCTCGGCCATCTCGACGTTCCGATCGGGTCGTGCACGACGTCAAGCTGCGTCAAGGACAATCTGGCGATGCGCGCATCGGCGGGCATCGCCGTGGCATGGAAGTCGCCCTTCGGTCCGATTACGATCGATCTCGGCGTGCCCTTCCTCAAGACCAGATACGACAGGGCGCAAATCATCTACTTCAGCGCAGGAACGGGGTTGTAAAACATGAAACTCGCATCGTGCATCGCCCGCTTGGGCGGGACCGCACTTCTCGTTTTCGGACTCACCGCCACGGTCGCGGCAGCACAGACGCCACCGCCGCAAGGCGCGCCGATGCCGCGCATCCTCCTGGTCGACCGGGCCGAGGTGCTGAGCCGCTCCACCGCGGGCATAAGCATCATGACCCAGGTCCGGGCGATGATCACCAACGCGCAGAACGGCCTGAAGGCGCGCGACATCGCGCTCCAGAAGGAAGGTCAGGCACTGCAGCAGCAGATCGCCATCCTGGCGCCGGCCGTGAAGAACGCGAAGGTCAAGGCGTTCGAGACCAAGCGCGCGGCGCTCCAGCTGGATCTGCAGAAGCAGCAGAGCCTGATCCAGGGCGGGCTTCTTGCCGCGCGCACCCAGGCGCTGACCGCGCTGAAGCCGATCCTGCAGAAGATCATGATCGAGCGCGGCGGCAACATACTGCTCGACCGCAACGCGGCGCTGGAATGGCTGCCTGCCTTCGACGTGACGCCCATCGCGATCCAGCGGCTCAACCAGGTTCTGACGACCGTGAAGGTCGTGCCGACTCCGATGCCGGAAGGTGCGGGCGCCCCGCAATAGGCTGAAAGGTCGGAATGGCTGATCCACGCTTCTACGATAACCGCGGACCGTTCGCGCTCGGCGAAGTGTGCAAGGCCGTCGGCGCGGTTCTGCCCGCGACCGTGGACACGCAGGCCAGAATCCACGATCTCGCGAGCCTCGCCGGCGCCGGTCCCGATCATCTGACCTTCTTCGCCGGCGGCGGACGCGGCGCCGAACTGGCCCAGACCGCGGCCGGCTTCTGCTTCGTGCCCGCCAAGACGGCCAAGCCGCTCCAGGTCCGTGCCGGCACGATTCCTATCCCGTGCGACTCGGTGCAGCACGCCTTTGCCGCCGCGGCGCGGCTGTTCTATCCGGACTCGAGCCTGGTCGCCTGGTCGCAGCAGACCGCGGTCGATCCCTCCGCCACCATCGGCGAGCGCGTTATGCTCGGCCCGGGCGTCGTGATCGGGCCGGGCGCCGAGATCGGGGACGGCACGCGGATCGGTCCCAACACCGTCCTGGGCCGCGGCGTCGCGGTCGGCCGCAATTGCGAGATCGGCAGCAACTGCACGATCTCCAATGCCTATATCGGCGACGAGGTGCTTGTTCTTCCCGGCGCCCAGATCGGCCAGCCGGGTTTCGGCTTCGCCACCGGCGCTTCGGGCCACGTCAAAATCCCCCAGATCGGCCGCGTCATCGTGCAGGACCGGGTCGAGATCGGCGCCTGCACCACCATCGACCGCGGCGCCCTGGGCGATACGGTGATCGGCGAGGGGACCAAGCTCGATAACCTGATCCAGATCGGCCACAACACCCATATCGGCCGCCACAATATCCTCGTCTCCCAGTCGGGCATCGCGGGAAGCTGCGAATTCGGCGATTTCGTCATCATCGGGCCCCAGGTCGGCATCGCCGACCACGTCAAGATCGGCTCCGGCGCGCGGGTCGCGGCGCGCTCCGCCTCGCAACCGGGGATCGAATATGCCGGCGGCCAGGATTATGGCGGGGCACCGCTGCGGCCGATCCGCGAGTGGATCCGCGAAATGCACGCATTGACGAAACTCGCAAAGAAGTCGAAATCTGACGGCCATGGGTGAGCAAGGTCAAAGCGGGTTGGTCCTGGGTGTGGAGGCGCTGAAGAAGCTCCTGCCGCATCGCGCTCCGTTTCTTTTTGTGGAGCGGCTGACGGACATCGTCCCCTTCGAGAGCGCCAACGGCCACAAGGCCGTCGGCATCAACGAGCCGCATTTCGTCGGACACTTCCCGGAATATTCGGTGATGCCCGGCGTCCTCATCGTCGAGGCGCTGGCTCAGACCGCCGGTGCCTTGATCGTGCACTCGATGGCGCTGCCGACGACGCCGCTGGTGTTCTTCATGGGCATCGACAAGGCGCGCTTCCGCAAGCCCGTGGTCCCCGGCGATATGCTGCGGCTCAACGTCAAGGCGTTGCAGCATCGCGGCCCGGTCTGGAAGTTCGAAGGCAAGGCCTATGTCGGCGAGTCGTTGTGCGCCGAAGGCGAATTCAGCGCGATGATCCGCACCAGCGACGCGGGCTGAACGCATGACCATTCATTCGACCGCGATCGTCGAGGACGGCGCGAAGCTTGGCGCCGGCGTCGAGATCGGCCCGTTCTGCCTGGTCGGCGGCGACGCCGTGCTGGGCGACGGTGTGCGGCTGCTCAGCCACGCGATCGTCAAGGGAAAGACCGAGATCGGCGCGCGCACCGTCATCCATCCCCAGGCCGTCATCGGCGGTGAAGGACAGATCCGCAAGAACGACTTCGCGGAGGCCCGCCTCGCGGTCGGCGCCGATTGCGTCATTCGCGAAGGCGTCACCATGAACGGCGGCAGCCGCAGCGGCGGCGGCCTGACCCGCGTCGGCAACAATTGCTTCTTCATGACCTGCTGCCATGTCGGCCATGATTGCGTGGTCGAGGACGATTGCACCTTCGCCAACAGTGCCGTGCTGGCCGGGCATGTTCATGTCGGCCAGGGTGTGATTTTCGGCGGGTTGTCCGCGGTGCAGCAATATGGCCGCGTCGGCAGAGGCGCGATGATCGGCGGCGTCACCGGCGTGAACACCGACGTGATTCCCTATGGCATGGCGACGGGCGATCATGCCGTGCTCGGCGGTCTCAACATTGTGGGCCTCAAGCGCCGCGGCCTCGACCGCGGCACGATCAATGCCGTTCGCGGCGCCTTCGCGGCGATTTTTCTCGACAGCCATGGCGCGCTCGCCGATCGCGCGCGGCGCGCGAAGGAAAAGTGGCACGACGTCTCGCAGATCCAGGAGATCACCGACTTCATCCTTGCCAAGGCGAAGCGCGGTCTCTGCGTTGCCGGCGTCGAGCGCTTCCGGGCGGACGAGGAATAGTGACGCCGCTGGGTATAATCGCGGGCGGGGGCGAGTTGCCGCGCGCGATCGCGGAAAGCGCGCGCGATGCCGGCCGCGGCGTGTTCATTGTCGCGCTCGAGCTTGCCGGCGATTGGGTGAAGGACTTCCCCCACGACCGCAGCTCCATGGGTCTCGTCGGAAAAACTCTCGCATTGCTGCACGCGCATGGTTGCAAGGACGTGGTGTTCGCCGGCTATGTCGCGCGCCCGAATTTCTTCAAGCTGCGCTACGACCTGAAGGGCCTCTCCTGGTTTCCGCCCGTGCTCTGGGCGATGCGCAAGGGCGACAACACGCTGCTCGATGCGATGGTCAGCCTGTTCGAGCGCGAAGGCCTTGCGATCAAGAGCATCGACAGCATCGCGCCCTGGCTGCAGATCGGCGAAGGCCCGCTCGGCAAGGTCGCGCCGACGCAAGGCGACGAGCAGGACATCGCGGCCGCCATCGCGAAAGCGCGCGAGCAGGGCACGCGCGATATCGGCCAGGCCGTGGTCGTGCGCGACGGTCAGGTGCTCGCGATCGAGGGCCGGGACGGCACGGACGCCATGCTGACCCGCCTGGGCAAGCTGCCGCCCGGTCGCGGCGTGCTCGCCAAGGCGCTGAAGCCGATCCAGGACCGCAAGACCGATCTTCCGACCATCGGCGTCGCGACCGTCCGGAACGCCGCCGCCTGCGGCCTCGCCGGCATCGCCATCGAGGCGCACACCGCGCTGGTGCTCGGTCGCGCCGCGGTGACCGAAGCCGCCGATGCGCTCGGCCTCTTCGTCGTCGGGGTGCCCGCTAAATCATGAGCACGCTGCCCGACAAGCCTTTGTCTCTCATGCTGGTGGCCGGCGAGCCGTCGGGTGACCTGCTGGGCGGGCAGCTGATGGCCGCGCTGCGCGCCGTTGCCGGCGACAGCGTGACGATCTTCGGCATGGGCGGCCCCGCGATGACCGCGCAGGGATTGAACTCTCTCTTCCCGCTGAAGGACACCGCGGTGATGGGCCTGCGAGAGGTCGTACCGAAGATTCCGGTGATCCTGCGCCGCGTTCGCGACATCGCCGGCGTCGCGATGACGCGGCGGCCGGACGCCGTCGTCCTGATCGACAGTCCCGACTTCAACCACCGCATCGCACAGCGCCTCAAGCGTCTCGCGCCGCAAATCCCGACGATCAACTACGTCGCGCCGCAGGTCTGGGCCTCGCGGCAATATCGCGCCCGCGCCATGGCGCGGGATTTCGACCTCTTGCTCGCGCTCCTGCCGTTCGAGCCGCCCTTCTTCGAGAAATACGGTCTGCACACCGTCTTCGTGGGCCATCCGGTGATCGAGCGCACCAGGCTGATGATCGGTGGCCCCGAGCTGCGCGCCAAACTCGGCATCGCGCCCGATGCGCCGGTGCTCTGTGTGCTGCCCGGCAGCCGGACCAGCGAAATCCGTTTCATCCTGCCGGTCTTCCGCGATGCTGTAGCCGAGATCGCCAGGCGCGTGCCCGGCCTGATCACGCTGCTGCCGACCGTGCCGCATGTCGCCGCGCGGGTCCGCGCCGCGACGCAGGACTGGCCCGCGCCGCTGCACATCATCGAAGGCGATGCCGACAAATACGCGGCCTTCAAGGCGGCGAACGCGGCGCTGGCCGCTTCGGGCACCGTGACGACCGAGCTTGCGCTCGCCCGCACGCCGATGGTGGTCGCCTACCGCGTTGGCGGCCTGACCTACGCGCTGGCGCAGGTGCTGTTCCGCTTCAAATATTTCGCCCTGGTGAACCTGTTGCTCGATCGCATGGCGGTGCCTGAGTTGCTCCAGGGCAATGCCACGCCGCGTGGTCTGGCCGATGCCGCGACGCCGCTCCTCACCGACAAGACGGCCGCCGCTCGCCAAATCGCAGATCTGGACGAGGTGTCGAAGCTCCTCGGCGAAGGCAGCGAAGCGCCGTCCCTGCGGGCGGCGCACGCCATCGTGGATTTCGTGCGGGCGCGGCGGAGAAGCTAGCGCTTCGCCAGCGGCACGTAATCGCGCAGGCCCTTGCCGGTGTAGATCTGCCGCGGCCGCCCGATCTTCTGGTGCGGGTCCTCCAGCATCTCCTTCCACTGCGCGATCCAGCCCACCGTGCGCGCCAGCGCGAACAGTGCGGTGAACATGCTGGTCGGAAAGCCCAGCGCGCGCAGCGTGATGCCGGAATAGAAGTCGATGTTGGGATAGAGCTTGCGCTTGACGAAATACTCGTCCTCGAGCGCGATCCGCTCCAGCTCCATCGCGACCTTCAGCGTCGGATCGTCGCCATGGCCGACCTCGTCCAGCACCTTGTGGCACTGCACCTGCATCGCCTTGGCGCGCGGATCGTAGTTTTTGTAGACGCGGTGGCCGAAGCCCGACAGGCGGAAATTGTCGTTCGGGTCCTTGGCCTTCTGGATGTACTCCGGGATGCGGTCGACCGTGCCGATCTCCTCCAGCATCTTGAGCGCCGCCTCGTTGGCGCCGCCATGCGCCGGACCCCACAGGCAGGCGATGCCCGCCGCGATGCAGGCGAAGGGATTGGCGCCCGAGGAGCCGGCGAGACGCACTGTCGAGGTCGAGGCGTTCTGTTCGTGATCGGCATGCAGGATGAAGATCGTGTCCAGCGCCTTGGCCAGCACCGGATTCACCTTGTACTCCTCGGCCGGGACCGAAAACGTCATGCGCAGGAAATTCTCGGTGTAGCCAAGTCCGTTCAGCGGGTACACGAAGGGCTGACCCATCGTGTATTTGTACGCCATCGCGGCGATGGTCGGCATCTTGGCGATCAGCCGGTGGCTCGCGATCTCGCGCTGCCGCGGATCGTTGATGTCGGTGGAGTCGTGATAGAAGGCCGACAGCGCCCCCACCACGCCGCACATCACCGCCATCGGATGCGCATCGCGGCGGAAGCCGCGGAAGAACTGCGCCAGCTGCTCGTGCACCATCGTGTGCATGGTGATGGAGCGGGTGAATTTCGCGTTCTCGTCCTTGCCCGGCAACTCGCCGTGCAGCAGCAGGTAGCAAACCTCCAGGAAATTCGAATGCTCGGCCAGCTGGTCGATGGAATAGCCGCGGTAGAGCAGGATGCCCTTGTCGCCGTCGATGAAGGTGATGTCGCTCTCGCAGCTCGCCGTGGAGGTGAAGCCGGGATCGTAGGTGAACACATCCGCGTCGCCATAAAGCTTTCGGATGTCGATGACTTCGGGGCCTTCGGTGCCGGCGAAGGTCGGCAATTCGTATTGCTTGTTCTTATAGGTCAGCGTGGCCGAGCCGGCGGGCTTGATCTTGCTCTCTCTCATCGAAGGCTCCTTGGATCGCCCGCTCCGGACGGAGCGGCCGGGCTATATCGCAGTGCAGCAAGTATAGGCAAACCGGTTAACCGCGTCACCTGCCTGCCTGAATTTTGTCGCTGCCCACACGCGCGTCAGGCGGCATAAGCCCTTAGCCGGGTAAGGGATTCCGCGCGGCCGAGCAGGGCCATGGTGTCGAACAGGGGCGGCGAGGACGCCTTGCCGGTGATCGCGGCGCGCAGCGGCTGCGCCACCTGTCCGAGTTTTAACCCGGCACCTTCCGCGAAGCTTCGTGCCGCCTGCTCGAGCGCCGGCCCGGACCAGTCCGCTGCCTCCAGCGCCGGCAGCATCCTGGCCAGCGTGGCGCGCGCCTCCGGCGTCAGCAATTTCTCCGCCGCGACGTCCAGCGTGCGCGGACCGTCCGTGTACAGAAAGTCAGCCGCCGCCGCGAGCTCGACGATGGTCTTCGCCCGCTCCTTCAGCCCCGGCATCGCGCGGGTCAGCCGCTCGCGCGCCTCCATGCTCAGCGGCTGCGGCGGCACTTTATGATCGAGCAGCGCCACGACTTCCGCGGTCAGCGCCGCATCGCTCGACTGGCGGATATAATGCCCGTTCAGATTGTCGAGCTTTTTGAAATCCATCCGCGCCGGGCTCTTGCCGATGCTCTCGAGGTTGAACCATTCGATCGCCTGCGCGGTCGAGATCGTCTCGTCGTCGCCATGGCTCCAGCCCAGCCGCAAGAGGTAATTGCGCATCGTCTCGGGCAGATAGCCCATGTCGCGATAGGCATCGACGGCCAGCGCGCCGTGCCGCTTCGACAGTTTGGCACCGTCCGGCCCGTGGATCAGCGGCACATGGGCATAGACCGGCACCGGCCAACCCATCTGCTCGATGATCTGAAGCTGCCGCGCGGCGTTGTTGAGATGATCGGCGCCACGGATGACATGGGTCACGCCCATATCGAAATCGTCCACCACCACCGCTAGCATATAGGTCGGCGTGCCATCGCTGCGCAGCAGCACCATGTCGTCGAGCTGGTCGTTCTGGAATGTCACCTCGCCCAGCACCTTGTCGTGCACCACGGTCTCGCCCGTCTGCCGCGCCTTGAGCCGGATGACGAAGGGCTTGCCGCCGCCCTCGGCCGGATCGCGATCGCGCCAGCGCCCGTCGTACCGCATCGGCTGGCCGGCTGCCTTCTGCGCCTCGCGCATCGCGGTCAGCTCGTCCGCCGTCGCGAAGCAGCGATAGGCCTTGCCCTCCGCCAGCAATTGCTCGGCCACGGCGCGGTGCCGGTCGGCGCGCGCGAACTGGTAGACCGTCTGGCCGTCCCAGCTCAGCCCCAGCCACTCCATCCCTTTCAGGATCGCCGCCACCGCTTCGGGCGTGGAGCGTTCGCGGTCGGTATCCTCGATGCGCAGCAGGAAGGTGCCGCCGGTGTGCTTGGCATAGAGCCAATTAAACAGCGCCGTCCGCGCCCCACCGATATGGAGGTAGCCGGTGGGCGAGGGCGCAAAGCGCAGGACAGGTTTCTTGTTATCGGTCATGATGTTCTGTGTGTGTGGCCGGCGTTTGCGGCGAGCTTCTAGCAAACGGTTACCCGTGGGAACAGTAGGCCGGTTCCTCCCTTTTCGCCGCTTTGTCCCCTCGGGCGCCGATCCGGTGCGCTGGGCGGTCCTTGCGCGCGCCGCTGTCGGGGCGCTCGGGCGCATGGCGATGGCGGAACGCGATCGCTGGCCGCTGTGGCTCCCGGCAGGCCTCGGCGCGGGCATCGGCGTCTATTTCGCGCTGCCTTTCGAGCCGACCGCGGCCTGGGCAGGCCTCGCGGCGGTTGCAGGCGTCGCAGCGATCTTCGGCATTGCCGGTACGCAAGACGCGGCCTTGCGCGTGTTGCTCGCCGCCGTCGCCGCGCTGTCCCTGGGCTTCGCGCTCGCGAAGCTGCGGACGGAGATTGTCGCCGCGCCGGTGCTGGCGCAGCGCCTCGGCCCGCTCGGTCTCGATGGCCGCATCGAGGCGGCGGAGCTGCACGGCAAGGGCATCCGCTTCGTCCTCGGCGACATCCGCGGCAAGCGCCTCACGCCTGAGACGACGCCGGCCCGCGTGCGCATCTCGGTGCGCGCCGATACGCCGCTGCCACCGCCCGGCTCCTGGGTGCACGTCACCGCGGTCCTGATGCCGCCGCCCGCGCCGGCCGCGCCCGGCGCCTATGATTTCGGACGGGCCGCCTATTACCTGCGCCTGGGCGGCGTCGGTTACGCCTATGGCCGCCCCAAGCCCATCGCGCCGCTCGGCGAACCTTCCTGGAGCGACCGCTGGCGCCTTTTGGTCGAGACACTCCGTACACGGATGACGGCGCGGATCCACGAGGTCCTGCCGGGCAGCACCGGCGGCATCGCTTCCGCCCTCATCACCGGCGACCGCGCCGCGATCTCCGATGCGGATGAACAGGCGCTGCGCGACGCCGGCTTGGCGCATGTCCTCGCCATTGCAGGCCTCCACATGGCGCTGGTTGGCGGCGGATTGTTCTGGGTGGTGCGCGCGATCCTCGCCGGCTTCCCCGTCCTCGCGCTCAACTATCCGATCAAGAAATGGGCCGCTGTCGCGGCGCTCGGGGCCGCCACCTTCTACCTGATGATCTCCGGCGCCTCGTCGGCCTCGACCCGCGCCTATGTCATGCTGGCGAGCATGCTGCTGGCGGCGCTGCTCGACCGCCCCGCGCTCTCGATGCGCACGCTGGCTCTCGCCGCCGCGATCATCCTTTTGCTTGGTCCCGAAAGCCTGATCGAGCCGGGCTTCCAGATGTCCTTCGCCGCCGTCGTCGGCCTCATCGCGGTCGCGGAGTGGGAACAGGCGCGGCCGCGCGACGACATTGCCGCTCCCAGGCGGTTCATGGCGGTGCGCCGCTACATGCGCGGCATCGCCACCACGAGCCTGGTCGGCAGCATCGCCACCGTGCCTTACGCGATCTATCATTTCGACCGTGCGACGCATTACGCCGTGCTCGGCAATCTGATCGCCATGCCCGTGATGGGCTTCATCGCCATGCCGGCGGCGGCGCTGTCGGTGTTCCTGATGCCGTTCGGTCTCGATGTCTGGCCGCTGCGCGTGCTGGGCTTCGGGATCGAGATCATGCTCGCGATGGGCCGCTGGGTCTCAGGTCTGCCGGGCGCCGTCTCGGTGATGCCGGCTTGGCCGGTGAGCGCGCTGGTCCTGGTCTCGTTCGGTGGATTGTGGCTCGGCTTGTGGCGCAAATCCTGGCGCTGGTTCGGCATCGCGCCGGTCCTGCTGGGCATCGGCGTCGCCTATGCGACGACACCGCCCGATCTGCTCGTGGCCCGCGATGGCATCACGGTCGCGATCCGCGCGCCCGACGGCACGCTGAAGCTTTTCCGCAAGGCCAAGGACAATTACTCCGCCAGCGAATGGCTGAAGCGCGACGGCGACTCGCGCGACATCGTCGACGCGATCGCCGCGCCGGCCGATGGCGTGCATTGCGACGCGCTGGGCTGCATCGCCCGCACGCCAGGCGGCCTGCTCATCGCCGACGTCGCGCGCATCGACGCGCTGGCGGAGGATTGCGCGAGCGCCGCCATCCTCGTCAGCGCCGTGCCGACGCACCGAAAATGCAACGGGCCCAGGCTCGTGATTGATCGCTTCGATATCGCGCGCAACAATGGTTATGCGGTCTGGCTCGGCCCGCCATTGCGCGTCGAAACCGTGGAGCAGGACAGGGGCCTGCGCCCCTGGAGCACCCAGCCCAAGCCTCAATACCGCCGGATCAGGCCCACCAGCTTGCCCTGAATGCGCACCCGGTCGGCGCCGTAGAGGCGCGTCTCATAGGCCGGGTTCGCCGCTTCCAGCGCAATCGAGTCGCCGCGCCGGCGCAGCCGCTTCAAGGTCGCTTCCTGGTTGTCCACCAGCGCCACCACGATCTCGCCGGTATTCGCAACATCGGATTCCTGGATGATCACCGTATCGCCGTCGAGGATGCCGGCATTGATCATCGAATCGCCGGTCACTTCGAGCGCGTAGTGATCGCCGCCGCGCCCGATCATGCCGCCCGGCACCGGCACGTCGCCGACCTTGTTCTGCAGCGCCTCGATCGGCGTGCCCGCCGCGATGCGGCCGACCAGGGGCACGTTCACCGCGCTCTCCCCATCGCCCACCGGCCGTCGCGGTCCGCCGGCCATCCGCGCATCGTTCGATATCCGGTTTTCGCTGCGGCCATGCCGCGGACTCGCCGCCCGCATCGATTGGCTGCGCGTCGTCGCTGGGCGGAGCGTGTCCGCCACATTGTCGGGCAGCTTCATGATCTCGAGCGCCCGCGCCCGCTTCTCCATGCGGCGCAGGAATCCGCGCTCCTCCAGCGCCGTGATCAGGCGGTGGATGCCCGATTTCGATTTGAGGTCGAGCGCATCCTTCATTTCGTCGAAGGATGGCGGCACACCGGACTCCCGGATCCGTTCATGGATGAACATCAGGAGTTCGTATTGCTTGCGGGTGAGCATGGATTCCACGTCCCTTTGAGTGGTGCCGCCCGAAGCAGGGGCGAACAAAGCCGAAACATGGAGAATCGTTCTACTTTAGTTCTTTCCGAGCGTCAACGCACAACATCCATGAAAAAGCAGGGTTCCCGGAACGGGACTTTCGGCGGCCCGTTCAATGGACCGGAGAGGGCGCAGCCAACATGGAGTATCACCCCATGACCATCCGCAAACTCATGACCACAGGCGCCGTGGCCGTAGTGCTCGGCATCGGCGCGCTTGCCGCGACGACGACAGCCGCGGAAGCCCGCATTGCATGCAACCGCTTCGGCGATTGCTGGCACGTGAATGATCGCTACGACTATCCGGCCACGCTGGGCGTGCGCTTCTATGACGACAATTGGCGCTATCACCATCGCTATGGCTATCACTGGCGGCACGACCACGATGGTCGTGGCTATTGGCGCAACGGCCTCTGGGTGACGTTCTAGACGCACGCATCGACGAAGGGGGAGCGGGCCCAGCGGCCCGCTCCCTTTTTTGTGCGTGGACCTCATCGGAACGGGGCACAGCGCCACACGTTTTCTTTGCGTGAGGAGGAGCCAAGGAGGTTGCAATGACCAAGTTTCGGAAGGTTCTGACTCGAGCAGCTCTGGCCACGGCCCTGATCGGCGGCGTGGCGGCCGTCACGGCGACGCCAGCGGCAGCGCGAGTCGTGTGTAACCGCTATCACTGCTGGCATGTGTACGGGTACTACGACGATCCGTATTACGACCCGTATTATTATCCGAGCTATTACGGCCCCGGCTATTACGGCCCGGGCGTGACGTTCGGGTTCAATTTCGGCGGCGGCCACTGGCATGGTGGCCATGGCGGCTGGCACGGTGGCGGACACCACCACTGATCGAGAAGAAGAGAGAGCGGGCTCCGGCCCGCTCTTTCATTTCCGCTCCTGATCTATACGTCCGCAACATTGTCGGGAACTTTCCGGAACTAATGTCGTGACGGTTCCGTTCCCTCTCCGGAGGCGGCCTATTCTACTTCGGAGACGATTTATGATGATTCGAAAGCTGCTGACCGGCGGCGCCATTGCCGCGCTGGTCAGCATCAGCGCACTGGCGGCCACGTCGACGGCAGCCAGCGCGCGCACCGTTTGCAACCGTGACGGCGATTGCTGGCACGAGAGCGACCGTTATCAATATCCGGCGACGTTCGGCGTTCGCTTTCACAACGATAGATGGCATCGCGATCATCACGACCACTATCATTGGCGCGACAACCACGACGGCCGCGGTTACTATCGCCAGGGCGTGTGGGTCACGTTCTGATCGCCGCCGAAGGCATTCGGGAGGAGAGCGGGCCCCAGCCCGCTTTTTTTATTCCAGAAGCAGAACGGATACCGTCTCGCCGGCCTTCGCAGCCGCCGCACGGGGCGGGCGAACGATCAATGCATCGGCCCGCGCCAGCACGCTCAGCATCGAAGAATCCTGCATCGCGAAGGGCTCGACGAAACGTTCGCCGGCCTTGGTTGCCAGCGTCGCGCGGATATAGTCCTGCCGCCCGTCATTCTCCTTCAGATCGCGCGTCAGCCGGGCCGTCACAGTCTCATCGGCTTTGTCGGTGCCGAGCATCGCCGCGATAGCCGGCTTGAGGAACAGCATCGCGCAGACCAGCGTCGAGACCGGATTGCCGGGCAGGCCCAGCAGCGGCGTCTTGCCGAGCCGTCCGAAGATCAGCGGCTTTCCCGGTCGCATCGCGATCTTCCAGAAATCGAGTTCGAAGCCGCGCGGGCCCAGCGCCTTCTGCACCAGATCGTGATCGCCGACCGAGGCGCCGCCGAGCGTGACGATCAGATCGGCGTCGCCGGCGCGATCCGCGATGGCGCCGACCGCGTCGGCGGTGTCGGGCACGATGCCCAGATCGAGCGTCTCGCCGCCCCAGCGCGCGATCATCGCGCTCAATGCATAGCCCGACGATGCGACGATGCCGCCCGGCTTTTTCGGCGCACCGGGTGGCGAAAGCTCGTCGCCCGTCGCCGCGATCGCCACGCGGGGGCGCCGGCGCACGCGAACCTGCGGAATATCGCCCGCGGCGATCAGCGACACGTCGCGCGCCGTCAGCCGGCGACCCGCCTTCACAATCGCATCGCCCGTCTTGAAGTCGAGACCTGCGACGCGGATGTGCCGCGAAACAATTGCGGCGGCATTGATCGTCACGCGCCCGTCGCTCGCTGAGGTGTCTTCCTGGATCACGATGCTGTCGGCGCCTTGAGGCACCACGCCGCCGGTGAAGATGCGTACCGCCTCGCGCGCGCCCAGCGCTCCGCCAAAAGGATGTCCCGCCGGCGACGTACCAACCACTTTCAGCGTCGTGCCGGCCGTCGCTTCGGCCGCGCGCACCGCATAACCGTCCATGGACGAGACCGGATCGGGCGGCTGGTTCATCCGCGCCACCGCGTCTTCCGCCAGCACACGACCGGCCGCAACGCCGATCCCGACCGTCTCCTCGGCCGTCGGCGCGAACGCTGCGACGATCCGCTTCACCGCATCTTCGACCGGTATCATTTGAACATGTCTTCGGTGCGCGCCCGCGCCGCGCGCGCCAGCTTGTCGGCGACATCGCCCGGCATGCCGCGCGTCTTGCCGGTCAGGAAGGCGTAGATTTCCGATACCGGCA
>Ga0265314_10003252_pt1 | contig 15884 bp, 14 predicted proteins | sample 4126metaG_FD_203106 | JGI IMG/M metagenome (GOLD analysis project Ga0265314, IMG submission 203106) | Rhizosphere microbial communities from Carex aquatilis grown in University of Washington, Seatle, WA, United States - 4-1-26 metaG | ecosystem: Host-associated > Plants > Roots > Rhizosphere >... | reverse complement strand
AGCGGTGGCCGATCCGGTGTTGGTGAACACGGTTTGATTCGGCGAAGCGTAGTTGGTGTGGTTCATCAAGTTGAAAAATTCAGCGCGGAACTGCAAGCTGACTCGCTCCGATAACGCGATATTCTTGAGCACCGAAAGGTCGACTTCCGCCAGGCCCGGCCCCGTGTAAGTACCGCGGCCCAAGTTTCCGAATGTGCCGAAGGCTGGACGAGTGAATGCGTTCGGATCGAACCACTGGTTCGGATTCCCCGTCACCACCGGACCGGTGAAAGCCGGATTCAGATTAGGCCGGTCGGGGTTTCTGGTATCGCCGTCGCCGGAAATGTTCGCACCGATCTGCGGTGTCAGCGGGAAGCCGCTCAGCAGTGTCGTGATCTCGTTCAGCTGCCAGCCGCCGACGATCTTGTTTGCGTTCGTGCTGGCGTTACCCATCCAGCGTTGGCCTTTGCCGAAAGGCAAATCGTAGTGAGCCGAGAAGCTGGCCTGATGGGTAACGTTCAAGGCCGACGGTCCCCAATCGCGCTTCAGATCGTTGCGGTCCATGATCATCTGCGGCGCGTTAGCAGCCTGCGCGATGGTCAGCGCCGAGTTTTCATCCAGATTCTTGGAGAACGTGTAGTTGGCCCGGATCTGGAATCCCTGCGCCAGGCGATGGTTTACGTCGATCTGCAGAGCGTTGTAGCTGGTGTTGCCTTCCGAATACCAGAAGAATCCATTGGAGACCCCCGTACTGGGACGGGTCCCAACGGGAATGTACTGGGCTCCCTGAGCCACATGGCTCTGGAGTGCCGCCCCGACGCCAACTCCGGCTGATGTCGTGCCTCCTGCCGTGCAGCCTGCCGCATTCTGACAGATCTGCGCGGGGATGCTGTTGGGATCGATGCTGACGAACTGGTGATATCCGAACGATCCGACGTAAGCCACTCGCAGGCTTGTGTTTCGTTCCAGTTGCTGTTCGATGGTGAAGTTCCACTCCTCTACAGTGGGAGTCTTGGCATCGGGCTGCACGCCCACGGGCGCGTAGGTGGCACACCCAGGCGGGTTGCCAGGTGCGCTGCAAGGCTGTACCGGAGGTGTGTTGGACAGCACAGGCACCACATTTGGCAGAGAGCCGGTGACAGTGACGGTCCCATTGTAGGGATAGAGCGAATTGAGCTGGAACGCGAGGTCGTCGATCAGAGAGTAGTAAAGTCCGAAACCCGCGCGGATGGCGGTTTTCCCTTTGCCGAACGGATCCCACGCCACGGAGGCTCGGGGAGAAAATAGACGCTTCGCATTGTTTTCAGTGAAAGCGGAATTCCCGACGCGCGTGTTAGGCAGTAGGATGCCATTTCCGTCGGTGATGTAATTGGCAGCGCGTCCCGCCACTTCATTCCATCCCGTGGTGAACTCCTGCCGGATGCCAAGCTGCACCGTCAGATTGCGCCGGAGCTTGATGGTATCGTCCACGTACCAGGCTCCGAACAGGCTTCTCCATCCGAGTTCGTTGGCCGTGGGAACCACTTGAAAATTCGTCAAGGTTCCCGCCAGGAATGTGCTTAGGCTGGCGAACGTCGCGACGCCGAGCTGCCGGGAAGCGACGTCCTCATTGTCCTGGAGCCGTTGGACCCAGACTCCGGCATTGATCTGGTGCATCCCTTTGGTATAGGAAACGCCATCCGAGAAGGTGAACAGATTGCGCCGATTCCACACGTTCGCATTGTTGCTCGGCCCGGCCGCCGTAAGGGCCGAAGAACCTGTGGTCGTCTGTGCGCCGCCCACAACGATTCCGCCGGGTCCATATCCGGTGACAAAGGACAGATTGGACGGGAAAGCGACCGTGGAGGATGAATCGTAATTGAATCCCGAGCGTGAGTAGCCGGCTCGGAACGTATTCAGCAAGCGGGGCGAGAAAACGTGCGTTTCTTCCACACTGGCAACCTGATTGCGAAGCGCCAGAGCGGAGGCGAAAAGAGGATCGGGCGCCGGGATCACGCTGTTGCCGTTATCGATTGTGTACGACGCGGAAAGCGTATCCTGCTGCCGCAAATTGTAATCCGCGCGCATGGTTCCGAAATCTTCGTGAACAGGATTCTTGGGATTGTAGAACGCCTTGGCGACTCCGGGCGCCACAGCGGGACCATTGGGAGCGGGCCACAGCGCCAGATATTTCAGCATTGACTGATTAATGCTGGCGGGGTTGGCGACGGTACTTAAATCCGGAACCACGCTAACGCTGCTGGTGGCCAGGCTCTGCCGGTAGCCTTCATAATTTCCGAACAGAAATAGTTTGTCTTTCTTGAGCGGTCCTCCCAGCGATCCTCCGAACTGGTTCCGGCGGAAGGGCGGCGCGGATACTCCCTGATCGAAGGGGCTGCGGGAATCCAAAACGTTGTTCCGAAGAAACTCGAACAGCGAGCCATGCAGCGAATTGGTTCCCGACTGGGTAACCACGCTGACTTGTCCGCCGGCGCGTTTGCCGTACTGGGCGCTGTAAGAGTCCGTGAGTACGTTGAATTCGCGCACGGCGTCGATCCCCAGCAGATTGCCGCTGACGCCGCCCGGCGTGACCGCGAGCTGGCTGGTTCCCGTGTATTCGATCCCGTTCAGCAGAACGACGTTGTCCGAGGGCCGCCGTCCCGCCACTGAGAACGTGTTTCCGTTGCTGGTGCTGGTGGAGGCGCTCTTCAGAACATAGTCGATGATTCCAGGATTGAGAGTCATCAGATTGTCGAAGCTGCGGCCGTTGAGCGGCAGCTCTTTGATCTGGCGTTCGTTTACCAGTCCCGAAATAGCGGAGGTGGTTGTGTTGACCAGGGGCGTGTCGGCGGTCACGGTGACCGAGTCGGAGGCTGTGCCGACTTCCAGGCGCAAGTTCGCGACGGCCTCTTGCCCTACCGCCAGATTGATTCCCAACCGGACCGCAACTTTGAATCCGGTCTTTTCGCCCCGCACTTCCTGCGGGCCTACCGGCACCGAGACGATTCTGTAGTTCCCACCTTCGTCCGTGGTGGCCGTGCGGGTGGCTCCGGTTTCGACCGACTTCACGGTGATGGTGGCTCCGGGAACGGCAGCCTCGCTGGCATCCACGACACGCCCGGAGAGCACGCCGGTGACCTGCGCCCAACCACTTTGGGCAATCGCCAAAAACGTCAACGTACCGATGAAAAGCAGTTTCTTCATGGAATCTCCTGTATTTCAGCGGCCAACCTGGTTATTCTTCGTTCCGATCCCAAGCGTCCGGGCCGAGCAAACGAGCGCCCACGCCTTCCGCTTCGCCCCAGCCGAGCGCCGACATCCGGCCTGGATGCGCGGAGAACACAATCTGAAAACTAGCGGCTTCATCAGGACCCTCTGGAAGCTTTCCCCGCATCGGGGACACCAAAGCCAAATACTTAAGAATAGTATAGATGTCGCCTGGCTCCGGCAGGGTTACATCGAACTCCTGAGTCTTTAGCCGCACGCGGGTTTCCCCAAGAGACAACTGATACGCCAGAAATGCGGCGCATTCGATGGCTGACTCAAACCACTCGTCCGCGTGGAAGGGAATGTCCAGATCCAGGTAGATCAGGACGCTCCGCTCCTGCTCCCGAACGTATTCGCGGACCTGCAGGTCGCGGGTGTGGGCCGTGGCCTTCCAATCGACGTGCCGGGCGCTCTCCAGCGCTTCGTAGGGCCGGATGCGGTAAAAATCGTGGCCGCGTCCGCGCTGGAGTGTCTCCAGTTCGCCGGTCACCGCGGCCAGCAGAGATTCGAATCCTGGCTGCGGATCGAGGCACGGATAAACCAGAATCTCGTGCCGAGCCGTGATCATTTCGCGCCGTTCGGCGAATCCAAAAGGGAAGCGTGTGGAGAACTGGAACGTTCGTTCCTTCTGCGCGCCGCGGCGGGCGAAGTAAACGTCGACCGCCTCTTCCACAGTGCCCCCTCCCGGTAGCACGGGGAAGTAAAGAATCGTGTCGAATCCGCTTTCCGCCACGCCTTCCAGGTGAATGCTGAAAGAGGGAATCCAGCGTTTCGTGTTCTTGAGGCGGACGCCCGCACGGACCTTTCGCCGCGCTGAAATGTGTTGGGGCAGGAACAGCTCCAGCTCCAGTCCGGCCAGGCTCAGTTTGCTGATGAACCCGGAAATCATGAAGGTGGCGAGCATCGCCGCCAGGATCAGAAACATCAGGTTGTTGGCCGAGACGAACGCGATCAGGGCTACGATCAGCAGCGTCGCCGTGTAGGCCAGACCGGTGCGCGTCACCTGCTGGCGCAATCGGGGCGGCCATAGCGACTTGCTCCGAAGCCAAGACTGCAGCGAAGCGAGCACGATGGCTTCAGTGTACCCATATCAAGTGAGAAAACTTTCAAAAAGGGGACAGACGACAAGGCCAGCTCCTAAGCGCGTGCCGCGACGCGCGCCACCGCGTTCACGATCTTGCGGTAAGGAATCTTCTCGAACGAATCGAAGCCGATCCATTCACCGTCCCGCCAGCTCGATCCCTGCCAGCGCACTAGAATCGCCAGATGCTCGAGATCGGGCGACGTCGCGGGCGAAACCCCTGCGCATAGCTCGCGCAAGCGACGATCCATCGAAGCGTTCTCCAGAAAAGTAGCGTCTTCCGAAAAAGAAAATGTCCGCGGCTCGAGCCACCGCCCTCCCGCGAGAAATATGAGATCGACGCTCTCCGCCTTGGCTGACGGCACCACCGCGACCCCCGCCAGACGATCTAGCACGCGAGCCAGGTCGCCCGCACTGGCGTGCACCTCACCGATGCGCGTCAGCCGCTGATGCAGGCGCTCGGCTTCCTCGAAATCCATGGCCGCGCTGGCCCGATCGCGAGCCGTTTCGGCCGATTCCCGCAGCGACCCTCCGTCGGTGCGCAGAAACTGTTCGACGCGAGTGGACTCCCCGCGATACTCTTCGATCGATACCACCTGCTGGCAGGGCCGCAGGCACTTGTTCATTTCGCCATAGATGCAACCCGGATGATCGGGCGCCGGCGCAAGGTTCTCCTCGCAGCGCCGCAGCTGGAACAGATCCAGCATTTCGTTCTGAAAGCGTTCCGCCGCTCCGCGTCCAGCAAAGGGCCCGTAATACAATCCGCGACCGAGCCTGGTCGTAAGCATGGTTCGCGGAAAGGCGTTGTCGACGGTCAACCGCAGAAACACCGGCGGTTTCAGACGTGTGATGCGCGACACATCGTCCGGGAAATGCAGTTTGGCGAGTTCCAGATGAATGAGCGCCGATTCGAGCTTCGAGCCGGTCAACCAATACTCGATCCGCTCCACGATGCCGCTTAAGTTGAGTACACTCGAAAGCCGCTCGCGATTCGAGATCAGGCGTTTCAAGCGACGGCGCAGCAGGGCAGTACGTGCCAAATAAGGCGCGCCTTGGCCCGCCCATAGCAGGAACACGGCAGGGCGGTCGGGGATCGATTCCAGATCGGATGGGAGCGCGGTGAGCGGTTCGCGCATCAGCATCGATTGTAGCTTTAACCTCAGATGTAGCCGTAACCTCAGTTGTAGCGGTAACCTCGAAGGGTATGCCTTCAGTCGAGCGAACGGCCGCTCGTGTAGCCCTGGCCGGAATCGCGGCGAGCGCGGTGCTCGCGTCGCTGAAGACTGGCGTCGGCCTGGCCGCTCACTCCGTGGCGACGGTCTCGGACGGCCTGGAATCAGCGGCCGATGTGATCTCCTCGGGCTTGGTGTACTTGGGATTGCGGATCGCCGCCAAGCCGCCCGATGACGATCATCCCTACGGCCATGGACGCTTCGAAACGTTAATCGCCCTGGCCGTGGGGGTTCTGCTGGCGGCCGCGGGCGCGGCTATCTGCGCCAACTCCCTGCAAACCCGCCAGCAGGCGCCCGCGCTGTTCGCCGTATGGCCTCTGGGCTTGTCGATCGTCACCAAGGCCGTGATGGCCGGCGTGAAGATGCGGGCAGGACGCGCAGCCCGTAGCGCCGCGCTGACCGCCGACGCCTGGAACGACTCGGTCGACATCCTTTCCGGCTCCGTGGCCCTGATCTCGGTGCTGCTGGCGGTATACGTTCCGGATCACCTGCATAACGCCGACCGCTACGGCGGGTTCGTGATCGGGCTGATCGTCATTTTCGTGGGTTTCCGGGTTGTTCGAGAGACCGCCCTCCAACTCATGGACACTATGCCCGAGCCTGTCCAGATGGAAATCCTGCGCGTCGAGGCGCTTAGGGTGCCAGGAGCGCTGGGGATCGACAAATGCTTTGCCCGTAAGACCGGTCTGCGCTACCATGTCGATCTGCACCTCGAAGTGGATCCCAACCTCACTGTCATGGCCTCGCACGAAATCGCCCGCGAGGTGAAGCGTCACTTGAAGAATCGCTTGGATTGGGTCGCAGACGTTCTGGTTCACGTGGAACCACACCTCTAATGGAAAGCACGTAATGGAAAATCGGGAAATAGCCCGCATGCTCTGGGAAACCGCCGACCTCATGGAAATCGCCGGCGAAGACGGGTTCCGTATCCGCAGTTATCGCAATGCCGCCTCGGCGATCGAGGGTTATCCGGAATCTATCTCAGTAATCCTCAAGGATCCCGAGAAGAAAGTGACCGATATCCCAGGAATCGGCAAGGGAATCGCGTCAGCGCTGGAGGAAATCGAGCAGCGAGGAAGCTTTGAGCGCCGTGATCAGATGCTTGAGGTATATCCACCTACCGCGCTGGAATTACTGAAGATCCAAGGCTTAGGACCAAAGGGCATCCGGACCCTCTTTGAGCACTACCGGGTTTCGACCATCGATGGCCTGGAGAAGATCTGCCAGGAGCACAAGCTGCAAGAATTACCCCGGATGGGAGCCAAGCTCGAAGAGAAGGTGCTCCGCTCGATCGCAGCGTACCGGCAGCGCGCGGGGCGCTTCCTGCTGAGCTTCGCCTATGGTGTCGCGGACGAGCTGGTCGCGTTCCTGAACGCGATCCCAGGCGTCGAGACCGTCACTCCTGCGGGCAGTCTGCGGCGCGGTAAGGAGACGGTTGGGGATCTTGATCTTTTGGCCACGGGTCCGAACGCTGAAGCGGCCCTCGAACCGTTCACCAAACATCCGAAGGTCCACGAGGTTCTTGCGAAGGGTGCGAATAAGGCGAGCGTCAAGTTCGGCTTGGAAGGTTTGCAGGTGGATCTGCGAACGCTGCCCAAGGAGAGCTATGGCGCCGCGCTCCAATACTTCACCGGGAGCAAGGAGCACAGCATCCCGCTGCGAGCCCGCGCTCAGAAAATGGGCATGACCCTGAGCGAATACAGCTTATCGCGAGTGGACACGAAGGAAATCGTGGCGCGAGAGACCGAGGAACAGATTTACGAAGCGCTCGGCCTGCAATGGATCCCGCCCGAACTTCGCGAGAATCAGGGCGAGATCGAGGCGGCCGAAACAGGCAAGCTGCCGAAACTGGTCGAGCTCGGCGAGATACGCGGCGATGTCCACATGCACACGACCGAAACCGACGGCCGGGCGACCCTCGAAGAGATGGCCGAGGCGGCGCGGGAGCGCGGCTACGAATACATCGCCATCACGGACCACTCCAAAGCGCTCGCGATGGCCAACGGTCTGGACGAGAAGCGCGCCATTGCATTCGCCCATCAGGTTCGAGAGATGGACCAAAAAGACCTGGGCGTTCGCGTCTTCTCGGGCCTCGAATGCGACATTCGCCGCGACGGCACCATGGACCTGGAAGACGATGCCCTCGGTGAGCTCGATTTCGTGATCGGCAGCGTCCACAGCTACATGAATCTGGAAGCCGCGGAAATGACCGATCGCCTATTGCGGGCGCTTGAGTGCCCCCACCTGCGCGCGCTGGGGCATCCCACAGGCCGCATTCTTCTGAATCGTGATCCCTACCCGTTCGATTTCGACGTGGTGGCGGCTGCGGCCGCGCGGCGCAACGTTTATCTCGAAATCAACGCCAGCCCCGAGCGCCTGGATCTGACGGCGTCGCTGGTACGGGCGGCCAAAGCCCGCGGGGCGAAGTTCGTCATCTCCACCGACGCGCATCATCCCAAGCATCTGGCCAATATGCGCTATGGCGTTTTAATGGCGCGGCGCGGGTGGCTCGAGGCTGGCGATATTCTGAATACTCTGCCCGTGAAGCAATTCGCGCGGGCGATAAAACACAAATGAAACTTATCTCTTCCACCGAACTCATCAAGACACCTATTTTTCACGTCACCTCGGATCGCGCCATCGATCCCGACGGCTTCGAAATCAAGCGCGCGATTGTTCAGCACGGAGGCTCGGCGGTCATGATGCCGATCGACGATCGCCGCCGCGTGCTACTCGTCAGACAATATCGCCTGCCCGCGCGCAGATTCATGTGGGAGCTGCCCGCCGGCCGCGTCGATGAAGGCGAGTCGCCGCTCCAGGCAGCCAAGCGAGAACTGGTGGAGGAAGCAGGCCTGCGCGCGAAGAAGTGGGCCAAGCTCGCCGAGTTCTTCCCGAGCCCAGGATTTCTTGCCGAGAAAATGACCATCTACACCGCCCGAGACCTGACTCAGGGCGACGCGAAGCCGATGGAAGACGAGCGCATCGAAACCAAGTGGTACACGGCCAGCGAAATCGACAAGCTGATTCAGTCGGGCAAGATCATCGATGCGAAGACGATGATTGGCTTCCTACGCTGGCAGCGTTACCTCGCCGGAAAGTAAACTCCGGATGAAAGTGAACATAGCCTCCAGAGCTTGCGCGCGGTGGCTTACCAGCATCTTGTCGCCGATGGGCGCTTCCCCGAACGTGCGTCCAAAAGCTTCGTAGTAAAACAGGGGATCGTATCCGAATCCGCCCGAGCCGCGTGGAGCATCGAGAATGCGGCCTTCTACCGCGCCGCGAAACGTCCGGACCAGTTTGCCGTCCTTCACCAACGCGATCACGCAGACGAACCGCGCGCCGCGATCCGTCAGGCCCGCAAGGCGCGCCAGCAGCAGCGCATTATTGTCCGTATCGGTGGCTTCCGCACCCGCATAGCGAGCCGAGTGCACGCCCGGCGCGCCCCCCAGCGCATCGACCTCTAGCCCGGAGTCATCCGCAAACAAATAGCCGTCGATGAAGCCGCCATAGTACTGTGCCTTAAGCGCAGCGTTGTCTTCAAACGTGGACCCAGTCTCCTCCGGCGGAGGCACGGGGCGGGGAAGCTGCTGCACGTCGAAATCGGGAGCGGCCAGCTGAAACTCTCTCAGCTTCCCCGGATTCGACGTCGCGCAGTAGACTGTCACTGATTCTCGAATGTTTTCTGGATCGCCACCAATCCGCTGATGCCTTGCCTCGCAAGCGCCAGCAACTCGGCCAATTGTGCATCGTCAAACGCGGTTTTCTCGGCGGTAGCCTGCACTTCGACGAACTTTCCCGCACCAGTCATGACCACGTTCATGTCGACCTCGGCCGACGAGTCTTCCGAATAGCACAGATCGAGCATCGGCGTGCCTTTGATGATTCCCACGCTGGTGGCGGCCACGAAATCGCGAATGGGCGATTTCTTGAGCGCTCCAAACTTCACCAGCTGCTGTAAAGCCGCCGAGAGCGCGATGTATGCGCCGGTAATTGCGGCCGTGCGAGTTCCACCATCGGCCTGCAGCACGTCGCAATCGAGAATCACGCTGCGCTCGCCCAGTAGGTCCATATCGATCACCGACCGCAGCGATCGCCCGATCAACCTCTGGATCTCCATAGTCCGTCCAGAAGCCCGGCCTTTGGACACCTCGCGAGCCGTGCGCGTCGACGTCGCCCGCGGCAGCATCGAGTATTCCGCTGTCACCCAGCCTTTGCCCGATCCGCGCAGGAACGGCGGCACCGATTCTTCCACCGACGCCGCGCACAACACGCGCGTGTTGCCGACCTCAATCAGCGCCGACCCTTCGGCGGTCATCAGGTACTCTGTGGTGACTTTCACCGGCCGCATTTGCCCGGCTTGTCTATGATCGATTCGCATTCGTCTTTTAACTTCCGCTTCCGGACCGCATGACCAGATAAAGAAGCCAGAAAACGAGGCCGAAAATTATCGCGATGACGATCCCGCAAGGCAGCAAGCCCCGCTTGGAGTCAGTTTTCTTCTTCTTCGATCCTGCTGGTTTGAATTTTGCCATCTATTATTACGAGACTATGTTACGAGACCACGTACGACGATACTTTAGATCTTAGCGCGCGGCTCGCGCGGGTTGGCGTAGAAAGTTCAGCAATGCGTCCGCCGAGCCGTCAAAGAAACCGTCGAGCAGCTGCTTCACGGCGTGTTCCCGCAGCGTATCGCGGCTGACCTTAGGCCGATAGATGTAGGAACGTCCCGGCCTGCGCCGCGCCACGCAGCCGCGCTTCTCCAGACGGTCGAGCAGCGTCATCACCGTGGTATACGCCAGGATGCGCTCTTTCGATACGGCCTTGCGAACGTCGTGAACCGAACCTTCCCCGAGCTGCCACAAGGCCCGCAGGCACAACAGTTCAAGCGCGGGAGGAAGGCCCTTGGATGCGGCAGGCTTTCTCAAGACTTGGTGCCGGTCACGTTCGAGCCAAGCGCCCCCTTCAATTTGTCGGCGAACGCAGACGCGGGCTCGGGCGCTCGCGGCGGAGCCGGTTTCGGCGCGACCGGCGCTTCAACTACGGATACCGGGGAGCCGTCCAGGTACTTGCCCTTTTTCAGCGCCGCGCGATCCAGCGCCGAATTGAAGCCGGTCCATTCGCCCGTGATCTGCGGATCGCGATCGATCAACGCCCGCATGCATTCCATCTTCGAATCCATGTTGTCGAGCAGATGCAGCAGCAGTGCCTCCGGAAACAGCGGGATTTTGGGCGAGCCGAACGCCAGCTCCCCGTGATGCGACAGGATCATGTGCACCACCAGCTCCCGCAGCCGCGGCGGAAAGTCCGGCATCAGCCGCATTTTGTCGAGCACCATCTGCGTCCCGATTTGGATGTGTCCCAGCAGTTGGCCTTCGGTGGTGTAGCCGAAGCTGCGCGCGTAGTGCAGCTCGCGGATTTTACCGATATCGTGCAGCAGCACGCCGGTGAGGAGCAAGTCGAAGTCGATGTGCGGATAGTGCGCAGCAGTAATTTTCGCCAGGTTGCACAGCGAAAGCACGTGTTCGATCAAGCCGCCGATCCAGTTGTGATGAACCGTTTTGGCGGCCGGCGCCGTGCGGTAGGCCAGAGCGATTTCCTCATCCGTAAATACTGCTTCAAGGAGCTGTTTCAAATGTGGCTCGGACATGCCCGCGATGTACCCCTGCACCTCGCGGAACATTTCATCCCGGTCGCGCTTGGAAGCCGGCAGATAATCGGCCAGGTCGATTTCCGATTCCGGCACTGGCTGGATCTTATGCAGCGTGAGCTGCGGTCGATTCTGGAAGATCTGCAGCAGGCCCTTGATGCGCACGAAATCGTCGCGCTGGAAGGTGTCGAGCACCTCCGCGGCGTTATCCCACATCTTGGCGTCCAGCTCGCCGCTGCGGTCGGTGAGTGTCAACGAAAGATAGGGATCGCCCGATTTCTTCTGGCGCACGTCCTTATACGAAACCAGGAACGTGCCTTGAACACTTTGGTTAGGCTGAAGCTCGCTGAGGTAGGGCGACTTCATGGACCGCTAGCGCGACGAAGAAGTAGATCCCGAGGCTTTGGAGCCCGGAACCGGGAGTATGCCGAGAACCTTCTTCCGCAAAGGAGTCTGCAACACCTGCTGTTTGGTAACGGTCTCGGGCTTAAGCTGCGCGGGATCGGTCCATTTGGTGCTCTTCCCAGGCACCGCGCCGGTGTCCTCATACCCCTCTTTGATCTCCAGGAACGCGAGATCGCGCAACTTGGTGAGGTAGGCGCGCAGTGCCACCTGCCGGCGCGAACCCACAATGCGATTTTGAATCTCTTGCTCCACTTCTTCGAACGCCGCCAAGCCAGCCTTATAGTGTTCGTCCACTCGCAGGATCAGCAGGGCGTTGCCGATGTTGATGGGATCGGTTACCGTCCCCCGATCTTTATCCCAAACCGCGGCCTCGATCGCCGGCGCCAGCTCGCCTTTCTTGTAAGGATCCAGCGCGCCGCCGTCTTTTGCCGTCTGGGAATCCGAGTTGGTTTGCGCCAGCTCGTTGAATCGTTCGCCTCTGCGCGCCCGGTCGACCAAGTCCTTGGCTTTCTTTTGGGCTGCCGCGAGGGCCACCGGATCGTCCTGCTTGCCTTGGGTGGAAACCGTGATCTCGCGCAGGAACACGCGTTCTTCGCGCTGGAATTCGTCTTTGTGGGCGTCGTAGTAGGTGCGGAGTTCGTCGGTTTTGAACTGGATCTTGCGCATCACTTCTTCGCTGATTACGCCCTGAACGTAGAAGTTGTTCTTCAGATCCTGTTTGAAGTCCTCATACGATTTCCCGGTTTCCTGCTTTACCAGGGCCTGGAACTTCTCCGGATCGGCAGTACCGGCCTGGCGCTGGAGGTCGGCCACGTACTTGTTGACGTCGGCATCCACCTTCAGCTCCATCTCTTTGCCTTTCTGGATCAGCAGAAGGTTATCGATCTTGTTCCGCAGCAGATTGGGAACTTCTTCCTTCACCGCGTCTTCCAGGCGCTTGCCGCTGTAACCGTTGGCGCGCAGCTGTTTTTCGAGATCGGCCCGATCGTGCTCGAGGTCGATGTTCGTGACGATGTCCCCATTCAGCTTGCAGATGATCTGCTCGAGGGTGACCACGTCCGCCTGCGACGCGAGGGCAAAGGCGACGAGTCCCACGACTACGACGAGATAACGCATGTTTCGATTATATCCGCTCTGAAATGGGGACTGGCTACGCTGCCCCGAGCGAGACTAGATGTGCTGAAAAAAGGGACAGGCTACTCTGTCCCCTCCAGTAAGCTCATGACTTTGCCAGCCAGCGTGGGAGTGGACAGAGCTGCCTGTCCCCTTTTTTCTTTACGCGTTTCGGGTGCCCTCCCATGCCCTGTTAGAATGGGACTTCCGCCCCATGCGCCGCGTCTTCCTCCCTCTTCTACTGTTGCTGGCGTTCTCCGCATGCAACCGATCCGCGCCGGCCGGCGTCGCGGCCACGGTGAACGGACGCGCGATCACCTTCGCCGAGCTTGACAAGCAATATCAATACTCCCAGTTCGGACAGTCCGAGCATCCCAGCGACGATCAGGTGGCCATCCAGCGCCTGGAGGTCCTGCGCACGCTCATCGATAACGAAATCATGCTGCAGCGCGCCGAACAGCGCGGCCTGATGGCCACCGATTCGGACGTGGATGCGAAATTCGCCGAACTGAAAGCGCCCTACACGCAGGAAGAGTTTCAGAAACAGCTCAACGATCGTAAGATGACCGTCGAGGATCTCAAAGCCCAGCTCCGCCGCGATCTTAGCGTCCAGAAGCTCCTCAACAAGGAAACCACCTCGCGCATCAGCATCTCCGATAAGGACATCGCCGAGTTCTACAACACCAACAAAGCCAACTTCAATCTGCCCGAGCCGCAGATTCACCTGGCGCAAATCCTGGTGACGCCCACGCCCAACCCGAATGTCCGCAATCTGCGCAGCGATAAGGCCCAGAATGAGGCGCAGGCGCGCAAGAAGATCGATAGCCTGTACGCGCGCGTCAAGCAGGGTGAGGACTTCGCCATGCTCGCCCAGAATTATTCCGAAGATCCCGATTCAGCCCAGGCCGGCGGCGATGTCGGCTTCGTGCGCGAATCGGCCTTGGAGCAGGCCAACGCCGACCTGCGCAAGGCCATCATGGCGCTGCAGCCGGGCGAGGTGACGCCCGTCGAGCGCACCCCGGAAGGCTACCGAATTCTGAAAGTGATTACGCGCGAGCCCGCCGGCCAGAGGGTTTTGGACGATCCCGCCGTTCAGCAGACCATCCGCGAGACGCTGCTCAATCGCAAGGACCAGTTGCTGAAGGCCGCCTATTACGAACTCGCGCGCAATGAAGCCAAAGTGGTCAACTACCTGGCATCCAGCATCGCTGGAACCAGCGAACAGAAATAGCGCGGCTGCGGAGCGAATGTCCTCACGCTAAAGGCGCCACCGCAAGCCGGATGTCTGGGTACCTGCGGTTGTACAGGTAATATCCGTTATCGTAATTGTCGTAGTCGATGTAAAGATCGTCGGAGTTGTACCAGTTGTCAGACCAGTATTCCGGCCACGGATCCAGCAACAGGAACGAATATCCGCCGTATTCGAAACGCGGATAACCCATGTACATAACCGGGCGGGTGTTGAGCCGGAAGGAATGCTGGCTGCCAAAGTACAGACCGAAACTGGCCTGTGGGATGTAGAACCCGCCATATCCTCCGCGCTGCGCCCAGGTGCGATGGTCGGAAGCCCAGTTGCGGGCGCGATCCTGTTGCCAGCTATCATGACCCTGCCAGGCACCGTTCCGTGACCAGCCCTTTTGTTGCTGCCATGTCTGCGCCTGTTGCTGCGAGCGCTGCTGTGGCGGTTGGTAATTCTGCTGTGCACGTTGAGGTTGCTGCTGCGGTTGCTGAGCGCGCTGCGGCTGAGCCTGCTTCTGTTGTTGCTGGGGCTGTTGAGCACGTTGGGGCTGTTGTTGTTGCGGCTGCTGGGCTCGCTGCGGCTGCTGCTGTTGCGGCTCCGATCCCTGCCTCTGTTGCTGTCGTTGGGGATCCTGCGCACGTTGCGTCGGCTGCTGTTGTTGTTGCGGTTGCTGAGCCCGTTGCGGCTGAGCCTGCTTCTGTTGTTGCTGAGGCTGCTGCGCACGTTGGGGCTGCTGTTGTTGCTGCGGCTGAACCTGCTTCTGTTGTTGCTGAGGCTGCTGCGCGCGTTGGGGCTGCTGTTGTTGCTGCGGTTGTTGAGCGCGCTGAGGTTCAGCCTGTTTCTGTTGCGGCGGCGGCTGCCCCCCTCGATCCTGCTTTCCGGAGTCTCCCTGCTTATCGCCGTCGCGCTGAGCATATACGGGAGCCATCGTGCCGAACAACAGGCATAGCCCTGCCGCGCCGATCGCTCGAATGGATTTCATAGTCGCTCTCCCTAGACGACCCTACGTCCCTGAATCAGCTGGATGGCCAGTACGACGAGCGCGATGACGAGCAATACATGAATCAATCCGCCCATCGTATAGGCGGTGACCAAACCAAGCGCCCACAGTACCAGCAGAATTACGAAAATTGTCCAAAGCATATGCTTGTTCTCCTTTTTGAAAGTGCTATTCCCACACTTCTCCAAGGGCAATTGGGGGTCCAAACCGTTAGGGCGCATCTGGTGAGGCGCAGTAGAGGTCTGTTCGCTCAGTCGTTGGGGAAGAGAATGCCCACTGGGCGTCACTTAGTGAGCGAAATCGCCCAAACCTTCGCATAGCTCGTTGCCGGCCAAGGCTTGGGCAACTTCAGGGGCTCGCTGGACTTTCCGTTGGCGCCCCTTTTTGTGGCAGCTGGTATTCCGAGTAAGTCAGGGCGTGCTCGATCACGAGACTTTTCACGAAGAAGATCCGAGCGGCGGCCCGCACTTCGACGTGGGCCGGCATCCAGATCCCGTCGGCGATCCGCGCCTGCTCCATCGTAATGTGCGAGCCGGGCAGCACCCGCGCCAGGAAGAGTCCCATCGAGAACGGCTGGATCACCTGCGCGTCCACCTGGATCCACCCCAGGTCCTGTTTGTCGACCCAAAGCTTGCCTTCCACCTTGGAGAACATCCTGCCGTACTTGCCTTGCGCCTGATAGCCGGGATGAGGCGTCGCTTGAAGCACATACGCCGGCCTGCCGCCGACTACTTCCTCGCCCACCAGCTGAAAGTCGAAAGCCTTGGGAACTTGCCCGATGAGCGACGTATTCTCCTCTTCCTCCTTGCGCAATCGCTCGGCCCGCTGCTCCGGCGTCTCGCGTTTCAGCTTTTCGATCTCCTCTTTCTGTTTCCGTTGCTCCTCGGCCGAAGGAGGTTGCCCGTTGTGTTCCACGAGTTGCTCGAACGGAACGCTATTGA
>Ga0265314_10003250_pt1 | contig 15891 bp, 13 predicted proteins | sample 4126metaG_FD_203106 | JGI IMG/M metagenome (GOLD analysis project Ga0265314, IMG submission 203106) | Rhizosphere microbial communities from Carex aquatilis grown in University of Washington, Seatle, WA, United States - 4-1-26 metaG | ecosystem: Host-associated > Plants > Roots > Rhizosphere >... | reverse complement strand
GAAAGTATTTCCTTTTCGATTTTCAGCTCTTCAAAGCCCATGACAGGTCCCTCATAGATCCAGCGGTTTAATTCTTCTACGCTTCAGTTCGCTTTCCGTTGGCATTATTTTTGGAATCACATCATTAAATGACGCCATACATCATCGAGACCTTCGCGCCTTTTGTGATAAAATTAGCCTGTGCTTATTCCGCGGCTTCGTCCGCTGCATCAAGCTTTCGCGCGGCCAGCTCGTTGTCGAGCATCATCAGGCCGTTCGCGTCCTGGCCATTGCGCTTCAGCTTCTTGATATAACGCGTGAAAAGCGCTTCCTCTTCGACCTGTTCGCTGATGAACCACTGCAGAAAAACCTGCGTCGGCGCGTGCTTCTCGGAGATCGAAAGATTCAACAGGTTCGAGATCTCGGCGGCCAGAGTCTGTTCCTGATTCAATCCATGCTCGAAAACGGCGAGAGGCGATTTGAAATCCCGCTTTGGCGCGGCGATGGCATCCAGTTGCGCGCTGCCGCCGGCATGATGCACATATTCGAAGAAGCGCATCGCGTGCTGCGTTTCTTCCTGCGACTGAATGCGGAAGAAATTCGCGAAACCCGTCAGCTCCTCTTCTTCAAAATACGCCGCGGCCGCCAGATACGCATACGCGGAATAAAATTCCTTGTTCATCTGATTGTTCAACGCCGCGTTCAGTTTCTTGCTCAGCATGCCGCCTCCAAATCGCAATGTGTGTGGTGGATGAAGTGGCGTATCATAATCAGTCTGCTCCGGGCATGCACCCGATTTTCGCCCTTATTTGTGCGGCTTGCGCATACTGTTTTTGTATAGCTTCCGGGGCCTCGTGCGGATATTCTGAAGAATCCCAAGCCTTCTGCGTCCTTACTGTGCTTCGCCGGGCTAATCCTGGGCTTTGGATCTGGAATCTTTCGATGTCCATGCGTCTGCGTGCATTCTTGATTGTTGCCTTCCTGGTCTCGCCGGCGTTTTGCGGCGAAGAACCCACGGCGCGTCCGTTCGATCTGAGCGACGAAGTGGTCTGCCGCGTCAACACTGAAGCGGTCAGCAAGCGCCAGGTTGAAGAGCGCATGGAAGAAATCGCGATCCGGCTTTATGCCTGGCGCAAATCGCAGGAAGACGCGGGCCAGTGGTCGGCCGATGCCGAAAAGAAATTCAACGAACTCTACATTCCGCCGTTTCGCGATGCGCTCCGCCGTGTGGTTCGCGAGCGGTTGATGCTGCAATCGGCCAAGACTGAAAAAGTTCCATTCGAAGAACGCGCGTACGAAAAGCAGGTCAATTCCACGGTCGAGCGGCTCAAACAGGCAGGCCTGATGGGCAGTAAGGGGTTCACGCTCGCCGATGTTCAGAAGCGCGTGAAAGAAAACATCACGCTGGATACCTACCGCTATCAATTCGCCAATTTCCTCGATTATCCCACGCGTCCGGAAGTTCAGAAGCACTACAAAGAGAACATCACTCGCTACCAGCGCAAGGCCGGCGTCCGCGTGCGGTTGATCCGCATCGACCGCTTCGTAACGAATAAGCTCACGGGCAAACAGACGGTGAACGCCAATGCGCTCGAAGAAGCCACGAAACTGCGCGAAGACATCGTCAGCTTTCAGGGCAGTTTCGAGCAGGTTGCGAAACTGCACAACGACGACGAGGAACTGCGCAGCCGCGGCGGTCTGATCCTCCTCAATCCAAAGGATCAGTACTTCGAACCCGACGGTTACAACGCGCAGCTGGCCAATGCCATTCGCAACTTGAAGGCTGGTGAGATCAGCGCCGTGTTTGAGCTCGGCCAGACCAGTTGGGCACTGGCGCAGCTCGTCGACCGCCGCGAAGCCGGCCCGGCGCCACTGGACAGCGATCTGTACGAAGATATTTATCGCTCGCTCTTCCAGCAGAAAACCCGCAAGAAAGAAGACGAATGGTTCCGCAAGGCGCTCTCCAAGAGTCTGGTTGTGCAAGTGGTCGACGGCCATTACAACCCGCTGCCGATCGGCTTCTTTTTTCCCGACGACGAAGTCAAGCCCACCGCGGAAAGCGCCGAACCCAAGAAAAGCACTCTGGCCAAAGAGAACTGACGCTGCTGCATTTTTCATTTGCGGCCTGCTGGTTCTGTCACTTGTCACTCGCCGCATGTCCACTAACGTCGCAACCATGAGTTCCGCTGAGGCGTCCGAACCGCGTTCGCCCTGGCCGCGCGTCTTGATCGTTCTGTGGTTCGCGTGGCTGCTCGCGCTGGTCGCCATGAGCGCACATGAATGGGGCCGCCCGCGGCCGCTGCCGTCGCTGAAACGCGCGCCGGCCGAAGCCGGGCGCTGATTTTTTTCGGAGACGTTAGCATGTCCGATCCGTCCAATCCCGGGTTGCTGCGCCAGGCCCTGCTGGCGCGCCTGCGTTTTGAGCGCGCGATGGGCATCGAGTCGATCCCTCCGGTTGCTCTCGAATCCGCACCGGTTGCGGCCACAACGTCCGCAGCGCCGGCCGAAGTTTCCGTTTCTTCGCCCGCGAAAACGCTCGCACCGCCGCTGAAGGCGATTGCACCGGTATTCACGCCCCCGCCGGCTCCGCGCAGCGAAGCTCCGGCTCCAGTTCCGAAGAGTGCTGCTCCCATTGACAAGGCTGAGCGCTGGAAGATTCTTGAAGCCAAAGCCATGGCCTGCACCGCCTGCGCGCTGGCGAAAGGCCGCACAAATGTTGTCTTCGGCACCGGCAATCGCGAAGCGCAGCTCGTCTTCGTTGGCGAAGGTCCCGGCTTTGACGAAGACCAGCAGGGCGTTCCGTTCGTCGGACGCGCGGGACAATTCCTCGACAAGATCATCGCGGCGATGAAACTGAAACGCGACGAAGTCTACATCTGCAACGTCGTCAAATGCCGTCCACCCGAAAACCGCACGCCATTGCCCGACGAAATCGCCGCCTGCTGGCCGTACCTCAACGAACAGCTCGAACTCGTTGCGCCCAAGGTCATCGTCACGCTCGGCGCGCCCGCGACCAAGACCCTGCTGAAAACAACGCAAGGCATCATGGCCCTGCGCGGCAAATGGTTCGCGTACAACAAAATTCCCGTCATGCCCACGTACCATCCCGCCTTCGTGCTGCGCTCTTACACCGAAGAAAACCGCCGCGCCGTGTGGGAAGACATGAAGCAGGTGATGACGAAGTTGAAGGCCGAATAGCCGCGCATTCACCTCATCATTTTTACTTTTAATTGCCGGCCGCAGGCGCCGGCGGTTCATTCCTTGCTTTCAAATACGTAATAATCACCGGCAGCACCGAGATAAACACGATCGCCAGCAGCGAAACCTCGAGATTGTTTTTCACCACGTCGTACTGTCCGAGGAAATATCCGGCGATGCTCAAGCCCGTCACCCACGCGAGTCCACCGAAAACATTGTACGAAACAAACCGCCAATACGACATCTGTGCGATGCCGGCGACGACGGGCGCAAACGTCCGCACCATCGGTACGAAGCGCGCGAGAAAAATCGTTTTGCCGCCATGCTTTTCGTAGAACGCTTTCGTGTGCAGCAGATGATCGCGGCGGAAAAACAACGTCTTCTCCCGCTCGTACATTCCTTTTCCGGCCTTGAGGCCGATCCAGTATCCCACCGTGTCGCCAATGATCGCCGCTGGAATCAGGCACAGGTTCAGCGTGAGCAGATCAAAGTTCGCGATCCCGAGTTTGCTCGTCAGCGCGTTTCCCGGCACGCACGCCAACCCCGCCGTGAACAGCAGCGAATCGCCCGGCAGGCAGAATCCAACCAGCAATCCTGTCTCAACAAAAACAACGGCGGTCATAATCGCGTAACCGCCGGACAGAATCCATTCGAGCAGTTTTTGCATCATGTCTGAAAAAAGTCCTGGGTCCTGAGTCCTCCGCTCGCCAACCACCGAGCGCGCAGCGCTCTCCGCTGTTCCCCTCTCCCCTTGAGGGAGAGGGCCGACGTGAGCCCGCCGTATGGGCGAACGCGGGGTGAGGGGTGCCGTTCGTCCCGCCCGTTCACCGCATTCGCCGCAGCACTTTCCCCCGCGGCTCGACGCGCGGCAAGTCGAAATGCAGGCCCAGTTCGTATCCGGGGTCGATTTCGGACTGCTTGAGCAGATCGTCGATACGAGATTTCACCAGCTTGAATTCATCGGGAATCAATTTACGCGTCGTGATCGCCACGGCGTTAGTGCTGATCGCGTAAATGTGCACGCGCTCGCTCGGACCCATGCTCACAGCCTGCGCCAATGCCGAACCGCGCCCGTCTTCCGCGCCCAGCGACGCCAAATCCACGCCCAGGCACAAAACCACGCGCGCCGGCCCCAGCCGCAGCGGCGTATCGCCCGGGAAATTCAGCAGGTCCGTCTTGTCGATATGCATCGGCAGCGTGCAGCCCAGCGAGTCGTACACTTTTTTCGCGTCCTCGATCGTCATGCCCTTAAACCGTTCGAGATCCGGATTCACATACACAAGCGATGTCGTGCATTCGGATGTGTAGCACAGGTCATAGCGCACGTGGTCAGTGTCTTCGCGCGGTTCGTAAAACGCGTTCATGCGTTCTTTGGTTTTCAGAAATCCGGCCGGCCTCACCCGCCTTTCGATGAACGCCGGCAATCCCGCGGGAGAAACGTCGCGCGCGTTCGGTTTGGGTCCGAATCCCTTTTTCGTGCTGTCCCACGCCAGCAGCAGATCCGTGAACAGGTCGAATTGGAACGCGTTCTCCGGATCAATCTTGTCGCAGAGCGAAATCACGTCGACGACGCGCTCTTCATTTTTTTCGTCCCGCAGCGCCAGGAAGCGTCCTTCGCGGATATCGTAAGTGCAGAACGGCCGGCGCGAGCGAATCGCCGCATCCAGGCGTTCCGCCAGGTCCAGCGTGTACGCTGGCGTGGCCAAAAGCAGCGCGCAGCCCTCGTGCAGCGACGAGCCGCGCACCACGCACTCAAGCGCCAGTGGTCCAAAATTTACCTGGTATCTGTAGTCGCCTTTTTTCAGGATGCCAACGCCCGGATCGGAAGGCCGGTTCACACCGGCTATCTCGAGACCCACACCGCGCGAGGCCAGCACCTGTTCGGCGGCCTTATGCAGTTCCGGATACGACACGGCCACAAAACACTCGCCGCCGCCGCCGTTATCCGAGCCCAGCACGGGGCCGTATTTCGCCGCCCACTCTTTGTAGGTGCTGATCGAAGTCGGCACGCCTTCAATTTTCAGCGGCGATTCCAGCCGCGAGAAAGCGCCCTTGTCGCGGTCTGCCGCCAGCGTCTCATCCGCGAACTTTTTAAAGTCCGTATTGCCCACGCGCAATGGCCTGAAAATGAAGCGCATCCCGGGCGAAACTTCGCGATAGGTCACTCTGTCCGAAGAAATCTCAGCCGCAAAAATCCCGTTCCAAATCGCGCGCAACGAAAAATAAACGCCGTACGCTTTCTTGACGCCCTCCTCGGACTCGTCGCTCAGGTCGACTTTCACGGCCGCCGGATCTGCCGCGGCGCCGCGCTTGACCGCGCCCATTTTCCAAAAGGTCTTCGCGCCCAGATGCTTGTTGTTCACGTCGTACTCGATCTGCATGTCTTCGCCGGTTTCGGGAAACACATGGCAGAACAAAACTTTGTCCGGCCGCGCGCCGTCCTCGGGCTCATCGCAATTCGGGCACGCGCGCGGAATGTATTTATTCTGTTTCGCCGAAAACATCGATTTCGGCGGCGTCTTCCGTACCACGTTCGACTCAATCACTTCATGCACGGCCGCAAGATTTTCCCACGGCTGCCGCTTGAGTCGCGGAAACGTTCCGAAAACATACGGTTTGCCGCACCTCGGACAGAACCGCAGCGCAAACGCAATGTCCGGCGCGAAAACGCCGTCGGCTTTCAGCGCCTTGATGCGAAACGCACGCAGATCTTTCGGATAGTCGAGCGGCCGTGTTTCTTCCGCCGCGTGAACTCCCGCGGCGAGCCATGCCACCGCCCATGCGCTCCATAATAAGGAGAAGACCGGAGTTGCAATTCGGGTTGGGATTTTCAATGCCTGCCCTTCAAGTAAATGAGACCGCAATAAGGTAGTTCCAGACCCTTCAAATCAGACCCTTGCGTTGTAAAAAATTGCACGACGCGACGATGTGCATGGTCGAATTCTGGTTTTACAGCCCGTCCGCACCTATGAAGCGGCGGTATCTCAATCTGTCCACGAACGCACATGTGCAGCCTTTGGATCCCATGTCAAGTGGTTCGCACCCTCGAATCGCCCTAATTTATGACGTATCTCCAGCGCAAATCTTCCATCATTTTACGCACTTTTCGAGGCCGATTTCCGACCGTCAACCCGCACTTTCTGGGCGCCTATTTTGCACTTCAATTTATAAAAATTAATGTGTTTAAATCAAACCTGCAGCGTATTTTACTACTGCCCCGCCGGATAAAAGGAAGCTTCAATGCTGACATTGCTGAAGGGTGCTGCGTTCACCCAGTTGGCCACTCATTTCGGACTGCCTGACGTGCTGCAAAACAAGGTTGAGGAATTCGCGCTGCGTCGCGAACCGGAGCGCGCGCTCTTTTATCTGCAGGACCAGATGGTCGCTCGCACCTGCCCCAAAGAAGACAAGGTCCGGATCGAACGCATGCTCACCGCCGCCAAGGAAATGATCAAGGGCATCAACGGCCCCGAAGACACTGGCACCATGGTCGCAAACTTCGAGACCATCACCAAAAAGAAATTTGAAAAGCCCGCGTGGATGAGCATGGAAATGGGAAAGATCGATTTTTAATCCGGCCTTCCTTTTCGCACATCTGCGTTTCAAAAACTGGCGCTTTTCTGAATTCAATCAGCCTGTAGATTACCATGCATGGCCCTGGCAATTTTCATTGGCATCAGCGAGATCGACGCCAATCTTTTTCTAGAATGCAAAGGATCGCTCGTGCCTCACGGCGACGGCGCGTATTTCATACGCGAGGTCCATCGCATCCAGTCGGCTTCGTTCGCCATCCGCAAGAGCTCCACTCCTGAAGAGCGCTTCGTCGCGGAACTGCGGCCCTGCCCTCCCAACGCTCCCAAAAAAATCGCCAGCGCCGCCGTCCACCAGCGCATCGAAGCAGCCTTCGCCAAAAACGAATTCACAATGAAAGAGATTTAGCCCGAAACTCCCGCCGCACGCTCCATACGAACGCAACGGCACAAATCAACGTGATCCAGAATTCCGGAAGCCACGCGACGCCCCACCAAGGTTCAGGACGGCAATATTGCCATACTGCCGCCGTAGAGTCATCGTACTCGGCAACAAGCGTTTTGCCGTCAGGTGAAACCAACCAGATTGACGTTCCATTTGGATCGTCGGGAGCACCTCCGAAATGCGTCAACAAACGGCCGTTTGTTGCATCGCGCAGTTTCAACACTGTTTCAGCCGACTTTCCGGTAACTGCGCAGACAAAGCGTGATCCATCAGGGAAAAATCGCGGATGGCACGGCGCATCAACAAGGATTTCGGCGGACCATTCCATCGATCCTGAAACGGTGTCAAAGGCGCAAACTACTTCATTTTTGCAGACGACGGCCACTTGTGAGCCGTTCGCGGAAAAGCACCGTGCCAGGTCGGATTCTTCGCCATTTAGCGAACGAAGTTTTGAAATCTTCGATCCAGTATGCGCATCCCATATACCGGTGAAACTTCCCGGCGACTCGCGCGCGGCCAAGTGTGCGCCGTTGTGCGACATGCACATATTCCAATCGCTGACAGGAATTTCACACACGCGATGACCGTCAGTCAGATCCCAGACCTGCGTGTATTTCGCGTCCATGATATTGGTTGCGGCAATTCGACCATCCGCAGATACGGTGCTGCGGATCAGAAACTCTTTCGTCAGCGGCGCGAGATCCCGAAGCCGTTGAGTGCTGCGGATTTTCAATTCTTGTTCCGGAGTGGGCGAGGGAAAAACGCCCATGAAATTCATCGTATTTAGTCCAATAGACAAATCTTCTTTCTGAGTATCGAGATTCACTTCCCACAAATGAAACGTATTCAGGATGCGCTTTCCATCAGCACTGAAACGCATGGACCCAGATGCGATTTCAGTAACAGGAATTTCACATTTTTTCTGGCCGCTGACAGGATTCCAAAGTTCGATGACGCAGCCGACGCGTGGAACGACTTTCGCCGCATTCTCATTCGGCCGGCACGTGAACATCACTGTTTGGCCATCCGGCGAGAAATCAAACGACGGAATATAATCGAGTTGACGATCCAACGGGGTCATCAACGTTCTAACACCTGTCCGTAAATTCCAAACCCGCAGCTTCGAGTCGCTCAGTGTTGCAATCCGGCCGCCATCGGGCGAAATCGCCAGACCCCGCAGCGTTTCTTCGTCGTGCGACAAAAGCGCCGTGATCTGCCACGCGTCAAAATTCCGCCACAACGCCACCCCGCTCCCGCACAACAGCGCGAAGCACACCAATGTTCTCAGCGAAAAGTGAAAGCGGCGCATCGGTCCGCTCCGAAGAGGCGATAAAAAATCTACGAGCTAGGGACTACTGACTACCGACGTTAGATGTCCTCGAGCAAATGCCCCAGCTTCATCTTCTTCGTCTTCAAATATTTCTTGTTGTGGCTCCCCGGAATCATCTGGATCGGGACGTGTTCGACGACCTCCAGACCATAGCCGGAGAGTCCTTTGATTTTGCGCGGGTTGTTGGTCAGCAGGCGGATTTTGCGGATGCCCAGATCCACCAGCATCTGCGCGCCCAGGCCGTAGCGGCGCAGGTCGGGCTTGAAGCCGAGGTCGGCGTTGGCTTCGACGGTGTCGCGGCCTTTTTCCTGCAGTTCGTACGCCTTCAATTTGTTGACGAGACCGATGCCGCGGCCTTCCTGGCGCATGTACAAAATCGCGCCCTTCCCTTCCTTCGCGATCGCGGCTTGCGCGGCGGCCAGTTGCGGCCCGCAGTCGCAGCGCAGGCTTCCCAGCGCGTCGCCGGTCAAACATTCACTGTGCACGCGGACGAGAATCGGTTCGGTCTGGATCATGCCGGGCCGGATGTCGCCCATCGTCATCGCCAGATGGTGTTCTTCGTGCTCGCCCGTGCCCGAAACATAAGCGTAGAGTTTAAAGTCGCCGAAGCGCGTGGGCAGATTGACTTCCGCGGCGCGTTCCACCAGTTTTTCAGTCGAACGCCGGTACTCGATCAGATCGCGGATTGAAACAATCTTCAAGCCGTGCTCAGCCGCGAACATTTCGAGCTGGCTCAGCCGCGCCATGCTCCCGTCGTCGTTCATGATCTCGCAGATCACGCCGGACGGATTCATTCCCGCCAGGCGGCACAGATCGACGCTGCCTTCCGTCTGTCCCGCGCGAACGAGCACCCCGCCGTCACGCGCACGGAGCGGAAACACATGCCCTGGCCGCGCCAGGTCTTCCGGGCCATTCTTCGGATTCACCGCGGTCAAAACCGTTCGCGCGCGATCGGCGGCGCTGATGCCCGTCGTCACTCCGGTGCGCGCTTCGATCGAAACCGTGAACGCGGTGCCGAAGCGCGCAGTGTTCACCGATGCCTGCAGCGGCAATTGCAATTCGTCGCAGCGTTTTTCGGTCAAAGCCAGGCAGATCAGGCCGCGCGCGTGCTTGCTCATGAAATTGATGGCCGCGGGCGTCACTTTTTCGGCGGCAATGACCAGGTCGCCTTCGTTCTCGCGGTCTTCGTCGTCCACCAGAATGATGAAACGGCCTTTTTGCAGTTCATTGAGTGCGTCCGGAATCGAGCAGAATGGCGAATTGGAATCCGGGTGCGGCTGGCCGGGCGCGAGCGGCGCAATGCGCGCACGCCGTCGCGTGGATGTGTGCGTTTTCGGGGTCTTCATTTCACTATCATACACAACTGCTTGAGCCTTGCACGCGAAGGTCGCGAAGAGGCAGCCCGGCGGGCTGTTTCGCGGCGTTTGTCGGTGCCCAAACGGTAATCTTTTAACTCCCAATCTGCACTGAGTTTTCGAGTTTCATTTTCTCGCAAAAAAGCGTGCCGCGAGAGGGGATTTAACGCACTAATCCTATAGGAGGGGAGTCTAAGATTTTGAAAGGGATTGTGTTGCGTCTGTAGCAGCGCTCTGATAACGTCACAAGGTGTGGTACTGTAAGACATTTAATCGAGGATCGTTATGTCGGCAAATCCGGAAGGCAAGAAGGAAGATCGGCCTGGCGGCGGGGGAGCAGTCAACGATTTAACGCCTCCCGGCGAACAGACGCTGAAATATATTCCTGGCGAACAGCAGACGATGCAGCAGCCGCCGCCCAGCAGCGTGCAGCAGAACACCGTCATGCAGCCTCAAGGAACTATGCCGCAAGTCGGCTCCTCGCTTGGCGCAACGCCTCCATCACGCCCGCCCAGCAGCATGGCCGGAGCCAAAGCCAAGAGCACCTCCAGCACCGATTACGGACAGGATGTCGCGCTGGCCGTTGAGATTCAGGACCTGACCGGCGAACGCCTGCTTATGGCGGCGCCGCGCGTCGAAAGCCACGGTTACCAGTGCCCCGCGTTGAATTCCATTCCGCTGCTCGCCAAGATCGGACAAGGCGGCATGGGCGCCGTCTACTACGGAATCCATCCGCGTCTGCGCAGCGAAGTCGCCGTCAAAGTCCTCCCGTTCCATCTGGCCGAACAAGACCCCGGCATGATCCGCCGCTTCTTCCGTGAAGCCCAGATCGCCGCGCAGGTCCGCTCGCCGCATTTGTGTAACGTCATGGACGTCAACGAGGAAGCCGGACTGTTCTTCCTCGTGATGGAGTACGTGACTGGCTGCACCGCCGGCCAATACCTGAAAGCGTTGATCGAAAAGGGCGTGCAGGGCCTGCCCGAAAAAGACACGCTCGAAATCGCCATCGGCGCGACCGAAGGCCTGTGGGCCGCGCACGCGCAAGGCGTCGTGCATCGCGACATCAAGCCTGACAACATCATGATCCCGTACATGCAGCGCGGATCGAAGGAATACGACCTCAAGCGCGCGAAGCTGATGGACTTGGGACTGGCCCGCAGCGAAGAGAGCAATCAGTCGCTGACCGGAGCTCAGTCCGCAATGGGCACGCCCGGCTACATGGCGCCCGAACAGGCCATGGACGCCAAGACCGCCGACAAGCGCTCGGACGTGTTCAGCATGGGTGCGGCGATTTACTGCCTGCTGACCGGAAAGCCGCCGTTCAAAGGCGAGACCATCATGAAAGTGCTGATGGCTACCATGCACGAACCGCATGAGCCCGTCATCAAGCTCCGTCCTGATGTGTCGCCGATGCTCAACGAAATCCTCGAGAAGTCGCTGGCCAAGAAGCAGGACGTGCGCTTCGGCGACGCCAAGCAGTTGCTCACCGCGCTCGAAGACTGCAAACGCCTGATTTCAGGCGAAGGCGGCACCGGCATTCTCAGCGGCGCAAAAACGTTCGCGTTTTCAAACGGCGGGACCAAGACCGGCGGAACTCAGCAGACAATCATGCACGCCGGTCCCACGACAGGTGCTCAGGGCGCGCCGGCCAAGAGCAACAAGGGCATGATGTACGTCGCCGCGGGAGTCGCGGTCGTCCTTCTGGGCGGCGGCGCCGCCATGATGATGAAAAGCAAGTCGAAAGACGGCGGCACCGTTGTCGAGAACAACGATCCGGGTAAAAAGACCGGTGACGGATCAGGGGACACAAAAAAACCGCCGCGCGAGATCGATGACCAGACCCGGCTGCTGCTGAAGAAGCACGCGAAGTTCATGAACGAAGCGCTGGGCAGCCTGGAAAAGGGCGACATCGAAGACGCCAAGCTCTCGTTCGATCTGGCCAAGAGTTTCGGACTCTCCGACATTCCGGAAGCCAGGGAGCTCGAAGCCAAGTATGAAGGCAAGCTCAAAGGCGAAGCCAAAAAGAAAGACTTCGACGCCGGCATGAAGATCGTCGAAGGTCTCGCCGCCAAAAACGATTACATGGCCGCCTTGCGCGAAATCAACAAGCTCGATCCGCCCGACGACGCGTCGAAAAAGCTTGCTGAAACCAAGGAAAAGGGCCTCAACGAGCTCTACCGCAACCAGAAAAAGGCTGCGGACATGCAGAAGCTGCTCGATGAAGCCGCGGCCTTGCCGAAAGAAAAAGTCAACGTCGCGATGGACAAAGTGACCGAAGTCAAACGCGCGTTCCCCGATGCCACCAACGACATGAACAAGCGCGCCATCGAACTCGAAACGCGCTTAAAGGGCATCATCAAGGATCAGGGCGACGCCGAAAAATACGACCGTCTGATGAAGGACGAAAAGGCCCTGGAAGACAAGGGCGATCCCGAAGGCGCCAGCAAACTGGCCTGGGAAGCAAAGACCGTCCTGCCCGAACGCCCCGAAGCGCGCGATGCGCTCAAGCGCCTGCAGTCCAAGCTCGACGAAAAGGCCACCGACGCGCTCAAGAAACAGGCCGAACGTGAATTTACCGAGTACATGACGCAGGCCAATGATTATGCCACAAAGGAAGATTACGAAAAGGCCGACGAATACCTGCGCAAAGCCCTGGGCATCAATGCCAAGGATGAATTGGCTCTGAACCTGCGCACCCGCATCGACAACGGCGTCCTGGCAAAGAAACAGCGCGCCGAGCTCAACCGCAAGACGGAAGAGTTCAACGCGCAGATCAAGACCGCGCGCCTCTCGCTTGAAGACGGCAACTTGAAAGACGTTGCCGACATGATGAAAGCCGTCGATCCGCAATTCAAGGATCACCCGGACCTGGCCAGGCTGCGCAGCGACCTGGTCAAAAAAGCCGAGGCCATGAAGGCCCGGGATGAGTACAGCGCGACGCTCGACAAGCTGCGTGAGTACATCCGCAACGGAGACGCCGACAACGCCTTGGCGACCTACGCGCTGGCCGAAAAAAGCCCCGCGGTCGACAGCGCACTGAAGAAGCTGAAGGACAAGGTCGACGAAGTCGTTGAGGAAAAGAAGAAGATGAAGGACAGCGAGGCGCAGTATACCTCACTGGTCATCAGCGGAACGAATTTTGAAAAGGCCGGCGACGAGAAATCGGAGCCCTCCGACAAGCTCGCCAGCTACGAATTGGCCCTGCCGAAGTATGTGCAGGCCAAGGGCATCAAGAAGGGCGGCGACGCCGATACGAAGGAAGCGGCGCTGCGCAAGAAGATTGATACAGCCAGGGCCGCCGAGCAGAAAGCACTGCAAGCTGCGGCCGAAGCCAAGCGCAAAAAAGACGAGCAGGACGCGCTGGAGCGGCTCAATCGCAAGCAATTCGACGAACGCATCGCGGGTTTTGACCTCGCGTTCAAGTCCAATGATTTTGCCACCGCGCGCAGCAATCTGGACGAAGCGGCGAAACTCATTAACAACGACCCGCGCCTGAAAGAAAAAGAAGCGGATTTGAAAAAGGCGCAGGCGGATTCCGACAAGAAGGCCGGCGCCGCGCTCGAACTGGCCGCCATGAAGGCGCCCAAGGGTGAGTACGACGACGCAATCAAGGACGTGAACGCGGCCGCGCAGCAGTATCCGCGCCGAGACCTGAACTCCGCGATCCAGGCGCTCTCTGCGCTCAAGCGCGTCGAAAGTTCGGCGCAACAGGAACTCGTCTCATCCGCCGCGAAATTGAAACAGCTTGACGCCCGTGCCGGACCGAAGGGCGCGAACGAGCGGGCGCGTGTCGCCGCCGCGCAGCGCAATCTACAGACTCTTACGACGAGCGCCGCCGAGACACTCGCGCGCGTCCGTTTCCAGGACTCGGGCGTGGCCGTGCAGAAGCTCGATGGCGACTTCGATATGCGAAAGCGCGAGCTGAACAGCGCGCTGAATCAATACGAAGACGCGATCAATGTCAAAGAACCTCCGCCGCACACCGATACGGGCGACCAGAATCCATTTAAGACGGAGAACAAAAAACCGCCCGTCAGGCAACCTGATCCGCCGAAGAAGACCAATGGCGGCAATAGCGGAAAGAACGCAGGCGACGTCAATCCGTTTGAATAGCAGAAATTTGCGGCCAACCGCAGGGCCTTCTTCCGGATTGAAGAGGGCCCTGTTCATTTGCGCCTCACCTTGACAATTTCACATGGGACCCTAGCTTTTTACGGCCGAAACCACGAACCTCATTTTCAGCTCCACCCGCTCGCGAGGTAAGGATGTCGTTGCCCTTTTTCCCAGCCCTGATAGACGTGCCGATTTTCCCGCTTCCGGGCATTGTCCTCTTTCCGGGATCGCTGCTTCCATTGCGGATTTTCGAGCCCCGCTATGTCGCGCTGCTTCGCGATGCCCTGGCGGGAGAAAAATTGATCGGCATGGCGCAGCTCAAGGAAGCCGGATTCGCGAATGACGAGTCATTTGAAGTGCGGCCGGCCGTTTACGATGTGCTGGGCGTCGGCCGTATCGTCGCGCACGAAAAACTCGCGGACGGCACTTCGCACATCGCGCTGCTGGGCCAGGCCCGCTGCAGGATCAACTCCGAGCGGCCACACGAACCGTACCGCATTGCCAGCGTCGCCGCCCTGCGCGACCAATTGCCTGTGAATTCCGTTGAGCGCGAACAGCTTCGCCGCGCCGTGTACGAGGTGAAACAAGGCGCGCTGGCGCTCTCCCTCCGCACGCTCGATGCCGAGGCGCAGGTGCCGCTGAAGAACGTGCTCGAGAGCCCGGATGCCGGACTGATCGCCGATGTGCTCGCCGGTATTTTTGTTCATGATCACCAGTTGCGCCAGACACTGCTCGAAAACCAGAACGTGTTCGAACGCATTCGCATCCTGCGCGAACTGCTCAATCAGATGGGAGGACGCGCCGAGATCAAGGCGCCGAACATGACACTTCGAAACGATGAAATTTGTCTGAATTGAGCAGCAAAGGCTTGCAGACTGTAGCAATCGCGTTATCTCTAGAAGTTCGATTTACACCGATTCGCCGCACTATATCGGTTTTGCAGTACCGGGGGTGGGGGGCCCCTTCAGGATGAAACGTGGCCGAAAAAAGAGCGCCCGTGTGGGCGCAGAACCCGATTTGATTCGTTTCGGGATCTCTATTCCCGCAGATCTGTTGAAAAAATTCGATCAGAATCTGGCGCAGAAGCAGAAGCAAAACCGCTCCGACGCGATCCGTGACCTTATCCGGGACCGTCTGGTGCAAGACGCATGGACCGAAGGCAAGGGCGAACAAACTGCGACCGTCACGCTCGTTTATGAAGCGCACAACGCCGACGTTCAACGCCGGCTCGCCGAGGCCAAGCGATCGCTCGGGCAGCACCTGCTTTCAGCATTGCAGGTCCGCATCAGTTCCACGCAGGAATTGGAAGTCCTCGCCCTGCGCGGCCAGGCCTCGACCGTCCGCAACCAGGCCGAAAACGTCCTCGGAATTAAAGGCATCCTTCACGGCAAGCTCGTGATGACCGGCGCTTAACGGCAAGTGCTGAGTGCTGAGTGCTGAGTGCTGAGTGCTGAGTGCTGAGTGCTGAGTGTCTAACCCGTCACAAGATTCCAGTGGCCTATTCTTTTACGTCGAAGAAATTCTTTTCGATATGTACGTCTGAACACGCTTTCTGCTCTAGCGGAAGCGATTTTGCAGTGAACCGGTTGGCGGTAATCGTCAAGCCTTTGACGTTCTTCGCAAACAAGCTGGTGTTCTCGAAATAGTTCCCTTCAATGCGAATGTTCTCGTGCACCCATTCTTCGGGGTTGTTTGAATGCGACTGGGGCGTGATCTGAATCCCGCATTCGATGAAGCGGTTGTTGCGAATTGTCAGGTCGCGCACGGGACCTGACTCGAACCAGCCTTCGGCGTCGTCTTCGATCAATATTCCCGGCATGGCGCAGCGCAGAAACGTGTTGCCCTCGACCAGCACTTTGCCGCGCGTGGTGAACAGAAAACCGCGCACCGGGTCCATGCTGATGTGATTATTGCGCGCGGTGATGTTCGGATACCAGGTGA
>Ga0265314_10003249_pt1 | contig 15892 bp, 7 predicted proteins | sample 4126metaG_FD_203106 | JGI IMG/M metagenome (GOLD analysis project Ga0265314, IMG submission 203106) | Rhizosphere microbial communities from Carex aquatilis grown in University of Washington, Seatle, WA, United States - 4-1-26 metaG | ecosystem: Host-associated > Plants > Roots > Rhizosphere >... | reverse complement strand
CGCGCGAGGGCCGGCGCGACTTCGTGAAGCTGCTCGACGTCGGTGTGGCGCGCCTCGGCGCGGCCGGCGCGGCGGCCCCCGCCACGCTCGACGCGCGCGCCGACGTCTACGGCCTCGGCGGCCTCGTCTACCACATGGTCACGGGGCGCCCGCTCGAGACGGAGCGTCGGGCGGAGATCGCCGCGCCGACGTCGCTGCGGCCCGCGGGCTCGCTGCCCGCGGAGCTCGACGCCGTCATCCTGCGCGCGCTCGAGAAGGAGCCCGAGCAGCGCTGGCCCGACATGGCGTCGTTCGCGGAGGCGGTGGCGCGCTGCCGGCTCACGCGGCGGCAGAGCGTGCGCGTCGAGGCGCTCCAGATCGCCGAGCTGCGCGGCAAGACCGACGCCTTCGAGATCGACGCGCGCCGGCGGCGTCGCCTGTGGTCGGTCGGCAGCGTCGCCGCGGCGGTGGTCATCGCCATCGCGGCGCTGCACTTCATCCAGTCGGCGCCGGGGCACGTCCAGATCTCGACGGTGCCGCCGGACGCCGATCTGAAGTTCAACGGGCTGGCCGTGCAGGCGCGCTCGCCCGTCGTGCTCGACGCCGCGCCGGGCCGCTACACGCTCGTCGTGTCGCGCGCCGGGTTCGTCACCGCCGAGCGCTCGGTCGAGGTCGCCGCGCGCCAGACCGTCTCGGTCCCCGTCGAGCTCGTCGCGTTGCCCGCGGCGCCGCCCACCGCCGACGCGCCGGCCGCTGCTCCAAGCCCCGCCCCGTGAACGACAGCCAGCCCCGCATCGTCTCTCTCCTCCGCCGCGTCCTTCCCTGGATCGTCACGGCGGGCCTGCTCATCCTCATCTTCCGCCGCATCTCTCTCGGCGACGTCCTCGCGGCCACGCACGGCGCGGCGTCCTGGACGATCCCGGCGGCCATCGCCGGCGTCGCGGCGGTGTACGTCGCCGACTCGTTCGCGATCTGGAAGACGTTCGGCTGGTTCCTCGCGCCGCTCACCTTCGGCCAGGTGCTGGTGGTGCGCGGCGGGAGCTACCTGCTGGCCGCCATCAACTACAACGTCGGCCAGGGCGCGATGGTCTACTTCATCCACCGCGCCAAGGGCACGACCGTCATGCGCGGCGTCGCGACGCTGCTGCTCGTGCTCGGCATCAACGTGCTCGCGCTCCTCGGCCTGTCGACGGTGGGCCTGTTCGTCGCGCCCGACATCCCCCACGTCGTGCGCGTCCTCGTCGCCGTCGCCTTCGCGGGCCTGGCCGTCTACGCGCTCGCCGTGGCGGTGAAGCCGCGCTGGCTCGCCTCACGCCCCCTCTTCGACGTGCTCCTCGGCGCGGGGCTCGGCGGCCACCTCAAGGCCCTGCTCGTGCGCCTCCCCCACATCGCCGCGCTCGTCCTCTACACGACGACGATGCTGCACGCCTTCGGTGTCGCCGTCCCCTGGCGTCAGGCCATCGTGACGTTGCCGCTCTTCTTCTTCATCGCCGTGCTCCCCATCTCGGTCCAGGGGCTCGGCACGAGCCAGGCCACGATGATCTTCCTCTTCGCGCGCTACGCGCCCGGCGATGCGACCGCCCGGGCCGCCGCCGTCGTCGCCGCGAGCCTGTTCTCCACGGCGATCACGACGGCGCTCCAGGCGCTGCTCGGCCTCGCCTGTCTGCGCACGCGCACGGGGCAGGAGCTGCGGGCCGCCGCGGCCGCCACGGCCAAGCCAGCGACCTGACCACGATACGGACGGCCGGGAACGATCGTCAGTGTGACGATCGATCGAACCCTGACTTTCGCTGAGGCCGCGCGCGCGCAGCGGCCACGACTTCTCGCGGTCTAGACGACGCGCGGCCTCGGCACGCGGGTTGCGTAGAGCGGGCGCGTCGAATGGGCGCTTCGCCCACCACAACCATCGAAAGGAAATGTCCCATGCTCAAGAACAAGCTCGTTCCCATGGCCGTCGTCGCTGTCTCGCTCCTCTCGGCCGGGCTGGCCAACGCCGGCGCGCGCTACGCCTACTCCGTCACCGTCGACAACACGAACCACCGCGCGTACGGCTCGGCGGGCACGGCGCGCAACAGCGCCGACTCCAACATGCTCCTCGCCTGCAGCGTGCAGGCGGGGACGTCCCTCTCGGGCGTCGTCTCGGCCCCCGTCGCCACCTGCAGCGCGGTGGACGCGGCGGGCACCTACGGCAGCTGCAGCACGAGCGAGGCGACGTTCGTCGACGCCGTGAAGACGTCGTTCACGGGCGACTCGTACGTGCTGTTCGGCTGGAACGCCGCCGGCACTTGCAACGGCATCACGATCTACAACGGTTCTTACTTCGAGCCGAAGAAGTAGGAGGAAGACGAAAATGACCTCCAACAACCTCGCGCGACGTCCCGGCAGGGGCGCTCTCTCGCTCTTGGCGGCGCTCGGTGCCGGCGCGCTGATCGGATGGACCGCGCACCGGAACACCGCGCTGGAAGCACGCTGGCGCGATCTCTCGCGCGAGGTTGAAGCGCTCGCGCAAGACCCGGCACGGCCCCCCGTGGCCGGGTCTTGCACGGCGGTCGTCGATCCGCGAACCGTCGCCGAGGCGGTCCGCGGCGCGCTCGGACAGGTCGAGGGATCGACCGCCGCGCAGACCACCGCGCAGGCGCAGGCCAAACCGGCGCAGGAGGCCGCGCCTCCCTCGGACGAGGCGCTCGTCGCGCTCCAGCACGGCCAGGAGCTCGTCGCGCGCGCGCGCACGAAGGGTCACTGGACGACTGAGGACGCGCTCGCCCTGCAGGGCATGGTGGCGAGCGCGGACGACGACGACACGCGGATGCAGCTCCGCCTCCTCGTCGTGCAGGCCCTCAACCGCCAGGAGCTCAAGCTCGACGCGCCGCTGATGTTTTAGAACCACTTCACGTTGACGTGAACGTGAACGTGGTCCTAGACGCAGTCGCTGACGCTGTCGTGTGCCTGGACTGTGCTGCGTACAAGCACACGACAGCGACTACGACAGCGTTTATGACCACGACCACGTCCACGTGAGAAAGCGCTAGCGGAGCTTTCGCCGACGCTCAATCCAGGCCCAGCCTGCGGTTGAGCGTCGCGAGCTCGTCGCCGAGCGCGAAGTTGATCATCTCGATGACCTCGATGTTGCCGGCGGCGGCGGCGCGCAGCTCCTCGGGCGACTGCACGACGGCGGCCGAGAGGCGGCGGTCGAGGCGCGCGATGTAGTCGAAGGAGCCGACGACGTCGCCCGAGGCGACGATCGACGCGCGGTGGCCCGTGTGCAGGAGCGCGGCGCGCCACTTGTCACTGTCGAAGACGCCGCCGTCGCGGAACGAGAGCGCGGCCTGCTCGAAGGCGCGCCGGTGGCGGCGCGGCAGCGCGCGGGCGATCTTCTGCGCGACGTCGTTGAGCTTGTCCTCGGGGAGCGCGCCACGGCCGTAGTCGGGGTACACGGTGCGCACGCCGGCGGCGACGATGAGGCCCAGGTCCTTGAGCGGCACACGCAGCGCCGCGTGCGTTCCGGCGCGCACGCGCCCGAGCTGGCGGCCCAGTTGCAGAAAAGACTCCTGGCGCGGCATGGCCGGCAGCGTGGGCGGCACGATGACGGCGGGCGGCTGGCTGGCCTCGACCTCGACCTGGGTCGCGCCCGTGCGCGCCATGTAGATCTCGAAGCCCTCGGCGAGCCCGAGCATGCTGGCGACGCGCGTGACGAGCGGGCGCACGGGATCCTCGGAGCGCGGCCCGAGGCGGTCCGCCTTCGTGACGCCCCAGTCCTCGAGGCTCATCGAGTAGAGGCGCGGCAGCACCTCGACCATGGCGGCAAGCAGCGCCGTCGCGGGGTGGCGCTCGTCGGGGTGGCGGATGACGGACTCGAACTCCTGGTTCGTGACCGCGCCCGCCGTCTGATCGGTCCAGCGCACGCGCGCCTCGCGCACGGTGCGGATCTCGGCGGCGTCCGTCGCCTGCAGCACGGCGAGCGCGGCGACGGCGCGCGCCGAGCGGTGCGGCTGGCCCGTGCGGTCGAAGAGCCGGCGCAGCGCGCGCATCGAGTCGAGGCGCAGCGGCTCGACGCCGAGCAGGCCGAGGTGCTCCGTGACGGCCTCGTGCAGGCGGCCCGACTCCTCGAGGACGCGCGCGAGCTCGGCGCGTGGAGCCGACCCCTTGGGGTCCGCGGAGACGACAATCCTCAGCTCGTCGACGGCGCGGTTGGGCGAGGCGAGCGGACCGCTCCACAGCGCGGCGAGGCGCATGCGCCGCGCGGTCGCGTTCGGCTCGATCTCGAGGTAGCGGCCGAGCGCCGCGGCGAGGCGCATCGGCTCGTCGAGATCGGTGAGGATGGCGTCGAGGCGGTCCATCGCGCCGGCGTGCCGCGGGTCGAGGAGCAGCGCCTGCTCGAGCGCGTCGGCCGCGCCCTCGGGATCCTCGGCCGCGCCGGCGAGCAGATCGCCGAGCGACATGAAGTGGATGACGCGCGCCTCGCGATCGGGGTCGACGGTGGCGAGCCGGCGCAGCGTGAGCGCGGCGTTGGCCCAGTCGCGCCGGCGCGAGAGGCCCCGCACGAGGCCGGTGAGCGCGCGGACGTCGTCGGGCGCCGAGAGGAGCGCGCTGCGGTAGGCCTCGACGGCCACGCCGACGTCGGCCAGGTCGCGCTCGGCGAGATCGCCGATGCGCACCCAGGCGGCGCTCACGACGCGCGGATCGGGTGAGGCGGCGATGACACGCTGGAACGACGCCACGGCCTCGGCGGGGCGCCCGAGCTCGGCCTGCACCTCCGCGAGCCGCGCCAGCGCTTGCACGGAGGTCGGGTCGAGCTCGACGGCCTCGGCGAGCGCCGCCGCGGCGTCGTTGGCGTCGCGCTCGCGCAGGAGCGCCGCGAGCGAGAGCAGGCGATCCCGCCGCTGGATGACCGTGCCCGTCGTGGCGCGCCGGCGCATGACCTGCGCGAGGCGGTCCGTGTCCGAGCGCGCGCGCAGGATGCCCTCGAGCGCCTGGAAGTCCGCCTCGGCTTCGGGCTCGAGCGCGAGCACCTCCTCGAGCGCGCGCGCCGCGAGCTGATCGTCCTCCTCGTCGACGGCGTCGCCCGCCGCGTAGAGGCGCGCCGCGCGCCGGAAGGCGTCGGCCGCGCGCGTGCCCGCCTTGGTGAGGCGCGCGAGCCGCGCGAAGAGCTCCGCGGCGGCGCGCGTCTCGCCGATCGCCTCGCGCAGGCGCCCGAGAGAGCGCAGCGCCGGCAGGAACGTCGCGTCGGCGTCGATGGCGCGCTCGAAGTCGGCGTCGGCGCCGCGCAGATCGCCCGAGGCGAGGTGCGCGAGGCCGAGCTCCCACAGGTACACGGCGCGCGTCGGCCCGTCGGGCGCGGCCTCGGCGAGCTTGCGCCGCGCGAGGATGACGCGCGCCCAGTCGCCCCGCCGCACGGCGTGCCGCTCGAACACCGTGAGGGCGCCGATGGTCGGGCGCGCGTCGACGATGCGCTCCCAGAGCTGCATGGCCTCGCCGAGCCGCGTGCCCGTGCGCTCGCGCGCCGCCGCGGCCGCGCGCCACAGGGCCGCCTTCGCGTCGGGCTCGCGCGCGACCTCGGCGAGGCGCTCGAGCGCGAGGCCCGCCTCGCGATCGCGTCCGAGACGGCGCAGAAAAGTGACGTGCGCCTCGAGGGCCGAGGCCTCGGTGGGCGCGTCGTCGAGCGCGAGCTCGATGACGGCCACGGCGTCCCCCGCGTCGGCGAGGCGCCACGCGAGATCGACGCGGCGGCCGGGCGAGACGCCGCCCGCTCCGCCGCTCGCGACGCCGCGCCCGCCGCGCGCCGAGGCCTCCGCCATGGCGGCTGCGAGGCGCTTGTGCTGCAGCGTCGCGACCTCGGCGGAGCGGCCGAGCAGCTGGTAGAGGCGCTCCTGCACGAGCTCCGCCACCGCCGTGCCGGGCGGGCGCCCCTGCGTCGCGACCGAGAGCGCGCGCTCGACGGCGAGCAGCGCCTCGCGCGGCCGGCGCAGCTGCCACTCGTAGACCTCGGCCTGGCGGCGGTAGAGCGCCGCCTTGGCGGCCGGGTCGGCCACCAGCTGCGCGAGCGCGCCGAGCGCCGTCGCGAGCTCCTCGCCGCGGCCGAGGCGCGCCAGGACGCGCACGTGCTCCGCGTGTGCCGCGACGTTGCCCGCGTCGAAGGCGAGCGCCCGCGCCACCGCGGCCAGCGCCTGCTCGGGGCGGCCCAGGCGGCCCGTCGTGAGGCGCGCCGCCTCGATCTCGAGCGCGCTCGCCTGCGCCGGGTTGGTCTCCGAGGCGGCCTCGCGCGAGAGGACGTCGACGAGCGCGTCGACGTTCTTGCGCCGCTCGTGCGTACGCGCCAGGCCCGCGAGCGCCGGCCGGAACGCGGGCGCGAGGGCCAGCACTGCGTCGTAGGCGCGGATGGCCTCGTCGTCGGCGGCGGCGCGCTCCTCGTAGATCGTCGCCGCGCGGTAGCGCCACGCGACGCGCGCCTCGTCGGACAGCCCGGGCACGTCCGTGCCGAGCTTGAGCGCGGCCTCGGCGGCGACCAGCGCGTCGCCCGCCTTCTCGGCGGCGCGCAGCAGCGCGCGCAGCGCCTCGGGCTTGCGCACGCCCGAGGTGGCCCACTCGCCGAACAGCGCGAGCGCGCGTCCCGGATCGCCGAGGCGCTCCTCGTAGAGCGCGCCGAGCCGCTCGAGCCGGAGCGTCGGATCGGCGGACGCACCGGGAGCGTCCGTCGGCGCGGCCGCGTCGGTGCCTCCCCGCGCGGTCGCCTCGGCCTCGACGACGCTGACCATCTCGTCCCAGCGGCCCAGCGCCGGGTAGAGCCGCTCGAGGAGGTGCAACGCCGGCGCGTACCCCGGCACCGCCTCGACCGCCCGCCGCGCGAGCGCCGCCGCCTGCGTCGGGTCGTGCAGCGCCGTCTCGGCCAGCTCCGCCGCGCGCAGGGCCAGCGCCGCGCGCTCGGCGGGCTCGACGCTGCGCCCGACGGCCGCGACGGCCAGCTCGACCTGCGCGCGTGCGTCGCCCGTGCGCGAGGCGAGGCGCTCGAGCGCCCGCAGCGTCACCGGATCGCCCGCGCGGCCCCCGAGCACGCGCTGGTAGCGCACGGCGGCCGCGTCATTGTCGCCCTCGAGCTGCTCGGCGACGTGCGCCGAGAGGCCGAGGAGCGCGACCGCCCAGTCGGGATCCGTCGAGAGCTTGGCCTGGTCGTCGAGCGCCGCGCGCGCCCGCGCCCAGCGCCCGGCCGCCGCGTGGTCCTCGGCGGCGATGGCCAGCAGCGAGGCGTCGTCGGGCGACTCTGCGCGCGCCGCCTCGACGAGCTCCGCCGCGCGCTCGGCCGTGCCGAGGCGATGCCGCGCCAGCCCCGCCGCCATGGCGAGCCAGGGCGCGCGCCCCACGCCCGCGGGCGTCGCCTCGGCCTCGAGCACGAGGCCACGCAGGAGCTCGGGATCCTTGCCGATGCGCGCGGCGACGCGGCGCAGGCCCGCGCGCGCCACGGCCGCGGCGCCGTCGAACGGATCCACAGCCGCCGCGCCGTCGGCGGCTTGGGTGATCTCGTCGAGCGCGCGGCCATAGAGCGCCAGCGCCTCGGTGAGCCGGCTGGGATCGCCCTCGGCGAGCTGGGCGAGGCGCGCCAGGACGCGCGCGCGCTCGGCGCGGCCGGCCGCGCCCGCGAGCTTGCGTTCGAGCACGGTGCGCAGGAGCGCCGCGTCCCCCGCGCGGTCCGCGATCTCGTGCAGCGCCTCGAGCGCCCCGCGGTGCGCGGGCACGAGCGCGAGCGCCGCCTCGAGCGCCTGCCGCGCCGGCTCGGACGCGAGCAGCCCGTCCTCGAAGAGGTACGCCTTCTCGACGAGCAGATCGGCCCGCTCCCCCACCGACGAGGAGGCCGCCGCCTCGGCGTCGAGCAGCTCCGTCGCCGCCCAGGTGCTGCCCGCGTCGACGGCCGCGACGCGCAGCGCGCCGAGCACGGGTCGGAACGTCGAGGCGGGCGGCGACCCGACCGCCATCTGGAGGTGGTCGGCCGCCGCGACGGTGTCGCCCACGCCGTCCTCGAGCATGCGCGCCGCCGCGTAGCGCAGCGCGCCCGCGGCCACGCCCTCGCGCGACTCCGCCTCCTCGGCCGTGGCGAGCGCCTCCGCCTCCCACTGCGCGGGCGAGCGCTCGAGCCCGCGCCGCCCTTCCGACGCGTACACCGAGCCCGCGGCGACGCTGGGCTGGGTCACCTCGTCGGTGCGCCCGATGGGGACGGGGGTCGGCGTCAGCGATGACATGAGGTCAGGGCACGCATCTTCTCAGTGAAGACATGGGTTTACCAAGGCCCATCCGTCCGGCCCAAGTTCACCTTGCCGTCTCCACGGCTGGCGGCCACTTTACACCTTTCGGCCCCCCGGGCGGCCCCCGAAGAGGGTACAATGCCCGGCGAGCTCCGCGGCATGGGCAAGATCATCGTCACGGGAAACGAGCAGCGGCGTGAGTACGAGCTGGGGGCCATCAACACCGTCGGCCGGCACCCCGACAACACGCTGCAGATCCTCGATCGGATCGTCTCGAAGGAGCACGCTCAGATCATCCGGCAGCCCGACGGGCGTTTCCTGTTCCGCGACCTCGGCAGCCTGAACGGCTCCTTCCTGCGCGGCGAGCGCATGGGCGAGCACATCCTCAAGGACGGCGACGAGATCACTCTCGGCTCGACGCGCCTCACCTTCCAGGAGCGGTCGCCCGAGGACTCGCTGCTCAACAAGGTCACCATCGCGCCCGCGGCCACCGAGTCGCTCATCCGCCAGAAGATCCAGGCGCCCCCGGCGGGCTTGCACGAGTTCCTGCCCGAGCGCCAGATCGCCGACGTCGAGGTGCTGCGGCAGGACTACGAGAAGCTGCGCCTCGCCAACGAGCTCGGCCGCTCGATCGGCCTCGAGGTGAACCTCGACGTGCTGCTCGAGAAGATCATCATGAAGGCGTTCGACCTCATCGAGGCCGACCGCGGCGTCATCCTCCTCATGGAGGACGGCGTGCCCAAGCCGAAGATCGCGCGCACGCGCGACGGCAAGGCGGAGCAGATCGTCCTGTCGAAGTCGATCCTCAACGAGGTCGTCAACAACAAGGCCTCGGTGCTGTCGTCCGACGCCACGATGGACAGCCGCTTCTCGGCGGCGCACTCGGTCATCATGCAGGGCATCCGCTCGACGATGACCGTGCCCTTGCTCCACCGGGACGAGCTCCTCGGCATCATGCACCTCGACTCGATGATCGCGACCAACGCGTTCGGCGAGAAGGATCTCCAGATCTTCGGCGGCATCGCCAGCCAGGCCGCGGTCGCCATCCACAACTCGCAGCTCGCGCGCGAGATCGAGCAGGAGGCCAAGACGCGCGCCCAGTTCCAGCGCCTGCTCTCGCCCAACCTCGTCGACCAGGTCGTCAAGGGGAAGCTCCAGCTCGAGAAGGGTGGCGCGCTCAGCGAGGTGACGCTGCTCTTCTCCGACATCCGCGGCTTCACCTCGATGAGCGAGTCGCGGGCGCCGCAAGAGATCGTCCGCATGCTCAACGAGTACTTCGAGCTGATGGTGGACGTGATCTTCAAGTACCAGGGCACGCTCGACAAGTTCGTGGGCGACGAGATCATCGCCCTCTTCGGCGCGCCCGTGGCCATGGAGAACGCCGAGGTCAAGGCCGTGCAGTGCGCGCTCGACATGATGCAGGTCCTCTCCGAGTTCAACCGCGTGCGCGTCTCGGAAGGCCAGAACGAGATCAAGATCGGCATCGGCATCAACACGGGCATGGTCGTCACGGGCGCCATCGGCAGCTCGCGCGCGCTCCAGTACACGGCCATCGGCGACGCCATGAACACGACGGCGCGCCTGTGCAGCGTCGCGCAGCCCGGGCAGATCATCCTCTCCGAGGCGACCTACAAGAAGGTCGCCGGGCAGGTCGCCGCCGTGCCGCTCCCCGACGTCCGCGTCAAAGGCAAGGCCGAGGAGCTGCGCATCTACAACGCCGTCGGCGTGCGCGACCGCAGCATCCGCGACAAGACCGGCGAGAGCACGCGACCAGGCTAGGGTTCGCCGGCGGTCGGGCGCGGCTGCCAGGTCTCGCGGTGCGCGGCCCACCAGGCGCGCAGCTCGGCGGCGCGCTCCCGGTAACCGTCCCCAGGCTTCGAGACCTTCGCGCCCGTCAGCGCCTCGAACGCGCGCTCCCCGTCACCTCTCACGCCCGTCGTCGCGTCGAGGCCGCTCTCGGCGAGCACGTCGAGCGAGCGCCGGCTCGGATGCGCGACGATACCGTCGAGGGTCACGGCGGCCACGGTCGGTGACTCGGTCGCCAGGAGCGTCCCGTCGAGCGCGCTCTCCTCGCCGAGCCGCACGCGCGCCGCGCGCACGGCCAGCGTGTCGAGCGGCGTCACCGGCTTCCAGGTCGCGAGCCCGACGTGCGCCGCGTCCTCGTCGGTCTCCGCGAGGGCCATGAGCGCGCAGGCGGCATCCGACGGCTCGTCGGGGCGGAAGGACCGGGACATCCACGAGGCGATCGCGACCTGCCCGCGCAGGATGCGCACGAGCAGCGGCACGAGCGGCCTGCCGACGCGGTTGGCGGCCATCCGGATCACCGCGCACTGCCCGTTCGCGTTCCGGGCCAGGAACGCCTCCAGGAGGAGGGGCACCCAGACGACGCGCGTGGGCTCGGGCAGCTCCCGCGCGACGCCCGACTTGGCGAGGAGCTCGGCGGCGCCCGCGAGGGCGACCTGATCGCCGCGGAGGGCCTCGAGCCCCGCGATCGTCTCGGCGGAGGTGAGCGGCCGGACCGCCGCATAGAGCGCCTTCGTCGCGCCGTCGAGGCGGTGCAGGTCGTTCCCTTTGACGCCGAGGGCGCGCGACGCGAGCACGAAGAGCGCCTTGCCCGAGACGTGCCGCCGCAGCTGGGTCACGGCGGCCGCGGTCGCGTCAGGGCGCCCGGACGCGACGTGGTCGAAGGCGACGAGCACGTCCGGCGGGAACATCGACGCGAACATGAGCTCGCGCGCCAGGTCCGCTTGCTCCGCCGCCAGCATCGTCGCGAGGTTGGGCAGGTCGGGGACGGCGGCCGCGACGAGCCGCAGGACGTCGAGGCGTCCGGGCTCGAACGATACCTTCGTGAGCGCGGCCGCGGCGCTCACGACGGCCAGCTCCGAGCAGGTGAAGCAAACCAGGACCTCGACCGGCCTGCCCTTCCCCTTGGGGCCGAAGCGCAGCGCGACGCCCGGCTGAAATCCCCCGCAGGCGGGCTCGCTCACGGCGCCGGGCGGCGCGAGCTCGTACGTCTTTCGCTCGAGGAGCGTCCGCCGGAATCCGGCCAGGAATTCACCGCCGAGCGGCTGGAATCTCCCGATGAGCGGAAACCCCGCGACGTTGGGCGGCGCGTCCTTCGCGCCGTCGAGGCGCCTGGGCTCGACGCGCGCGATCTCGACCCGCTCGGCCGCGTCGATGACCTCCACGGCACGCTCTCCAAGGCCCTGGCGAAGCTCCGCGTCCGCAGCGCATGTCCCGTAAGGTTCGGCGACCGCGCCGCCACAGACGAGGAGCACGAACGCCGAGACGCTGATGGCCTTCGAGATCGACACGCCCGCCCGATCACCATCGACACCCGAACGCGACTCCGGTTCCCGGATTTCTCGTTCCTCGAATTTCCGGCGGCGAACGAAGAAAGGTGCGGCGAGTTGTCGCACTCTGATTCTTTTCCGTTTATGCGACATGGGCGTCGCGGTCGGCGCTCCCGATCCGTGGTACGAGCGCGATGACTCGCCGTCTACGCCCTGGCCTCCGATGTGCAGAGGGCACCGACCGCCACCCACACTTTTTTCCGTTATTTCTCCATCGATGATTCGACGGATTCATCGACCGAAGTTTCGTCTCCGAGGGAAGACCGAAAACCGACAGGGCCGTTACAGAAAGAGACAAAAAATGAAAAGCACCTACGCAGGCGGAACAATCGCCCGAGCGCTCGTCGCGCTCACCTTCATCGTGTCAGCCGCGAACTGCAGCAGCGGCGGCGGAGTTCACCAGACAGGCACCGCGGGGAACGGCGGGCACGCGGGCGGAGGTTCCGCGGGCGTCGGCGCCGCGGGCGTCGGCGCGGCCGGCAACGGAGCCGCGGGAGACAACACGGGCGGCACGGGCAACGTCGCTGGCACGGGCAACGCGGGCGGCAGCGCCGCCGGCGTGTCTGGCTCTGCAGGCGTCGGCGCCGCCGGCAACGGAGCGGCCGGCAACGGAGCGGCCGGCAACGGAGCCGCGGGCAACGGGGCCGCGGGCAACGGGGCCGCGGGCAACGGAGCCGCGGGCAGCGTGGACGCCGCGGCGGGATCCGACGGCGGCGTCGACGCCCCGAAGGACTCGCCCGTCGACACGGGCACGGATACGACCACGGACACCGGCACCGACTCGGGCACGGACGTCGTGACCTGCGGCGCCGACGGGATGGCGTGCGAGGCGGCCAGCGGCGTCGCCGGCACCTGCCTCAACCACGTCTGCAAGGTGTGCGTGGACACGACGGACGACGCGAAGTGCGCCACGGCGTACGGCACGGGTCACCTCTGCGTCGCGGGCAAGTGTGTCGCCGGTGACTGCCACAGCTCCACCGGGTGCACGACGGGCCAGGTCTGCGGCGCGACCGTCGCCAACAAGTGTGGCGCGTGCGCCTCTGACACCCAGTGCCAGACCGACACGCACTACGGCGCGGCCACGATCTGCAACACGACGACGGGCCAGACGAACAGCGGCAAGTGCGTCTCGTCGACGTGCAACGCCCTCGGGACGTGCGCGGCCAACATGGGCGACACCTGCTGCAACCTGAAGTGCGTCACCGGCAACTGCTGCGACGACAACGATTGCCACACGAACTCGATGTTCGGAGCGACGTACTTCTGCGACGTCAACCACGTCTGCTCGAAGTGCGCGGCCGCGACGGGCAACCAGTACTTCGTCGATCCGGTGAACGGCGACGACTCGACGGCGACGGGCAGCGGCAAGACGAACGCCGCGAACCTGCCGAGCTGCAGCTTCCGCACGATCACGCGGGCCCTGCAGGTCATCGGCGCGACGCCTGCGGCGGGCACGGTCATCACGGTCGTGGGCGCGGCCAACGTGACGACGCAGCTCTACGTCAAGAAGGCGGTCGCCACCGATCCGGCGCCGGAGACGCTCCCCATCCCGGTCCCGGCCAACGTGAAGATCGCCACCTCGGTCGGCCCCATCTCGATGTTGCTCGCCGCCACCAACAGCGGGTTCACGCTCGCCGGCGACGGCGCCGGCATCGCGGCCGTCACGGCCGCGCCGCTGACCATCGACGGCAACGCGCACCTGTCGGGCGTGGGCATCCTCGTCGCGCCGGGCGCGGGCAAGGCGGCGTCGCTCGCGAACGTCAACGTCAAGAACACGGGCGACGACGGCATCAGCGTCACGAGCGGCAACGTCGCCATCGGCGCTGGCGTCACCGTGACGAGCGCGGGCGTCGCAGGGATGCGCGCGAGCGGCCTCAACGTCACCGGGGGCGTCGTCACGATCACCGTGCCGGCGGGCCAGACGGCGACGACGTTCAACGGCAACTCGCTCCACGGCATCGAGGTCACCCTCCTCGGCGTCGTGAACGCAACCGGCACGCCGGCGGCGGATGCTGCGACCACGGGCGGAGGCACCGTCGTTACCAGCGGCAACAGCCGCAGCAACATCTACATCGCGCAGACGCCGGGCATGGCGCCCAGCGTGGGCGTCCTCGATGGTGTCGTCGGCTGGAACAGCACCAGTATGAACTCGGCCGGCCTCGAGATCGCCGCCGGGTCCTCGGTCAAGGTGCGCAACAGCGTGTTCCTCGACAACGCGGCCTACGGCGTCCTCATCACGAGCGCCGATAACACCGCGGCCGGCAACTCCCTCGCGGGCATCGACCTCGGTGTGGCCCCGACGGCGACGACGACGTTCGGCAAGAACGTCCTGCAGGTGACGACGACGACGGCCGCCAACCACGCGAATCCGGACGCGGGCATCTGCCTGCAACTGGGCATGAACGCCGGCACGCAGAACCTGGCCGCGGCGGGCAATAGCTTCGCGGGCACGCTCGACTGCTCGAAGAACACCCCGGGCGGCGCCCTCGTGAAGTCGGCGACGTGCGCCAACCACGTCGACGAGGCCATCGTCCCGGCGACGGGAACGACGGCCACCATCACGTCGTCGAACTGCCTGTAGCGATCCGACCAGACCCCGCGCGCCGCCGCCAACACCCCCGGCGGCGGCGCTCGGGGTCACCCTTGTGGACCCCGGCGCTCAGGGCTCACTTCTTGAGTGCGCGCCTGCCCGCCTCGAGCACCGCGAGGATCTTCTCCACGTCGTAGACCGACCCGCTCCACACGCCACCGCTCGCGTCCTGCAGCGCGGCCCACAGGCGCGTGTCGGCCGGGAGGTCGGGATCGGGCGCGAGGTCGGGGCGCGGGGCGCGCGCCGCGAGCGCGGCGTCGGCGGCGCGGAAGCCACCCTCGGGGGCGGGCTCGACGAGATCGACGGCGCCGCGCAGGTTGCGCGTGTCGACCTCGACGCGAACGCTGTCGCCGTCGCGCAGCTTGCCGAGCGGACCGCCCGCGAGCGCCTCGGGGCTGACGTGGCCGATGCACGGCCCCGTCGAAAGACCCGAGAAGCGCGCGTCGGTCACGAGCGGGACGTGGCGCGCGTGCGGCAGGTACTTGAGCGCGGCCGTCACCTGGTACGACTCCTCCATGCCGGCGCCGAGCGGGCCGCGACAGCAGAGGATGACCACGTCGCCCTTCTGGATCGCGTCCGCGCCCTGGCTCTTGACGGCGGCGATCGCAGCGCGCTCGGTCGTGAAGACGCGCGCGCGCCCGACGAGCCGGTACACGCCCGCGTCGTCGAGGGCCGCGGGATCGATGGCCGTGCTCTTCACGACGGCGCCGTCGGGCGCGAGGTTGCCGCTCACGAAGGTGATGGTCGGCCGCAGCCCCGCGCGCGAAGCGGCGTCGGGCGCGAGGATGACGCGATCGGGGTCGACGCCATCCTCCTCGCGCAGGCGCGCGCGCAGCCGGGCGCGGCGCTCGGAGCGCTCCCACGCGTCGAGCGTCTCGCCGAGCGGCGTCCCGAACGCCGTGAGCGCGCCGAGGTCGAGCAGCCCGAGCGCGCGCAGGTGCAGCATGACCTCGGGGACGCCGCCCGCGAGGAACACGCGCACCGTCGGGTGCGGCCCGTTCGGCAGGCAGTCGACGAGGCGCGGGACGCTGCGGTTCACCTCGGCCCAGTCGCGCGCCGTCGGCGGCGCGAGGCCCGCGGCGTGCGCGATGGCGGGCACGTGCAGGAGGAGGTTCGTCGAGCCGCCCACGGCCGCGAACACCGTCATCGCGTTCCGCACCGCGCCCGGCGTCAGCAGATCGCGCCCCGTGAGCCCGCGCGCGCGCTGCGAGGCGACGGCGGCGACGGAGCGGCGCGCGAGCTCGAGCCAGATCGGCTGCCCCGACGGCGCGAGCGCGCTGTGCGGCACGGCGAGCCCGAGCGCCTCGGCGACGACCTGAGAGGTCGCGGCGGTGCCGAGGAACTGGCAGCCGCCGCCGGGCGAGCCGCACGCGCGGCAGCCGAGATCACCAGCCTCCTCGAGCGTGAGCTGGCCGTGCGCGAAGCGCGCGCCGATGGTCTGCACCTTGCCGGCGTCCTCGGCGTCGATCGCGGGCAGCGTCACGCCGCCCGGCACGAGCGCGATGGGGAGATCGCGCGCGCCCGCGAGGGCCATCATCATCGCGGGCAGCCCCTTGTCGCACGTCGCGATGCCCACGACCGCCCGGCGCGTCGGCAGCGAGCGGATGAGCCGCCGCAGCACGACCGCCGCGTCGTTGCGGTACGGCAGGCTGTCGAACATCCCCGTCGTGCCCTGCGTGCGCCCGTCGCACGGATCGGTGACGAAGCCCGCGAAGGGGATCGACCCGCCGGCCCGCAGC
>Ga0265314_10003245_pt1 | contig 15901 bp, 11 predicted proteins | sample 4126metaG_FD_203106 | JGI IMG/M metagenome (GOLD analysis project Ga0265314, IMG submission 203106) | Rhizosphere microbial communities from Carex aquatilis grown in University of Washington, Seatle, WA, United States - 4-1-26 metaG | ecosystem: Host-associated > Plants > Roots > Rhizosphere >... | reverse complement strand
AGCCTCCTCGCAGGAACGTCGCCGGGCGCAATATCTCTCGCATGAGATGAACTTCAGCCACCTGTTCGACGGACAGTTCTACTCCTGTGACATCGGCCTCATAAAGCCGGCGGAGGGCTACTTCCGGGCCGTAGCGCAGCTCCTCGGACGCTCAGCGCCGGAGTTGCTCTTTATTGACGATTCACTTGCCAATGTAGAAGGAGCCAGGGCGGCGGGCTGGTCAGCCGAGCACTTCACGAACCCGGAAGAACTCCGCGGGCAGTTGGCCCAATACCTGGGACCCCTTCTTGACCGCGGGTAACTTCCAAAGTCGAGCGATTGTTCCGGAGAATAACTCGTAGTCGCCGTCTCGTACTCCGTCCGGGTGGTCCGGCGGCGGCCCTCGCATTCACATTGGCCGCCCTCCACTCCTATTGGGACGCATTGTGGGTTTCCAGGAGTCTCCGGAGCTCATTTTCCAGATGGTCCGATTGTGAGAACGGATGAGCCAGCTCAGTCGTCGTTTGCCCGGCCGCGCAGTTTCTTGGAGGAGGATCGTTGCGATTTTGCCGTGAGACGACGGACCTTGGAGCCGAGCGTGGGCCGACTGGGGCGGCGGGTTTTCGGCACGACTTGCGCCCTGGCGATCAGTTCATTCAGTCGCGCCCGGGCTTCGGCTCGATTGGCCTCCTGCGTCCGGTGCACGCGGGACGTGATGATCAACACGCCGTCTTGCGTGGCGCGATTGCCGGCTAACGCGAGGAGGCGCTGCCGCACGTCGGCGGGAAGCGAGCGAGACTGGGCGACATCGAAGCGCAGTTGGACGGCAGTAGAGACTTTGTTGACGTTCTGGCCGCCAGGACCGGAAGCGCGAACAAAGGTCATTGTAAGTTCGGAATCTGGAATGAATATGGACAAATGCTATTTCCAGAATAGCCCGCAATGTGGTGGCTTGCTGCTGCTCAAGCCTCAGAGCTCTCGCCCTTGACGAAGAAGGGCTCCATCTCCTTGTACTCCAGGATCTTCACGGTCGCCTTCCGGGGAGCGTTGCCCTGCGCGATCGCGAGGAACGCCTGTTCCGACTGCGCCACCATCGCGCGCGCGAGGTTGTTTTTGTGGATGGAGTGGTACCTGGACGGCATAGCCCAGTGCAGCAGTGGCATGACGTAGCCAAGGACGCCCGGCGTGTTGGAGTTACCGAGAATGACGGCGGGACGGTACACTCCCAGGAAGTCGAACTTGACGGACTCGACAGCCTTCTCCTTCTCGCCGATGATCTTCGCGTACTGCATCCCGGCTTCGGGGTCCGCGCCCACTGCCGTCATGACGCCACACACACGAGCGCCTCCAGCCTTGGCGGCGCGGCAAAAAGCCTGCGGGTAGGCGATTTCGATCTTGCGCACCTTCTCCTCGGGCATCTTCGCGCTGCCCTTGCCGACGCCGAACGCGGCGAGGGCTACGTCGACTCCCTGGGCGTGCGGCGCAAGCTCCTCCTCGAGTCGGTCCATGTTGACAACCACCTCGGAGACTTTGGGATCGGCGAAAACCGTCTTGCGGCGCGTCACCACCACCAACTTCTTGCACAGCGGGTTCTCGATCAGAAGCCGCACGATGCGTCCGCCAACGTTCCCCGTCGCGCCCAGCACCATCGCCGAGTAATGCGCCTTCGACTCTGCCATCGTCACCTCACACGCGCGGGAAATCTCAAACACACGGCAAGTCCTGAATGAGCGACGGGCGACTTCTTCACATGGTTTGAGGCAAAGATTATTGGCCGCCGATGAACGCCGATCAACGCCGATGAAAAGCAAGCACCTTCTTGATCGGCATGACGCATCACTTCTTCAGTCCCCCCTGCCAGTTGATCACGACCGTCATCGCCGGCGCAGGGACCAGGGGAATCACACCCAGTTCCAAACGGGCCTTGTGTTCAGCCCACGCGCGGCGGTCGTTGCGATCCGCGGCGATAAGAACGGCAGAGTCGTAGACGACGGCGATCATGCCGGGCGCCGAACCGGTCGTGACCCTCGGAGTTGTGCCCGCACGTTGCGGCGAGCCTTATCCATCTCTTCCGCGGTGAGGCGTCCATGCTGCTTTTCCCAACGGGCAATTGCCGCCAAGCCCGCCCGCCGTTGGAGTGCTTCGCGAGCCGCGATGGTCATCCAGGCTGAAACGCTCGCGGGCAGCGGCCGCCAGGATATCTTCATGAATGTCAGGGTCTATGGTGATCGCAAGTTTTGGCGATGGATTGCCGCGCCGGCCGGGTCCGCTCCCTTACGGTCGCGGCTCTGTAACAAAAAACTCGCGGCTCTGTGACGTATTCAGATCAAAATCGAATCTTGCCGGCGAATTCAAAATCCCTCGGATTACCGGCGCTTATGATGGTTGCAAACGCGGCGCTGCCGTACGATCCGTTCGGATCGTTGAGCGGCGGAGTATTGCTGACGTTGAAGACTTCCGCGCGGAATTCCAGATTCAGCCGCTCCGATAAACGAAACATTTTGCTGATCATCAAATCGGCATCCTGGAGCCCTGGACCGCGCACCGCATTCCGCGAACTGGTGCCGATGCTAAACTGTCCCGCTGTGCTGAAGGCGGCCTTGTTAAACCACTGGGAGGCGCTGCGAGTAGTGAAGTCGTTGGGGTTGGCGATGCGATTCGGACGCTGAACGGCGTAGCCGAACGCGGAGAGCGTATTGGTCGCCTGAGTGACGGGCACCGCGTCGCCGGACTGGATACGAACGATGCCACCGATTTCCCAGCCGGAGATTTTCCACCATCGCGGAATCCGGTACACCCAACTGGCGGAAAACACGGAGGGGATGTCGCCGCTGGATACATCGCGTTCGAGCTTCCGGTTGAAAGCGTCGGCGGCGCCGATGGTGGTAAGGGTCGGCCCGGTAAATATGGTCTGCGAAAAGTAAGTGGAAGCGTCGTCAATAAGCTTGGAGAACGTGTAGGCGAACGAGAAACTCAAACCATGCGAGAAACGCTTTTCCAGCTTCGCCTGCAGAGCTTCATATTCGGAGTCGGCCACATTGTCGCGGAAGAGGGCCACATTAGTGAATCGTGGATAGGCGCGCAATAACTGCTGCGCGGCGATGGTGGGTTGCCCTAACGACGACGAAGGGGGAATCGCCCCGTAATAAGGGTTCGCGACCTTAGCGGTGAGAGCGGACCCCATGGCAAGGTCGGCGGCCGGCAACTGGTTGAGGTTGGATTCCGGCAGGCCCAGGTGCGTGTTCTTGGATCCGAGATAGCCGGCCTCGAAGTTCAGATCCTTACCCAGGGTCTTTTGCACGGTGAAGTTCCACTGCTGCGAGTAGCCAGACCCAACTTTGCGGTCTACGCCGAAAACTCCCTGCCCCAGTCCCGAATTCGGATTGGGCGCCGTGACCTGCACGGTGGGACCGGTGGCGAGCACAAATGCCGAGTTGATATTATCCTGCGATTGTTGCCCCACGGTCTGCACGAACGGGAACTGCGGCAGCGTGAACGGCGTGGTGATGCCGGTCTGCTCGAACCAGATCATGCCGTAACCGGAACGAATCACCCACGACTCTCCGAGCCTGTAGGCCAAGCCAGCGCGCGGCCCGAAATCGCAGCACTCCAAATCCCTGGCGGTACGCGGGAAGTCGAGCACCTGGGTATTGAGGTTGAAAACAGCGTCGTGGCGACTGGCCTCGGTGGAAGGGAAGTTGAGGGTGTATCGCGTGCCGAGATCGAGCGTCAGCCGGTTGGAGACCTTCCACTCGTCGCTGGCAAAAAACTCGGCGATGTGGGCACGCTCGAGCAGCGCCTGGTTCTGAATATCGATGCTGAAGGCATTCACCTGGCCTAACAAGAGCGACGCCAACGCATTTCCGGAGGCGCCTGTCGGAGAATCGGTGCCTGTCGTGGTGAAGGCATACGAGCCGGTGGGATTTGCAGGGTTGACGATGTCGAGAGCTTCCCGCCGGAGATCCGTTCCGAACTTGAAGGTATGGCGGCCGCGCACCATCGAGAAAGTGTCCAGAAACTCGGTAACAGACGTCGTGAATCTGGAGTTCGCGGCCGTGGTGGGACCAATTTGTTGATAGCCGGTGACGGTAAAGATGGGGAGCGTGGAGGGGAAGGTGCTGGCCGGCGCACCGGGAACGACGATGCCGCCATTCTGGAGCGACGTTTGGTTTACGTCACGGCGCGTGTACCCAAATCGCGCCTGGTTGAGGGTGGAGGGCGACACAGTCCAGTCGTATTCCGAGGCGATGCCGTCTCCCAGCGTGATGGCGTGTCCGATCACGCCACTGGTGAGATTGCCGCTGCCGTCGGGCAGGAACGATACGGGGTTGTCATCGTCGCGCAGATACGAGTAGCGCACAAAGGCGCGATGCTTCTGGGTGAAGACTTGATCGATACGCCCGTCAAACTGGTCCTGATTATCAGGCTCCACGCCGGTGAGTATGAAGTTGTTGGCCGCGGCGGCATTGGGCTGCGGATAGTGCTGCAGCACCTGCGAGGCTAGCGCATCGAAGTGGCTCATCGGAATGGTATTGCTGGGGAAGGGCGTGCGAGGCGAAGTGGCAGGGTCGTAGATGGTGGTGGCGAAGACACCTCCGCGTTGCGCTACCGTGGGGACCACGCTTTGACGGGTGATTCCCGTGCGCAGCCTGGTGCCTTGCCAGTCGGCAAAAAAGAAAGTCTTATTACTACGGATCGGCCCGCCTGCCGTCAGTCCGTATTGGTTCCTGCGAAACTCCGGCCGGCGCCCGGGCTGGGCGAAATAGTTGCGTGCGTTCAGATCCTCGTTGCGGAAGAACTCGAACAGGGTCCCGTGGAACTGGTTGCTGCCCGACTTTCCGATGACCATCACGGTTCCGCCGTTGGACCGGCCATATTCGGGGGAGTAGGCGGAGATGTTCAGCTTGAATTCCTCCATGGCGTCGATGATGGGATAGAAAGCGACCTGGCCGGGCTCAGGCTGTAGAACGCTGATTCCGTCGTAGAGGTACTCGTTGGTACGCGGGCGGCTTCCGTTGATGCGGGGCAGCAGCGATCCGCCGCCGGGCAATGCGACGCCCGGTGAGAGTGCGACCAGGGGAATGAAATTGCGCCCGTCGAGGGGCAAGGTCTCGAGTTGCGGCTGGCTGACGTGATAGCTTACGGAGCCGGTAGCAGTTTCGAGCAAGGACGCCTGAGCGGTGACATCCACCGACTGCGAAGTCTGTCCCAATTCCAGTTTCACATTCAGGCGGATTTGGTCTCCGATGCGCAGTACGATGCCCTCCTGTTTATACGGGCGGAAACCCGGCTTTTCGACGGTCAGCACATAGTGTCCGGCGGCGAGCCCCAGCAGGTGATATTCTCCTCGTTCGTCAGTGAGCACACCGGACTGGACGCCCGTGGCCTCATCCTGGCTGCTAACCTTCGCCTGGCTCACGGCGAGTCCTTGAGGATCCTGAATGGCGCCGAACAGTTCGGCCTTGCCAGCCTGCGCGAAGGAAAGCTGCGAGAAAGCTTGCAGCGCGGCAAGAGTGAGGAGAGTCCGGCAGGAGTGCATGTCTTGTAAGAATACCAATGTCACGAATTCGAGACAACCGCCAAAGCTGCGAGCTTTCAGCGATCAGTGGTCTCAGCTTGACGTCATGGGATGTCGCCTGAGGACAGATTCACCACAGAGCCACAGAGCCACGGAGAAAACCTTCAGAACGCCTGGCAGTAGCCGAGTGTCGGCATCTGTGTCTTCTTCGGCTTTTGAGAACACGGAGGTCGGGGAGGACACGGAGATCAAATCGAAGCCTGCGAAGATTCTCATCGTCAGTTGTACGGATAAAACAAGGGCGTCTCACGCAAAGTCGCTAAGTCGCAAAGAAACGCATGAAGCGCAGAAAACCATCGGATGGTTTCACGCCGGTCACATCAGCGTCAGAGGATCGACATCGATGACCAGGGCGGTGGCGCCCCACTTGTGTTCGAGCGCGAAGGCACGGATGCGCTGCAGCAGTTCATTGAGCGTTTTGCGGCTGGCGGCTTTCACCAGGAACTGGTAACGATATTCGTTTTTCAGGCGGGGCACGGGCGCCTCGGCGGGTCCCATGATTTTGAGTTTCTCGGGCGGCGGATTGAGCAACAAGCCGAGTTCGGAACTCATGCGCATGGCGGCCTCCTTCTTTTCGGCGCGCACCAGAACGTTGGCCATGGCGCTGAACGGCGGGTAGTGCATCATGCGGCGAAAGTGCAGCTCCTTTTGGTAGAAAGCGGCGTAGTCTTGCGCGGCGGCCATGCGGACGGCGTAATGGTCGGGATTGATGGTCTGGATAAGGACGATGCCGGGGACGTTGCCGCGGCCGGCACGGCCAGCGACCTGGGTGAGGAGCTGGAAGGTGCGCTCGGCGGCGCGGAAGTCGGGCATGCCGAGGCCGATATCGGCGGACACTACGCCCACCAGCGTGACGTTGGGAATGTCGTGGCCTTTGGCGATCATCTGGGTGCCGACGAGGATGTCGTAATTGCCCTCGCGGAATTCGTTGAGGATGGTCTCGTACTGGCGTTTGCCGGTGACGGTGTCGCGGTCGAGGCGCGCGATGCGGGCGGTGGGAAAGGCTCGGTGCAGTTCCTCTTCGACCTTTTCGGAGCCGAGGCCGAGGAAGTAGATATGCTCGCTCTGGCACTTGGGGCAGACGCTGGGGATCTTTTCGGCGTAGCCGCAATAGTGGCAGAGCAGACGGCGGTCGCGCTTGTGGTGGGTGAGGGTGAGCGAGCAGTTGACGCAGTTTACGCGCTCACCGCAGGATCGGCAAGCAACGAAGCTGGAGAAGCCGCGGCGATTGAGCAGGACGATGGTCTGCTCGCCGTTCTCGAGGCGCCCGCCAAGCGCCTCGATGAGTTTGCGCGAGAAGGTGGACTGCTGGCGGGTTTCGAGAAACTCGTGCCGCATGTCGATCAGTTCGACGGTCGGCATGGGCCGCGCCTCGATGCGGCCGGGCAGTTCGATGAGAGTGTACTTTTCGCGCTCGGCGTTGTAGCGGCTTTCCAGGCTGGGGGTGGCGGAGCCCAGCACAACGCAAGCATTGGCGGCTTGCGCGCGCACGATGGCGACATCGCGGCCGTTGTAGCGGGGATTTTCCTCCTGCTTGTAGGAACCGTCGTGCTCTTCGTCGACGACGATCAGGCCCAGGTTGCGGACGGGCGCGAAGACGCCCGAGCGCGTGCCGACCACTACCGATGCGGCGCCGGAACGGATGCGGCGCCACTGATCGGTGCGTTCGACATCGGTGAAGGCGCTATGGAGGATGGCGACGCGGTCGCCGAATCGCGAGAAGAACTGGCCAGCCATGGCGGGGGTGAGGGCGATTTCGGGGACGAGGAGGAGGGCACTGCGGCCTTCGGCCAGTACGGCCTCGATGCAGTTGAGGTAGACCTCGGTCTTGCCGGACCCGGTGACGCCGTGAAGGAGAAAAGTGTGATAGCGTTTGGCGGCGATGGCGGCGGCGATCTGGTCGTAGGCCGACTGCTGCGCGGGGTTGAGAGCGTGCCGAGTCCGAATGGGGCCGGCGTCGATGGTCATGGCCTCCGGCTTGAGTGTGACGACGCTCTTGCGGGCGAGCGATCGCGCTGCGGGGCTGGCATTGCGAACGGTAGCTTCGAGATCTTTCAGGTTGTGCGAGCCGGGGTGAAGTTCGAGGAAGGCGCGCAGTTCGCGCTCGGGCTTGTTGAGTTTGAGATCGGCCGGAGGGGCCGGGGCAAGTTCGACGCGAAGACGGTCGGAGGGGGCGCGCAGGGGATCGCGCTCGGTCTGCACCTGCTCGACGACGATGAAGCCTTTACGCTCGAGCGATTTGATGACCTTGTCGGCGAGGGGGAGCGCCTTGGCCAGGTAGGCAGCGGAGAGGGGGCGCTTTTCGAGCATGCGGAGGACTTTGACAACGGGATCGTCGTCGGCGGAATCGAGCAGGAGTTGGCGGGCGGCATCGCGGCCGGCGTCGGTGAGCGACCAGACTTTGCCCTGGCGGATTTCGGAGGCGAGAGGGAGCATGCCGCGGAGAACGTCGCCGAGGGGAGCGCAGTAATAGCCGGCGATCCAGCGGCCCAGGGCGAGGAGTTCGGCGTCGAGGACGGGGGCGTTGTCGATGAGTTTAAGGGCGTCGCGGGTGGCGACTTCGGGTCGGTCGTCGTGACAGCGGAGGATGACGCCTGTGAGCTTGCGGGGTCCGAAGGGGACGACGAGGCGGCTGCCGGGCTGGACGCGATGGCGGAGGGTTTCGGGGAGGGAGTAGGTGAAGAGCTGATCGACCGGTACGGGCAGACTGACATCGCAATACTGGTACGATCCTTCGGGCATGAACTTTCAGGATAGCGGAGGGGGATGGTTCACCACAGAGACACAGAGAAGAAATTCAAAGTCAAAACCGGAGGACACGGAGGGGGCAGAGATCGCAGAGGGCCGGCTTCGCCCCGCGACGGTTATCGGAGTGCGGACGGGCTACGAATTTCGCTAACCGATTTGTGGCGTCGGCGTCCAATCCATCGAACTCCGATGGGTACAACGAATCCCGAATTTTTGAAGGGCACCCTGGACATGCTCATTTTGAAAACTTTGAGCAGCGGGGCGAACCATGGGTACGGTATCGCGCTGCACATCCGGCGACTGTCGCAGGATGCTTTCAAGGTGGGCGAGGGGTCGCTCTATCCGGCATTGCAACGACTGCTGGTAAATGGCTGGGTGCGGGCGGAATGGGGCCTCACGGATACGGGCCGGAAGGCACGAACGTATCAAATCACGGCGGCGGGGCGGAAGCAGTTGGCGGAAGAGGTGCGGAACTTCGACTTCCTGCTGGCCAACATCGCGCGCGTTATGGAGGGCGTATGAAGGTCTGGAATCGACTGCTGTTGCGGGCGCGCAAGGGGCGCATGGAGTCGGAACTTACGGACGAAATCCGGCTGCATCGGGAGTTACTGGAAGAAGAATTCGTGCGCGAGGGGATGTCGCGGAAGGAGGCGGCGCAGGCCGCGACGCGGCAGTTCGGAAACGCCGGAATGTCGACGGACTGGAGCCGCGAAGAGTGGTCGTTCCCGCGATTCGACGCGGTGTGGAAAGACATCGGATTTGCGCTTCGAGTGATGTGGCGGCAGCCGCTGGTGACGGCCGCGGCGGTGTTGACGGTGGCCTTCGGAGTGGGCGCGAACACCGCGGTGATGAGCGTGCTGGAGACGGTGCTTTTGAATCCGCTGGGCATGGCGGGCACTGCGAACGTGGTGGTGTCGCGGGTGCACCTGGATAAGCTCAAGATGCCGCACGCGCCCGAGTCGGGCACGGAGTTCCAGGAGATTCACGACATGCGCGATACCTTCTCCGCGGTGGCGGCTGTGGAGGGCCGGGCATGGACGTATAGCGCGGGCGGGCAAGTGACGCGCCTGGTGGGGCGCGCGGTGACGCCGGAGTTTTTCGACGTGTTCGGTGTGGCGCCGGCGCTGGGGCGCTTTCTCAATGCGGACGACCGGAACAGCCTGGTGCTGTCGCACGAGATGTGGCAATCGCGATTCGCCGGCGATGCCGGTGTCCTGGGACGCACGGTGATGCTGGACGATGCGCCGTACCACATCGTCGGAGTGGCGCCGCGGACGTTTCGATTCCCGCCGGATGCGTCGGCATGGTCATCGTTGAATCTGGGGCCGGACCGCTTTACGGGCCGCGGGAACAACATGAACCTGCTGGTGCTGGCGCGACTGCGGGCGGGCGTCAGCTTTGTGCAGGCCAAGGGCCGGGTGGATCGATACGTGGACGGGTTGAAAGCGGCGCCGGACGGAAAGGATTTGCGCGACATCGGATTTGGATACGAACTCGATCCGTTCGCGGTGTATCTGGCGGGCGACTTGCGCGAGCCATTGTGGCTGCTTTCGGTGGCGGCGGTGGTGGTGCTACTCACCGGCTGCGCGAACGTGGCGGGACTGCTGCTGACGCGTAGCGCGAGCCGGCGCAAAGAAATCGCGATCCGGTTTGCGATGGGCGCCACGCGATGGCAGATTGTACGGCAGCTTTTATTGGAGAGCTTGCTGCTGGGCGTGTTCGGCGGGCTCGCGGGCCTAGGTCTGGCGCAGGCAGCGGTGTTGTTCGTGACGCGCGTGGCAATTCCGGGCCAGCAGGTGCTGGCGCTCGTGTCGTTGGACGGGCGGATGCTGCTCTACGCGTTGGGCATCGCGCTGGCGAGCGGCGTGCTCTTCGGGCTGGTGCCGGCGATCCAACTGCTGCGTGATAGCCAGATGACGGCGATGGCGCGCAGCCGGCGTCGATGGTTCCAGGACGTGTTCGTGTCGGCTGAAGTGGGCGGGGCATTCGTGCTAGTGGTCATGACGGGACTGCTGCTGCGCAGCTTGTGGAACGTAGAGCAGATTCAGTTGGGATTCGAACCGCACAACCTGTACACGGCGTATTTCACCAAACCAAAGAACGACGCGACCTTCCAGCAGCGCTTGCAGGCAGCGCTGGCGAACGCGCCCGGCGTGGAATCGGCTGCGCTGGCGTATCCTGCGCCGTTCACTACGGGCGGGCTGACGAGCGGTTTCTCGGTGCGCAACCGGGAACGGCTGCCGGAGGAACCGGAGTGGCACGGCGAGGCGTACTTCATTTCGCCGGAGTATCTGCACACGCTTCGGATTCCCCTGGTGCGAGGCCGCAATTTCACGGAGTCGGACAGCGCCAAGGCGCCCACGGTGTGTCTGATCGATCGCAATCTGGCGGACAAGTTCTTCGCCAATCAGGACCCAATCGGGCAGCAGATCGCGATGTATAAAGGATGGGCACAGATTGTGGGGATCGTCGGAAATATTCGGGCGGATGGAGTGGAAGAAGCGGCGAGGCCGGTGGTCTACTATCCGCTGGTGCAGGTTCCGTTTTTCGGCCAGGCATCGGCAATCGTGCGATCGAGCGCGCCGATGGGAAACGTGCTGCGTGAGGCGATCCGCACGACCAACGCGTCGGTGCCGGTGTTCGATGTGCAGACGATGGACGAACGCATCGGCGAGTTTCTGGGAATTCGGCGCGTGCTGGCAGCGCTGCTGTTTGCATTCGGAGGAATTGCGCTGCTGCTGGCGACCATCGGGATCTATGGCGTGATCGCGCAGGTAGTGGCGGAGCAGACACGCGAGGTGGGCGTTCGAATGGCATTGGGCGCGCGCCCGGTACAGATTCTGGGGCAGTTCATGCGGCAGGGGCTCAAAGCGGGCGGGCTGGGACTGCTGGTAGGCCTGGCGGTGACGGTGTACATGCAGAAGTGGGTGGGCACGCTGTTGTATCAGGTGCGCGCTCTGGATCTGACGACACTGGTCGTGGCGTTGGCGGCGATCGTAGTAGTGCTGCTGGCGGCAGTGTGGGCGCCCTCGAGGAAGGCGTCGAAGATCGATCCGCAGGTGGCGCTGCGGCATGAGTGAGGGGGTTGCCTATGTTTAGATGGAATCGTGACTGCGCTTGAGGTATGCGATCTGGTCACGCGCGGAGGCGCCCGCCATTTCGCACGGGTGATCGCCGCTTGCGAATCGTTTGGCCCATACTGCCTGATCGGCGGATTGGCCGTCAATTGCTACGTGGAGCCGGTCTATACTTTCGACGTTGGCTTCGTGGTCACCGCGCCCAGGTTGCCGGAATTGATGGCCGACCTCGCGCGCAGAGACTCTCCGCCCGAGAGCGATCTGCGCATTCAGTTCACAACCGACCAACGATACCAAGCGTTTCTGAGTAGAGCGGTGGAGTCTGATGTCCTGGGAATACGGGTAAGGATCGCCTGCCTTGCGGACGTGACCCAGGGCAAGCTGTGGGCCTACGCCGATCCGCGACGGCGCCTGAGTAAGCGAACGAAGGACGAACTCGACCTGATTCGGTTGGCGGAGTCCTTTCCGGATTTGAAGGCGATGTACCCCGTCGAGTTGCGGGAGCTTCTCGACCGAGGGTAGAACTCTTACTGCACCTTCAGCGTGGCCGTCTGAGAGACTGACCCCGCGGTCGCGGTGATCGTCACGGTTTGCGTGGTGGCGACTTTGGTTGTCGCGACGGTGAAGGTCGCCGACGAGGCGCCTTGCGCGACGGTGACGGTGAGCGGCACGGTCGCTACCAGGATATTGCTGCTCCTCAGGGCGACCACCAGCCCGCCGAATGACGCGTTGCCGGATAGCGTCACCGTACCCGTCGCGTTGCTGCCTCCGCCCACCTGCGCCGGGGACACGGCAACGCTCTGCAACTGACCGGCGACCTGCGGATTGACGGTCAGACTCGCCGTGGCGGTGCCGACCAGTCCATCGGTGGCGGTGATGGTGACGGTGTGGACGGCGGTGACAGCGAACGTCGTGACGGTGAACGTAGCGGTGGTCTGTCCGCCCGGGATGTTGACGATGGCGGGCACTGACGCGAAGGCCGTGGCATTGGACGACAAGGTCACGTTGACACCGGTAGTGGGAGCCGAGGTGCCGAGCGTAACGGTCCCGGTCACGCTGGTGCCGCCGGTCACCGAATTGGTACTCAGCGCGAGCTGCACAGGGGGCACGATAGTCACTTGCTGGGTCCTGCTGACGCTGCCGAGCGTGGCGGTGAGAGTCGCGGTGTGCACCGCGGTCACGGCGGTGGTGGGAACGGTGAAATCCTTGGTCATGCTATTCACCTGGACCGTGACCGATGCTGGTGGCACGACGGCCGCATCGTTGCTGCTGATCTGAACACTGGTGCCGCCGAGCGGCGCGTTAGCGCTGATGCCGACGGTCGCGTTCAGGTTCGCGCCACCCTGGACGGTCGGGTTGGTGACGGTGAAGAGGTTGAGCTGCGCCAAGCTCGAAGGGTCGACCTGAAGCGCCGCGGTGAACGAGACGCCGATCGCTTGGGCGGTGAAAGTCACGTTCTTGATCGATCCGACAACCGGCGTCGAGATATTGAAGGTCGACGAGGTCTGCCCTTGCGGGATGGTGACGGCGGCCGGCGTGACGATGGTGGGGTCACTGCTGCGGACGGAGATGGGGAAGCCGCCGGCACGCGCGACGCCGTTGATCGATACCGTTCCGGTGACGGCAGTGCCACCGATGGTCTCGTTGGTGGAGAGGGTGAAGCCTGCGAGCGCAATCTGGCTGGCCGGTAGACTGTTTACCTGGAAAGTGACGACGTTCGATGTGAAGTTCTCGGCAGTGACGGTGAGCGAGATCACGCCCGCGCCATCCACCTCCGCGGGCAGAACGATGTTCACCTGGTCGAGCCCCGGGAACGTGGGGTCTGAACCGCCGGCATATTCCACCGCGAAGTTGTACTGGTTGCCGGCGGTGTCCTTTCCGAGCGCCGTGACGCCAGCCGCCACATTGGTGATGGACGGATCATGTGTGGAGTTGCCGGCATAGCGAAGGCCGGTGCAATAGATCGCCAGACGCGTGCGCAGATCGCCGCCTCCGTTCTCGGGAGTCACCACCAGGAAGGGCGAGGGAGCGCCGGTGACGCCGTTGAGAATCGCGCCAGGGCCGGACCCGGTGGAGTTCGAGGTGAAGATGCCGACCGCGCTGTTCTGCAGCATCACGCTGGACGTGAGTGTGGCGCCGCTGGCGGAATTGGCAATCACTACGTTCACCGACCCGAAATCGGTGAGGTTGGGAACCAGAAAATTGATCTGGCCGGACGACACGTAATACAACTCCGCGGGTTGGCCATCCACCTGAACGGTTATGTTGGCCAGCGTAGTGGGCCACTCGCCACTGGACAGTGGCGTGGCGATGGCGGTGCTCTGGGCGAGCGCAGAGCCGAACGCGATGGCCCAGGAGTTCGGCGCAACGGCCGTCTGATAACTTGCGCCCGAGAGGACCGTGAAACCGGCCGACTGTGCGGAAACTGACAGCGCGAGAAACGTGACCAACAGCCCTAGCGACTTCACCCTTGTATGACGCGCCACCTCGGCAAAAGGACGATAGCCCTATCGGGCGATCCGGCCGGCGTGGATGCCCTCGCCAAGCGTGAAATCTGTGCCGACAGCTCCGACCACCGCGGTCTGGCGCGTGAGACCGATGCGGCTGCGGAGTCGATACAGGCCCTCGACGCCGGTGCAATGAGCGCCGATCAGGAATTTGATGCCAGCGCTTTTCATCTTGTCAGCCGTCCAGTCGACTACTTCGTCGGTGGCGGCGTAGAGGTGGAGTCCGCCGACGACCGCGACGATGGGCCGGTGATCGAAATGATCGCCGGCGGCGGCGAGAATGTTGACGATGCCGGCGTGTCCACAACCCGTGATCACGACCAGGCCTTCGGCAGTGTTTACGACGACCGATTGGTCGTCGGGCACAGTGTCTTCGACGAGACCGGCGGGCGTGCGGACCTTTAGGGATCCGCTCCAGTTGCGTTCGGGAAACTGGCGGGGAATGGGGCCGGTGAGGAAGACGCCGGGCAGGATTTCGGCAAGGTTCTGGTGCTCGATGAATTGCCCGCCAGTAGCTTCGTATTGCGGCTTCAGAGCGATCATCGGGTTAATTTCCCTGCCGTCCGGCGCGGGACGGCTGTAGAAGATGCCCGTGGCGACGTGGACTCGCGAGAGTGCGGCCGGATTGATCTTCTGCAGTTCGGTGCGCAGGGTCATGAGGCCGCCGGTATGGTCGTCGTGGAAGTGAGTGAGTACCACGTCGCGCACCTGGCTGAGATCGATCTTCAACTCGCGGGCATTCTCGAGCACGGTACGCGGGCGCGCACCAGTATCTAGGAGGATTTGCTGCCCATCCGCTTCCAACAGGGCGGCGAATCCCCACTCGCCGATGCCTTCGTCCGCCAGCATGGTGGAAAGAATGGTCACCTTGAGCTTCTTAACCTGGGCTTGCGCGGACGGCGCCTGCGATGGGGCGGACGATGATTGCGCGGTCACGGTTGAAGCATGCGTTGCCGCGGGCGGCTCCATCCAGCGCGCCAGGATGTCGCCCACTTCGACCCCTGTGGCAGCAGCGAAGTATCGGGGCAGATCTTCGGTGTGGAAGGGCTTCTGATTCTCGGCGCTCCAATGGAGCAGCCATCGCAGGGCGTCGCGCAGCGACTTGGCGCCGTTGGTACGTGCGCGGATGCGATCGTCCATCTCGGCGGCCATCAGGGAGCCGCGGGAGAAGACATTCATGCCGGTGCGAAAGTCCTGCGCATATAAGAAGGAGGCCTCGCGCGAGAGCACGTCGAGCGGCATCTGGCGCATGAATGGCGGGGCAGAGTCGACGATATCGCGCAATCTGGCGAGCGAGCGATCGCGATATGCCTTGCCTTCGGCCGAGGGCATGGCGTCCACCGTCGCGGCGATAGCGGCGTATCGTCCGAAACCTTCGTTGAACCAGATGGTGTCGATCACCGGCGTCATTTCCCAAATGAAGGGCCGATAGCCCACACCGTAAGCCCGCTTGGGAATCCAGCAATGGGCCATGTGGTGGGCGAAATTGAAGCGGGTGCGGTCGCGGTCCTGCGCGGTGGATTGCGCGGTGATGGCGGCGTCCACGGAAAGGCTGAAGGTTCCGCTATCGGTGTGTTCCTGGCTGAAATTGTAGTCGTGGCCGGGGAGCGGCTTGAGCAATTCCAGTTGGACGGTGTACTGCGGGAACGGGGTATCGCCGAAATAGGTCTGGACGCGATCGAGGGCTTCGCGGGCCAACTGTCCTTCGATGGCGGTTTCGACGGGGCCTTCGGCATAGATCGCCATCACGAGCGGAATCTTGCCGGCGATCTTCGACACCTTGAGGTCGGGGCCCATGAGGATCTCGGAATCGGCGAGGGCGTAGAAGTCGGCGGCGGTTGTGGATGGGAGAGTAGTGACTACCGGCCAGCCTTTGGGGCCTTCCACGTGGAGGTCGATCTTTCGCTCGGCGAGACCGTCGACGTAGGCGAAGACGGAATACCCAAGGAGGCCGGCGTAGCCTTTGCGAACTTTCGAGGTGGTGATGGCGTCGAGGAGTTGCGATTCCATGC
>Ga0265314_10003240_pt1 | contig 15912 bp, 14 predicted proteins | sample 4126metaG_FD_203106 | JGI IMG/M metagenome (GOLD analysis project Ga0265314, IMG submission 203106) | Rhizosphere microbial communities from Carex aquatilis grown in University of Washington, Seatle, WA, United States - 4-1-26 metaG | ecosystem: Host-associated > Plants > Roots > Rhizosphere >... | reverse complement strand
CGTGTCGCCCGTGACGATCGACCACGTCAATCCCGAAGCGCCGTGGCCTGCGCTCGACCTGCTCCGCGAGGCGACACGGAGCCGCGGCCTCGAGCTCGCGCCGCGGTTGCCGGTCTATCCCGACTGGCTCGGGGGCGAATGGCTCGACCCGGCGGTCCTGCCGCACGCGCTGCGGCTCTCCGATGGGCTGGGACTCGCGCGCGAGGACGACTGGGCGCCGGGCGACCCGGTGGACATTCCGTTCGTGCCGCGCGACGCGCTGCCGATCGACACGAGCGACGAGCTCGGGGAAGAGGAGATCGCGCGTCTCTTCCGTGCGCGCGGCGACGAGCGCCAGCGCGTCTTCGCCGCTGCCGACAAGCTGCGGCGTGAGATGTGCGGCGACGACGTGAGCTACGTCGTCACGCGCAACATCCAGTACACGAACGTCTGTTACTTCAAGTGCGGCTTCTGCGCGTTCTCGAAGGGCAAGCTCGCCGAGAACCTGCGTGGGCCGGCGTTCCTCGTGCCGCACGAGGAGATCGTGCGGCGCGTCGTCGAGGCGTGGGACCGCGGCGCGACGGAGGTGTGCCTGCAGGGCGGCATCCATCCGGCGTTCGACGGCGACTACTACGAGTCGGTCGTACGGACGATCAAGGACGCGGTGCCGGACATGCACGTGCACGCGTTCTCCGCGCTCGAGATCTGGCAGGGCGCGGCGACGCTCGGCGTGCCGCTCGCCGACTATCTCGCGCGCCTGCGCGACGCGGGCCTCTCGTCGTTGCCGGGCACGGCGGCGGAGGTGCTCGACGACGAGATCCGCGCGATCATCTGTCCCGACAAGATCACGACGGCGCAATGGCTCGAGGTGCACGACACCGCGCACGCTGTGGGCCTTCGCTCCAACAACACGATCATGTACGGCCACGTGGACGGTCCGCGCAACTGGGCAAAGCATCTCGTCGCGGTTCGTGAGCAGCAGCAGCGGAGCGGCGGCTTCACCGAGTTCGTGCCGCTGCCGTTCGTGCCGATGGAGGCGCCGATGTACCTCAAGGGATACGCGAGGCGCGGCCCGACGTTCGGCGAGGCGCTGCTGATGCACGCCGTCGGACGGCTCGCCCTGCATCCGTGGATCACGAACGTGCAGGCGTCATGGGTGAAGCTCGGCCCGCGTGGCGTCGCGGCCGCGTTGCGCGCCGGCGTGAACGATCTCGGCGGCACGCTGATGAACGAGTCGATCTCGCGCGCCGCCGGCTCTGAGCACGGGCAGGAGATGACGCCGGAGGAGATGGAGGCGCTGATCAGCGCGAACGGCCGCCGTCCGCGGCAGCGTACGACGCTCTACGCCGACGCACCGGCCGAGCGCCGGGAAGCGAGCTTCGGCGCGCCGCCGTGCCTCGACCCGATCAACCCGCCCGTCCGCGAAGCGGGGCTGAAGCCGCCGTCACGACTCGTGCGTCCCGGCTTCGCGGTCGCGCAGCACAGTTAGTCCCGCGTGGCCCCGTTGGCGCCGCCCTGAGGCGTTCAGGTGAGGGCAGCGTGGCCCACGCCAGTGTGCGCCCGCTCAGGGGGGAATCCCTTAGGACTTCGCTTTCTTCGAAGGTTTCGACTTGCCGGAGCTGTTGAGGGCGACCGCTTCGCGAACGAGCGCCGTGAAGGCGGCCCTGTCGACTTCTTCTCCTTCGTGGATGTCGATCGCGCGGCGCACATTTCCGTCGAGACTCGAGTTGAAGAGACGGGCCGGATCCTTCAGGGACGCGCCCTTGGCGAAGGTGAGCTTCACGACCTGCTTGTAGGACTCGCCCGTGCAGATGATGCCGCCGTGCGACCAAACCGGAGTGCCTCTCCACTTCCACTCCTCGACGACGTCAGGGTCTGCTTCCTTGATGAGCTTGCGCATCTTGCCGAGGGTTTCCCCGCGCCAGTCATCGAGCTCGGCGATTCTCCGCGAGATGAGCTCCGATGCCGACTGGCCTTGGCTCGCGCTTGACCCATTCATGTTCTGATCCTAGAGGTTCGTAGGCGAGCGGTCACTCGACTACTACGAGCCGTAGATGTAGAGCTTCTGGCCTTCGAGCACGAAGACCTTGCCGCCTGCGGCGGTCATCGACGCGTCGCAGTAGTTCACGCTCTTCGGAAATTGCCCGACAGGCGTCAGCGAGCCGGTGTCGGGGTCGACGCGCAACAGGTGTTCCTTCTCGCCGCACGTCAGCTCCCACAGCTTGCCGTCGCTGTAGGCGCCCTGGAAGGCGATCCTCCCGGACCTCGCGAGCAGACGGACGGTCGTATGGTCGATCCGCCAGATCGAGACGCTCGAGCGGCCGGCGATCTGCTCAAACCAGACAGTGTGCGCGGTCGCGGCCATCCACAGCGCGGCGCGTCCGCCGCGATGGACGACAGCGGGCTTCGAGGCGCCGAATCCGACGTGCAGGACCGGGACGACGGAGACGCCGTCGATGCCGCCGTTCGTTGCCGGGTCGAGCCAGAGGCCGTCGCCGTTCGCAACCATCACCGGCCGGAACAGACGCGGCATCTCCGTTCGCTGCAGCAGCGCGCCCGAGTGTGCGTCGAAGCGCAGCACTTCGGGCCCGTCGCTCGTGGCGACGTCGTAGAGCCAGAGGGAGCGCCCATAGTTCGCCGACTGCGGGCGCGTGTCGGAGCCGTCCTCGTAGCGCATGACGACCTTGCCGGAGACGGTTATCGCGTAGTACTGGCTCGTGCGGGAGTACACGGTCATGGGAGCGACCCGATGCGTCGCGACAGGAGGCTTGTTGCAGCTCCGCCGGTACGGGCCGCGCCCCTTCAGCGTCGTCGTGTCGACGACGAAGAACGCGCACAGGCGGCCGGTCGGCGGCGTGCCGGTGAATAGGACGGAGTTCCCCGTGGGCGCGATGCCCCACCACTGCACGCCGCCGGCGGGCAGCACGAGCGAGGCGATGAGCGCTGCGAGAACGCGCACCGCGAGAGTGTACGGCTGTCCTCTCGGCGACTCAGTGTCTCGCGCCCGCGGTTACGCCTGTTCGCCGATAAGAGACTCGATGCGCGAGCGAAGCGTCTGGGTCACGCCGGCCTCGTCGAGCAGGCGTCGGGCGAAGCTGACGACCTCCGCTAGCTGCGCGCGCGGAGCGCCGCAAGCAGCTCCTGATGGCGCCGCTCCTCGTCGGGCATGCCCTCCTCGATCGGCTCCCGACGACTGCGCGCGAGCATCATCTGCACCGGCTTGACGATGAAGAAGAACACCGCTGCACCGATCGCGGCGAACTGGATCAGGTCCGTTATGAACGCTCCGTAGTAGAAGTGCGAGTGGTGGATCGTGAACGTCAGGCTGCGGAAGTCCGGCTTGCCGATGATCGCGGCGATGACGGGCATGACGAGGTTGACGACGAGCGAGTTGACGACCGCGGCAAACGCGACGCCCATCACGAACGCAACCGCAAGCTCGATGATGTTGCCCCTGAAGAGGAAGTCCCTGAACTCCTTGATCATGGTCGCTCCTTTGCTGACGGTTTGGACGCTCCGCACATCCTCAGCGGCTGCGGGGCCGTTCGGTCGTATCGAGCAACCACGACGTTCGCAGCTCGCGGGCGCGCAGCTCGAGATCCGCATGCAGCGAGCGCGCTTCCTCGAGTCTCGGGCGCAGCTCTTCCACGCGCTGCAGCTCTGCGGCGATCTCGGTGAGCGAGCTGTCTTCGTGCTCGTTGAGCTCGGAGATCCGGCGCTCGCTGCCATCGAGGTGCGCGCCCAGCGTGCGCACGAGCCCATCCGCCTGCTCGATCAGCACGCGCAGCTCGGTCTCGGTGACCGGCTGGTCGCCGAGCACGTCGCGGAGCCGTTCGAGCAGTGCGAGATCTGGTGTCTCAGCCACCGAGCGGAAGCTTGACAGATTGCCGAGCTATTCCGGGGTGTTCAGCTGCTCGAACGCCTGCACGAACAGCTCGCGCGGCTGTGCGCCCAGCACGAGCAGGCGCCGGTCGAGGACGAAGCCAGGGACGCCGGTGACGCCAATTGCGTGCGCCTGCGCGGTCGAGGCGAGCACGCGCTCGAGATACACCGTGTCGTCCCACGCGGCGTCCGGATCGTCGATTCCCACTTCCGCCGCAAGCGCGCGCAGCTCGTCGACGTCGCCGATGTTGCGCGCTTCGTTCCAGTACGCGTCCATCAGGCGCTCGTGCATCTGCTCACCGAGACCGCGTTCGCGCGCCAGCTCCGTCAACCGCTGTGCGAGGCGCGTGTTCGGCACGACCTCGGGCGGCGGGTTGTACGCCAGGCCTTGCTGCTCGAACCGCGCCTTCATCTGGTCATGCATCCCGGCGCCGTAGCGCGCGTGCAGTTCGGCGCGCGGGATGCCCTCCGGCGGATACTCCGGATGGAGGTCGAACGCGAGCCACGTGATCTCGGCACCGAACCGGTGCCGCATCCACTCGGCCGTGGGCTGGCCGAGCCGGCAGAACGGTCAGATGTAGTCGGACCAGATAGCGACGGTGTGCTCGCTCATGTCTCTTCGTAGCGGAGCAGGTCGTCGACGGTTTCCCGCCGGCGGATCACGCGGGCCTCGCCGTCGCGCACGAGCACGACCGCCGGCCGCGGGACACCGTTGTAGTTCGAGCCCATCGTCAGCGTGTAGGCGCCCGTCGCCGGCACCGCGAGCAGGTCGTCGCGGCGCGGATGCGGCAGCTCCGCTGCGTCGATCAGGACGTCGCCCGACTCGCAGTGCTTCCCGGCGATGCGAAAGACGCCGTCGGCCAGCTCGTCGGCGCGGTTTGCGAGCAGGGCCTCGTAGCGTGCGCCGTAGAGCTGCGGGCGCGGGTTGTCGGACATGCCGCCGTCGATCGCGGCGTACCGGACGCCACCACTGTCTTTCAGGACGCCGATGCGGTAGAGCGTGACGCCCGCGCGGCCGAGGAGCGAGCGCCCCGGCTCGAGCACGACCTGCACCGGATGCGGCCAGCGCTCACGCAGCCGCTGCACGAGCGGGCCGACGAACTCCTCGATCGACGGCACCGCCTCCTCGCGCGTGTAGCGGATGCCGAGCCCGCCGCCGATGTCGAGCACGGCGGGAACCCAGTCGAGCTCGGCGCGGGCACGCTCGCAGAACGACGCGAGCCGTTCGACCGCGACGAGGCTCTCGTCGACGCGCGCGAGCTGCGAGCCGACGTGGAAGTGCACGCCGACGACCTCGATGCCGAGACGGCGGGCCTCGTCGATCACCGCGAGCGCGGGGTCGGCCGAGAGCCCGAACTTCGACCCCTCGTGCGCCGTCTGGATCGACTCGTGCGTCACCGCCTCCACGCCGGGGGTCAGGCGCACGAGCGCGCGCTGCACGCCCGCGGCTGCCGCGCGACCGGGCTCGTCGGGCGCGTCGAGCACCACGGTCGCGCCGGCCTCCGCCGCCGCGCGCAGCTCGTCGTCGGACTTGTTGTTGCCGTGGAAGAGGATCCGCTCGCCCGCGATCCCCGCCGCCTGCGCCACCGCGAGCTCGCCGAGCGTCGAGACGTCGGCGCCGACGCCCTCCTCGGCGAGGATCCGCAGGAGCGTCACGTTGGGGAACGCCTTCGTGCCGTACGCGATCAGAGCCTCGGGCGCAGCGGCCCGGTAGGCACCGGCCTGCGCCCGGATCGTCTGCTCGCAGTAGACGACGAGCGGCGTCCCGAAGTCGGCCGCGAGCCGCGACGCGGAGACGCCGCCGAGCGTCAGCTCGCCGTCCTCGACACGCGCGGAAAGAGGGAATAGCTCCAGCACCCTGAGATTGCTAGCATTCCAGGACGATGCGGGAGCTGCTTGCCTAGATCAGGGAGACCACCGCGGCGACGCCGCGTCGACTCCCCACGGCCTCTCTCGCGAGAGGCTTTTTTGTCTCTGGAGGACGGATGGACCGGTACGACCCGAAGGTAATCGAGGCGAAGTGGCAGCGCGTCTGGGAGGACGCGGGCGCCTCCCACGTCCCGAATCCGGCATCGGGCGCCGATTCGGCGAACCACAGCTACGTGCTCGAGATGTGGCCGTACCCGTCGGGAACGCTGCACATGGGGCACGTCCTCGTCTACACGATCGGGGACGTCCTCTCGCGCTTCCGCCGCCGGAACGGCATGACCGTCCTGCATCCGATGGGCTTCGATTCGTTCGGCCTGCCGGCCGAGAACGCCGCGATCCGCGAGGGCGGGCATCCGCGCGAGATCACCGAGCGGAACATCAAGAACATCGTCGCGACGATGAAGCGGATGGGCTGGGGCTTCGACTGGGATCGGCTCATCTCCGCCCACGAGCCCGAGTACTACCGCTGGGACCAGTGGCTCTTCCTCAAGCTGCTCGGCGCCGGCCTCGCCTATCGCAAGGGCTCGCCGGTCAAATGGTGCCCGCAGGACCAGGTCGTGCTGGCGAACGAGCAGGTCCACGACGGCCGCTGCGAGTACTGCGGCACCGAGGTGATCTCGAAGAACCTCGAGCAGTGGTTCTTCAAGACGACCGCGTACGCGGACGAGCTGCTCGACGAGCTCCCGAACATCGAGTGGCCCGATCGCATCAAGGCGATGCAGCGCAACTGGATCGGCCGCTCCGAGGGCGCCGAGATCCAGTTCCCGATCGGAGAGCTCGGCGCCGACATTCCCGTCTTCACGACGCGCCCCGACACGCTCTTCGGCGCGACGTTCTTCGTGCTCGCGCCCGAGCATCCGCTCGTCGACCAGCTGCTCGAGCGCGCGTCGACGTCGGACGAGCTGCGCGACTACGTTCGCAAGGCCGCGGTCAAGCGCGGCGAGGAGCGGGCCGCGGCCGAGGAGAAGACCGGGGTCTTCACCGGCTTCTACGCCACGAACCCGGTGAACGACGCCCCGATCCCCATCTGGGTCGCCGACTACGTGCTGATGGACTACGGCACCGGCGCAATCATGGCCGTGCCCGCGCACGACGAGCGCGACCGCGCGTTCGCCGAGCGCTTCGACCTGCCCATCGTCCCCGTGATCGACGAGGACGGCAGGCTCGTCAACTCGGCGCAGTTCGACGGGCTGCCCGCAGAGGAGGCGAAGAGCGCGATCGTCGACTGGCTCGGCGAGCGCGGCGGCGGCAAAGCCGCCGTCAACTTCCGCCTCCGCGACTGGGGTTTCTCGCGGCAGCGCTACTGGGGCTCCCCGATCCCGATCATCTACTGCGACGACCACGGCGCCGTCCCCGTTCCCGAGGACGAGCTGCCCGTGCTGCTGCCGGACATCGAGGACTACAAGCCGAGGGGAATCGCCCCGCTGGCCGGCGCCGAGGAGTGGGTGAAGGCTCCGTGCCCGGTCTGCGGCAAGGAGGGACGCCGCGAGGTCGAGACGATGGACACCTTCGTCGACTCGTCCTGGTACTTCCTGCGCTACTGCGACCCACACAACGGTGACATCCCCTGGGACCGCGAGGTCGTCGACTGGTGGAATCCGGTCGACCAGTACATCGGCGGCGTCGACCACGCGACGATGCATCTCATCTATGCGCGCTTCTTCATCAAGGCGCTGAACGATCTCGGCCTGATCGGCTTCCGCGAGCCCTTCCTGCATCTGTTCGCAAACGGCTGGGTGCAGCTGCGCGGCACGAAGATGTCGAAGACGAAGGGCAACGTGATCGGGCCCGACGACATGATCGAGGAATACGGCGCCGACGCCGTGCGCCTGTACATGCTCTTCATCGGCCCCGCGGACCAGGACATGGACTGGACCGACGGCGGCGTCGACGGCATGGTGCGCTTCGTCCGTCGCCTGTACCGGATCGTCGGCGAAGTCGCGGAGCGCGCGCCGCAGAGCGGCGTGCCCCCGGTGAGCGGCCTGACGCGCAAGACGCACGAGACGATCGCGCGGGTGACCGACGACATCGGCCGGCGGCAGTCGTTCAACACCGCGATCGCCGCGTTGATGGAGCTCGTGAACGAGCTGTCGAAGGCGGGGGCGGACGATCCTGCGGCGCGCTTCGCCGCCGAGAGCGTCGTGTCGCTGATCCAGCCGTATGCGCCTCACGTTGCAGAGGAGTTGTGGGCGGCGCTCGGGCACGAGCGGCTGTGGGAGCAGCCGTGGCCGGTCGCCGACGAGACGCAACTCGTGCGTGACACGTTCGAGCTCGTCGTCCAGGTGAACGGGAAGGTGCGCGACCGCTTCGAGGTCGAGGCGAGCGCGTCGGAGGACGAGCTGGTCGAGCGCGCGCGCGCGTCGTCGCGCGTGCAGGCGCACCTGGACGGTGCGCAGGTGCGCAAGACGATCGTCGTCCCGGGCAAGCTCGTGAACTTCGTCGTCGGCTGAGCAGGCCGAGCCCGCTCGCGGAGCTGCTGGAGGGTCTCGGCGGCTAGCGAGAGTCGGCGGGGTCGATGTTCCAATCGCGCGCGGCCGACACCAGCAAGCCACTCGGCTAGTAGACGAAGGGGAGGAGCCGTCGGCGCGCCCGTTCCCGGTACGTCTCGTATCCGGCGTAGCGCTCGGTGAGCCAGAGCTCCTCCCGGCGCGCCTTCAAATCGAGCACCACCGCGAGCGCGACGGTGAGCACCAGCCCGAGAACACTCGCGAAGACGATAGTCCAGCCCAGCGCGAAGAGAATGCCGGCGCCGTACATCGGGTGCCGCGCCAGGGCGTACGGGCCGGTTGTGACGAGCGAGAGCGTCGGGTCTGTGCGCGGCGCGGGTAGCGGAGTGAGCGACCGCCCGAGCGCGAGCCCGGCTGCGACGAGGAGCAGCAGGCCGAGCGCGAGTAGTACTCCGCCGACGGCGTACGCCGCCGGTGCGTAGCTACGAGACCAGCCGCGGCCGACAAGTGCGGCGAGGAGGACGGCTGCGATGAGCACGAGCTGGACGACGACCCAGCCTTCGCCGCGTTTGCCGAGCGCGGGCAGACGAGTGTTCATGTTCGAGCGGGAGCCTAGCCTCCGTCGAACCCGAACTGGGACGTCGCGCGGTCCTGCAGCTTCTCGGCTCCCGGCAGTGTCGCGACCGCGAGCGCCGCGCCGGCGACGAGCACGCCGGCGACGAGCGCGACGCGAAGGCCAGCGCCTGGAATGCGTGCCCATACGAGGCGTGGAAGTTTCAGCACGTGCGCGAGGACGTGGATACCGAACGCGCCTGACCAGACGACGAAGCTCGCCTTGTGCAGGCCGACCACAGTCCCGTGCGTCTGGTCGAGGAAGAGCAGTGCGACCCCGGTCCCGAAGACGAGGATCGTCGAGAGAACGAGCAACGGGCCGACGAGGACGCGCAGCGCGACGTGGGGTGGGCCCCGCTGAACGTACTGCTCGCGGCCGAGGTAATAGCGAAGCATCCGCCAGCCCGTGCTGCCGATCTTCAATGCCACGAGGGGGATCAGCAGCATCCCGACGAACGCGTGGACAGTCAGGAGCGACCTGACCCGCAGCAGCGTTGCGCCCTCGATCAAGAGCAGCACAATCAGGATCGTCGCCACGACGGCCGTCAGCTGCTCGTTGCCGGCGCTTCCACCTGAGCGGCCCCGTTTCACCAAGCTCACGACGGTAGCGAAGCAGACCGGGATGAGAGATGGGTGAGTGCGCGTCGGCCGATCAGACACGCGTTCGTTCCGCATGGCGCGGCGCGTCACCGTCGACGTGCGCTCACTGCCCATCCCCCGAACGTGGGAGGCTCGGTCGCGCGTTTCCGGGGATGTCGTGTGGCGCCGGGACCGTCGATAGTCGTAGATGACGACGCGCTGCTCCGATCCGGCGGAAGCGATGAACAGAGTCGCGCGGCGGCGCAGTCATGCAGATGCAGACGGCAGAGAGGCGACAGCGATGAGCGGTCAGGACGAGCAGGCGAACGCGCCTCCTGCGGCGCCCGCAGGCGACCTGAACGCGCACGGCGCCGCTCGATACGCACCGCTGGATTCCGAACAGCTCTTCCGGAGCGCGTTCGAGGACGCCGCGGCCGGCATGCTCATCCTCGATCCGGCAGGGAGGCTGCTGCGCGTGAATCAGTCCTTCGCCGGGATGCTCGGCTACACGGCTCCGGAGCTGAGCGGCCGCAGCTTCCACGAGATCACGCACCCCGACGACGTTGCCCTGACCGACAACATGCGGGCGGAGATGATCGAAGACGGTGACGCCGCGCGACGGACGATCGTGAAGCGCTATCTGCACAAGGACGGGGGCATCCGCTGGGGGCGGCTCAGAGTCTCCGCCGTCCGTGACGCCGACCACCGGCTCCTTCACTTTGTCACCCAGATAGAGGACATCACCGAGCTGCGCAAGACGCAGAGCGAGCTCGTCGAGAGCGAGCTTCTTTTCCGCGGCGCCTTCGAGACCGCCGTGAGCGGCATGACGCTGGCCGACCCGGAGGGAGTGTTCCTCCGCGTCAACGCCACTTTCGCGACCATGCTCGGCTACACACCGCCCGACCTTGTCGGCAGACGCATCGCCGATTTCGTCCATCCCGACGATCGGGCCGACGTTGCCGCCGGACGCGATACCTTGCGCTCGGGCGGGTCGCTCAGACGGGCGACCGAGAGGCGCTACATCTCCCGTGGCGGAGAGACGAAGCTCGGCAAGGTCAGCGTCTCCGCCATTCGCGGCGAGGACGGGTCGCTGCTGTACACCGTTGCCCAGATCGAGGACGTGACCGAACTGCGCCAGGCGCAGCGGGAGCTCGCAGCAGGCGAGGCGTTGCGGCGGTTGGTGTTCGAAGGCTCCCGCGACATGCTGGGCATCTTCGACCCCGACGGCACACTTCAGCTCGTCTCACCGGCGGTCGAGGTCCTGCTCGGTCACGATCCGGCGTCCTTGCTCGGCCAGAACTTCGCGGCCTTCATCCATCCCGACGACCTACAGCCCTGTTTGGCGGCGGTGGCTGCGGCCCTCGACGGCGCACCGTCGTCGAGTTTCCGCGCCCGCTTCCGCGCCGCTGACGACAGCTACCGGCTCTTCGAAGGCACCGTTTCCCCCGGTCGAGGCTCCGACGGCGAGGTGTCCTATCTGGTCTCGAACTCGCGCGATGTGACCGAGCAGGTGGCGCTCGAAGACCAGCTCCGGCACGCGCAGAAGATGGAAGTGGTCGGCCGCCTCGCCGGTGGGGTCGCGCATGACTTCAACAACCTGCTCCTGGCGATCCGCGGCTACGCCGAGCTGGCCCGCCTGGCAGCGGGCGAAGGCACCGACAACACCGCCGAGATCGACGAGATCCTGGCGGCGGCCGGACGTGCCGGAGACCTGACCGCGCAACTGCTCGCCTTCAGTCGCCGTCAGGTGCTGAACCCTGTTCTTCTCGACCTCGGTGCGGTCGTCACAGAAATGGTCTCGATGCTGCGGCGGCTGATCCACGGCAACGTCGAGCTGGTCACGCAGCTGCCGGAGGGCCCGGCACTCGTGCGCGCAGATCGGGCCCAGATGGAACAAGTGATCGCGAACCTCACCGTCAACGCCTCCGATGCGATGCCGGACGGCGGCACGCTTACGATCGAGATCGGTCCCTCCCTCGACGGGCAAACGCTGCTGCTTTCAGTCCGTGACACAGGCACCGGCATGGACGCCGCCACCGCCTCGCAGATGTTCGAGCCGTTCTTCACCACAAAAGGGGCGGGGGGCACCGGCCTCGGCTTGTCGATGGTGCACGGGATCGTCAACCAGAGCGGTGGCTCGATCGCGGTCGAGAGCACGCCCGGCGAAGGAACGACCTTGTCGATCGAGCTTCCGCTCGCCGACGCAGAGGAGCTGCCGGAACAGACCGCCTCTGCTCCGGCCGAGGGCGGCGCCGAGACCATTCTCCTCGTCGAGGACGACCCGCTCGTCCAGAAGGTCGTGGCGCTCATGCTCGAACGGCACGGCTACCGGGTCGTTGCGGCGTCAAGCGGCGAGGAGGCCGTCTCGCTCGCGCACGCCGACCCCAACAGCGTCGATCTGATCCTCACCGATCTCGTCATGCCGGGAATAAACGGCCGCGCGACTGCGGAGGCCTTGCGCGAGGACCAGCCGCTCGCACGAGTCCTGTACATGTCGGGCTACACGGACGACGTCGTGATCCGCGTCGGCGGCTTCGAGCCAGGCGTCGCCTTCATCCAGAAGCCGTTCTCCGGGGAAGACCTCGCCCTCCGTGTGCGTGAACTGCTGAACGCCGACGTGTAGGCCCAAGCGGAAGCGGGAGTTCGGCGGCTGAACCGCTGTCGCGGGCGACGAGAGCGTCACCCGGTCGGCCGTCCGGCGAGTCGAGCAAGTCGGCACACACCGGTGACGGTTGCGTCGCCACACTGGACAACATGCAGTTCCCGGCTCTCTCGGTCACGCAGCGCCGTGCGATCGCCGCGGTCGTCGTGCTCGTGGTCGCGGTTGCATTCGCGCCGCGCCTGCTCGGTCACGGTGGATCGAACGCGCCTCCGATGCCGCTCGTCCGGCCCGTCGCCGCAGCACATGCAGCGAAGGCGCAGCTCATCGTGGACGTCGTCGGCGAAGTACGCCGGCCGGGGCTCGTGCACGTTCCGATGGGAACGCGGATCGCAGACGCGCTTGCCGCGGCGGGAGGCGTCACCGCAAAGGCGGACGCCGCGCTGGTGAACCTCGCGGCGCCACTCGCCGACGGCGAGCAGGTCGTGGTTCCCACGCGCGGATCAGCAGCCGCCGGTGCGGCCGGCGGCCCGGGGTCGCCGTCGGCGCCGGTCGATCTCAACACTGCGACGCCCGAGCAGCTCGACGCGTTACCCGGCATCGGGCCTGCGACGGCGGCGAAGATCATCGCCTTTCGGCAGGCTCACGGCCCCTTCCATTCGGTGGACGAGCTCGATGGAGTTCCGGGCATCGGCCCGGCGAGGATCGAGCAGCTGAAAGGGCTCGTGCTCCCGTGACGGTGCGCACGCCGTATCTGCTCGCGGCGGCGCTCTGTTGCGGCCTTGCCGCGGCAAACGTTGCGCTGCTCGCCGTGCTCCCGGCCGCGCTGCTGCTCGCGCTCGCGCTCGTCGTCCGCTCTCCGCTCGTCGTCGCGGCGTGCGCACTCGCGCTGCTCGGCTGGTGGTGGGGAAGCGAGCGGCTTCGCACGCTCGACCACAGCGCGTTGGCCTCACGCGTGGGAACCGCCGCGCGCGCGGTCGTCGAGCTGCAAGAGCCGCCGCGGGCGGGACGATTCGAGACGCGGGTGCGTGCGCTTGTGGTTCGCTGGGGAACGCAACGGCCGCACGAGCCGGTGCTGCTCGAGTTGCCGCCGGGTCGCGCTCCGCCGCAGGGCGCGCGCCTGTCGGTGCTCGGGGTGCTGCGTGCGCCGCGCGGGCCGTCGAACGGCTTCGACGAGCGGGCCTGGCTCCGTCGCCACGGGGTGCACGTCGTGCTGCACGCGGACGCCTGGCGGCGCATCGGCCGCCGGGGCGGGCTCGGCGGTGTCGCCGACCGGCTGCACGCGTGGCTCGCGCGTGACGGCGCGCCCGGGCTCGCGGGAGAACGTCGCGGCGTGATCGAGGGCGTCGTGCTCGGCGAGGACCAGGATCTGTCGGACGTGCTCAAGCAGCGCTTCCGCGCCTCCGGGCTCTACCACCTGCTGGCCGTGAGCGGCTCGAACGTCGTCGTTGTCGCGTCCGGCGTGCTCGGACTTGCGTGGCTGTTCGGCGTCTCGCGGCTCGCGGCCGAGGTTGCAGCGCTCGTCGGGATCGCCGCGTACGTGCTCGCGGTCGGCCCGCAGCCGTCCGTGCTTCGCGCAGGCGTCGCCGGTGCGCTCGCGTCGCTCGCCTGGCTGAGCGGCCGCCAGCGTGATCGCTGGTACGCGCTGCTCGTCGCTGCGGTCGTACTGCTCGCGTGGAACCCGTACAACGCGCTCGACCCGGGCTTCCAGCTGTCGTTCGCGGCGGTGCTCTCGATCTTCGTCGTCGCGCCGCGCTTCCGGCGCAGGCTCGAGGGCTACCCGCTGCCGTCGTTCCTGCGCGCCCCGGTGGCGATCTCCGCGGCGTGCGGGCTCGGAACCGCGCCGGTCTGCTGGTTCCAGTTCCACGCGATCCCGCTGCTCACGGTGCCGGCGAACGCCGCGGCCGCGCCGGTGGTCGCGCCGATGCTCGGGCTGGCGCTCGTCTCGGCGCTCGTCGCGCCCGCCGTGCACACGCCGGCCGTCCTGCTCGCCGGCCTCAACGGGTGGTGCGCGGCGTACCTCGCGGGCTGCGCGCGGTTCTTCGGCGGCCTACCCGGCGCGCAGATCCGGTCGCCCGACGCCGCTCTCCTGCTCGCCGCGTTGGTGCTCCTGGTCGCGGCCTATGCTTGGCGTCGTGGCGACCTCCGAGCTGAAGCCGGTCTATCTCCTCACCGGCAGCGACCGGCCGAAGATCGTGCGCGCGCTGCGCCGCCTGCGTGACCGGATCGGCGACGACGCGACCGAGCACCTCAACGCCCGGGATGCGTCGGCCGAAGACGTGATCGCCTCGTGCAACTCGATGGGCCTGTTCGGCGGCGAGCGGCTCGTGATCGTCGAGGAGGCCGAGCGCTGGAAGGCGGCCGACGTGAAGGAGATCGCGGGCTATCTCGCGGCGCCCGCGCCGGCGACGGTCCTGGCGCTCGTCGCGGCGGAGATCAAGTCGGACGCAGCGCTGGCCAAGGCGGTGGCCAAGGTGGGGCAGGTGCTTGCGTACGACGTCCCGAAGCGCAAGCTGCCCGAATGGGTCGCCGAGCAGTTCGGCCGCTACGGCGCGAAGGCCGACGCCGACGCCTGCCGGGCGCTCGTGGAGATCGTCGGTGACGACCTCGACGAGCTCCAGAGCGAGATCGACAAGCTCGCCACCTGGGCGGCCGGAGACCAGGTCACGCTCCGCGACGTCGAGCAGATGGCCGCCGGGCGCGCCGAGACCGCGATCTTCTCGCTCACCGACGCCTGGGGGAGGCGCGACGTCGCCGGCGTCCTCTCTTCGGCCGAGGCGATCATGGAGCGCTCGCACCGGCCGCGCTCCGGCGAGCTGATGCGGATGATCGCCTCGATGGTTAGCCACGTCGGTCGGGTGCGGAGGTGCCAACGGCTCGCCGACCAGGGCATCCGCCCGCGGGACGCGGCCGGGCAGCTGAAGATGCACCCCTTCGTCGCCGAGAAGGCATTCGGACAGGCCGCGAACTTCTCGGCCGAGGAGCTGGGTTACGCGATCGTGCGCCTCTCGGAGCTCGACGCGGCGGCGAAAGGCGGCTCGCGGATGCCGGCCGATCTCGAGCTCGAGCGCGCGCTGATCGACGTGACGCGGCCGCGCGAGCGCGCCGCCTGAGCGTCGCGCGCTACTTCGACTTCGTCGGCGCCGCCGGCTCGGCCTGGCCCGCGGCGATGCGGGCGGCCTGCGCCTTGCGGCGGGCGGCGGTGTTCTTGTGCAGCGAGCCGCGGGAGGCTGCCTTGTCGAGCCAGCTGACGAGCTCACGGTGACTCGCCGTCACGGTCGCGGCGTCGCCCTGCTCGGCGGCGTCGCGGAGACGCCGCATGAGCGTCTTCGCGGTCGAGCGCCAGCGCAGGTTCTCGAGCCGCTGGCGGCTTGCCTGGCGGACGCGCTTTTCCTGTTGTCTGATATTCGGCATTAGGTAGTCGGCATAGGCGTTGAAATGCCCGCTGAAGCGGGCCCGCAGAGGGTAGCAGCCGTGAGGATCGGCCTGTGCGCTCCCTATGCTCCGGCCTGTGAGTGACGCCGACCGCGAGCGAGACCTCCGCCGGCTCGAACGCGACCGCCGCCGCCGCGAGAGCGGCCGCCCGACGTATTTCGACGAGTTCGCGGCGACCCTCGCCGGCGGCGACCTGCCGACCCTGGAGACGCAGGTGCTCCGGCCCGAAGAGCGCCGGTCCAAGCCGGAGGACGAGGCCGCTGACGAGGAAGGCCTGCCGCCGCGGCGCAGGCTCGCCGTGTCGGGAGCGATCTTCGGGCTCTCGACAGCCCTCTCTCGTGTGCTCGGGCTCGCGCGCGAGGTCGTCGCGACGAACTACTTCGGCGCGACCGGCAAGATCAACGCCTTCACCGTCGCGTTCCAGTTGCCCAACCTCTTCCGCGCCCTCGT
>Ga0265314_10003238_pt1 | contig 15919 bp, 15 predicted proteins | sample 4126metaG_FD_203106 | JGI IMG/M metagenome (GOLD analysis project Ga0265314, IMG submission 203106) | Rhizosphere microbial communities from Carex aquatilis grown in University of Washington, Seatle, WA, United States - 4-1-26 metaG | ecosystem: Host-associated > Plants > Roots > Rhizosphere >... | reverse complement strand
CTCGACTCCATCGCCACCCGCCTCGACGAGGCGCGCGACATCCTGCGCTACATGACCGGCTTGCTGGTGTTCCTCGGCCTGCTTGGCACCTTCTGGGGCCTGATCGAGACGGTGAGTTCGGTCGGCAACGTCATCCAGGGTCTCAAAGCCGGCGGCGACGCCGGCAGCATGTTCGACACGCTGCGTGAGGGCCTCGCCGCGCCTCTGTCCGGCATGGGCATTTCGTTCTCGTCGTCGCTGTTCGGCCTCGCCGGCTCTTTGGTGCTCGGCTTCCTCGATCTGCAATCGAGCCAGGCGCAAAATCGCTTCTACACCGAACTGGAAGACTGGCTCTCGACCACCGTCTACGACCACGGCGGCGAACCGGCTTCGGCCGGCGTCGGCATCACCGGCGAGGTGCGCTCGGCCATCGACCGGCTGCGCGACGCCGTCGACCAGGCCGGCTCCGGCAAGGCCGCCAATGCCGCGATGGCCAATCTCGCCGAAGCCATCCAGGGCCTTGTGCATCACATGCGCACCGAGCAGCAGATGATCCGCGACTGGGTCGACGGCCAGGCCGACCAGCAACGCGAGATCAAGCGGCTGCTGGAACTGATGGTGCGCGAGCGGGTGAAATAGGAACGTCCCATGGCCCTCGCGCGAACGCGCCGCGGCGACAGCGGCATGAATTACTGGCCGGGTTTCGTCGACGCCTTGTCGACGCTGATCCTGTCGATCATTTTCATCCTGACCGTTTTCGTCGTCGTGCAGTTTTATCTACAGCAGGAAGTCGCCGGTAAGGACACCGCGCTCAACCGCCTGAACGCGCAAATCGCCGAGCTCACCGACCTGCTGTCGATGGAGAAGTCCGGCAAGGCCGAAGCCGAAGACATGCTGGCGCAGTTGCGCGCCTCTCTCGCCAACGCCGAGAGCGACCGCGACAAGTACAAAGGCATCGCCGAAGGCGCCGGCGCCGGCCTGTCGGCGGCGCAAGGCCAGGCCACGACGCTCGCCGGCCAGCTCGAAGGCGAGAAGAAAATCTCCGCGCGCGCGCTGGCCCAGGTCGAAATCCTCAACCAGCAGATCCTGGCGCTGCGCCGTCAGTTGGCCGCCATCGAGCAGTCGCTCGCCGCCACCGAGCAAAAGGACAAGGAAAGCCAGGCCCGCATCGCCGATCTCGGCCAGCGGCTCAATCTGGCGCTCGCCGCGCGGGTGCAGGAACTGACGAAATACCGCTCCGACTTCTTCGGCAAGCTGCGCGAGATTCTCGGCAATCGCCCCGACGTGCGCGTCGTCGGCGACCGTTTCGTGCTGCAATCCGAAGTGTTCTTCGATGTCGGCAAAGCCGACCTGCTGCCGACCGCCAAAACGGAACTCGACAAAGTCGGCGACGCTTTGGCCACCCTGGAAAAGCAGATTCCGGCCGACATCGCCTGGGTGCTGCGCGTCGACGGCCACACCGACGTGCGGCCGATCGCGGGCCAGTTCAAATCGAACTGGGACCTGTCCGCCGCGCGCGCCATCGCGGTGGTGCAGTATCTGATCGCCAAGGGCGTGTCGCCGCAGCATCTGGTTGCCGCCGGCTTCGGCGAATTCCAACCCATTGACGTTGCGAAAACCGAGGACGCCTACAAGCGCAACCGCCGCATCGAGTTCAAGCTGACGGAACGCTGATGGCGGTTTACGTCGACGACGCGATCTGGAATTGGCAGGGCCGCAAGTGGTGCCACCTGCTCGCCGACGACGTCGATGAATTGCACCGCTTCGCGCGCGCGGTCGGGCTGCACCGCATTTCCTATCAAGGGCCGCCGAAGACCGCCCATCCGCATTACGACATCACCGGCTTCGAGCGCAGCCGGGCCCTCGCGCTTGGCGCTATCGCCTGTGACCGTACGGCGATCGTGATGGTCATGCGGCAGCTGCGCGGTCGCCTGGACCGGGCGGCGTGAACGGGGCCGTCAGCCTGCGCCCCTACACCGCCGCCGACGAAGACGCGGCCATCGACCTGTGGCGCCGCACCTGGCAGCAGCATTACCCGCATCTCGATTTCACGGCGCGGCTCGCCTGGTGGCGCGAGCGCTGGCGGCAGGAACTGGTGCCGGTGGCGACGATCACGATTGCGGAAGTCGACGGCGCCATGGCCGGCTTCGTCACCGTCGACACCAAGACCATGTATCTCGACCAATTCGTCGTCGCGCCTGAGTTTTGGGGCAGCGAGGTCGGACGCATTCTCGCCGACGAAGCCAAGCGGCTATCGCCGCAAGGCCTCGATCTCCTGGTCAACAAGGACAACGCCCGCGCCATCCGCTTCTACGAAAAGCACGGCTTTGCCTATGCCGGCGAGGACAAGAACCCGGTGTCGGGCATTGCGGTGAACAGGATGGAATGGCGAGCGCGCTAGCCGGTCTGCCGCAGCCGCTCGATTTCGCGTTCGAACGGCAGGGTGCCGACGGCGCGCGTCCAGCCGTAATCTTCACGGTCGCATCGGCCTGCGCCGGCGCGTGGTCTTGCAAAATGTCCCAGATAATCGCTTGGCCGAAGGCCGTCGCCTCGTCGTCGTCCGGTAGTTCAATGAATCCAAGATCTTCGTGGTGTGCCTGATGGGCGAGCGCGAAATGATAGACGGCCATGATGTCCCTTCCGAATCTCTTATGTGCGATGCCGGACATTGCGCCCCGACCCGCGGGTCGGGAGGTATAAAGGGGTGGCATTGGCGCAAAAATTTTCGTGATTGGACTTTTTCCGACCGCGAGCGAAGGCCTCAGGCGACCTCGAACTGCAGCTTCGCCAGCCGCGCATAGAGGCCGCCATTGCCGGACAAAGCGGCATGGGTGCCCTCCTCGACAATGCGGCCTTTGTCGAGCACCAATATGCGGTCGCAGGACTGCACCGTGGCGAGGCGATGCGCGATGACGATGGTGGTGCGCGTCTGCATCAGCTTCTCCAGCGCCTGCTGCACCAGCGTCTCGCTTTCGGCGTCGAGCGCCGAGGTCGCCTCGTCGAGCAGCAGCAGCGGCGCCTCGCGCAGAATGGCGCGGGCAATGGCGATGCGCTGGCGCTGACCGCCCGACAGCATGATGCCGCGCTCGCCGACTTGCGTTTCGTAGCCTTGCGGCATGCGCAAGATGAACTCCGCCGCATGGGCCGCTTCGGCGGCGTGCTCGATTTCGGCGTCGCTGGCGTCGGGCCGGCCGAAGCGGATGTTCTCGCGCACGGTGGCGGCGAAAACGACGGCGTCCTGCGGCACCAGCGCGATCGCAGAGCGCAATTCCGCGGGATCGGCGTCACGCAGGTTGACGCCGTCGAAGGTGACGCCACCCGACAACGGATCGTAGAAGCGCAGAATAAGATGAAAGATCGTGCTTTTGCCGGCGCCCGAAGGGCCGACCAGCGCTAGCTTCTCGCCCGGCTTGACGTGGAACGACAGATTATCCAACACCGGCGCATCGGCCCGCGTCGGATAAACAAAACGCACGTGCTCGAACGCCACCTCGCCGCGCGACGGCTTCGGCAACGCCACCGGCCGCGGCGGCGCCTTGATCTCCGGCGCGACCGCCAAGATCTCGAACAGCCGCTCGGCCGCGCCCGACGCCTGCGATATCTCGCCCCACACCTGGCTCAGTTCGCCCAGGCCGCCGGCGGCGAATACCGCATAGAGAATGAATTGCGACAGCCGCCCCGCCGTGATGTGGCCGGCCAGCACGTCCTGGGCGCCGACCCACAGCACCACGACGACGCTGGCAAAGACCAGGAAAATCGCAATCGCAGTCAACATCGCGCGAGACTGGATCGCGCTGCGCGCCGCCTCGTAAGCCTGCTCAACCGCGGCGCGGAAGCGCGCCGACGCCGGCTTCTCGAACGTAAAAGCTTGCAGCGTGCGCACCGCGCCGATCAATTCACTGGCGTAACCCGAGGCGTCGGCCAATGTGTCTTGCGCCACGCGGGACTGGCGGCGCACGGCGCGGCCGAAGCCGACCAGCGGCAGCACGATCACCGGGATGGCGCCGAGCACGAACAGCGACAATCGTGGGCTCGTCACCACCATCATGGCGGCGCCGCCGAAAAACAGCACCACATTGCGCAACGCGATCGACACCGACGCGCCGACCGCGGATTTGATCTGCGTGGTGTCGGCGGTGAGCCGCGATATCATCTCGCCAGTCTTGGCGGTGTCGAAAAAACCGGACGACAACAGTGTGAGATGGGCAAAGACGTCGCCGCGCAAGTCGGCGACGATGCGTTCGCCCAAGGTGGTGACGAGGTAGTAGCGCAGTGCGCTCGAAGCCGCGAGCACGGCAACCACCGCGATCATGACCGCGAAATAGCTGTTGATCAGCGCGGCAGCTTCCGCCGAGAAGCCGAAATCGATCATGCGGCGCACCGCGACGGGCACCACCAGCGTGGTCAGCGCGGCGATCGTCAGGGCCAGCAACGCGGCCACCGCGCGGCCGCGATAACGGCCGATATAGGGGATCAGGCGGGCGAGCGGCCTCAGCTTGACGCCGCGGCCGGCGGGCTGCGCCATCGGCGCGTCGAGGCCGCCTCGTCCATCACTGGCAAAACTCATGCGTATCGACGCCTTTTGGTTAAAACGCCCGGCCCCTGGCGCCTTTCATGCGCCGGAACCATGCCCTGCTGCCTTGATACCGGTCAATCGCGACGGCCTCTCGCGTGCCTTGCCGGAAGGCCATCCGTCCTGTATAGACCCGCCAAATCCAGCCATTTTCGGCGCGGACGACGCGCTTAACGGAAAACGATCATGAAGCAAGATATTCATCCAGACTACCACACGATCAAGATCGTGATGACCGACGGCAGCGAATTCATCACCCGTTCGACCTGGGGCAATGAAGGCGACGTCATGAATCTCGACATCGACCCGAAGTCGCACCCGGCCTGGACCGGCGGTCAGCAGCAGCTGATGGACCGCGGCGGCCGCGTGTCCCGCTTCCAGAAAAAGTTCCAGGGCTTCATCAAGGAAGGCGCCAAAGCCGAAGCGCCCGCCAAGAAGTAAGCACCTCACCCATCAAAAAGCGAAAAGCCCCGGCATGCCGGGGCTTTTTGTTTAGGGGCGAACCTTCGGTATCAGGCCCCCGGGAATGCCGCCTTGAGCAGGCCCAGCTGCCGCTCCACCGGATTCATCGCCGGGACGTGATCGAGCGGCACGCGGCTGTGGATGTTGTTGTCGAGCCGGCGGACTTTGCCCTGCAGCGCCTGCGAGCGCACGATCAGCGCGCTCAGCGTTGCCGGCAGCAATTCGATGTTATGCGGATCGTGCGTGTCGGCGGCCGCCAATTTGACCTTGGTCTTTTCCTTGTTGGCCTGGGCCAGCGACATTTCGCCTTCCTTGACCGCGCGGTGCAACAGCAGCCACGACGCCAGCTGCATCAACCGAGTGGTAAGCCGCATGCTCTCGGTGGCGTAAGCCAGCGCCGCGGCGCGTTCGAGTTTCTTGGATTCCTGCCGGCCGTGACCGTCGAGATAGGTCGCGGTCTCTTCGACCAGGCCCATGCCCTCGCGGAACAGATCGGCGAAGGCTTGCGAGTTGGCGAGCCGCTCGCCGAACATGACCGGCTGCGATTCACTCATCATCGATTTCTCGGACATGACGCACGCCTCACTGCACACAGGGACGATACGCGCCCCGTAAACGATTGGGTAAGCATGACGCGACTCCGCTCCTGCGTCCAGACAGACCTCAAGACATGGTTGTCAGGCGGGCTTAGGCGGTTACCGGCGCATCGCTTTTAATGTCCCATAACGGGACACGCGCGCGCAAAAAAGGAGCCGCCGTCGCCGGCGGCTCGAAAGTTGATAACAGGGAGGCGTCAAACAGAGTGGACAGGAGCCACTCATGTCCATGAAGATGGACGTACTAGTAATGATCGAGAAAGCTTAATAACGCCTTAACGCTTAACGGGAACCCTGCCAACTTTAACCATAAGCGTGCGCTGCGTTTCCGATGCTATGTCGTTCCATCGCCGCGATCACATGCTTTTTACTTCTTGAAGACCTGATCGGCGGCCGAACGCGATGCGCGCTTTTTGTGCATGTCGGCTTCCAGCCGCGCTATTTCGTCATGCAATAAATGCACGCGCGCGGCCAATTCCTCGACCGACAGCAACGTCAGATCCTGCCCAACTTCGTGCGCGATTTTCTTCTTCGGTTTGTCGTCGTCGTCGATGGCCGCCATGACAAGCTCCGTTCGTTGGAAATTTAGCCACCTTGTTGCGGGTTGTCACACCGGAACGTCCCGCCTAAACAAATCTCGTCCCTGTGATGTTGAGGTTTCCCATGGCCCTGCCGAACGACATGACCGTCATCGCTATCAAGGCGCCCGGCGGCCCGGAAATGCTGGTGCCGGAGCAGCGCCCGGTTCCCGCGCCCGGCGACGGCGAAATCCTGGTCAAGGTCGCGGCCGCCGGCGTCAACCGGCCCGACGTCCAGCAGCGCAAGGGGCTTTATCCGCCGCCGAAAGGCGCGCCGGAAATTCCCGGCCTCGAAATCGCCGGCGAAATCGTCGCGCTCGGCGGCGGCGCCGGCCGCTGGAAAATCGGCGACCGCGTCATGGCGCTGGTGATCGGCGGCGGCTACGCCGAATACGCCTTGGCGCATGAAAGCCACGCGCTGCCAGTCAGCGGGCTGCCGATGGTCGAAGCCGGCGCCGTTCCGGAAACCTTCTTCACGGTCTGGCACAATGTGTTCGAACGCGGCGCCTTGAAAGCCGGGGAGACTTTGCTGGTGCACGGCGGCTCTTCGGGCATCGGCACCGCCGCGATCCAACTCGCCAAGAATTTCGGCGCGCGCGTCATCGTCACCGCGGGCTCCGCGGACAAATGCGACGCCTGCCGTAAGCTCGGCGCCGACGTCGCCATCGATTACAAGACGCAAGACTTCGTCGCCGCGACCAAGGCCGCCACCGACGGCAAGGGCGCCGACGTCATCCTCGACATGGTCGGCGGCGATTACATCGAGCGCAATTACGAAGCGGCCGCGGTCGAGGGCCGTATCGTGCAGATCGCGTTCCTGGGCAGCCCGAAAGCGACCGTCAACTTCACGCGCATCATGCTCAAGCGTCTGCATCACACGGCTCGACGCTGCGCTCGCGCTCGATCGCCGACAAAGGCGCGATCGCGCGTGCGGTCGAGGACAATGCCCTGCCCTTGCTCGCGGCCGGTAAGATCAAGCCGCTGATCTACAAGACCTTCCCGCTCAACGAAGCCGCCGCCGCCCACGCGCTGATGGAATCCAGTGCCCATATCGGCAAGATCGTGCTGACGGTCGGCTAGAATCGGCTTTTTCGACGCCAATCCGGCGCGGGAGCGCGCCAAAACAATCGAATCTTGCGCGCTTTGCAAGATTCGCAGGATAGGCGCGGGTTGGCTATTAACATCAATGGGTTACGCCGACCCAAAGACCTTGCTCTGGCCACAACGCCCGGCTACTGATCGGGGCATGGTTCCAGGAGCACAGCGGTCCAGACCAAGCGGGCTCACGCTCGCCCGCAGCCTACTCGCCATGGGGACGCTGCTGCTCGCCGGATTCCTGGCGCAGCCTGCGCACGCGGTCGAGGCCGTCAACGTGCGGCTCGACGCCGCCGCCATCGACCTCACCGCCGCCACCGAACGACAGAAGACCGACGGCGACCGCATCCAGGTCTCGACCGCGCCGGGTCCCGACGGCATCGTCCGCCGCATCGAAGTGCGCGCGCGCGAAGGCAACACGAATTGGGCAGTGTTTGCGCTCACCAACAACAGCGACGAGCAGATCGACCGGCTTATCGTGGTCCCGCACTACAGGATGGTCGGCTCCGGCCTAATCTGGCCCGACCTCGGCCTGTCGCGCATCGCCGGCATCACGCCGTCGTCCGGCGACCGGCCGGTGCGGCAGGAAAGCACCACCGCCGACATCTTCCGCATCACGCTCGACCCCGGCACGGTGATTACGTTTGTCGCCGAACTGCGCACCGACAAGCTGCCGCAGATTTATTTGTGGGAGCCGGACGCCTACAAGGACAAGGTCAACTCCTTCACGCTGTATCAGGGCATCGTCATCGGCATTGCCGGTTTGCTGGCGCTGTTCCTCACTATCCTTTTTGTCGTGAAGGGTTCGGTGATGTTCCCGGCCGCCGCCGCGCTGGGCTGGGCGGTGTTGATCTATATCGGCATCGACTTCGGCTTTTGGGGCAAGGTGTTCGACATGTCGGCCGGCGCCGAGCGCGTCTGGCGCGCCTGCGGCGAGGCGATCTTGTCGGCGACGCTGCTGGTGTTCCTGTTCGCCTACTTGAACTTGTCGCGCTGGCACGTGCGCTACGCCCACATCACGCTGGCCTGGCTCGCCGCGCTCGCGGCGTTGATCGCCGTCGCCGTGTTCGATCCCGCGGTCGCCGCCGGCATCGCGCGCCTGTCGCTTCTCGGCATCGCGGTGTTCGGCCTGGCGCTGGTGATCTATCTATCGACGCACGGTTTCGACCGCGCCGTGCTGCTGATCCCGACCTGGCTGCTGCTGGTGGTGTGGACCTTGGGCGCGGGGCTCGCGGTCTCAGGCATTGTCACCAACGACATCATCGGTCCGGCGCTGCTCGGCGGCCTGGTGCTGATCGTGATGCTCATCGGATTTACGGTGATGCAGCACGCCTTCGCCGGCGGCATCACCCACGGCATCGTTTCCGACGTCGAGCGCCGCGCCTTGGCATTGACCGGCGCCGGCGACATGATCTGGGACTGGGACGTCTCCGCCGACAAGGTCTTTACCTCGCCGGAAACCGAGCACCTGCTCGGCATGAAGCGCGGCGCGCTGGAAGGACCGGCGGCGCAATGGCTCGACGTTCTGCATCCGCTCGACCGCGACCGCTTCCGTTCGTCGCTCGACGGCGTCATCGAGCAGCGCCGCGGCCGTCTCACCCAGGACTTCCGCCTGCGCGCCGCCGACGGTCACTATTTATGGTTCACGCTGAAAGCGCGCCCCGTGGTCGGGTCCGACGGCGAAGTGGTGCGGCTGGTCGGCACGCTGACCGATGTCACCGATTTCAAGAACGCCGAAGAACGCCTGCTGTTCGACGCCGTGCACGACAACCTCACCGGCCTGCCGAACCGCGAATTATTCATCGACCGCATGGAGGCGTCCTTCGCCTATGCGCGCTCCGATCCGCAGATGCGGCCGTCTATCATGCTGATCGATCTCGATCGCTTCAAGCAGGTCAACGATTCCGTCGGCATCGCCGTCGGCGACAGCATCCTCTTGACCATCGCACGCCGGCTCGGCCGCCTGCTCAAGCCGCAGGACACGCTCGCCCGGTTGTCCGGCGACCAGTTCGCCCTGATCCTGGTGTCGGAGAAGGAACCGGCGCGTATCGTGGCTTTTGCCGAAACCATGCGGCGCACCTTGCGCGCGCCGATCGCCTTCAACGATCGCGAAATCTTCATCACGGCCTCGATCGGCGTGGCGCTGGCGGAGGGCACACCGCACCGCACCGAGGAAGTGCTCAAGGACGCCGAATTGGCGATGTATTACGCCAAGCGCATCGGCGGCGACCGCATCGAAATCTTCAAGCCGGCGATGCGCTCGCGCAAGACCGACCGCCTGACGATGGAATCCGAATTGCGCCGCGCCATCGAGCGCGAGGAAATCAAGGTGCTGTACCAGCCGATCGTGCGGCTCGAGGATCGCGCCATTGCCGGTTTCGAGGCGCTGGCGCGCTGGGACCACCCGAAGATGGGCCGCCTGTCGCCGGCCGAATTCATCTCGATCGCCGAGGAAATCGGCCTCATCGTCGATCTCGGCCTGTTCGTGCTCGACCGCACCGCACGCCAACTGGCGCAGTGGCAAGTGGCCAACAAGGGCAAGGAGCCGATCTTCGCGTCGGTCAACGTGTCGTCGCGCCAATTGCTGCGCCACGACCTCATTCAGGACCTGCGCAGCGTTCTGGCGCGCCACACCGTCGCCCGTGGCACGCTGAAGCTCGAGATCACCGAATCGCTGGTGATGGAAAATCCGGAGCATGCCGCGCAGATTCTCAGCCGCATCCGTGAACTCGGCGCCGGTCTGTCGATGGACGACTTCGGCACGGGACACTCTTCGCTGGCTTATCTGCAGCGCTTCCCCTTCGACACCATCAAGATCGATCAGTCCTTCGTGCGCACCACCAATCGGGGCACGCGGCCGGTGATCCTGCGCTCGATCATCTCCATGGCGCACGATCTCGGCATGGAGGTCGTGGCCGAGGGCGCCGAGACCGATTCCGATGCGGTCGAGTTGTACCAACTCGGCTGCGAATACGCGCAGGGTTTTGCCTTCGGCGAGCCGATGAGCGCGGAAGCCGCGGGCGATTTGCTGGTGGAAAAGCCGGCGCGCATGCGGGCGCTCAAGATCGCGTCGGAATAAGCGCCTTCACCGCGTCGCGGCTCAGGCGTGCCCGGCCTGGCTCGACAGCTGGCCGAGATCGATGCCGATCTTGCGCAGCGCCTTGTCGTATTTGCCCTCGGTGTCGGGACCGAAAATCAGTTCCGGGTCGGCGGCGCAGTGCAGCCAGCCGTTCTGTTGGATTTCCTGCTCGAGCTGGCCGGGCGCCCAGCCGGCATAGCCGAGCGCCAAAATGGCGTCGTGCGGCCCGGTGCCATTGGCGATGGCCTTGAGGATATCCAGCGTGGCGGTCAGGCAGATGCCGTCATCGATCGGCAGCGTCGAGTTCTCGATGAAGAAATCGGCCGAATGCAGCACGAAGCCGCGTCCGGTCTCGACCGGACCGCCCTTGAGCACTTTGACGTCGCCGGCATGCTCGGGCAGCTGAATCCGCTCGGCCGCCGGAATGACTTCGAGTTGCACCAAAAGATCGGGGAATTGGATGTTCGACGCCGGCTGGTTGACGACGATGCCCATGGCGCCTTCGGTCGAGTGCGCGCAGACGTAAATCACCGAACGGGTGAAGCGCTCGTCGCCCATCGTCGGCATGGCGATTAGCATTTGGCCATCGAGATAGCCGGGCGGTGGTTCGCCTTTGCCGCGGGATGATTTGCGTGGAGCCTTCATGGTGTAATGCTATCCGAAGAATCTGTCAGTGAGAACGACGCAAACGGCACAAAGTTCAGCCAGCCCCCAGTCATATTCAAGGCGGCAATTGTGGCAAAATCGCCGTCAAAATCCCGGTTGCAAGCCGCTTGCCCTAAAGCTGCTCAAGCCGTGCTCACAATGAATTCAGTGGCGCCCTCGTTCTTTACCGATTAGACGGCAGTCATGCAGGCGACGCGATGCACGTTGACAATTGCGACACTGGCCGTCCTCGGTTTCGGCACGGTCGCGCGCGCCGCCGACGCTTCTAGCTGGTCCGACGACAGCCGGTCGGCGATTCGCCTGATCGCGGGCTCCCATAGCGGCAACGAAGCGCGGCTGCGCGCCGGCGTCGAGGTTAAGTTGCAACCCGGCTGGAAAACTTATTGGCGCTACCCGGGCGATTCCGGCGTACCGCCGCGTTTCGACTTTGCCGGCTCGGACAACGTCCTGCGAGCCAAGGTTTTGTATCCCGCGCCGCATCTGTTCAGCGACGAGACCGGCAATTCGCTGGGCTACAAAACTGGCGTGATCTTTCCTGTCGAGGTGACGCCCAAGCAGGCGGGCAAGCCGGTGACGCTCAAGGTCAAGCTCGATTACGCGGTCTGCGAGAAGCTGTGCATCCCGGCCGAGGGCCGCGCCGCATTGACGTTCGGCACAAATGCGAGCGGCGAAGACGCCGCGCTCGCGGCGGCCGAAGCGCAAGTGCCGAAACCGGTCAGCGCCGCCGAGGCGGGCTTGAGCGCGCGCCGCGTCACCAATGACGCCAAACCGTTGGTCGATGTCGATCTACCCGCCAGCGGCAAACCGACGGCGTTGTTCGTCGAAGGCCCGAGCGCCGAATGGGCGCTGCCCATCCCGATGGCCGCGCAGGGCGCGCCGCCCGGGCGCCTGCATTTCGGTTTCGAGTTGGACGGCTTGCCGCCCGGCGTCGACCCGAAGGCTCCGTTCGAACTGACTTTTACGGTTGTCGAGGGCGACCGCGCCATCGAGGTCAAGACCCATCTCGACTAACCGCCCTCAAGGGCGCTAGTTTGCGCCCGATCAATTTTCCCAGACGTCAAATCAAAAACGAGAGAGGACACCATGCCCATCAAGGTCGGCGACAAATTGCCCAACGCCACGTTCCGCGTCATGACCGCAGAAGGCCCCAAGCCCAAGACCACCGACGAGATTTTCAAGGGCAAAAAGGTCGCGCTGTTCGCCGTGCCCGGCGCTTTCACGCCGACCTGCACCAACCTGCACATGCCGAGCTTCCTGAACAACATCGCGGCGTTCAAGGCCAAGGGCATCGACAGCGTCGCGGTGACCGCGGTCAACGATCCCTTCGTCATGAAGGCTTGGGCCGACAAGACCGGCGGCGACGGCAAAATCGATTTTCTCGCCGACGGCAGCGCCGAATTCGCCAAAGGCGTCGACATGGTCCTCGATGCGACGGCCGGTGGCCTCGGCATCCGCTCCAAGCGCTACTCGATGCTGGTCGACGACGGCGTCGTGAAGCAGATCAACATCGAGGAAGCGCCCGGCAAGTGCGAAGTCTCCGGCGGCCAGACGCTGCTCGGGCAAATCTAATTATTGAAAATCCGAAGGCGGTGGCCGGGCACGTTGCCCGGCCATTTTCGTTTCGGCTAGCTCGTCTTCATCGCACCCTTGGCGCCCGCTCGCGCGGCGACGATGCCTTCGCGCGCCAGTTCGTCGGCGCGTTCGTTCTGCGCGTGACCGGCGTGACCCTTGACCCAGTGCCAGCGGATGTCGTGGTCGGCCAAGGCCTCGTCGAGCCGCTTCCACAGATCGACGTTCTTGACCGGCTTCTTGTCGGCGGTGCGCCAGCCGTTTTTCTTCCAGCCGTGAATCCAGCTCATGATGCCGTTGCGCAGATACTGGCTGTCGGTGTGCAGGTCGACCGAGCACGGCCGCTTCAAGGCTTCCAGCGCCGCGATCGCGCCCATCAATTCCATGCGGTTGTTGGTGGTATGCGCCTCGCCGCCGAACAATTCCTTGGTGCTATCGCCGAATGATAAAATCGCGCCCCAGCCGCCCGGGCCCGGATTACCCGAGCAGGCGCCGTCGGTGTAAATCGTGACGCGCTGTTCGCTCAAGATTCAATCCCGTAATCGCTCGCGCTTTTCACCGACTGGTGAAACCGCAATTTCCGGAAATATTCCAGCGGATCCTTCGGCTTGACCAGGGCGCCGTCCGGCACCGCCAGCCAATCCACCAAACGCGTCAGTAAAAATCGCATCGCCGCGCCGCGCGCCAGCGTCGGCAGTGCCGCGCGCTCCTCGACCGACAACGCGCGCACCTTCGTATAGCCCTTGAGCAGCGCGCGGCCCTTGGTGACGTTGTAAGAATGATCCGGCTCGAAGCACCAGCAGTTGAGGCAGATGGCGACGTCGTAAGCCAACGTGTCGGTACAGGCGAAATAGAAGTCGATCAGCCCGGACAGCTTGTCGTTGAGGAAAAACACATTGTCCGGAAACAGATCGGCGTGAATGACGCCTTGCGGCAGGTTGCGCGGCCAGGATTTTTCCAGCACGTCGAGCTCTTTGACGATCTCGTTGCACAGGCCCGGATGCACGCCATCGCCGCGCGGGCCGGCGTGCTCGTACAACGGCCGCCAACTTTCAACCGACAACGCGTTCGGCCGCAGGATCGGAAAATCGCGCGCCGCCAGATGCAGTTTCGCCAGCGCCTCGCCGACCGCGGCGCAATGTCCGGCATTGGGTTTTCGTATCCACAGCCCGTCGAGAAAGGTCACGATCGCGGCCGGCCGGCCGGCGACGGTGCCGAGCATGCCACCCATCTTGTTCTTGACCGGCTGCGGGCAATTGATGCCGCGCGCCGCCAGATGCTCCATCAGGCTGAGGAAAAACGGCAGGTCGTGCTCGGCGACGCGCTTTTCGTAGAGTGTGAGAATGAAGCTGCCGGCGTCGGTATGCACCAGGAAGTTCGAATTCTCGACGCCCTCGGCGATGCCTTTGTACGAGCGCAACGCGCCGATATCGTAACGGCTCAGGAATGCGGTGAGATCGTCGGCGGAGACGTCGGTGTAGACGGCCATAATTATTCCGCCGCCTGGTTCTCCCGCAGCGGGCGGGGCAGCGGAAAGAACACCCCCTCCTCGGCGGCGGAAATCGACTCCACGCTCACCTCGTAGCGCACGGCGAAGGCGTCGATGATCTCCTCGACCAGCACCTCCGGCGCCGAAGCGCCGGCGGTGATGCCGAGTGACGTAATGTTGCCGAACTCGGTCCAGTCGATGTCGGCGGCGCGCTGCACCAGCGCGGCCCGCGCGCAGCCGGCGCGGATCGCGACTTCCTTCAGCCGCTGCGAGTTCGACGAATTCGGTGCGCCCACCACGATCATGCCGTCGACGATGGGCGCCACGCGCTTGACCGCTTCCTGCCGGTTGGTGGTGGCGTAGCAGATGTCTTCCTTGTGCGGACCGACCATCGCCGGGAAGCGCTGTTTCAACCGGTCGACGATCTCCGCGGTGTCGTGCACCGACAAGGTCGTCTGCGTCACGTAAGCGAGATTGTTGGCGTCGCTTGGTGTGTAAGCTTCGGCATCGGCCAAAGTCTCGATCAGTTTCACCGCGCCGTCCGGCAACTGCCCCATGGTGCCGACCACCTCGGGGTGGCCGGCGTGGCCGATCAGCAAAATCTGGCGGCCGCGGCGATGATGAATCTCAGCTTCGCGATGAACCTTGGTCACCAGCGGACAGGTGGCGTCGAGCGCGAATAGATTGCGCCTTCCGGCTTCTTCGGGCACCGCGCGCGGCACGCCATGGGCCGAGAAGATCACCGGCGCCCGGGTGTCGGCCGGAACTTCGTCGAGCTCCTCGATGAAGATGGCGCCCTTGGCGCGCAGGTTATCGACCACGTAGCGGTTGTGGACGATCTCGTGGCGCACGTAGACCGGCGGGCCGTACAGCTTGAGCGCCCGCTCCACCGATTCGATGGCGCGCACCACGCCGGCGCAGAAACCGCGCGGCGAGCAGAGCAATATCTTGAGCGCCGGCTTTGCAGCCATCCGAACCTCTAAATCGCCCCTATTTGCGCGGGCTTTCCACCCCGACATGGGATGCACCGCCCCACACTGTCAAGCCGTGAAGGTTGCATGCAGGGGGGTAAGCCCCTATATTCCGGCCACTTTCCGATCATCACCGATGATCCGGCTTCGCCCGACGGGCGGGCGAAGCATAGAGGAGATATGCCATGGCCACAGCAGCCCCCCTGATGCCGAAAGCCACTGCCGTCTGGCTGCTGGACAATACCGCGCTGTCGTTCGACCAGATCGCGGATTTCTGCAAATTGCACCCGCTCGAAATCAAGGCCATCGCCGATGGCGATTCGGCGCAAGGCATCAAGGGTCTCGACCCGATCCAGACCGGGCAGTTGAGCCGCGAGCAGATTACCGCCGCCGAGGCCAATCCCGAGATCAAGCTGACGCTGACCGAATCCAAGGTCCAGCAGGCCCAGCCCGACCGCGGCAAGAAGGGCCCGCGCTACACGCCGGTGTCGCGCCGCCAGGACCGCCCCAACGCTATTCTCTGGCTGGTGCGCAATCATCCGGAATTGAAAGACTCGGCCATCATGCGCCTGGTCGGCACCACCAAGTCGACGATTTCCGCGATTCGCGAACGCACCCACTGGAACGCCGCCGCGCTGGCGCCGATGGATCCGGTGACGCTCGGCCTGTGCACGCAGACCGACCTCGATTTCGAGGTCAACCGCGCCAACAAGGAAAAGCCGCTGCCGATCGATTCCGGCGCGACGCTGCTGCCGGCCGCCGAGACCACCGCGCGCAAGGAAGCCGAAGTCGCCGCGGCCGCCGCGCAGTCGCAGAAGCCGGGCGGCGATCTCGACGTCGGCGCGGTCTTCGCCAAGCTCAA
>Ga0265314_10003237_pt1 | contig 15921 bp, 14 predicted proteins | sample 4126metaG_FD_203106 | JGI IMG/M metagenome (GOLD analysis project Ga0265314, IMG submission 203106) | Rhizosphere microbial communities from Carex aquatilis grown in University of Washington, Seatle, WA, United States - 4-1-26 metaG | ecosystem: Host-associated > Plants > Roots > Rhizosphere >... | reverse complement strand
TAAGGCGCGGCGGTGTCGTCCGTGCGCGTCGAAGTCACTCACAAGGGCGAAGACGGCAAGCCCAAGACGACTCATGTTTCGCATGAATTCACGGCGATCCCGGGCCTGTTTGAAGACATCACCGACCTGGTGCTGAACATCAAGGAATTGCGCCTGAAGCTCCACACCGACGAACCGGTCGTGATGCGCGTTGAGCGCAAGACCAAGGGCCCTGTGAAGGCCAGCGACATTGTTCGCGACGAACGCTTTGAGATCGTCAATCCCGAACTGGTGCTCTGCAGCCTGACCGACGACGTGACTCTGAACATCGAGATGACGGCGCGCAAGGGCCGCGGCTACCGCACCGCCGAAGAGAACATCACGCCCGAGCAGTCCATCGGCGTCATTCCGATCGACAGCATTTACACGCCGGTCCGCCGCGTGCGCTACAAGGTTGAGAACACGCGCGTCGGCCAGCAGACCGATTTCGACAAGCTCGTGCTGGAGATCTGGTCCGACGGAACGATCACGCCGGAAATGGCGTTGGTGGAAGCCTCGACGATTCTGCGCAAGCACTTCAATCCGTTCGTCAAGTACTTCGAACTCGGCAAGCAGATCGAATCCGTCGGCGTGGAAACGTCCATGGGCGGCGAGCTGGAAGTCGGCGTCGAAGAGACGGGCGGCAAGGAACTGCGCGACAAGCTCAAGCTGCCGGTCAGCGTGCTCGAACCGTCGGTGCGCGCCGAGAATTGCTTGGCCGCGGCAAACATCCAGACCCTGGGCGACCTGGTCAAGATGAGCGAAGCCGACGTGCTGAAGATCAAGAACTTTGGCAAGACCAGCTTGAAGGAAGTGAAGAAGAAGCTGGGCGACATGGGCCTGACATTCGGCATGGAAATTCCGGAAGAAGCGAACGTTTCGGGCGCTTAACAGAAGTGCTGAGTGCTGAGTCCTGAGTGCTGAGTAAAGGCACCGGGACTCGGCGCCAGTCAAATAAGAATACTGAACATTAAAGGAGTGGCTGGAAATCGAGTCATGTGCGCCGCGAGGCACTCAGGACTCAGAACTCAGCACTCAGGACTGGAGTTAAAATGCGTCACTTAAGTGGATACTCGACACTCAGCCGCCACCCTGAACATCGCCGCGCGATGATGCGCAACATGGTCATGAACCTGGTGGAGCACGGCCGCATCCGCACCACGATTCAGAAAGCCAAGGCTGCCAAGCCGATCGCTGAAAAGCTGATCACGTTGGGCAAGTCCGGCTCGAACCACGACCGGCTGCAGGCCATTTCCGAATTGGGTTCGACTTCGGCTGCGAAAAAAGCAGTGAAGAAGATCTTCTCGGAACTGAAGGAACGCTTCGCGGCTCGCACGGGCGGCTACACCCGCATCCTGCGCCTGCCGACGACGATCCGCCAGGCTCAGGCCGACCTGCCGCGCGGCCAGAAGTTCAACCGCTCGAAGTTCTACGGCACGCGCCTGGGTGATAACTCGACGCTGGTGCTGTGGGAACTGTGCGAAGCCGAAGTGAAGCCGCGCGAAAAGAAGGGCAAGGCCGCCAAGAGCAAGAAAGCCAAGCCCAAGACGGAAGCGCCGAAGGCAGCCGCAAAGCCGAAGGCCGCTCCCGCAGCTCCGCCGGCCGAAGACTCAGGCGACAAGACGATGCCGGCGACGAAGATGGATCTCGGCCAGAAGTAATCATCATTTCTTCAAGTTATCATCGCGGCCCCTGCCCATTCGGCAGGGGCCGTTTTATTGCCTGAGTCCGGATATGTTTTGAAGAAGGCGCTCGGACATTGTAGGGTTGTTCCATATCTAACGTATCGAACTGAGTTCTTCTTTGGAGATCCCCGCATGAAATGCTGCCACGTTCCGCTGCTGGCTGTGCTGTTGTGTTCTGTCGCCAGGTCGGCAGATGCCACGAAGAAAATGGATTATCCGGAAGATCGCTTCTCGATCGAGATTCCCGCGGACTGGAAAGAGATTCCGAAGAAAGTCCTCGACGATTACCTCAAAAATCTCGTGTTGGTGATGCCGCAGGCTGCCGGTCAAACATACGCTCACGGATTCCAACTCGCATCGCAGCAGGAATGGATGGTTCACCCGTACATCGTCATCCAGTTTAATAATAAGTCGGGGCGCATTCCGGAATCCGAATTGGCCAAGGTCAAAAACCTCAACGAGGAAATGGACAAGAGCATCGACCAGGTGCAAAAGAACATGTCCGCATTGATTTCTCAGGCCAAAGTGGGCGAGCCCATGTACGACGCTGAGGCGCGCATTCTTTGGGTGAATATTTCGATGACAGTTCAGGGCGTCGGCGTCGTGAAGGGTATGTCGGGGATGCATCTCACTGAAGAAGGCTTGCTTTGCGTTCATTGCTACGCCCTCGACAAGCAAATGCCTGTGTATGCTCCAAAGTTTGAGGCGATCATCAAATCGGTGGTCATGGATCCGACGTTGAAATACGCGCCCCGTGTGGGCGAATCGACGCCGCCGTGGCTGATTGGCGCCGTTATCGGTGGAATTGTCGGCGGCATCTTCGCGCTAAAAAAGAAACTCGCGTAACTAAAGTGACGGCAGACTCTCAATTTTCCACAGTCCCATCGACTTATCGGGATACTTGCCGCCATCTTCGGTGCAGCGTTCGTCGATGAGTTTTTCGGGAGCGGGGAAGTTGAAGGGTGCGGCCTGTAGGTTCAGCGGGCGCCAGAAGCCGGCGGGGATGTCGTGGTTTTCGGGGCGCGCGGTGAAGGTCGTCGTCAGCAGGTAGCGCGCGCCGCTGCGTTTGAAATTCCGGACCGCTGAAAAAATCGCGGCGTAGGGCAGATGGACGAGGCAGTCGCGGCAGAAGATCAGGTCCACCGCCGGCAGCACGTCGCGCGTGATGTCGAGCACCCGGAATTCTCGTTTCGTGTCGGATTGAGTTTTGTTGTTCCGCTCGATGATCGCCGCGACGATGTCGGCGCCGATGTAGCGGTCGAGATCGAGGTTCGCTTCTTTCATCCAGAAAAAATCGCCGCACGGAGCGTCGAGCAGAGTGCGCGCATGGATTGATTTGAGAATGGCTGGCAGCGCTTCGCGCACGGCCGCGGTCTGCGAAAGATCCGAGCCCGGGCCGGAGACCGAGTCTTTGCCGCCGAAGCCGTTCTGCTGATAAATTTCGGTGAAACGGCGCTCGAGTTCGGTCGGCCCTTTGATCAGCCGCCGCAGGCCCTTGTAAAGAGCGGTGTCTTTCAGCATGGAGGCAGTTTAACAACAAATTCCAAGGACCAAATTCCAAATCACAAGGTTGGAATTTATTTTTTATTGCGGATGACAATCATGTCGCGGTCGGTGGCGACGAATGTCGCGTAGTCGGGGACGCTCTTGATGATTTCGTCGATCGACATTTTCTCGAACTCCACGTTTTTCACACCAATAGCGCGGGCAAAATAACGGCGCTGAACGCAGAGCGCGACTTTTTCCGGGCGCGACATTTCTTCGCGGATGACCGCATCGTAGGGCTCGTTCTTGACGACATCGCGCCGCCGCGCCATCGGCACGGTTCGGTCGAGGTAATAGGGGAGGCTTTCCACTTCGGAGCCCAGCAGGGCCACGCGGTCGCAGTCGGCGATTTTATCTTTGATCTTGCGGGAGAGTAATCGTGTGGAGCGGGCATTCATTGACGGCAATCCCGCGGGAAGCACGGTAAAGCTCGCAACAAGGACTGACACCGTGAGGCTCGTGGCGCACAACAGAATACGTCCGCGCAGCGCGGCCAGCCAGCCTCCGCCGAGAAGCGTGATCAGGGCCAGGGCGGCCGGCAGAATGGGAATGGGACTCTTCATGAAAATATCCTGGAGGTTCTGCGACAGCGATTTTCCCGCCAGGCCGATGCTGAGCAGTCCGATAGTGAGCACGGTGACGTAGGCGAGCGTGAGGTACTTTCCAACGCGCGGCAGTGTCTCGTCACGATCGGCGAGCCGCTCAAAAACGCGCGCGGTGAGCAGCGCAAAGGCGGGCATAGCACCAAGGATATAAGTAGCGAGCTTCGCGCCCGGAATGCTGAAGAAGAGCACGACGCCGAGCACCCAGGCGAGAAGAAACCGGTCCGCGCGGATTTCAAACGGTTCGGATTCGGGTTCCGCGGTAGTTGGCCACGCCGCCCACAGCGTGAGCGCGATTCCGATCGACCAGGGAAATGACATTCCGCTAAAGGCGTAGAGATAATAATACATCGTTTCGCGATGCATGGTCCCGGCAAGGCGCTGGCCGACTTCTTTATTCAGCAGCGTCGAAATTTCGGAGGGCCCGAGCTCCACGGCGATCGCTACGTACCACCACAAACCCATCGCCAGCGCGGCCAGCAACCCGGCCACCCATGGCATTTCAGCCAGCGCGCCGCGCGGAGCTCGAACGGCAATGGCAATGATGATTCCGACAGCTCCCAGGATCAGAGCGAGGCTGATGTATTTGAAGACAGTGTCGAGCGTATCCATGAGCGCGGCTGCACCCGTGAGCGCGGCTTCGCTTTCGTCCTCCGGATCATCGGGCCCCGCTTTTTGCATGGAGGCGTGCTTGGCGTCCTGCGTCATTTTTTTCTCACGCGCGTCGAAGTGCATCGCCAGGCCGGAACAGAACAAGGCCGCGAGTATGATCCATGGCAGAAAGCGTGACGCAGCGGGACGCGAACCGCGCGGAACGGCCAGCGCGCGTTCGATAAACATCGCCAGTAGAACCGAGAGCGCCGTGTGCGCCTTGGTCAGAACCGCCAGGCCCAGAAACAAGGCGCTGAGCCATGCCGCGCGTTTTAGCCGCACGCGGCGCAACGTGCCGAGCAGCAACATGGCCAGCGACGCGGCCATAAACGTCGAGAGCGTCATGTCTGTGACGCAGGTTCGCGAGAGCGCCATGAACAGCGGCGAAGTGGACAGAATGAGCCCGCCGAGCAGGCCGATGGCGCGATTGTACACGACGCTGCCGAGATACACCGTGCCCAGCAGCATGCACAGGCCCAGCACAATGGAGGGCATTCGCGCGCTCACTTCGTCCGCTTCACTGCAGATTTTGTCGCTGATGGCGATCAGCCAGTAAAACAGCGGCGGCTTGTTAATTCGCTTTTCCCCGTTGAACATCGGCACGAGCAGCGAGGTGCCTGGGCGTGAGATGGTGCGGCCGGCTGCGGCATAACGCGGTTCATCGGGATCGACCAGCGGCATGTCGGCGATCCGGTAAAAAGCAATGGAAAGATAAATGACCACCAGCCCCGCAACGAGAAGTGCGAAGGGGCCGTTGCTGAGAATCCGGTGAGATTTTTCTGAAAAGGTTTCGAGGGGTCGCACAATATCAAGACCTTGGCACAAGCATGGGCTTCAACTTTTTGATGGAGTTGGCGCACCCGAGCCGCCTTTGTTCCATTGTCCTTCGTAGGTTCCGTCGGCATTCATACGAATGGACTTGTTGTCGCTCTTGGCGTGCAGCACGATGTCACGAATTCCGACGGCGGTACCCAGGCGTGTCTGAACCAGTTCCGAGGCGCTGCGGCGCGCGTCGATGTCGTCGCGCGCTTCAAGATCGACCAAAATCTTCAAAACGTACTGCGGCATTCCACGAAATCTCCAAGGTGAGCGTCCGGTTTTACGAAGTTTGACTTTAGTCTGCGTGACTTTTTTTCCAAGGTTTGATTTCTGTTTAGCAGTTTCAACTTGCAGGCGGCGATTGAATGGACATAATCAATCGCTAACATTGACTGCAGTTATGTCCATGTTACGTTTTGTTGGCTTTGTTACAATTTTTTACGTGCCATGAGGACATAAAAAGTCCAATGCCGCTGGCTTCCAAGTACGGAATTATTTCAGACATCCACGCCAATTACACGGCCATGAAAGTGGCCATGGATTATTTGCAGGCGGCTGGAGTCGACAAGATTCTCTGTCTGGGCGACCTCGTCGGATACGGCGCTGAGCCTTTCGAATGCATCCAGGCCGTCAAAGACAAGCCGAACATTTACACGATCGCGGGCAACCACGATCGCCAGGTCATCGGCGACAAAGACAACCGCATGCGCAAGACCGCGGCGAAAGTTCTGGAGTGGACCGCTGACAACATCTCGCCCTCGAACGCGCGGTTCCTCAGGCAGATTCCGCAGGGAATGACCGTCGACGACACGTTCATCATGGTTCACGGCTCGCTGGTCGAACGCGATGCGTATATTCTCAGCGCGCAGGAAATCAGCAAGAACCTGAACTGCATGATCAACGATTTTCCGGGCATGAAAATCTGCTTCTTCGGCCACACGCACATTCCCATGCTGGTCGGAACGAAAGCCGTGATCAGCGATCTTCGCGAGACCAAGAGTTTCCAGCTCGACCGCAACGACGTCTACCTGATCAACCCCGGCAGCGTCGGCCAGCCGCGCGACAAGTGCCCGCTGGCGAGCTTCGGCATTTTCGACGCCGATGCCTGGACGATGACCTTTATCCGCAAGCCCTATGACTTTCGTCTAGCGCAGCGCCTGATCATCGACAACGGCCTGCCCGAGAAATTCGCGCGCAGACTCGCCGTCGGCGTTTAGGAATTAAAAATTAAAAAGTAAAAAGGAAAAAAGAACGCATGGCTCGCGGCGCGGTGATGCTCAATCGACCGCAGATGTTGCGGGCTTTGCCGAAACATGTTTTCTTCGCCGCGATCAGCGGAGCGATTGCCGGATTCATTCTCTATTTTCTCAACCAGATCGAGTTGGAAGGGCAGTGGAACCTGCTGATGGCGCTGCCCATCGGCGCGATCTACGTCAACGCCGCCATGATCCCGCTCGCGATTCCGGGAAGGCATTGGAGCTTCGCGTTTATTGGGGCGATGTTGATGTTTTTGTTGATGATTGTCGGGGCGATTTTGTCACACAAGTTTGCGTTTGGTAAAAATGAGAAAGCAAACGTCGCTACTTTTGAGTTTATTCTAAGCGGCGGTTGTTTGGGCTTGTTCTATGGAATGTTGTGCGGAAGAACTTCCGCGATGATTGTCGGCATCGCGCTCGGAAGCGTAATTGGTTATTTGATGGGGATTGGGAGCACTTCGTTTTTGGTTACAGAAAGTGGTTCGTTCAGCGATGGGACCAGAAGAACAGTTGAAAGCTGGTACTACAACAGCCCCCTCCACTTCGCCTGGCAACTCGCCGCCGCGATGGCGTTGCTCCATCTCGGAGCGTGCTTAGGCGCGGCGATGGGCGCAGGTCCTGCACCCAATCCGCAATCCGATATCCGCAATCCGAAATAGGGAAGGGCGGGCGCGGGACGCCCGCGGTCCATATTACTCTTCTTCTTCCGACTCGAGGTCTTCGCGGATCTGGTCGATCTCGCGCTTCATCGCTTCGTGGCGCGTCTTGATCAGGCCCAGTCGGCCGAGCTTTGCGGGTTCGTCGTTGGTGATTTCGCCGATCTGCGTGCCGTTGACTTTGTTCTTGCGGCCTTTGCCTTTGACCAGCGGGAGCTGAACGGCGACGGCTTCCTCGTCGTGGTGTGCGGCTTTCTTTCCGTCTTTGCTTTCCTTACCGGCTTTCGCGGGAGCAACAGCTGCAACGGGAGCGGACTTTTTATGATTGGTATTCAGTTTCACTTTTCCTGCTTTCTGTTTTTTCCGGAGGTCATCGTAACAATTCTGGCAATAGCCCTGCGCGTGAGTCGGGTTCTTGCACCCGGGCGTCTTGCATTTTGCTTTCTGAGCCTTTTTAGTTCTCACTGAAAGCTCGCTTTCATTCTACACAACCGCGGTGCCAGAAACCCGCGCTAACTACGCGCTATCCGCCTGCACGGTTCGATTTGAAATCGTCGAACGAATCAAATTTCCGGCGCGGTGCGCTAACGCCGGCGGCCGGGTTCAGCCCCGCCGCTGCCGGGCGCGATAATCCACGCGAGGGCGGCGCGGTCTGTCCGGCCGTTTCGCCCTGCAACCCAGTAAGCGTATGTTCCATCACCTGGATCGCATCGGTTAACGAATCGCGCAGGGCGTTGTGGCGCGCCATGTTCGCAGCTTCGGCCGGAGGCGTAATGGTCTGAAAGAGAGGATGCAATGTCTGCAAGTAGCGTTGTCTCTCAATTTCGTAAAGGCATTCGCGAATCTGGTGTTCCGTTTTTTTCAGTTCTTCCTGCCGGGCTTCAATTTCGGTGCGCAAGATTTCGATCTGTTCGAATTTGCTCAATTGGACGGAAATGGGTTGTGCTGGCATCGTTTCCACCCTCGGATGCACGACAATCGACCGCGGCTGCTTTTTCGGCTCTCAAAGTCCTAACTCCGCTTTTCTCGAAGTCAAGTGGCAGCTTACAAACATGGTGCAATCTTACAGGCGCATACAGCAGGAATCCTCACGAAAACCGAACTATTTTTCACGCCTTGACGTAGTGCTATAAAAGTGTAACAAGTCATTGCTTCAAGCAGAGCTGCGAAAGTCCGTTCTTTATCGAGGGTCCAAGCGTGGGCGATCTGGTCCGTTCCATCATTGGCTACGCCATTACCATCGCTTTGATTATTGGCGGTTTCCGGCTTTATAAATTGCAGGACAAGGCCTACATCGACCCCAATGACCACAGCATGAAGCCCGAAGAATACGGTGTCGGCGGCCATGCGCTCACCACGACGGGGCTGAGCATCGACGATTACAAGCAGGGCGATGTGGTCGCGTTCAAGCTTTTCGCGAAACCCGATGAGCATCGTGTAGCCCGTGTCGTCGCGGTCGAAGGCCAGCGCGTCGAAGTCGTCAATAAGCAGGTGAAAGTCGAAGGCAAGACGACGGCGTTCAAAGTCGACATTCCGGACTGGGCCTTTCCAGAAATGCGGGTGCCCCGCGGCTGCGTCTTTCTGATCTCGGATGTCAGCAGCTTCTGGAGCACCACCGAACCGGGCGTCGGAGATTCCATGCGCATCGGCCCCGTTCCGTTTTACAATCTGCTGGGCAAGCTTAATTAACCGTCGAGGACAGGCGCAGCGATGAAAATCGGCAAGATCGATGTCACTGTTCCGATGATAGCCTACACGGCCGGATTCGTGGTCGCGATCATCGTGCTGATTGCAATGTGGAAAACGAATTCGAACATCCGTTACGAAGCGATGGCTCGCAATACGGTTTACCGCGCCATGTACGACGATAGCGGCGACGTGATACAGAAAGGCATTGATAGCTGCCAGTCGCTGGTTGACGCCAATCCCGGAAAACTGAACACGCGCCTGTATCTGGCCAACCTGCAGTATCGCCAGAAAATGTATGCCGCCGCGCAGAAATCCTTTGATGACGCAGCCAACCTTTCCAGCGCGACCCCGCACGAAAAAGGCATGGCATTCACCGGCGCCGGCGTGTCGCTGTTCATGACCGCAACGAAGGACAATCAGCCCAAGGTTGCCGTTGCCGCCGAAGAGTTTTTCAAGAAGGCTCTCGATGCCGACAAGAACTGCCTCGATGCCATGGTGAACATGGGGCTGGCCGAACTCTATAAAGGGGGCGACGGCGCGCTTGCAGAGGCCGACAAATGGTGCGCAAAGGCTCTGGAGCTCGAAGCTCCCGCCAGCGACAAAGAGCCGCACGCGCTGGTGCCTTCGATCCGGGCGCAGGAACAATTGTACCTGCTGAAAGCGCTGCTCAGCGCCAAGCGCAGCCGCAATTCCGAAGCGGTCGGCTACTTCGATCGCGTCAGGGCCATGCATCAGTCCACGACAAACGCGGATTCGAACAAGCGCCTCGCAATGTTGGCCTCGGTGACTGAAAAGAATCTCGAGTCGAGTGCGCGAAAAGAACTGCTCAGCAAACTGGAAGGTGAATTGTCCAAGTTCGGCAAGGACAGCGTTGCCGCCTACAACGCGCTGGGCATCGGCTATTCCCTGCAGAAATCCGAGCCGGATTTCGCGACCACCGCGATGGCCGCCTGCATGCGGCATCTTACGAAAGCGATGGATGTCGATCCAAAGGATACGCGGGCGTATTACAACCTGGGCGCCATCATGGAGTCACGCCTGATTGACGTCGCGGGAAAGATCGGCACGCCCGTGACGGGTTTGACCGGCGAAACGCCGCTGTTCAACAAGTGGCTGCAAGGCGAGAAAGCCGCGCGCTACACGCCGCAGGAAAAAGGCGTGGTTGTGGAATTGAAAAAACTCCTGACCGACGAAGAGACGTTGTGGAAGAGATTTCAGGACAAAGCCAAGCTGAATCCGCCCGATCGTGTTGAATCGAAGCTCCGCCAGCTTGTCTGTCTGCGCCGCCAGATCTATTTGCTGGAAACTGATGAGGAAGCATTCCGGGCGCCGTTTATTATTCGCGCCAACAATCTGCAGAAGGATCTGGAAGCGCTGGACCCGGATAATCCGGTGGTGCTGCAGGCCCTCGGACATTTCATGCTCGACAAGGGCGATTATCTCGGCGCTCACAAGCAATTCGCAAAGGCTCAGGAAAAGGGCCAGAAATCGCCGGAACTCGATCGCCTTGTGAAGGGACTGGGCGTCAAGCCCGAGGTCTGCGACATACACCCGATCCCAAACCATCGCTTTTATGGCCCGCGTCCGCTGATCGGCGGCACGCTGAAGGCCATTTCCGCGGGCGGCGTTCCCAAGCAGGCCACAATGAAAATCGACGACACTGCCGTCCCCGCGGTGTTGTGCGGCCCGCTGGGGCTGCAGTTCCTTTTCTTTCCGATGGAAAAGGATCTGAAAGACGGCGAGCACACCGTCTCGATCTCGATGTCCGATAGCATGAACCAGCCGGTTGAGTTTCCGCCCTTCAAGTTCGGTCTCGACAAGATGCCGCCCAAGCTGAGCATCACGCCGGACCTGAGCGGCCCGGTCAGCGGCAAGCAGGTGTTCACGATCACGCTCGAAGACCGCAGCGGCGTTGATTTCAGCTCGCTGAAGATCACCATGCGCGCGGCGACCGCCAAGGGCAAGGATGTGCTGCTGGTCTCCGAAGGCCGCACCAAGCGCACGATGACGGAAACAAATCCGCCGCGCAAAATCGGCTTTCCCATCGACAACGATACATTCCAGATCAGCGCCGGACAGGACCTTCAGCCCGGGGAATACGAACTTAATTTCGTCGTCTCCGACCTGATGGGCAACGTGTTGACGGAAAAGAAAGTGTTTACCGTGAAGTGAGTGCTCGCACGGCGAGGAGAGCCCGTTTGTGAAGTGTACCAATTGCGGCAATGAAGTGGAATTGAGGTCCGAGCACTGCCATGTGTGCGGCCAGCGCGTCGTTGTCGATTTCGACGTTCTTGCCCAGTCCGTGCATGAAGATGCCGCCGTCCGCCGCGGCGAGCGCATCGAAGGCGCCTTGCGCTGGGTACTGCTGGCCATGTTGATCGTCGGCGCGGTGATCTACGGCATCAACAACCTCTTCGACAAACCCATCGTATACGACGGCGCCGGATTGCCCGCGATGACCGCGCCCGGAAATCTGCAGGTCGAGCTGCCGACGCTGCAGACGCCCTACACCGAGCCGCGTCCCAATCCGCCGTTGCCCCAGGCGCGCATGACGGCTTTCGGCTACCGCAACAATCCCATTCGCGACAAAATTCGCGAAGCCAGCCATGGCCAGATTCCGGCTGAAAAGATGAATCGCAGCACGCCTTCCGCCATTGCCGACGGGCTGAAGTTCCTCGCGTATGTCCAGAGTCCCGATGGCTCCTGGGCCGTGGCCATCCTGCCCCGCGAACTCGACCAGCAGCGCACGCGCGAATCGGGGTGGGGGCAGGTCGGAGTCACCAGCCTGGCGCTCCTCGCCTTCCTGGGCGAAGGCGAAACGTGGATGAAAGACGAGAAGACCAACATCCCCGGCAAGTTCGCGGAGAAGATTCGCAAAGGCATCACCTGGGTCGCGGCGCAGCAGGACGCCAACGGTTGCTTCGGCGCCTCGTTCGATGCCAAGCGCACCACCGACAACCGCGGCGTGTACAACCACGGCATCGCGGCGCTGATGATGTGCGAGGCTGCCGGTTTGAGCGGCGACATGCAAATTCGCCAGATCGCACAAAAGAGCATCGACTACATCGTCAAGACGCAGACCAACGACGGCGGCTGGAATTACCAGGGCGATACCGCCGGCGATTCGGACACCACCGTCAGCGCCTGGCAGATCCAGGCCTTGATCGCGGGCAAGGAGGCTGGGCTTACCGTTCCGGATGAGACGCTGAAAAAAGCGATGGAAATGCTCAACAGCATCACCACGCCGGAAGGCCGCGTGATGTTCAGCCTGAAAAACGACGACAAGCAGGAATGGCCGGTGCTCTACGGCATCCCGCTCATGCTGCGCCAGTTGCTGGGCGAGGATTCGCGCAGCCCGACGTTGCGCAAGATCGCCGACAAGCTGCGCGACCACCAGCCACCGAGCAACCCAAAGTGGAAGGACTACGTTCCCAGTCTCGCGCCGAGAAACGACGACGACGCGCGCGCGCAGATCGATCCGTTCAAGAATTATTTCGCTACCTATGGCTTGTACTACCTGGGCGGAAAAGACTGGGAAACCTGGCAGGAAGCCATGAAGCGCGAAGCCTGCGAAGTTCAGCACAAGGACGGCTCATGGAAGCTTAACGACGGCTGGAGCCAGTGCGCGGGCACGGCGTACTCGACCGCATTGATGATCTTGACCCTGCAGGCCTACTACCGCTACCAGTAGGCCGCCAATTTATTTTAAGGGTGAAAGTCCGCGCGATAAGGCGCGGATTTTTTATTCCGGCTGCTTAAAAACCGGTGCGCCCGCGGAATCCGGAGCTTCCGCTGAATCCACCGAAGCCTCCGCCAAATCCGCCGCTGGAAAAGCCGCTGCTGCTGCCGCCGTTGAACGAGCCGTTCACGTGCACCGAACCGATCCGGCCGCTGAAACCGACGTTTAATCCCGAGCGGTACGCATCGAATCGGCCATAGCCGCGGCCGCCGTAAAAATCACTGTAGCCATAGCCAATCAGCGATCCGGACGGAAGGTAGTACGTGTTGCCATACGGTCCGATGTACAGGTAATCTCGCGAGTAACCGTAGGCTGTAAAAGGCGGGCGTTCCTCGACCTGCCGGCGCTCGGCTTCAATCGCCTGCTGCTGCCGAGCAGCCTGGTCGTCGAGCATCCGCTTGATCAGCGCTTCGTCGCGGCGCAGTCCGATGATCAGCTCGTTCTCCGGTTGAGGCCGCGGCGCCGGCCCGGCAAGCTCGGCCGGTTCTTCTTTCGCCTTGGGCTTGGGAATCTCCGCCCAGCCGGCGGGGGTTTTTTCATACCCGAGTTTCGCCCGGGCCACCGCGTTGTCGGGCTCAAACGTGAGCGTCTTGATATAGGCGGCGCGGGCCAGGTTCGAGTATCCCGGATGGTTCTGGTAGAACTCGGCGACGCGAATCCAGGCCTCGGCGGCCTTTTTGGGCTCTTTCTCAAGCGCGTCAGCCTTTTTCTGAAGCGTAACCCCGTCGACCAACACAGTGTCTGTGGCCACCGATTTTGTCTGAATCGAGACGATTTCGCGGCGAGGAATGACAATCGATCCCACATTGGTTCCGATGCGGACGCGCAGGGTGATACTGTCCCCATTTTCCTTCAAAACTTCGCCTTCGTGCTCGGTTCCGTCCGCCAGCGTAATAATATCTGCACGAATTGCAGAATTCGCAGCAACTAATAGGGCTAACACGACTATAAAAGAGAGGAATCTCGTGGGAATCATCTGCGGCACCTCCACTTGCAAGGATACTATGTGATAGAGTGTAAAAGCAAGAGAGAAGAGGAATTGCCGCACATGTGCACGAGCCGAATCAGACGGACTCATGAACAATGTGCTTATTTCATGCAGTTTTCGATGACTTCAGACCTGTTTTTACGGTTTAAATCGAGTGAACCTCTAGTCTCATCCGGGTCAAGAACTGGGAGGACCGCGTGAAACGTTTTCTCATCCTACTCGTTGTGCTGGGCGCCGTCGTTCTGCTGATCAATCGAAAATCCCATCACAGCGGGCCGGGCAGTTCCGATCTGGTGCTCAGCGTGGCGCCTTCCGCCAGCACCAAAGATCCGGGGCCGCAGAGTCTCGTCGGCGCTGAAAGCGAACCGGCGGGAACTCAGTTCATCAGTGCCGACCTCATGGTTGAAGGCGCCGGCAACGTGCGCATTTATTTCGACCGCAAAGACAACGCAAATTTCCATTTCATGGATCGCAGCGGCGACAATGTCAGCGTTGGATTGTGCGAAGCGGGACTCGAACAGGTTTTCGCCAGCGGCAAGTCGGCCGGCGCCGGTTCTCTGCGCGTCGCCCGTCACGGCCCGCACATCGGACTGTTCCAACAGGGCCGCTTGCTGCTCTCCGCGTTCGACGATCGTCTACTCAGCGGCAGCGCAGGTTTGCGCATGTTGAACGGCGGCACGCCCGTCGCACTGAAAGTCGAGCCGCGCGAAGACGTCCATTTCGCCGATGATTTCATGACCAATGGCGCCAAGGGCGAACAGTGGCGCGGCAACGGCAGTCCTGAAAAAGGCGACTTTATGCCCAAGTCCCTGCGCCACCCGCTGCTCAGCGCCAACGCGTTCAATTACATGGGCTGGGGCCACGGGATTTACTCGATTGCCGGAAACAACTGGTGGGATCATTACCGCTACGATGCGTCGCTGCGCGGCCCCGTGGGCGCCACGATCGGCCTCGTCTTTGCCTACCAGGACGACAAAAATTACGGACTCTTCCGCTGGACCGCGCGCAAGAGCGACGCCAGCGGTGTCACCGACGCCGGCAAGCGCGAGATCATCCGCTACACCGACGGCCAGTCCACGACGGTCGCTGAATCCAACGGCGGTTATCTGCCCGACCAGTGGTACGGCGCTCAGGTTCAGGTTGGTTATTCGCACGTGACGGTCTCGATCGACGGCCACATGCTGCTCGAAGCGTCCGATCCGGCGCTGACCTGCGGCGCGGCTGGTGTCTGGTGCGATGTCGCGCAGCCGGCTTATCTGGCGCTCGATCCGAAAGCGCAGGCCTTTCAGGTCAACAGTCTCAATGAACTGATGCAGCAGCACGCCGTCTTCGACGACGTCCGCGTCAACACCGTCCCCGGCTACGACGACGATTTCCGCGCGGCCGGTTCGCTCGGCGGCGGCTGGCTGGTCGGCACGGGCGACTGGAGCGTCACTCCCACCGCGAAAGACAAGAAAACCGAACTGACCGTGCTGCCCGTCAAAGGCGCCACCAAAGCGCTGATCGGCGACCGCCACTGGGCGCAGTACGAAGTCGAAGGCGACATCCGCCCCGGCAGCGGCGCGGCGGGATTGGTCTTTCTTCACCGCGACGAAAGCAATTATTACTACGCCACGGTCGACAAGCAGGTCCTGAAACTCGTCGGCGTGCTCAACGGCGTCGAACGCGTCGTCGACAGCACGCCGATGGTTGTCGCCGATCAGCCCGTTCATTTAAAGGCGCGCGTCAAGCACGGCCATGTGCTCGTCACGGCCGACGGCGGCAAGTCGGTCGAAGTCTTCGCCGGAGATACCATGCTGCGCGGGCGAGCGGGCTTCGTCGCCGCGGCCGGACGCGAAGCGGGCAAGACGCCGGCGACCTTCAATCATTTCAAACTCGCCTTCCTGCCCGAAGCCGAACCGCTGGTCACGACCAACGCTGTGTTCGAAGACGAACTGACGATGAACGATTGGACCAGCCCCACCAGCGAATGGTATCCTCCGCGCGACCAGGTCTTTGTCGATGGCAAGCCCGTCAACCTGCTCTGGCACCGCAGCCAGTTCCCCGGCGATGTGGAACTCGTGGTCGAACCGCGCGAATTTCCTGAACAGCGCTACGAGATCGCGCTCTCCGTCGCCAAGGACGGCCAGGGCAAGAACAACGGCTACGTTTTCCGCTACAAAGCCGGAGACGCCGCCGACGGCCCCAGCCGCACCAGCACCGTGCAGCTCATCCGTCAGGGCGAAGTGGTCGCCGAAAAGCAGCTCAGCGAAGATCCGCGCCAGCTCTCGACC
>Ga0265314_10003235_pt1 | contig 15924 bp, 12 predicted proteins | sample 4126metaG_FD_203106 | JGI IMG/M metagenome (GOLD analysis project Ga0265314, IMG submission 203106) | Rhizosphere microbial communities from Carex aquatilis grown in University of Washington, Seatle, WA, United States - 4-1-26 metaG | ecosystem: Host-associated > Plants > Roots > Rhizosphere >... | reverse complement strand
TCCGTGGACTCGCCAACGCAAGGCAACGAACAACGGCCGACGACCCCGGGTCAAGCCCGGGGTGACTCCGTCATCTCGCTCCAGTGCACGTGCATTTCACGGTGCGATTCCTGCATTTCGTCCCAAGCCGCTCGATGCGGCACTGCCTTGCGGCGAAAGTCCGCTTCACCGAACCAACCGGAGAACCCCATGCTCATTTCCATGCTCATCGAACATCCGCAAATGCTCACCACCATCCTGAGCCACACGCCCACCTGGGTGTGGGGCCTGCTCGCGGCGCTCATCTGGCTGGGCGTGTCGCAATTGCGCGACCGCACCGCCGGCCTCTTGCGCGTCTCGATCCAGCCGATCGCCATGACAGCCCTCGCGATCTGGGGCATCACCGGCGCATTCGGCAACTCGCCGATGTTCGGCTACGTGATGCTCACATGGATGCTCGTCGCCGCGATCGCGTTCGCAGCAATCGGCATGACGAGCGCACCGGCCGGCACGACCTACGACGCAACCAGCCGCAGCTACTTCCTGCCGGGCAGCTGGGTGCCGCTCGCGATGATCGTCGGCATCTTCGTCACACGCTATATCGTGAATGTGGACGTCGCGATGAACCCCCCGCTCGTGCGCGACGGCCAGTACACGCTCGTGGTCGCGGGCCTGTATGGCCTGTTCACCGGCTCGTTCCTCGGCCGCGCTGCCCGCCTGTGGCGCCTTGCCGCTGAAAGTAGCGGCAGCGGCTTCGGCTTCCTGCTGCAACGCGACCCCTGGTAAATCGAAACATGACTCTCGCGGAACCTACAATGACCTCAATGCGCACACCCCTTTCGGCCGAAGAAATCGAAAAGCTCGCGGCCAAGCGCGCGTCGGCGAAGATGGGCTGGTACGTTCATGCATGCGTGTATGTCGCGGTGAACGGGTTCTTCCTGCTCTCTTCGTACTTCGGCTTTCGCATGCATCCGTACAACATCTTCCCGATGCTCGGATGGGGCTTGGGCCTGGCGCTGCACTTCCTGTCGGTGTTCGTGCTGGGCAAGGGCTCGGGCCTGCGCGAAAGCCTCGTGCAGCGCGAACGCGAACGCCTCGAACGCGACCACAACCGTTCGTGACCGCATCGTGAGCCGCATCGACTGGGACGACATGCTGCGGCACTTCGTGCAGGTGCTTGCGTTCTGCCTGGTGATCGCGACGGTGCAATACGGCTTCCAGCCCGACAAGCCCTACGGCCCGCTCGTCGTCTATTCGTTGTTCATCGGCACGAGCATCTGGGCGATCATCGACATCGGGCGCGGCTTCTTCCCGTCGAGTGTGGAGACTGGCTGGCCGCTGGGGCTCTCGGGCCTCTTGCTCGTCGCAGGCGGCATCATCGGCGGCTGGTTCGTCGGCAATCACGTGGGCGATTACGTGTGCAAGATGTACGGCCTGTACCAACCGGGCACGGCGCCCGCCGATCCTGCCGCCGATCTGCGCAGTTCTGTCCTCGTCACGCTGCTCGCCGGTTGCGCGGGCAGCTACTACTTTTATAGCGCCAATCGCAGCCGTTACTTTGAGCGCAAGATGTCCGAAGCGCGCAAGCACATGGACGAAGCGCGCCTGAAGCTGCTCGAGACACAACTCGAGCCGCACATGTTGTTCAACACGCTCGCGAACCTGCGCGCGTTGATCAGCGTCGATCCGGCCCGCGCGCAGCAGATGCTCGATCACATGATCGCGTACCTGCGCGCCACGCTCAATGCATCGCGCGCCACGTCGCACAGCCTGCAAGCAGAGTTCGACCGTCTGCAGGACTACCTCGAACTCATGGCGATTCGCATGGGGTCGCGTTTGAAATTCCATCTCGATTTGCCCGGCGCCTTGTCGCAGCAGAAGGTGCCCACGCTCTTGCTTCAGCCGCTGGTGGAAAACGCGATCCAGCACGGGCTCGAACCCAAGGTCGGCGATGGCGAAGTGCGCGTCACCGCGCGGCGCGACGGTGCCGATCTCGTCATCGAAGTGTGCGACACGGGCGTGGGCCTGTCGGGCCTTTCGCCCGCGAACGGCAAGGGCTTCGGCATGAGCCAGGTTCGCGAACGCCTCGCCACGCTCTATGGCGACCGCGCAAGCATCGAATTCGCGAACAACGAATCGGGCGGCTGCCGCGTCGTGATCCGATACCCGGCCGAAGCATGACGGCCACGCCACTCGCACCCATCGCACTCATCGCGGAGGACGAACCGCTCCTCGCACAGGCACTGCAAGCCGAGCTCGCGCGCGCGTGGCCCGGCCTTCAGGTCGCGGCAATCGTGGGCGACGGCGAATCGGCCGTGACGAAGGCACTTGAGCTGCAGCCCGACGTGCTGTTCTTCGACATCCGCATGCCGGGGCAAAGCGGGATCGACGCCGCTGCGCAGCTCGCGGACGAATGGCCCGATGGCAAGCCTTTTCCCGCGCTTGTGTTCATCACGGCCTACGACCAATATGCGGTGCAAGCGTTCGAAGCCCAGGCTGTCGACTACTTGCTCAAGCCCGTGCAGCCCGCGCGCCTTGCGAAGACGGTCTCGAAAATCCAGGATGCACTCGGCAAGCGCGGCGCGAGTGGCGACATCGAATCCACCTTGGGCCCCGCTCTCGACCAACTGCGCGCGTTGATCGGCAAGGTGCCCGAAGTCGCGAAGGCTGCAACGCTGAACGTGTTGCAAGTCGGCGTGGGCAACAACATCCGCATGGTGCCCGTCGAAGAAGTGCTGTACTTCGAGGCCGCCGACAAATACGTGCGTGTGCTCACCGAAGCGCACGAATTCCTGATTCGCACGCCGCTGAAAGATTTGCTTCCGCAACTCGATGCACAGCGCTTCTGGCAAATCCATCGCGCAATCGTGGTGCGGGCCGATGCGATCGAGTCGGTCTCGCGCGACGAGTCGGGCAAGATGCACTTGACGCTGCGCGGCCGAGCAGACAAGCTCGCGGTCAGCCGCCTCTACGCGCATCTGTTCAAGGCAATGTGAATCGTCCCAAGAGTGAAGTGGCCCGGGCCGTGTGCGCGAGCATCGCGCGCGTCGACGCCCCACCGATGGAATACCTCCTGCGCGTGCGCGACGAGGTACTTGCCGAAGTGCCGCTCGGCGCAGCCAAGTACGCCATCCTCCACACCAGCGGCTGGTTCGTGCTGTGGGTCGAAGGCCGCAGCGAAATCGTCGAACAGGCGTTGAGCCGCGCCGCATCCGAGCTCGGAAACGAAAAGCAGGTGGTCCTGCATCGCAGCAATGGCCCCGGCCGCCTGCGCGACCGCATCGTCGTGGCCACGACGCAAACACCGCTGCGCGCGTCCGAATTCGCGCGCTGGGTGATGCAGTTGCGCGATGACGGCCCGGCGCTCGAACCGGTCGACATCTGGAATCGCCTCGGCGCGCCGTGCCTCATCGAAGCAGCCCAGCGCCTTGGCGGGCGCCCGGCACAGCAGTTCGCGCTGATCGCCGCGGACGATCACGGCCCCGTGGACCAGTTGCGGCATTTGTCCGAGCGCTTTGCAAGCCCGATCATTTACCAGCGCTTCGGCCTGGCCCACCTTCATTCGCCGGACATGGGCATGGCCTATGTCGACATTCCCGCGCGCGGCGGCGCGGCGCGCATCCGCGTGATGTCCGGCCGCTCCATGGCGCGCTCGACCGTGCGCGACTCGATGCCGACGCTCGACGCGATCGTGCTCCTGATCGGCCGGCGCCCCACGGCGCTCGTCGAACTTGCATCGAACATCGGCAAGGCGGTGAGCCGCCTGGAGCATCCGCCCGTGGTTTGGCTGGCCGGCGCGTCGGGCGAGATGATGCGCGCTTGCATGCAACTGCTCGAACAGCACGGCGTCTCAGCGCAACCTGTGCCGGACACGGTGACCAGCGCCGAGATCCTCGCGCTGCTCGGCTCGGTGGGGTTGTCGTCGGGTCCCTAGGCCGCCCGGGCGCACGGCGTTGTAGCTGTCTGTCAATGCGTGTCGGCCTTGTCCTACATTCGCGGGATCGCGCAACCGGTCTACTGGCTGCACATCACCCCGACTCCTCTGAGTCCCCTCCTCCTCCGGGGTGAGCTGGTCCGGCCTCCGTCCCGTGATCAGCAGGTTGGGCCCAGTTGCTACTGGGCCCTCTTTTTTTTCCGCCGCGCTGTCGCATACTATTTGCGCATGGCCCGCATTCTTGTGATCGACGACGACCGCCTGCAACGCCTCGTTGCAGTGCAAGCACTCAATCGCGCGAAACACGAGGTGCTCGAAGCAACCAACGGCACCGAAGGCCTCGAGCTTGCGCGCACGCAGCACGTGGACCTCATCGTGTGCGACGTCGTGATGCCCGGCATGAACGGCTACCAGTTCGTCACCACGCTGCGCCAGGAAGAAGGCATCGCCGGCATTCCGGTGATCATGCTCACGTCGATGGCCGAACGCACGCACATGCGTGTCGGCATGAACGCGGGCGCCGACGACTATCTCGCGAAGCCCTTCAGCTTCGACGAACTCGCAGAAGCCGTTGAAGCGCAGCTCGCCAAGCGCCGCGCGCTGCAAGAAGGCCTCATCAATTCGATGAACAACGCCTTCGTCGCGGCGCTGGAGGAACAGCGCGAATCGCTTGCCGCGCAATACGAAGACCAGCTCGTGCAGGCCATCGGCACGCGATGGGAAGAAGGAGCGAAGGGCGATGCGGAAGTGCGCTACGAACACGCGGTGCTGCTGAAAGCGCAGATCGTCGGGTCGGTGCAGCAGCAAGTCGCGTCCACCACGGAAGCCGTCGCGCTCGTGCGAAAGATCTACGACGCCGCGCGCGACACGCTGCATCTTTTCAACGCCGTGCACTTGCTGCCCGCGGGCAACGACATGGTCGCGATCTATGTTGACGAGCCCGATTCGGTTCGCGTACGCGCCAGCGTTCGCGCCGTCCGCGCGAGCATGAGCCTGCAAAAGGCCCTTGCGAACGTGCGCGGCACGGCATCGCGCGCACCGGCCGATCCGTCGGCGCCACCTTCGATCGTCGCGCTGCACTGCGGGCCCGTCGCGGTGCTGCGCATGGGCGACCCGCTGCACGGCGGCCCCGACTCGACGATCGCCACGGGCCCGAGCATGCTCGAGCTCGATGCGATCTGCGACACGGCCCGCGCATCGAAGTGGCCGATCGCAGCGTCCGCATTGCTCGTCGGCGAACTCGGCGGCAAGCTCGCCACGGGGCGCAGCGCACAGGCCGTGCCGATCGGCGGCATCGCGCCCGTCGACGTCCTCGAAGTCCTGGCACTGCGATGAGCCCCCGCGACAGCGCCGCCGAATGGATTCCGCGGCGCCGCGCTGCGTTCATCGCGCTGTTCGCATTGGCGGCCGGGCTGTTTGTGACGGCCGTCGTGTCGCAGGCGCTTTATTTTTCGCAACGCGCCGAATCGCACGCGCGCTTCGACGGTGCAGTGCGCCGCCTCGAATATGACGTGCTTCGCCGCATCAACCAGTCGCAGTACGGTTTGCGCGGGCTGGCCGCCACGTACGCGAGCTTCGGCGACTTGGGCACCACGCAGTTCCGCGATTGGGTCGATGCGCGCGACTTGCCCGGCGAGTTTCCCGGCGTGCGCGGCTTCGGCATCATCCGGCGCGTCGAGCGTGCAGACCTGGCGGAGCTCATCGCGCGCAAGCAGAAGACCGACCCGAAGTTCACCGTGAACACCGCCGGCACTGCATCCGACCTGTACGTCGTCACCGACATCGAACCGCGTGCGACCAACGCCGTCGCATACGGCTACGACCTCGGCCAGGAGCCGAACCGGCGCCAGGGCCTCGAGCGCGCAGTCGCAACGGGGCACATGGCATTGACCGACCGCGTGGCCGTGCGCAAGGACGGCGAGCCGCGCGCGGGCTGGCTGATGATTCTGCCGGTGTTCCGCCCGGGCACGGACCCGGCATCGCCCGAAGGCCGCAAGCGTGCGCTTGCAGGGCTGCTGTATGCGCCGCTGATTGCCGCCGACGTGCTTGCGGAAGTGCGCAGCACGTTCGGGCCGGAGCTCGATTTCCGCCTCTACGACGGCCCGGTGGTCGAAGGCCAGATGCTCTTCGACTCCGCCGACGACCCGCGCCAGCTCATCACGACCGGTGCGCGCGGCGGCTGGGAGGGCCGCAAATTGCTCACGCAGCGCCTTGTGCAGCTTGGCGGCCAGGACCTCACGCTCGACATCGCGGGCCGGCCCGCGCTCGAATCATCCGTCGTCGTTCCCGCGAGTGCCGCGCTGCTCGGCACGTTGCTGAGCGCGCTGCTGGCTTTGCTGATCTGGCAGCTTGCCAACGGGCGGCGCAAGGCCGAGGAAATCGCGGCAGCGATGACGCACGATTTGCGCCGCGCCGCGCGTGACCTCACGGCGAGCGAAGCTTTCCTCGAACAGGCGCAACGCATCGCGCACATCGGCGGATGGGAGGTCGATCTCGAAACGCTGGCCGTGCGCTTGTCGGCGCAGATGCTGTTTCTCTTCGACCTGCCGCACGATGCAACACCGACGATCGAAGAATTCATCGGCTTTTTCGAGCCCAAGTCGCAGGAGATGATCGAACAGGCCACGCAAGTGGCCGTGCGAGACGGCCAGTCGTGGGACCTGGAGCTGAAGCTCGCGAGCGCGAAGGGCATCGTGCGCTGGGTTCGCACGGTGGGCCGCGTCGACCGCCAGGGCGATCGCTCGATGCGCCTCATCGGCACATTGCAGGACATCACCGACAACAAACAGGCCGGCGAGGCGCTGCGCGCCAGCGAGAACCTGATGCGCGTCATCACCGACAACATGCCCGGGCGTGTCGGTTACTGGGACCGCAGCTTGCATTGCCGCTTCGCGAACCGCTACTTCGCCGAAACGTTCGGCCGCACGCAGGAAGCGATTCTCGGCGTGGCGTTGCTCGACCTGCTCGGGCCCGAGCGCTATGAGGCGATCCGCGTCGACGTGGAAGCCGCGCTTTCCGGGCAGACACGCGCGTTCGAGCGCGAAGAACAATGGCGCGAAGGCATGACGCAGGCCATGCTCGTGCACTACATCCCCGACATCCGCGACGGCGAAGTGCAAGGTTTCTTCGTGCTGGCGCTGGACGTGACGGAACTGAAGGACGCGCGCGAAGCCGCGAGGCAGGCCAGCGCCGCCAAGGGACAGTTCCTCGCGAACACGAGCCACGAATTGCGCACGCCGATGAACGCGGTGATCGGGATGCTCACATTGCTGGGGCAAACCGAGCTGTCGCCGCGCCAGGCCGACTACGTGAGCAAAGCCGAAGGAGCCGCGCGATCGCTGCTGGCACTCCTCAACGACATTCTCGACTTCTCGAAGATCGAGGCCGGCAAGCTCGCGCTCGACCCGCGGCCGTTCAAGCTCGAATCGCTGCTGCGCGACTTGTCGGTGATCCTTGCGGCGAACCTGCGATCGGAAAACGTCGAGATCCTCTTCGACATCGACGCGAGCCTGCCCTATGTTCTCGTGGGCGACGACATGCGCCTGCGCCAGGTGCTGATCAACCTCGGCGGCAACGCTGTGAAGTTCACCGACCGAGGCGAAGTCGTCGTCGGCGCGCGGCTCGTCTCGCGCGAAGGATCACGCGCGCGCATCGAATTTTCCGTGAGCGACACCGGCATCGGCATCGCGCAGGAACAGCAGGCGCGCATCTTCGAAGGCTTCTCGCAGGCCGAGGCTTCCACCGTGCGCAAGTACGGCGGCACGGGCCTGGGCCTTGCAATATCACAGCGCCTCGTGACGCTGATGGGCAGCACGCTGCAACTCGAAAGCGAACCGGGGCGCGGCAGCCGTTTTTATTTCGCGCTCGATCTCGTGCTCGGCCCCGGCGCCGCGGGCGAACATGCAGCCCATGCAGAGCCCGCGCGCGTGCTGTTCGTGGACGACAACCCGGTCGCGATCGGCATCTTCAAGGAACAGGCCGCGAGTTTGCACTGGACAGCCGACACCGCCACCAGTGCCGAAGAAGCCGTCGAAAAGGTCCGCACCGCCCCCGCGACATACGACGCGATCTTCATCGACTGGCGGATGCCGAAGATCGACGGCGTCGAGGCCGCGATGATGATGCGCAGGCTGCCGCACCTGGGGCAGAGCGCGATTCTCATCATGGTGTCGGCGCAGGCGCGCGCGCGCTTCGCGGAATTGAGCGAGGCCCAGCGCGCGATGCTCGACGGCTACCTCGTGAAGCCCGTCACCGCGTCCATGCTGCGCGATGCGGTGTCCGAGGCAACTTTTCACGTGCCGCAGTTCGCTCCCACCGAACGACCCGAAGACGATGCGCTCTCGGGCCTGCGCCTGCTCCTCGTCGAAGACAACAAGAACAACCAGCAGGTCGCGCGCGAGCTGCTCGCATCGCATGGCGCGATCGTGGACATCGCGGACGACGGCCAGCAAGGCGTCGAGCGTGTCACGGCGAGCCCTTCGCTCTACGACCTGGTGCTGATGGACGTGCAGATGCCCGTGATGGACGGCTTCACGGCCACGCGCGAATTGCGCATGGCGGGCCTCACGCTGCCGATCATCGCGATGACGGCCAACGCGATGTCCGGCGATCGCGAAGCATGTCTCGAAGCCGGCATGGACGACCACGTGGGCAAGCCGTTCGACCTGGATGCGCTCGTCAAGACGATCTTGCAGCACGTCGGGCGCTCGCGCGAGACGCGTGGAACGCGCGAGTTTCGCGCGCCGTCGGCGCAAGCATCGGCAAGCAGCCCCGCCGGCGACTTCGAAGCAGCGGTCCAACGCCTGGGGGGCGACATCGGTTTTTATCGCCAGCTGTATCCGGCCGTGAAGGCCGACACGGAAGCGATGTTCGCGAAGCTCGGCCCGCTGATCGCGCAAGGCGAACGCGGCGAAGCGGGCCGGCTCTTCCACACCATCAAGGGCCTTGCGGCGACCATCGGTGCGATGGCATTTTCGCGCGCCGCGGCGCAAGCGGAAAAAGCGATGACCCGCCCGGCGATCAGCGACGAGGAGGATTCAATGCTGCTCGAATCCGCGATGAGCGCCTACGAGTCCGCGTGCGTGGAACTCGATTCGCTCTTGGCCGCGCATGACGAAAGCCGCTCACTGGGCTAGCATTCGGCCATGTCATCGCGCAAACCTCCCGCGCCTTCGCCGGCACCGCCGTCGCGGCCCGTGCACCGCATGCCCGACACAATGCCGCCGTTCCATCCGATGGACCCGATCCCGCAGCCGGATGTGAACGAGAAAAACACCGACACGACATGGCAGCTGTGGAACGATGTGGCCGACAAGGAAGCCGCGCGCTTTGCCGACACAGTGCCGATCACCTCGCACGGCGCGCCGATCTCGAGCCGGCCGCACAGCAGGCCGCCGGGCTCGCCGCTGCGGCCCGTGTCGCAAGCAGGGTCGACCGGCGCGGAAAAGTTGGTGGAAGAGTCGCGCCGCAACAACCGCGTGTGCCCGCATCCGGTGAAGTGGTTCGAACTCGATGCGGCATTGCGAACCTCCGTGCCCGAAGCGGCCCGGGCATCGCTGTCTCCGCCCCTGCCTCAGCGAGAGTGGAAGACCACGACGGCGCTTGCAAAGCGCCTCATGTTCCGCAATGTGCTCGACTGGGCCGCCGAGAACGGGCAGGTGGAAGCGGCGCTGGCATTCGTGCGCGCACTGCCCGAAGCGCAGTGGCTGCACATGGGCGAATAGCCGGCCGCGGTTTCTCGCCGGCTACTTCGGCGGTTCGTGCGAACTGAATTCGAGCGCGGCCTGCGCGAGGGCGTCGAGGGCGCTTTCGACGAGGCTGGCGTTGTCGAGCACGCGAGCATGGCCTGAATCGAACATTCGCGCGAGCATCTGGCGCGTGATTGATTCGGGCTTGCCGCCTGCATCCGTGAACATCAGCATGGTTCCATGCGGGCTGGCCCAGGCCAGCTTCCATCTCACCCAGACGCCATCGACCGAGACTTCGATGTAGCCGCCCGCCGCGAGCTCGGACACCTGCGCAAGTCCGCTTTCGGGCATAGGCACTTCGCGCAGCGTCGACGAGAAATCGGTCGGGCTCATCAGCTTCGAATCCTGCACCTCATCGGGAGAGAGCCACGGCAATGCATCGGCCTGCCATTCGAGCATGTCGCCTTCTTCCACCGGGGCGTTGTGCGGGCGCGTGTCGGATTCTTCGCCGCGCAACGCCTTCTGATGGGCCGCCTCGAAACTCACCAGGAACGTCCCGACCTCCGGGCCCGATGCGCCGATGCTGTGGAGACCTTGCTTGATCCGGTCGATCAGCGGCGCCGAGATGCGCTCGAGCCGCGACGGGTTTTGCCCGGCGAGGCGTGCCTGCGAGCTCCACACGATGTCGTTGATGAGCGCTTCCCAGCCGCCGGGATCTTTGGTGCCGGGCGACTCGAGCCGGGCCGATGCCACCACTTGCGCCCAGGGGCCGAGCAGGAAGCGGCGCACGACGAGCGAGGCCGAAGCAATGTCGGGCCTGTCGCGCAGTTCGGCGGCGATCGACGTTGCCGCGTGATTGCGCGCATCGGCCTTGATGAGCGCGCGTGCAACCGACGCGCGTTGGCGGCGTGCGCGCTCCTCCGACTCTCTCCAGCTTTCACGCAGCGTATGCAGCGTGAAATCGAACGGCTCCGCATCGCGCACCGGCATGCCGGACAGCAATTGCACCGCTTCGTTCAGCGGGTCGATGAAATCCTGGAAGCCCGAAGCGCTTTCGCGCGTCCACGCGAGGCTGCGCTGCGTGATCTCTTCGACGAGTTGGCGCGCCGGATGGCGCCGGTCGGTAAAGAAGCGCTGGTCGTGCACCGCGAGGTGAAGCAGCGGCGGCTCCAGCTTGCGCACGAGATGCTGGATGTCGGGCAGGAGGCGTGCATCGGCAGCGATGTTCTGGACCATCTGCCTTGCGACTTCGCGGGCCAGCGTTTGCGTCGGCGTGTATTCGATGCTGTCGACGCCCGCATCTTCGGCCGCGCGTTCGGCATGCCACACCCCGGAGTGAAAACGGTCCTGCATGCGGCGCAAGACGTCGTCGAACTTGCTCATGCCTTCAAGCGCTTCCATCGCCGCGGGCATTGTCATGCCGTTGATCGTCTCGCCCGGCCGCGTGGTGCCATGCGTGTCATCGGGGCTGCGCGACGCGCTGAGCAGCAAATGCTTCAGGTCGCGCAAGGTGAGCTGCGCGGCCTGCGCCTTGCGGCGCTCTTCATGCTTGGGCGCCGAGACGCCGAGCGTCGCCGCTGCGACGCCTTGCTGCAGCATGCCGTCGGCAATGCGGCGGTAAAGGCCCCCAAGCTCCGGCCCGAAAGCGGCGCACGCATGCTGCATCCACATCGCGCGCATCGCCGGGTCGCCGCCGCCCCGGCCGAGCGCGCGGTGAAGCGCCTTCACCCACACTTCGGGCCGCAAAGGGTTGGTCGATGCCTGGACCTGCTCGTGGCCCCGAAGCGAAGTCATGAGGGCATTCAGGCGCACCAGCTCGGCCTCGACCACGCCCGACACTTCATTCTGGCCGCGCACACGGTCGACCTTGTCGTCCAGTTGGTCTTCGGACATGAGCTCGAGCGAGTCGAAGCTGAAGTTCTTGCCCTTGGAGCGCGTATACGACCCCGGTACCCCGATCTCTTCGGTGAGCATGTCGGGGAAGGCTTCGACGATGGCTTGCGTGCCCTTCATCAGCATGCTGCCGGCGTCGCCCAGGCGGGCGCGCTCCATCGGCATCGTGGCCGCGACAGAGGCTTGCCCCAGTACGCGAACGGCGCTGTCGAGCGCGCGTTTCACCAGGACAGGACCCTCACGGTGAGCCGTGTCCATGGCTTCACGGAAGACGGCGTCGCTGTGATCGCTGGCGGGAATCGGCATGGCCCGAGCATATTCGCGCTTGCGCCCGAAAAAAAGCCCCGCGTGTGCGGGGCGAGCTTGGAGAACCTATCAGGTTGCGGTCAGATTCAGCGCCAGTGATGGCGGCCGCCACGGTCCACGTAGTAGTAGCGGTGGTACTGCGGATGCCAGTAGTACTGGATGCCCACCGCCGGGTCGTAGAACTGCGGCCCGAAGTAGGTGTACGCGGTTTCACCCGCGTAGTAAGGGGCCGGTGCAGTCGCGACGACCACAGGGGCCGGCGCGTAGTAGCGCGGGCCGTAGTAATACGGCGAATACGCATACGGCGCGTTGCCTGCGCTGATCGCCACACCCGGTGCGACATTGGCGCCCACCGAGAAATAGACGTTGTCGCGCGCCTGCGCGATGGAGGCCGTGCCGGCAGCCGCCAGCACCAGCGCCGCAGCGCCCGCCTTGGCAATGAGTGAACGGTTCAGTTGCATAGTCGTACTCCTTGGTTGTCTTCATTTAACGCACGACGAGCAGGGGCGAATACCCTCTGGACGGTCAAAGCCGTGAGGGAAGGTAACGGGAGCCTCTGCACTGAGCCCTAGAATCGTGTCGATATGTCATCCCCGCCTGCGAACGAACCCCCGAAGCCCAGCAACTTCCTGCGGCACATCATCGAGCGCGACCTGGAGCTCGGCACTTACGCACAACGCAAATGGTCGGGCCACCCCGCGGATGCAGCAACGCAAGACGCAGGCGCGCCCGACCCCGCGAAGATCCGCACACGCTTTCCGCCCGAACCCAACGGCTACCTGCATGTGGGCCATGCAAAAAGCATCTGCCTGAACTTTGGCCTGGCGCGCGACTACGGCGGCGTGTGCCACATGCGCTTCGACGACACCAACCCCGAGAAAGAAGAACAGGAATACGTCGACGGCATCCTCGACGCAGTGCATTGGCTCGGCTTTGGGTGGGAAGCCAACGGCACCGATCATCTTTATCACGCCAGCGACTACTTCGACTTTATGTATCGCGCGGCCGAGTACCTGATCGAAAAAGGCTTTGCATACGTCGAGGAGCAAACCGCCGACGAAATGCGCGCCAGCCGCGGCGACTTCGGCAAGCCCGGCACCGACAGCCCTTACCGCAGCAGATCACCGCAAGACAACCTTGCGCGCTTTCGCGAAATGCGCGATGGCAAGCATGCAGATGGATCGATGGTGCTGCGCGCGAAGATCGACATGGCCAGTCCCAACATCAACATGCGGGACCCGACCATCTACCGCATCAAGCACGCGGAGCACCACAACACCGGCAACAAGTGGTGCATCTACCCGATGTACACGTATGCGCACCCCATTGAAGATGCGCTGGAGAACATCACGCACAGCCTGTGCACGCTGGAGTTCGAAGACCAGCGGCCCTTTTACGACTGGCTGCTGGACCGCTTGCAGGAAGGCAGCCTGATCGAGCCGCCGCATCCGCGTCAATATGAATTCGCGCGGCTGAACCTCACATATGTGATGACGAGCAAGCGCAAGCTCAAGCAGCTTGTTGATGAAAAGCATGTGGACGGCTGGGACGACCCGCGCATGCCCACCATCGTGGGCATGAGAAGGCGCGGCTACACGCCCGAAGCGATTCAATTGTTTTGCGATCGCATCAGCGTGAGCAAAGCCGACAGCTGGATCGACTACAGCGTGCTCGACCAGGCGCTAAGAGACGACCTGGACCCCAAAGCGCCCAGAGCGATGGCCGTGCTGGACCCGGTGAAGCTCGTCATCACCAACTACAAAGAAGTGCTGGGCGATGAGCTTGATGCATGCAGCGCGCCGGTGCATCCGCACAAGCCGGAGATGGGCCGGCGGCAATTTATGTTCGGGCCCGAGATCTGGATCGAGCGCACCGACTATGAAGAAGTGCCGCCCAAGGGATACAACCGCTTGTACCCCGGCAACAAGGTGCGGTTGAAGTACGGCCACGTGGTGGATTGCCTCGGCGCGAAGACCGACGACACAGGCAAGGTTGTTGAAGTGCACGCGACGCTGGTGCCTGATACGAAGAGCGGCACGCCGGGCAGCGATGCGGTGAAAGTGAAAGGCGTGATCACGTGGGTGGCTGCGGCCGATGCGGTGAAAGCGGAAGTGCGGTTGTATGACCGGCTGTTTCTTGTGCCGCAACCGGGGACGGGGGAGAAGGATTTTCTCGACGAGTTGAATCCGGAGTCGTTGATGGTGGCGACGGGGTTTGTGGAGCCGAGCGCGGCGCTAGCGAAGGCGGATGAGAAGCTGCAGTTTGAGAGGCATGGGTACTTCGTTGCCGACCGGAAAGAGCATGGAGAGGGTAAGCCCGTGTTTAACAGGGTGGCGGGGATGAAGGATAGTTGGGGGAAGTAGCAATCCGCCACTTTCTACCGGACTCATGATTCTTCGGTTTCGCGGCATAAATGAACGCAAGTGAGCGCCGCAGACGCAAACGGCTTTCCGAGCAAGGAAACTTGCCTTGGGAAGGCGAAGTCGCGTCAGATTCGCCGCGATCGCCACAGACGGGTCGGATGTGGACAAAGGCGATTCCCGTTGTTGCCGCAGCTGCGAGCCTAGGCTTCATGATCGCCGCGAAGTACTTACCTGCTGGACTGGGTGCCCTCGCCTTGCTTCTAGGCGGCCTTGGATTGGCCGCGTCCGTGTACTCGTTGTCGGCTCGTTTGTTTGGCTGCTTAATGGCCCTCTACATGTTCAGCTTCATTCCAAGTTGCAGCGGCGATCATAGAAATCCGCTCGACATGTATTTTCGGAATTGATAAGTCAAAGCGCGGACGAATTGTTCTTATGGAATTCGTTCTAGCTAGAGAGCAAAGCTGTGCCTAAGGATGGCACGGGAATATTGGAGCCCACCCGGAGTGGCCAATGCGAATGAGGTCTCGTAGACGGACATATCCTGGGCGGGGCGGCCGAGGCTCCGGCGGAAGCATCACACTCTTTCGGCAGGACATCCCTGCAGGAAAGTTCAACGCACTACCAATAGCTGACCGATATTGCCTCTTGTTGTTGGGGCACATCCATGACGAGCTGTCATGGCTTCAACGCACCACTTTTGTCGCGTCTCGTTCAGATGGCGGCTCAAGTCGGGAAGCGAATTCCGCCAATTTGATGCAGACGCTCCTCGTCGGTCGGCTGTTCCTTGGAAAGCTCCATGAGTTCTATGTCGTCTTCCGCGATGTTCCAGCACTTCGAGCGTTCGTCGAAACGCACTACTCGACGACTGCCGGCGCGGGTGCTGCAAAGGTCGCTGAGATTGAGACTTCATTCGACTCGCATACTTGGTTGCGCAAAGCTCGCAACCAGAGCTTCTTACATTACCCCACATTGGGTCAAGCCACAGGCACGCTTGAGGATCCAAACGTCGTCTGGGATCTGGCGATCATTCACGGCCGTAAGACCGCGAACACGATGTACCCCACGGCCGACGTGTTCGCCAACATGCATTGGTTCAAAATCGCAAACCCTCACAACGCGATGGATGGGCTTGCCGACGCTCTGGACGCCGCGAAAGGATTGGCCCTCTTAGTGATGCAGGCGCTTGAACAAACGATCGGCCATTTCGTGCACCGGAACCTGCAGGATCTATCAGAACACGAGGTGATTCGAATGCCAGTGCGCGAGTCGATCTACGACTTGAGGATGAACTATTTTGTGAATGTCGAGCCGCGCCGCTGAAAGCTCTCTTTCGGCATGCGGTGTCCTTTGCGACCAGACCGTCCCATTCATCGCTTGCAGATAATTCGCCCCTGTGACCATCCCCCAGCACAGCCCCGCCGCTGACCGAAACAAGCAGCCCATTCTCGACGTCCTGCTCAAGGTCCTCCCCGCGTGCGGCGTCGCGTTGGAGATCGCGTCCGGCACAGGCCAGCATGTGGCGTGGTTCGCGGCAGCGATGCCGCATTGGACCTGGCAGCCGACCGACTTCGACCAAGGCTCGTTTGCTTCGATCGAGGCATACGTCGCGCAAGCCGGACTGCAGAACGTGCGTGCACCGGTGCGGCTCGACGTCACTGCGTCACGGTGGCCAGTGGGCGAGCTTCTCTTCGATGCGATCTATTGCGCCAACATGTTGCACATCGCGCCGTGGGCCGTGTGCAAAGGGCTGATGGCAGGTGCG
>Ga0265314_10003234_pt1 | contig 15924 bp, 9 predicted proteins | sample 4126metaG_FD_203106 | JGI IMG/M metagenome (GOLD analysis project Ga0265314, IMG submission 203106) | Rhizosphere microbial communities from Carex aquatilis grown in University of Washington, Seatle, WA, United States - 4-1-26 metaG | ecosystem: Host-associated > Plants > Roots > Rhizosphere >... | reverse complement strand
CAGCCTTCGCGCCGAAGTGCGTGACCGCACCTTTCTGCCCGCCTCCGACGCCAAAGCCGAAGCGCACATCTTAGGCCCCGACGGCGTTGCCGAATCGATCGAAATGCGCCCCGATCCCATTGAGTCCGGCGTCTACACCGCGGATTGGACGACGCCCAAACCTGGATCGTATTTAGTCGAAGTTACCGCTTCGCGCGGAACCGAAGAACTCGGTCGCGACACCATGACGTTCCGCCGCGAAGACGGCGTCGCCGAGAATTTCCGCATCCAGCAGAACCGCGAACTGCTCGAAAAACTGTCGTCCGAAACCGGAGGCCGTTACTACACGCCGCAAGATGCGCAAAAATTGGGTAAGGACATTAGCTACTCGGAAGCTGGCATCACTGTGCGCGAAACCCGCGACCTGTGGGACATGCCCATCGTCTTCTTAGTGCTGCTGAGCCTGCGCGCGGGAGAATGGCTGCTGCGTAGAAAGTGGGGTGTGATTTGAAGAAGCTGACTTACGCCGCCGCGCTGCTGCTCACCGCCAGCGCCCTACAAGCCGAAACTTATTACGTGACCATCGCCGGCCTCGGCGGCGAAGCGGAATACGAACAGCGCTTCACCGGCTGGGCTTCGGATCTCGACAAAATTTTCAAAAGCGAGCCCGGCTCGCAAGTAATCACCATCTCCGGCGCCCAGGCCACTCGCGCCGCCATTCAAGCGAAGCTGGGCGATCTCGCGAAGCAAACCAAGCCCGACGATCACCTGGTGCTGCTGCTGATCGGCCACGGCAGCTACGATGAGTCGGACTACAAGTTCAACATCCCCGGCCCCGACATCACCGCCACCGAACTCGCGTCGCTGCTCGACAAAATTCCCGCCCAGCAAGCCATCATCGACATGACCAGCGCCAGCGGCGGCGCTATTCCGATTCTGCAAAAGTCCAAGCGCGTCCTGATCACCGCCACTAAAGCCGGCACCGAGAAAAACGCCACCGTCTTCCCGCGCTATTTCATCGAAGGACTGCGCGACCCCGCCGCCGATGCCGACAAGAACGATGTCATCACCGTCCTCGAAGCCTTTCGCTACGCCGAAGCGAAAACTGCCAAGTTCTATGACGAACTGAAGCGCCTCTCCACCGAGCATCCATTAATAGAGGATGTCGGCAAAGGTGAAGGCGTGAAAGCGCCGTCGGTCGAAAACGGCGAAGGCATGATTGCCGGCAGGTTCGCGCTGCTGCACACCGGCTCCGCGGTCGCCATGGCCAAGGACCCCGAAAAGCTAAAGCTGCTCAAGGAAAAAGAAGGCATCGAAGAGAAGATCGACGAACTGAAATATCGCAAAGCATCTATGGCGGTGGCCGAATATCGCCAGGAGCTAACCAAGTTGTTAGTGGAGCTGGCCAAGACCCAGGAGGCCCTCGATAAATGAGAGGCGCTCGACAAATGAAACGCATGCTGCCGTTGCTTGTCCTGTCCTTGCCCCTCTTCGCGCAAGCTCCCGCCACGCCTGCCGACGCCCTCCGCTGCGAAGCCCTGCGTCATAAAGGCGATCCCAACGCTCGAACCTGTTACCAGGGCTTGACCCGTGCCCTCGACCCCGCCGTGCAAGCCGAAGGCTTCTGGGGCATGGGCGACTACAAATCCGCCAACGACGCCTTTCGCGCCGCACTGAAGCTCCGCGACAAAGACCCCGCGCCGCGCGTCCGTTGGGGCCGCATGTATCTGGATCATTGGCAGCCGACTGAAGCGCAAGAACTGTTCCAGGAAGCCATCAAGATCAAGGAAGATTACGCTCCCGCGCTCTTAGGCATGGCGCTGGTATCCGGCGAACAGTTCGAAGGCCAGGCCATCAGTTTCGCCGACAAAGCCCTGAAGGCCGATCCCAAGGCTTACGAAGCCTACGAAGTGATCGCGCGCGTACACCTCGAAGACGCTAATCCTCCCAAAGCTTCCGAGGCCGCTCACAAGGCTCTCGACATTTATCCGGAAGCGCTCGACGCCATGGCCGTGCTCGGCACCATGGACTTGCTCGATGACAAGGGCACGTCCCCCTGGATGACCAAGGTCCTCGAAATCAATCCGCACTACGGCAACGCCTACGCCATCGCGGGGCACTTTTTCATCATCAATCGCCGCTACGAAGAAGGCATCGCGCAGTACCGCAAGGCGCTCGAACTCGATCCCGCCCTCAACAGCGCGCGCTCCGAGATGGGCGTGAATATGATGCGCCTGGGCCAGGAAGAGGAAGCCCGCAAGCAACTCGAACAGGTCTACAACGCCGGCTATCAAAACCCGGAAACCGTGAACTCCCTGCGCTTGCTCGATAGCTACAAAAACTACGACACCTTCCGCACTCCCACCACCATCCTGCGTTTGAGCAAAAAAGAATCCGCGCTGCTCGACCCCTACTTTCAAGAAGAATTCGATCGCGCCCTCGCGACGTACGAAAAGAAATATCACTACAAGCTGACACGCCCCGTGCAGATCGAAGCCTATCCCAATCACGAAGACTTCGCCGTCCGCACGCTAGGCATGCCCGGACTCGGCGCGTTAGGCGTAACCTTCGGCTACGTAGTCGCCATGGATTCCCCCAGCGCGCGCCCGCCTGGCCAGTGGCATTGGGCTAGCACCATGTGGCACGAACTCAGCCACGTCTACGCGTTGGAGATGACCAACCACCGCGTTCCCCGTTGGTTCACCGAAGGCCTGGCGGTGTATGAAGAAACCGCCGCGTCCCCCGATTGGGGCGATCGCCTCGACCCCGGCGCCATCAATGCCATCAAGGGCAAAAAGCTTCTGCCTGTCGCCGATCTAGACCGCGGCTTCATGCACCCGACCTATGGCGAACAGGTAACGGTGTCCTATTTCCAAGGCGGCAAGATCTGCAGCTACATCGCGCAAGAGTGGGGCTACGATAAACTGATCGCCATGCTGCATGACTTCGGAGACAAGCTCTCCACTCCCGAAGTGATCGAAAAAGAATTGCACATGAAGCCTGAGGAATTTGACAAGAAATTCATGGCGTGGCTAGAACCGCAAACCCAAAAGACTGTCGACAACTTCGACGAATGGCGCAAACGCGTGCGCGTGCTTTCTGGCCTCATCAAGGACAAGAAGTGGGACGACGCCATCAAAGAAGGCGAAACCATTCGCGACATGTACACCGAGTACGTGGAGAAGGGAAGCGTCTACGAATTCCTGTCCCAAGCCTGGCTCGCCAAAGGCGACAAACTCAAAGCCATGGCGGAGCTGGAGCGTTACTCCAAAGTCGGCGGCCGCGATCCCGAAACTCTCAAGCAGCTTTCCGAACTCCTCTTAGAGCAAGGCCACAAAAAAGAAGCCGCCGCCGTTCTCGAGCGCCTGAACTTGATCTATCTGGCCGACGAAGATGCCCACAGCCGCCTGGGCGCGATCAGCCTCGACCTCGGCAACGCCAAAATAGCCGCTCGCGAGTATCAAGCCGTGCTAACCCTGAAGCCGACCGACCCCGCGGCCGCGCACCTGGGACTCGCCGTCGCCTACAAAATGGAAAATCGCCTGAACGACGCGCGTGAAGAAGTGATATCCTCGCTCGAAGCCGCGCCCGGTTATAAACCGGCACAAAAACTTTTGTTAGAACTGAGTGGGAAAGAATAATATCGAATGACCACACCCGCAAATATGACTGACGCCGCCGGTTTGCAAGACCGCATCGCGCGTTTCCAGAAGGCCCAAGAAGCCATCATTTCCCAAGTTCGCAGGGTGATCGTGGGACAGGAAGAGGTTATCGATCAAGTCATGGTCGCGCTGTTCGTCGGCGGACACTGCCTGATCACCGGGCTGCCCGGCACCGCGAAAACGCTGCTGGTACGCACGCTCGCGTCGGCGCTCGGCCTCGAATTCCGCCGCATCCAATTTACGCCCGACCTGATGCCGTCGGACATCACCGGCACCGATATCATCGAAGAAGATCCTACCACCGGGCGCCGCACCTGGACCTTCGTCCCCGGCCCGATCTTCTCGAACGTCCTGCTGGCCGACGAAATCAACCGCACGCCTCCCAAGACGCAATCGGCCTTGCTCGAAGCCATGCAGGAGCGCTCCTGCACCGTGCGCGGCAATCAGTACATCATCAAGGCGCCGTTTTTCGTGCTCGCCACGCAGAACCCCATCGAGCTCGAAGGCACCTATCCGCTGCCTGAAGCCCAGCTCGATCGCTTCATCTTTAATGTGCTTCTGGATTACCTCTCGGCCGACCACGAACTCAAGGTGCTGGACCTCACCACCACCACCCACATCGCGCAAGCCGAGGCCGTCACCACCGCGGAAGACATTCTGGATTTCCAGCAGGTAGTCCGCATGGTGCCCATCGCCGATTCCATCGCGCGCTACGCAGTGAACCTCGTCCGCGCCACCCGCGCCACCGATCCGTCATCCCCCGACTTCGTCAAAAAGTACGTCAACTTCGGAGCCAGCGTCCGCGCCGCGCAGTTCTTAGTACTGGCGTCCAAAGCCCGGGCGTTGATGAAGCGCCGCTATCACGTCACTTATGAGGATGTCACCGTCCTCATGAAGCCCATCCTGCGCCATCGCATTCTGCTGAACTTCCAAGCCGAGTCCGACCACCTGACGCAAGATGACATCTTGAGCAAATTGCTGGAGGCCATGCCCGCGCCTAGAGAATAGGCGCTCGGGCTTTCCCCGATGTTGCAGCGTTTCTTAGACCCGACCACTCTCGCCGGCATCTCCGGACTAGATTTGGTCGCGCGCACCGTAGTCGATGGTTTCGTCGCGGGGCTCCATCGCTCGCCAGATTTCGGATTCAGCCAGGAGTTCGCCGAGTACCGCGCCTACACGCCCGGCGACGATCTGCGCCACGTCGATTGGAACGTCTTTGCCCGCACCGAACGCGCCTATCTCAAGCGCTACCGCGGCGAGACCAATTGCCAGTTGACCATCCTGCTCGATTGCAGCCGTTCGATGAAGTTCACGTCGCACAAAATCGACAAGCTGGAATACTCGCGCTATCTCACGGCGTCCCTCTGCTATCTAGCGAAAATGCAGCGCGACGCCGCCGGCCTGATCGTATTCGACGACGAAGTGCGCAACTTCATCCCGCCGTCGACGCGCCAAGGCCAGCTAGCGCGCCTGCTCCACGCCGTAGAAAAAGCCGAAGTCGGCAACCGCACGAATTACGAAAAACCGTTCTCTCACGTGCGCGAATTTCTCCACCGCCGCGGCCTTATAGCCGTGGTTTCCGATTTCTGGGAACCGCCCGAGCAAGTCATCAAAACCATCGCTCCGCTGCGCTTCCACGGTAACGAAGTAGTGCTGTTCCACGTTCTCGATCCGGAAGAGATCCGCCCCAAGTTCCGCGATCCAGCGCTGCTCGAGGACCTCGAATCCGGCGCAACACTGGAAGTCTCCCCCGAATACGCGTCCAAAGAATACCCCGCAAAGATCGACGCGCACCTCGAGGAAATCCGCTCCAAAGCGAAGGGTGCGGGCTTGGATTATTTCCTGCTTGACACCGGCCGCCCGCTCGACGCCGCGCTGCGCGAATATTTGAACATTCGCAGGGGGCGCATGTAACATGGGTTTCTTCACTCCCTGGTTTTTAGCGGGAGCCGTAGCAGTAGGATTGCCCATCTGGCTGCACTTACTGAAGCGCCACAAAACCGATCCCAAACTTTTCCCCTCGCTGATGTTCTTCGAATATCGCGAAACCAGTTCCGTAAAACACCGCCGCCTGGATCACATCCTGCTCTTCGTTCTGCGCACACTGATGATCCTGCTGCTGGCACTCCTCTTCGCCAGCCCCTTCATCCGCCGCTCCGCCGCCGCATCCGACGGCAAGAAGCTGACCGTGGTCGCCATCGATCGCTCCTTCAGCATGCGCGACGGCGACCGCCTCGCTCGCGCCAAAGAGCAAGCGCTCCAGGTTTTGAACAACATCAAACCAGGCGACCAAGCCCAAGTGATCGCGCTAGCCGGACAGGTCCAGTCTTTAACTCAAGTTGTGAATGACCCCGGCGCCCTGCGCGCCGCCGTGGCCGCCGTGCAACCCGGCGACAGCCGCGCGTCCTACGGGGAACTCGCGCGCTACCTGCGAACGCTCAGCGAAGGCCAGAAGATGCCTCTCGAAGTCCATCTGGTGAGCGATATGCAAAAGTCCGCTATGCCCCCAGGCTTCGCCGACCTGCGCCTGGCACCCAGCACCACGCTCATCTTCCATCAAGTCGGCGTCCCCGAAAAGAATTGGACGCTAGAAAACATAGTCGCCCCGCGCCGCGTCTTCGACCCCAAGCGCGTCAAAATCCAAGCCACAGTCGCCGGCTTCGGCACGCCCGCCGCCAAGCGCAATGTGACTCTGCTGCTCAACGGCCGCGAACTGCAGAGCAAAACTGTCGACGTCCCCGAGAACGGCCGCGCCCAAGTCGAATTTCTGGGCCTCGAAGCCCCCTACGGTTTCAGCAAAGGCGAAGTTCGCATCGACGCCGCCGACTCGCTCCCCGGCGACGATCACTATTATTTCTCCACCGAACGCACCGATCCCCGTAAAGTTCTGTTCATTGACGACGGGCGCCGCCCGCGCGCCGAGCTGTACTTCCGCACCGCGCTCGATTCCTCCGGCGACGGTGGATTTCAAATGGACACCCAGCGCCCCGAATCCGCCGCAGCCGCGAATTTCTCAAGCTTCGCGTTTGTAGTGGTGAACGATCCCGCCAGCGTCCCGCAGAATCTAGAAAGCGCGCTCGAACATTACGTGAACGCCGGAGGCTCCGTCCTGGTAGCGCTAGGCCCCGGTTCCGCCGTGCTCCCGCGCGTGCCCGTGCTCGACGAAGCCATCCAAGCCTCAAGCTACGCCGGACGCGAAGGCGACCTCTTTCTAACCGTCACCGACATCGACGCCGGCCACCCCGCTCTCCGCAGCGTCGACCGCTTCAACGGCGTCAAGTTTTACCAAGCCATCCACGTCGGCGCCACGAAATCCCGCGTGCTAGCCAAACTAAACGACGGCACGCCGCTCGTCCTAGAACGCACCATCGGCGAAGGCAAAGTGTTGGCTTTCACGTCGACTTTCGACAACGTCCTGAACGACCTCCCGATCCACGCCTCTTGGGTCCCGTTCGTAGCCCAAACCGCTCTCTATCTAGGCGGTGGCGGAGCCGAGCAACCCGTCAACGTCCCCGTCGATTCCTACGTCGAGCTCCGCACCGGAGAAGGCAAAGGCGCCGCCGCCGAAGTGCTCGACCCCGACGGCAAGCGCGTGCTCTCGCTGGAAGAAGCCGTCAAAGCCCGTAACTTCGCGCTCGACCGTGAAGGCTTTTACGAAATCAAAACCGCCGCCGGCCGCCGCAGCTTAGTCGCGGCCCACGCCGACCGCCGCGAATCCGACCTCGCGACCATTCCCCCCGAGACTTTGGACCTCTGGAAAGGCACCGGCAGCAGCGATTCCACGCCCTCCGGCGGAGCCGCGGGAACGTCGGATGCGGCCGACAAACCGTGGGGCCTGTGGCCCTACATTTTATTGTTATTGTTAGGAGTAGCGGTAGCCGAATCGGTAGTCGCGGATGGGTTTCTGCGGCCTTCGGCGCCTCAACGGGACGAGATGAAGAGGGAGGCGGCATGAACACGCGCGACCAACTGAATCAATATCTGCAGGGTCTCGAGAAGCGCATGCGCTGGCTCGCAGTGTCCAAAGGCGCCGCCGTCGCCGCCGGAGTCGCGCTCGGCGCCACCATCGCCCTGGTCCTGATCACCAACGCGCTGTCGTTTTCCTCCACCAGTATGACCGTCGCCCGCGTGGTGCTCTTCATCGCGCTCGCCACCGCCGTCGGTTTCGCGCTGGTAATCCCGCTCTTGCACTTGAATCGTCGCAAAGCCGCCGGCCGCGCCGAAACCTCGTTCCCTGAATTCGAAGAACGCCTGCTGACGTATGTGGAGCAGAGCGAAAAACGCAATCCCATGCTCGACCTGCTGGCCATGGACACCATGTCCGTCGCCGCCAAAACCCAACCCGAACGCGTCGCCCCGCGCAAGTCGATTTTCGCGCTAGCGACCTCCGCCGGAGCCGCCGGAGCCGTCTTGTTGTGGCTAATCCTGGCAGGCCCGGGCTTCTTAGGATACGGCGCATCACTCTTGTGGGCCGGTTCCCCCAGAGCGGGAGCCGGCAGGTTCTACGACATCAATGTCCAGCCTGGCAACAAGTTAATTCGCCGCAAATCGGATCAAGTCGTCACTGCGCAACTAACCTTCGAGGCCCCGCAGGTCCGCCTGTTCGCGAAATACGCCAGCACAGCGAAATGGGAAGAAGCGCAAATGGTCCCGCGCAACGGCACGTCTTACGAGTTCCTGTTCGCCGGACTCCCCGAACCCGTCGAGTACTACGTCGAAGCCTCCGGCGTGAAATCTAAAACCTACAAACTCGATGTCGTCGATCTCCCCGGCATCAAGCGCATCAAAGTCACCTATCATTTTCCGGCCTGGCTCGGCACGAAAGACGTAGTCGAAGATCCCGGCGGTGACCTCCGCGCCGTCACCGGAACTACCGCCGAGCTCACCGTCACCACCGACCGCCCTCTCACCAACGGCCTGATCGAAGTCGACGACGGCTCGCACATCGCGCTTGAATCGCGTGGCGACGGCACCCTTACCGCGCGAGTCCCCATCCAGAAGGATGGCGTGTTCCACTTCGCCGCCAAAGAACAGGGCGAAAGCGTCCGCCTCAGCGAAGATTATTTCATCGAAGCCCGCGTCGACAACGCGCCTACCGTGAAGATCACGCATCCCGGCTCCGACGCCCGCGTCAGCCCCATTGAAGAAGTGGGAGTCGCCGTCGAAGCCAGCGACGACTTCGCGCTGCAAGGCGTCGAACTGCATTACTCCGTCAACGGGGGCGCTGAGAAAGTGGTCACCATGCCGAACTCCAGCGGCGTGAAGAACGCCTCCGGCAAGACGCTCATCGCGCTCGAAGATTACAAAATGCAGGCCGGCGACGTGATCGCCATGTATGCCACCGCGAAAGACGCGCGCGTCACCTCGCGCACCGACATGCTCTTCGTCGAAGCCCAGCCCTTCGAACGCAATTACACCCAGTCGCAGCAGCAAGGCGGCGGCGGTGGAGGCGGCGGAGGCACCGACGATAGCAGCGAAATTTCGCAGCGCCAGAAAGAAATCATCGCGGCCACTTGGAACGAGCTGCGCGGCAACGCCAAGGATAAGGCCGCAGAGAACGCCCGCTTCCTGGCCGAAGTGCAGACCAAGTTGAAGGAACAAGCCGAATCGCTGGCCCAGCGCTCGCGCAGCCGCGAACTCGCCGGAGCCAATCAGGAATTCCAGACCTTCGTGAAGGACCTCGAAGCCGCCGCCGCCGAAATGACCCCGGCGTCCGAGAAACTCAAAGGGCAAAATTGGAAGGACGCCCTCGCTCCCGAGCAGCGCGCTCTCCAACACCTGCTGCGCGCCGAAGCCACTTTCCGCGACATCCAGATCGCCTTTGGCGGTGGTGGCGGAGGCGGCGGCCAGAGCGCCGGACGTGATCTGTCCAGCATGTTCGACCTCGAACTCGATCGCGAAAAGAATCAGTATGAAACCGGCCAGCGCAGCGGCAGCTCGGCCGAGCAGCGCCAGAAGGAAGCCGACGAAGCCTTGCAGCGCCTGAGTGACCTCGCGCGCCGCCAGAAAGAATTAGCGCAGCAGCAGAACCAAAGCAAGCAGCAGTCCTTCGAACAACGCTGGCAGCAAGAAATGCTGCGCCGCGAAGCCGAAGAGCTGCGCAAGCAGATGGAGCAGTTGCAGCAACAAGGGCAACAAGGACAGCAGGGGCAGCAAGGACAACAGTCCCAATCGTCATCCGGACAATCGGGACAATCCGGACAGTCGGGACAGTCGGGACAATCCGGCCAGTCCGGCCAGCAACAGAGCCGCGCCCAGCAGCGCCAGCAAAATCAGCAGAACCAACAGCAGTTGCAGCAGGCGCTCGACCGCCTGAATCAAGCCTTGAACGACATGCGCTCCGCCCAGAACTCCGCGCAGCAACCCGGCCAGCAGGGTTCCGCCGGAGCCCAAGCCGAAGCCCGCCGCGCCGCCGAGCGTTTAGAAGAAGCCCAACGTATGATGAATGGCATGCGCCAGCAGCAGGCGTCGTCGCAAGTAGACGAACTATCGCAGCGCGCCGATGGCCTCAAAGATCAACAGAAAGACTTCGAGCAGCGCCTCAAGCAAGCCTTCGGTGACGGCCAGCAGGGACGCACGGGCGCCCAAATGCGTCCCGGCCTCACCCAGCAGCGTCAGCTCGCCGACGAAAAGGACAAGATGGCGCAAGCCGTCGACCAACTCGAACGCGACATGCAAAAGGCCGCGCGCGATCTCGCCGGTACCCAGCCCGCCGCCTCCGCCCGCGTGCGCGACGGCTTGAGCGACATCCAGCAGAACGAAACCAAAATGCGCATGCAGTATTCCGCCCGCTACATTCGCCAGGGCGACGGGCAGATGATGGTACCGCGCGAAGCCCCCATCACGCAGTCGCTCGAACAGCTCAGCCGCGATCTCAAAGCCGCGCAAGCCGCCGTCAATCCCAACGCCCAGCCTGGTAGCGACAAGAACCCCGGCATGGAGCAGGAACTCGCGCGCCTCGAACGCCTGCGCAGCCAAATACAGGAGATGCAGCAGCGCGCCCAGCAAAACGGCCAAGGCAAACAAGGCGGTCAGGGCCAAGGCCAGCAAGGTCAAGGTCAGGGCCAAGGTCAAGGACAAGGACAGCAGGGTGGCCAAGGCCAAGGCGGCCAAGGTCAGGGTCAAGGCCAGCAAGGTGGCGGTCAGCAGGGTGGCAGCGCCCAAGGTGGCTCGCGCAACGGCGGCGGACGCCTGGGCGGTGGCTTCGGCAACGGCTTCGGCCGCTTCCAACCCGAAGGTATCTACGAACCCAACGGCGGCCCCGGACCTCTCGAGCCCGGCAATCTGGTCCGCGACGCGCAAGCCCAGATGAACGATCTGCGTGACCGCGTCCAGGGCGACCCCGAACTCAGCCGCGATGTGCAGGACCTCAGCCGCGACCTCTCGCGCTTGAGCGTCGGCAACACCGCCTCCGACGAACTCGAAGCCCGTATCGCCCGCGAAATTCTGCCGAAACTCGAAGCGCTTGAAGTCCAGCTGCGCCGTTCCGCGGCCGAAACCGAGTCCGGCCAAGTGCGCAGCGGTGGTGCCGACCGCGTAGCCCCCGGCTACACCGACGCCGTAGCCGAGTACTTCCGCAAACTCAGCAAGGGCCGATAATCATCCGTTCCGCTCCGAGCAATAAAATAGGGCAGGCCCGATATCCGGACCTGCCCTTTGTTTTTCAGATCAGCCCTACATCACGGATCGATAGGCCCGGTCACAGTCACTGTAGTCTGCGCCGAAGCCGTCTGCCCGTTCGCCGCCGTAGCCGTGCAGTTATAAGTGAAGGTCTGCGGCACATGCACTGACTCCACCGCCGTAGACGTGGTGAACACAATCCCGTTCACATTCACGGAAACAGCGCCTTTGGTCTCGCATACCAGAATCGAAGTGCCCCCCGACAGAACCGTCGAAGGCGTCCCGGTAAACGAGATGATCTGTACCGACGTAACCACCGTCAGCGTGGTGTTCGCCGAAACCGTCCCATTGGCGTTCGACGCCGTGATCGTGTAGCTGGTAGTCGCCGCCGGTGAGACTGAGTGCGAGCCGGTAAGCCCCACTGTCCCGATCGTGCTGACGGTCACCGTGGTGGCGTTTTGCACCACCCATTGCAGCGTCGAGCTGGCCCCGAAATCGATGGTGGCCGGATTTGGCGCGAAGCTGACGATCACTGGCAACCCGCTGCCCGCAGCCCCGTTCACGGTCACGGTAGCGTTGGCTGTCGCCGTCTGGTTGCCGTGCGTGGCAGTCAGCGTGTAAGTGGTGGTAGTCGCCGGCGTCACCGCCTGCGAACCAGTCAGAGCCACCGTTCCCAAAGTGGTGATGACGACGCTGTCGGCGTTCGTAACCTGCCAGCTCAAGGTCGACGACTGCCCCGCGTTGATGCTGGTCGGATTCGCCGTGAAAGACACGATCAGCGGAGCCGTAGCCGCCGGAGTCCCCACAGTGACGCTGGTGCGCGCGATTCCCTGCGCTCCGTAAGGATCCTTCACCGTCAGCCGGAAGCTATAATTCTGCCCCGCCGCCGCGCTGAAAGTAGTTTTAGCCGCAGTAGGGGCCGAAAGTGCCACCCCGGGCCCCGCTTCCTGCACCCACTGATAAGTGATCGGATCGCCATCCGGATCGTAGGAAGCCGACCCATCGAGCGTCACGGTCTGCGCACTCGGCAGGGTTTGGTTCGGACCCGCGTCCGCTACCGGAGCCGCATTGCCCTTACGCACCGTGCGCGTCAACACCTCGTAGCGCACGCGCGGAATCTGCACCGGCACCGGGTGCGGAGAATCCAAATAATCCTTCGGCCGCGTCGGACTGCCGAACTGCAAGCCCGCCACCACGCGCCCATTATTGTTAGGACCGAGCAGCGTTTCGTTCATTCCGCCCTCGAGTGTGAACGCGATCTTATTGCTCACCGGGAAAATAAACCGCAGCGTTCCACCCAAGCGGTCGCCCGCCGTGGTGCTGCGCAGATAACCCAGATTCCCCTCGGCATAATTCTTGCCGAACAGCGGGAACGTCCCGCTCAAGCCCGCCTGATCGACCACACGCAGGTAAGTCTCCGTGAACAGGTTGTTCATGATCGCGCCCGACGGCGTAACCACGTTGACGCTATTCACCAGAGCGTCATCCAGGAACGCCTTGGTCCCGAAAACGCCCACTTTGCCCCACTTAAACAGGTATTCCAAAGTGACCGCGCCCTCGCCCAGCGTGCCGCCGGTTTGATCGCCCGTCAGATTCACATGCTTGAAGCTCGAAAACAGCCCGGCCTGGAAGCGCCCGATACGGTCAACCAGCCCCATGTCGAACTGCCCCTCGCGCTGGCCTTTGTTATAGAAGTATTCGCCCTCTGACTGGAACGCATAGTTGTTGCCGAACGGCGCAAAGTACCGCCCCTTGCCGGTGAAGCTCACATCGCCGTTGCTGTTCGCCCCGACGTTCATCCCCAGCAACTGGAACTTCGGAGGCGTCTTCTTATCGATCGCATCCGTCACCGCCTTAGCCACTTCCTGCGTAGTCGGCGCCGGAGCGGGCGGCGCCGGCGGCGGCTGATTCACGCGCCCCGCTAGCGTATCCTGATTCGCCCGCAGCCGCGCCACTTCATCCGCCAGTTTCTTGTTCTGATCCGCCAGATCCATCAGCATGCGCTCGATGGCGTCGAGCTTATCCAGCCTTTTCAGGACCTCGCTACAGCAATCAGCCAGCCCGGCCGTCGTCGGAGCCGGCTGAATCGCGCGAATCGCATCACCCGCCCCGCCCGCGCCCACCGTCCGCCCCTGGTCGTCGAGCACCGTCAGCGCCACGCGCCGGTTCATCCAGCGCGCCTCATCGGTGCGCACATAGCCACTCTTCTCGCCGGCGTACTTGGGGTCGAGCTTGCCGCGCGAGCTCACTTCGATCTGCCCGCCCTTCGCCCCGTACTTCACCAGAAAATCCCGTACCGCACTAGCCCGCGCCAAGCCTAGCTTATTGTTATAGCTAGTATCGCCAATGGTGTCGGTATGGCCCTCGATCTTGACTTTGTATCCCGGATTCTTCTGTAGCAGCTCGCTCAGCCGCAGCAGGCTAGGGAACCCGTCCACCAAAACCGACGAATTGTAGTCGAAATTAATCTCTTCCCAGTCGTCCTTTGTCGCTTGTGTATCAATCCCTTGCCCGAACAAACTGGCTGCAAGTATAGGCACCGCTAGCATAGCGGCGAATCTTTGAAACATTAGGTATCCCTCCTGTTACCTCTCCTCAAAATCGACCGCCATCTGCATGTAACGGTCGGACCGGCCAAACTTTAACTTAAAGACAGTTACATGGCAGATACGCAAGACCATGAACTCGTTTCGTCAGTCTCGGGCGATTTCACTAGCCCAGCTTGCCCCTACCTCCTTATAACCCCCATAATGAATGCGGGCCTGCCGGACGGGCAGCCGCTGGCCGGCGCGGGGAAACTCAAGCGGGGCGGGAGGAAAGTCCGGTCTCCACAGGACAACATGCCGGCTAACGGCCGGGGGGGCTCGCTCAAAGCGGGTTTTACGGAAAGTGCCACAGAAAACTATACCGCCAGGCAGGCAACTGCCGGGTAAGGGTGAAAAGGTGCGGTAAGAGCGCACCGCGGCCGCAGTAATGCGCGCCGGCAGGGCAAACCCCATGCGGAGCAAGACCAAATAGGGGAGCAGGAGCGGTCCGCTCCGTTACGACTTCCGGGTAGGTCGCTGGAGCCAGGGAGCAATCCCCGGCCAAGAGGAATGGCTGCCACCTTCGGCAACGAAGAGTACAGAAACCGGCTTACAGTCCGGCAGGCCCGTAATACGATGCAAAGCCACGAGCCGTCACTCGCTATTTGCGACGCAACGATCGCCCTTCATCTTAGGGGTCACGATTACGATTTTCGAATGTAGCTCCTGAATAATATCGATCGCAGGTCCGAGTGCTCCAAAATCCAGCTTAGAGTCGGCATCCAGACACACCGCCCAATCGGACCGGCGGCCGAGAGCTTCCTTCAAAGCAGCCGGGAATTGCTCCGGAGTAACAGATTTTCCATCGAAGAACCACTGTTTCTCCCGATCAATTCGCAGGACTAACGGACGGAATCCTGGTCCGCTCCCGTGCATTCCGATACTGCGGCTGGACGTCAGTAGCAAAATTCCCGTCGAGGGAATGAAATCGAGTCCTTCCAGAACGCAGAGCGAGAATACCGTTAGCATTAATACCGACGTCGAGTACAGACCAAATGATGGCGGCCGTGAAAACCGTCCCTGCTGCGGACGTCTTCGGATCCAGTGGGCGGTCCGATATGAGATTCCGAGGTTCGACGAAATCCCCAGCGTGTTCCAGGGAGACGGGTTCCGGCTGGAGCGCGACACCCACAGCAGAGCCGATCCGACAAGCCCCGTTATTTCTGAGAAAAGAGGCACAATCCCGTTCAATTCCGAAAACCGGGCATACCCGTCCTCACCTATCTCGACCATAAGCCGAGGATTGGCCTGGTTTAGGCCGCCGGTATCGGAAAGTACGTCGAGATCAATTCTGTACTCTCTGCCGGACGACCCGAAAAAACCCAGCGGCCAAACTAAGGCTGCCATGTCTCCGTACTGGGTGTCGATATCGCCAGATGCCACGATTTGCCCGGCACTCGACAAGACCCAGTGCGTCTTGAGCATCGAAAGGCTTTTATGGCATTGCTCTCCCTCATGGCAATCGAGATCGAAAAGACCGTGGTTCGGATCAATCTGAACCTGCACTTGATACGTGGACCTCAGATTGACACTAAAGGTTTCCGTTGTAACGTGGCCGCGTGACAGCGAAATAGGAATATCCAGAGGGACGAGTTTCCTGGTGGCCGCCCAGAGCGCAAAACCGCTGTAAACAGCAACGGCGCCCAGAATCATCGCGACGGAGACGCGCCTGGATGAAAACATGGCTATCGCTTCTATTCGACTCCATATTCACGAATAAAGTTGCGCCTGAGCCGATGAAGAAGAAGGAATCCAAGACCTTCTCCTATTCGGTCTTCTACGAACAAGCTCCCGACGGCGGATACGTAGCATTCGTTCCCGCTCTCCCCGGTTGCCACACCCAAGGTGAGACATTGGAAGAGACTGAGGGCAGCGTCAAAGAAGCCACCGCAGTCTATCTGGAGAGCCTTGCAGCCCACGGAGATGCAATTCCCGTGGAAGGGCCTTCGTTCCAGGGTCGAGTGACGGTCCCAGCCTGACGAATGCCTAAGCTGCCGTCTCTGGCCGCGCGAAAAGTTGTCAGGGGTTAAAGCGAGGCGGCCGGCCCTGAAGAAAATGAATTCCCCTCAGAACTGATA